>Ga0209636_10000012_pt1 | contig 165990 bp, 185 predicted proteins | sample DeeMarSWOR152_54_FD_187464 | JGI IMG/M metagenome (GOLD analysis project Ga0209636, IMG submission 187464) | Marine sediment microbial communities from White Oak River estuary, North Carolina - WOR-1-52-54 (SPAdes) (version 2) | ecosystem: Environmental > Aquatic > Marine > Intertidal zone >...
TCCATTATTCCACCAATTTGAGAAGGCAAATATTTTTTTGAAAAATTAATTAGAGGATCAAGGGCTAGCATCACCGCGTCTTCATCTCCATCGCAGTCTCGTCTTTTTATGTTATGCCAAAGCGGATGTGCAAAGCAAACTCTTGCATCAGTAACACCGATTATTCTCCCGACGACCCCCGCTGATGTGTGAGGTGCTAACCCGATTATTAAATGCCCAATCAGGTCCTTTGGGTTATTGATATTATAGTAGGGTGGTAACCCGTATACTCTCTGTAGAAGCTCATCTAGAAAATGTGCTGTTTTAATTAGGTAATCGAGACATTTTTTATTTATTATGATGTCTTGGACTTTTAGTTCACATTCTTGTTTTTTGTTTTGAAGAACGTCACCATCTTTATCGTACAGATAGCCAAGAGCATGGAGTTGCTCTAACGACGTTCCAATTTCTATTGGTGTAAAATGGGTTAAGGGAGCATCGGTTGCGTCGAAACGGATTGTCCCGTCTTTATATACGAAGAGATCATGCTTCGCTCTCAAAATACCTTTCTCTAATAGTTCAGGTGTTTTTTCCTCGCTAGTTAAACCGCGGACTCCTTTAACCAGATTAAAGGGTTTTAAACCCAACTTATTACAGGCAGTATTGTATATATCTACAATATCTAATGAACGAAGGTCATAGCTCGTAGTTGTTACATTGCAAACAGGGCAAACATCCTCATCAACTACGCGTTTACATTTGGGACATATCTTCTCTCTAACCGTTCTTACATTGCACTTTGCACAGGAAGATCTAAATGTGACAGACTTGCATTTTGGGCATTGTCTTCTTGCAATCTCTATTTCTATTGATCCTTTTTTAACCGCCTCTAACACATCCCTATATGGGCCTCCTGCTAACCCAACAGGGAAAAGCACGTGAACTGGCGGGGACATCGCTCTGGCTTTTGCCTTTTCTGGGCGCCCCATTCTTGCGCCTATGGAAGTCCCACCAATATCACAGACTTTAATACCAGATATGTTTGCGATCGTCTCAATTGTTGTCATTCCTTTCTTGATTTTAGCTTTCGAATCTTCAATTTTAAGACAGAAAGCAAGAGCAGCGGGGTTTTTATCTATAACAATGTAATTGTCTTGTAAATAGTGTGGAACAAGTATACGTTCTAGAAGCAATTTTATCTTTTCATCAAATGGCAAGAGTAATTTCTCAATTTTAGACTTACTTCTCACTTTTATGGATTTAACCAAGTGTTTTCGAAGTTGCAATAATTCGTTTGTTGTTATCGCTTTCCAGAGCGGGGTATAACTAGGATGGAGTGGAATGTCCAGCTTTTGTGAAAGCATTAATGCTTCGTCAAAAGTAGGTTTGAGGTTGTAAGGGTCTCTGAAAAAATTTTCCAACCTGCTGCTAGATATCCCAATTTTTCTTTCTAATTCCTCAGAGAAGCCATCATACTTTGAAATTATTTCGAAATATAGATCTTGAACCCACCATTCTTCAACATAACCAGAGATTACCAGATTTTTGTTATTCTCGAGAAATTCACCGAACCCGACTAAAAGGTCGCCAAGGAAGAGTATTTGTTTGATGTTGGTTTTTACTGATTCAGCTATTGAACAATTTTCGACAATAATAACTGATCCGTCTTTAAGCTTCACCACTGGAGGCGCAATCGTTTCCACAGGGAGCACGATACCCGCTTTTCCTGGAAGCTCTATACGAATCTGAGTACCTGAAGCCAAAAAATTCTGTAAGATTATCATTGTTGCTGGATGAAGTCCTAAAGCAGCTAAACCCGTGTTTCTTGCTCTTCCATATCGTAGTCTGAATCCTTCTATTCGTGAAGGAAACGAAAAGATTGGACGACCGGCGATAACATCTTCCATATACTGTGATTCCATAGACTCATTCAAATTTTCTCTCGACTCTAATTTTTTAAGCCATTCCCAACCTTCGATTCCAAAATCTTCTACAATCTTCAATATTTTTCGGGCTCTTCCGACAACTCCATCATTTACAACACGTAACGCTCCTCCTCTAACTCTATTCGTTTCAATTCTTGGAAGATTTCTAAACGATGCAACCTCAACATCGTCGGTTTGTAGACCGGTTACTTCAACTGGGAGGTTTCTTATCACCGTCTCTAATTCTTCATCGGAAACATGGTATTGAAATCGAGAGACAGCTCTTTCGTAGACGCGCATCTCCTCAATAAAACGTCGCACTTCCAGATCAGTGGGTTTATAGCGATCGAGGCCTAATCGACGTCGAACATAATCACCTATGATGAGGATTAATCCCTGTTCCGTTCCTCCTGCTGATCGAATTGGCCCAGCGAAATATATTGCTAAATATCGTGTTTGGTCGAAATTTATCTTAATTTTTACATCAGAAATGCCTTGAAGCGGCGCAGCAGTGATACCCCCGGTCAATATAGCAAGCGCGGTTTTTATCGCTTGGTTAAGCGCCTGCTCTTCATTCATTGATCCGAATTTTGCGAGCACGATTTCTTCGGCAATTATTAACGCGGTCTTCTCGATATCAATGCTACTAGTTAATTCACGTATTCTCTCCGCTACCCTAGAGGGACCAACCAATCCTTCTACTCGTTCTGCAAGATCTTTTGCGACGTGTGGTTCAGGTTCAGATGAGGGGTCGATGCCGATGTTTTTCGCTTTTCTTGCGAGTTCATAAAGTTCTTGGAATTTATTTTCCATATCTGAAAAATATTTCTCGTAATCAGCTGTCATTAGTGAATTCAAGAAAAGATAACCAAAGAAGGATAATTATTAAACTAATAGAAATAATTTTATTTCAAAGGTGCGAACATCGCTATGAAAGAGATAAAATGGTCGATAAGACCCTCCGGTTAATGTTAGGTTGTTCATTTAATTTTCATAGCTTTAATTATTTCACTTAGTTTTTCCTTAATTAATGGTTCTTTCTCAAATAGTGTCCCTGTGACAATAATGTTCGCTCCTGCTTCAACCGCTCTTTTTACATCTGATGCTTTTCTAAGTCCACCACCAACAATAAGGGGGATATCAAGATGCTTTCTAACAGTTTTTATCATTTTTGCTGGAACCGGTTCTTTTGCACCTGATCCTGCTTCAAGGTAGACGAAGCGCATCCCGAAATATTGTGCTGCTAATGCATAAAGAGCAGCAACCTCAGGTTTATTATATGGAATGGCTTGAGCCCGCCCAACAATTCCTGCTGTTCCACCTTCACCAACGATTATATACCCTAAGGGTATAGGTTCAAGACCGTATCTTTGTATTATTGGTGCTGCTAATGCTTGTGCTCCTGTTATGAAATAGCTGTTGTCTGAATTCAGTAGAGACATGAACCACACAGCGTCTGCATATTTAGAGATGCCAGAGATGTTGCCCGGAAATAGAATGATCGGGATTTTTACTTTTTGTTTTATGGCTTTAATTACTTCATCTAAATCATGTTGAGAAATGAGGGTTGAGCCTCCGATCATGATAGCTGCAGAACCAGCGGATTCCGCTAGCTTAGCTAGTTCTGATGACTTTTTAGGGTTTGATTTTTCAGGATCTAAAAGCGTCAAATGGATCGGGGTCTTTTTGATTCTTTGAAGGAGATAATTTTCAGTTTCAAACACAAAATTTCACCTTTTCTGTTAAACTAAAAATTAATCTTTTGATTCGCCTCTATAAAAATGGTCAATAAGTTTGCAATATACATCAACGGGTTTGTCTGATGGGGTGGATTCAATTTCTTCTTTTAAATTACAATTTCCGCATTGAACCAGAGCTTTATTGTTCATAATAGTAATTCCTATTGCCTTGTTACCGCATTTTGGGCATTGAAATATTTTTGGAAGTGTTCTTCTGGGAATTTTTGTAACTTTCTTTCTTCGTCTACCTATATTAAATTCCTCCCTTAATTTCTAATTATTGTAATTTGAAATTGTTGATTTTCTACAATCTAAAGCAATCAATATTTAAAAAGGGTTCTTGATTATGAGGATATATATTATTATAGACATTAATTTATGCGTTTGAACGAAGATTTTTACTGGAAACCCGATAATTAGCAGCATATGTTTAAGCAAATATAATTTTAAGATGAAGAAATTTCGATTTCAAATATTATCTAAATAGAAGAATCTGGTTTTAAGAATAAAGGACTACTTCTATAGAAAATTTGCCTGAAAAAATTATAGTTTTTATGATGCCCTTGAATGATTTTTAGTTTACGGAACAATAATGAAATATAAGGCAGTTAAGACTTTATGTGTATATCAAAGTGTATCCGTTTTAAGGTTCGATGTTCTTGAGTTTTTTACGAATTAAAAAAGAAATAAATAACTGGTTAATTGAAACGCTAGAAGATCCCTTAATAAGAATATTAGCAGAAAACAGCAATCTAACAAAAACACAGCTAGAAACTTTTTTAATCGATGTATTAGCTGAAGAGGTGGTTGGGCAGAATATTTCTTATGAGCAAAAATCGCTGTTAAGATTAAACAAAAAAGATGTCAGTCGTGGTTCGTTTAATAGAACGTTAAATCAAGCGAAAAGAAATATTATTCAATCCATTTACACTATTCTCTTATTGGGATGTTTAGGCGTTTTTGAGAGTCCCCGACTGGAACGATATTTAAAGATATCCAACAGTTTAAGCGCTTACACTAAAAAATATAGGACGGTCTGGAAAAATCTTTCAGAAGAAAGCTCAAATAAAGAGAAAATGCTTAAGCTAACCATTTTACATAACGAATTAAAGGCTTCTCTTAAAGAACTCGCTGCGCCCAACAAACTTTCAAAGAGAGAGGCGACAAAGATCAATGACTGAACATTCAATTAATAATAAACCGTTGTATTAAGAGGTTCGTTTGTCTAAATTGAAACTTCCAAGTCCAAAAGACTTGAAAAAATTGAGACTTACAGCACACTTGACACAAAAAGAACTAGCGATAAAAGCAGGCGTTAGTCAATCTTTAATAGCACGTATCGAAAAGGGCACCGTTGATCCTCGTCTTTCTACTTTAAAACGAATTGTCGAAGCAGTAACAACAATGCTTGAAAATCGTGTTGCAAAAGACGTAATGCATCATTTGGTTATAACCATAGAAGCAGGAGAACCCGTTTATAAAGCAATAAAGCTAATGCGTAAACACGGTATTTCACAAATACCGGTAATAAAAAAAACCAAGGTAATTGGAAGCATACAAGAATCAACATTGCTTGAAAAAATTTCATTCAGAATAAATAGAAGGAATATACTTTATGAACCCGTGCTTAACATAATGGATGAAAAATTTCTATCAGTGAGCCCATCAACAAATCTCGATCAGGTCTTTTCCATATTATCTCAAAACCAACCAGCTATTTTAGTAGAAGATAACGGAAAACTTATTGGAATTATAACTAAAATAGATCTTATATCATCAATGCTTTAATGTAAAATAGAAAACAAGATGGCGCCGGGGAAGGGATTTGAACCCATGCTCTCCATTCTCCGACAACATTCGTTGGAAGGAGAACTGGATCTCGATTCCAGCCTTTATGTGTCCAGCGCCTTAAGCCACTCGGCCACCCCGGCGAATTATGTGATTGTAAGAGGTTTTAGTATGATAAAAACAATACTTTCATCTTAGACATAGTATAACGCTAAATTCCTTCTCTATTAAACTCCCAATCCTTTAATCGTTCTTGAACTTTTGCATCGATTACTTTTTTATTCATTTTTTTTATCTCATCTGGTTTATAGGACCCTATATCAGTAATGTATTTTCGAATTAGATGCGGTGGAGTTATATCAAAAGCGGGATTATAAATTGATATTTTGCCTTTTCTTGGAATCTTTTTACGTGATGTTTGTTTTACAGGCGGCCACTGTTTTAACGCATTTTTTGATAGGGTTTTATGCCGTATTTTTTCTTGTGCTTCCAAACGATAAGGATAAAGTATCTCATCAGGGTCTCTCTCCTCTATTGGTATTTCGCTTCCTGTCCGTGTATCAAGATCAATAGTTGAATATCCTGTTGCTACGTAGAAGGGTATATTAAATGAGGAAGCGATTAATGCGAGATCATGTGTGCCGATTTTATTTGCTAGTGCTCCGTTTTTCGCAACTCGGTCTGCTCCAACCATTATCTTATTAATATTATAACGGCTAATTACACTGCTTACCATGTTATCGGTGATAATTACAACAGGAACTTTTGCGGTTAATAGTTCCCATGTTGTTAATTTAAATCCCTGGGACCTAGGTCGCGTTTCTTTTGAAACCACAAGAATGTTTTTACCCTTAACAGATGCCTCTTCAAATATTCCAAGAGCGTGACCACCATATGACGAGGAAAGAGAGCCAGCATTACAATGTGTTAGAATAACATCCCCGTCATTAATGTATTTTTGACCCTCTTGTCTTAGATAAGAGCACATAATCAAGTCTGTAGTAAGAATATGGTCTGCTGCGTCTTTTACTGCTTGGACTGCATCATTCACTTTACCTGAGATTTGAAATTGCTTTTCAGCAGCTTGAAGAGTAGCACTTACAGCCCACCTGAGAGGGGATGCTGTTGGTCGTGCTGTTTCAATTGTTTTTGCTGCTTTTTTTAATTCTGATAAAAAATTCTTACCAAAAGGAACGCACGCGTTTGCTGCGAGAACCATACAGTATGCTGCAGCGCAACCAATTGCTTGTGATCCTCGGACAATCATGTTCTTTATCCCTGAAAAGGCTGCTTCTCTCCAGTCACTTGTTGTCCACACCGCAACTTCAAAAGGGATCTTTGTCTGATCTAAAAGAACAAGTTTTTGTTTATCATTATCATATCGAACTGTTAATAGTAAGCCCGTTTTTTTATGTACGAACGTTCCTAGGTCGCTATTAAAATAAAGCCCAATATCGAATAATGTTTTTTTTAAATTAAGCATTTCAACCAACTTTTATTTGGTTAATTTAATTTAAATTGAAACAAATTAGACCCAAGATCTTGTAAGACGCCAAAGTTTAGATTGTATATTATCAATCTCTTTTTGTATTTCGTCTTTTTTTCCTTGAAGCCAGTTCAATCTTCTTCTTAATGCTTTTTTCATGGCTTCTGGATCCTTTTCTGGTCCAATATATTCTTCATGTAATTTACCTTTGTTCCAATAAGTATAATACAGATAAATATGACCTCTTACTTTTTTCTTAACTATTGGCATTTTATATCACCCATCGAATAAATAGTTATCATATTCTTATGATGTAAAAATAGGGGATACAATTTAAAAAATTTTTTACACCTTAGCGACTATATAAGGAATATTAACGTTCATTGATAAAAACAGAAATGTTAACTGTAGGAAGATAAGAATCTGAAGGCTAAATGCGAAAAAGCCGTAGAGTATGCTGTTAAAGCAGGTTTTCAAATAGAACCTAATGCTGTAATCTTATTGGAAACCTTATCAGAAAAAAATGATGCGCTAAAAATTTTAGAGAAAATAATAGAAAAATTTGAGCATGTAGAAGAAAAGCCACTGGTTATAACAGAACAACTACTAAAAAAAGAACTTAACCTTCAAATGGGCTTAAATATAAAAAAATTTACTGAAACAGAGAAGGAAAAATTTGAACCATACGCTAAAGAAATTAGTTCAAAAATTCAAATAGCCAAACATATTAATCAAAAAATAGATTTTAAGGGAGATACTCAAGATTTTTCAAACTATTTCAAAAACCGTTTTATAAGAATGAAAAAAATTCTTAAAAAAAGATCAGATATACAAAACACCGTAACAATAAAAGAAGCCATAACGACTAGAAAAAATGAGGAGATTAAGATCATAGGTATGGTTGCAAATAAAAACCAAAGAAAGAACAGGATAATATTAGAAATTGAAGACTTAACGGCTTCGTTTAATGTTTTAGTTTCCCCAAAAACAGATAGAAAAACATTTGAAGAAGCAGAAAATCTTTTATTTGATCAAATTATTGGAATAAATGCAAAAAAAAGTAGACAAGAGTTTTGCGTTGCTAAAAACATTATATTGCCTGATGTCCCTAAAAGGAAACCTCAAGTCTCCAATGAAAACGTTTACGTTGCTCTCTTATCCGATTTGCACATAGGCAGTGAAACATTTCTTGACGTTGAATTTTCACATTTTATTTCTTGGCTTAAAGGAGAACTACAAGATAAAAATACAAAAAATATTGCAGGAAAAATTAAATATTTAATTATTGCGGGTGATTTGGTTGATGGAATAGGTATTTATCCAAATCAAGAAAAAGAATTATCTATCAATAATATTTATGAACAATACCGATATGCAGCAGAACTTCTTGCACAAATACCTGAATATATAGAAATAATAATCATTCCCGGAAACCACGATGCAACTAGGCAAGCTCTTCCTCAGCCAGCTATTTCTAAGGATTATGCGAAACCATTGTTAAAACTTCAAAACATACACTTACTTGAAAATCCCTCTCAATTTCAACTCCACGGCGTCTCATTTCTTATTTATCACGGTCAAAGTCTTGATGATATTATAGGTTGTATTCCAGGAATAACCTATCAAAACTTGAACAAATCAATATCCCAGGCTATGAAACATATTCTTCGCAGCAGACATTTAGTACCTACTTATGGTAAAGAAACACAAGTAGTGCCAGAATCTGAAGATAGACTAATAATTGAAGAGGTCCCTGATATTTTACATATGGGTCATGTACATGTTTTTGGTTATGAAAAATATCGTGGAATAACTATGATAAATTCTGGAACATGGCAAAAACAAACAAGTTTTCAGAAAAAGAAAGATGTAAAACCAACGCCAGCTATACTTCCTATAGTGAACCTTAAAACCAATGAATTATCTGTGAAGAAATTTCTGATATAATAGAAATATTATAATTATTTTATTGAAAAAATTATTGTTGTTTTACCAAGTTAAGATAGAAATCATTCCAAATGAAAAAATGATTTTGAAATAATATTTTTAAATTATGTGTAAAATCAGATTTATATTAAGCAATATTGTGAAAAGCTTATCATAAATATATTATAATTTATTTTACTCTTGAAAAGATCAATCGTTTCTGTATCTAATGCTATGATTAATTATTTTACTAATTCTGATTTGTTTTGAATAAACATCATTTAAAGTTGACATGGGAAGATTTAGTATTATTCTTTTTGTTCTTCCGTATCTTCCCAAACTAACAAGTTTGGTTTTGAGAATACCCAAAGTATCTAACTCATTAATTAGGCTACTAACTCTCCTTTGTGTTAAAGGTTCTAAATTTAGAACTTCACAGAGTTCCTTATATACCTCATAAACATCTCCAGTATTGATAATTTTTTGATTTGCTTTTTTGAAATGATATGTACTACATAAAACAATTTTCGAATGAAGTGGTAAAGTCTTTAAAACTTCAACTACCCGATCTTTTTCAATCTTTTCCTTGGCCTGCCGTATATAATCCTCCGAGACAATAGTTGCTCTTTTTCTTTCTGCAAGTTCACCAGCAACACGGAGCAAATCAAGTGCACGGCGTGCATCTCCATGCTCAGCAGCAGCAAAAGCAGAGCATAAATGTAAGGCTCCTTCAACCAAGACATCATTGTTAAAAGATGTTTTAGCTCGTTCAAGGAGAATATCATATAATTCATTTGCAAGGTAAGGTCGAAAAATCACTTCTTCTTCACTTAAACTACTCAATACACGCGCATCAAGAAATTCTTTAAAATACAAATCATTTGAAACTCCAATCAGCGATGTGTGACCATTATCGAGACCTTCATTGATGCGAGTAAGTTCATATAATAAAGTATCACCTACTTCTTTTACTAAGGCATCTATTTCATCTAAGACAATGATTAACATGAAATCGTTTATTTCAAGACCATTTTTAAACCGGTCGAAAACTTCACCAGTCGCTAATCCTGTAAATGGCACTTTAATGTTTATGCTTTCACATAGTTTAGCTAGAACACGGTAATCTGTACCTGCTAAACGACAATTGATATAACAGGTTTTGACAAAGACTCCCTCTTCTTTAGCCTTTTCGAAAAGTCTTTTTAAGACATATCTTACTACCGCTGTCTTCCCTGTTCCAGTTTTTCCATATATTAAAATATTAGATCCACGTGACCCACTTAAAATTGGCGCTAATATTGACGCGATTCTTTTTATTTGTTCATCCCTATGAGGAAGATAATCAGGTATATAATCTGAACGTAAAGCTTCTCGATTTTTAAAAATTGTTGATAATTGCAAATAATTATCGAATATATTGTCTAGTATATCATTTTGTATTGTCAATATTAGAAATCCCAGATCGCAATGGTAAGACCATAATTTCCACTGCAATAATAAAAAACAATTTATACAAAAAAGTTGATTCCAACTACAAAAAAACTTAGATATTTCCGAAAGAGGGATACCCCAATATTTCCAGTGCAATAGAATAAAACAATTTATATAATATTAAAATAATTATTTAGAATTTGCTTGTTATTTATTTTTTTATATTTTAAGTAATTTTGTATATTTTTTTAATATTTTTATCCATTTTTTTTGATATATATCCTTAATATTTTTTGTTGTAATTCTTTTGCAATGGAACTCAAGGGGACCCAGTATAATACTATTTAGATTGAGAATAGATGTGAAATGAGAATTTTAATTTTTTATTTTTTTATATATTTTTTAATTATTCGATATTTTTTTTCTTCTTTTTAGTGAATGAGGAATAACCCCTTTATTTCCACTGGAAAAACGTTATTTTAATAAATTAACCCTTTTTATGCCGAAGTAACGATGTGAAATCATGGTTTTTTAAAATATTTAAAAAATACGGTTATTTTCTGAATTAAAGCCCGTTTTTTACTTTTTTATATAACTAATTAATGAATATTTTCACAGATAAACATTTAACATGTGAAATCATTATTATTGTTAAATTGTTTTTTAAATATGTGATTGGTTTGCCACCTAGAAAGTTTAAAGTCGATGTGTATGATGAAGAAGGTAATAAAATTAGTATTTCGTTTGAGGGCCGAGTAACTAAAAATAAGATCTTAAAATTGATGGATCTAGTCGAAATAATGGGTGGCGTTTATGATAAGGATAAAGACAAGAAACTTCCAATAACAAAAATTGATAAAATTAGGCAAATAATTACCGAAACATTTCCTTTGGGAACATTTAGATCTGAAGATGTCCAGAATTTATTCGAGGAAGTCTTTAATGAGCCAATTAGCTTAAGTACAGTTTCAACTTATCTTTCTCGTTTAACTTCTCGTGGTTTTCTTGTAAGAATAGGAAGTCCAAAGAAATTACATTATAGGATTAGAAGAGTGGCTTCTCCAAGTGAGATATGAGATAATTTTTAATACACCTTACTTAAATTATCGTGGAAAGTTCGTAACGAATCCAATTTTTCCGGTTTGGTTAATTTGAAACTCTTGTTTCTAGTTATTGATGGCATGGGTGATCTCCCAATTGAAGAGTTTGAAGGTAAGACACCATTAGAGTTTGCATCTACACCAAATATGGATTATCTCGCAAGAAATGGAAAACTTGGAATGATGTATACTATTGGAAAAGGCGTAGCTCCTGAAAGCGATGCTGCTGTTATTTCAATTTTGGGTTATGATCCTTACAAATATTATACCGGGAGAGGCCCAATTGAAGCTGTTGGTGCTGACATTGATATGAAGGATGGGGATCTTGCTCTTAGATGTAATTTTGCTACTTTAGATAAAAAGAATAGAATATTGGATAGACGAGCAGGCAGGGATCTAACAGAAGAAGAAACAAGTAAATTAAGTAAAGCTATCAATGAAGAAGTTAAATTTGACTCTTATCCAGCGGATTTTGAGTTTAAATCTACAATATCGTATAGAGGTGTTCTTGTAATTAAAAGTAGAAATAAACCTTTGTCATCAAAAATAACAATAACTGATCCAGCTTATGAAATGATTAATGGTATTAGTATAGCAAAAAAAGAGTTCAAAATGGTTTTGGATGTTAGTAAACCTACTGATGAATCAAAGGAAGCAAAAATTTCATCATCGCTAGTTAATGAATTTACAGACGAAAGTCATAAAGCATTAGAAAATCATGAAGTGAATAAAAAACGTATTGATGAAGGTAAGTTAGCAGCAAATTGTATTCTATCGAGAAGCCCGTCAAATAAACTACCTAAACTTTTTAGTATTAATGAAAAATATGGTGTTCATTTCGCATGTCTACTAGATATGCCTGTTGAGAGAGGTATTAGTAAATTAGCGGGTATGTCTCTAATTCCTTTACTTCCACCTACAAAGAATCTTCAAAAAGACAGCGTTATTAGGGCAAACAAAATTTTTGAAATATCTCCATCTTATGATTGTTTTTATATTCATATAAAAGGTCCCGATGAACCTGGTCATGACGGTAATCCGGTTCTTAAAAAAGAGCTTATAGAAATTATTGATACCCATTTCTTGGGAAATTTTCTTCCGAATGTTGATTTGAAAGATTGGTTGATTTGCATAACAGCGGATCATTCTACGCCCTGTAAATTAAAGAGACATAGTGATGATCCGGTTCCAATTCTCATTTCAGGAGATAAAATAGAAGGGGACAAAAAGGATGGGTTTGGAGAAGAGGTATGTAAAAAAGGAAGCTTAGGAATTTTGAAAAAAGGCTCTGAATTAATGCCAATTTTGATGCGTTATTTAAAGAAAAAGCAGGTCTAAATTTTTATAATATGCTTTGTTTTAAAGAATGCTCTGGTATGGTGTTTACTCTATTTGAATTAAAGATTAGGAGAGTTTAATGAAAACGTTATCTGGACGGTTAAATGATTAACTTTTATCATTCAGCACTAACAATTATTAGTTTTAATTAGTTCTAGAAAATTTAACATAATAGTTCTTTATAATAGTGTGTCAATTCTTTTGTGATTCTTCTTATATCGTGTTTTTTTGCTAGTTTACTCCCCTCTTTAATTAACTCTTTTTTTATTTCATTATTCTCTAATATCTTATTAATATAAAAAGCAAAATCATTATCGTTTTTTGCTTTAAAGCAATCGATTTCGTGTCTTAACCATGGATATGACAAAACATCTCTAACTATAATAGGCTTCTTACATGCTGCAGCTTCGATTATGGGTATACCAAAATTTTCGCTATAAGAAGGGAAAACGAATACATCGCATGCAGAGTATGCGGAAACAACATCGTCTACGTACCCTGTGAAGATAAGATTCTTTGGTCTATTTCTTATAACCCACGAGACGTCTGGATCTAAAGAGATTAGAGATGGACCAACCCATAAGAATTTGATCTTAGGCATCATCTTTGCAAGATTATAAAAAGTTGATATTCCCTTTCTAGGAATAAGATGTCCGACAGTTAAAATCACTGAATCCTCTCTTGATAACTTGAATCTGTTTCTGAACCGTTTTCGTTTTTCATTTGAATACTTCATTACATCTAACTCCACCCCGTGAGGTAATACTACCATTTTCGAGGTAACTCCTAATCTTTGAAGAGAAGCCATCGCGAATGTTGATACACATATTACCAAATCAGCTAGATTGTAAATCCTTTTCAAATAAGGTTTAGCAACAGAAAAAACCGCCTGGTCAAATGGCACGCTCATTCTAATATCCGCAGGCGTCGTGTTTGAATGTATAACTATTGGTTTTTTTTCTTTAAACCGCCTCATTAGATAGTAGGACAATAAAAAATAGGTGTAGATATGTAACAGATCAAAATCTGCTTTAGTAGAGTTTGTTATTACTATATTATTCTGCAAGCTTAGATGTTTTTTCATCAAATTAAAACTGGTTTCTGTTCCCCCCCAAAAACTTGAACCTTTAAAAATTTTTTTTAGATAAGGAATCTCTGAAACCATGTTTATGACGAATCTATCATTTCGGGTCAGACAGCAGCCTTCCTTCTTTCTTCAGACTTAGTTTCCTGCCATACTAGGGAGAGTAAATCATTAATTAAAAATCAGCTGAAAACGTTCATTATTCTTTTACACGCCTCTGCTATGGCTTCTTTTGATGTTGTTAAAGCGAATCTGAGGTATCCTTCACCATAGTAACCAAATGCTGAGCCTGGCGTAACAATTACGCCTGCGTTTAAAAGCTTCTTTGCAGAATCAATGGATTTTCCGGGCCATTTAGCCCAGACATAAAAGGTTGCTTTCGGTTTTTGAACTTTCAAGCTTGTCTTTTTTAATCCTTCAATTAGGACATCTCTTCTATTTTCGTATATCTCAAGATTCTTCTGTAGAAAGGCAGGTTTTTTCCCTTTTTTATAGCTTGAAAGCGCTGCAGCTGCAACTTTTTGGACGTATATGGGTGGCCCTGAATCGATCTGGGTTTTCACTTTTTTCAATCCTTCAATTAATTTCTGGTTTCCAACAGCGAAGGCTACGCGGTCTCCAGTCATATTAAATGTCTTGGAGCAAGAATGGAACTCTAATGCTACATCATAAGCGCCTTTAACTTGTAGAACGCTTGGAGCATCATACCCATCAAAGGTGATCTCTGAGTAGGCGTTATCATAGCAGAGAATAAGTTCATTATCCTTTGCGAAATCAATGGCTTCTTTTAAAAATCCGGTGTCAGCGGTCTCTCCCGTTGGATTATTAGGATAGTTTAGGAACATTAACTGTGATTTAGCATCTGTAATAGCATTAAAATCAGGTTTAAAACCGTTTTCCTCTAAAAGAGGTAGAGAGATAACTTTGCAATCATTGAGAACGGTACTTCCATTTGCATAGACAGGGTAAGCGGGATCAGGAACTATAATTGACTCTCCACTATTCACAAAGGCTCTGGTAACATTTGCTATGCCTTCTTTTGATCCTATGAGACAAATAACCTCTTTATCAGGGTCAAGCTCAACATTGAATCGGATTTTATACCATTCACTAACAGCTTTTCTAAAGTCGGGTTCCCCTTGACTGAATGAATATTTATGATTTTCAGGTTTAACAACTTCCCTTCTGAAAGCGTCGAGGACGAATTCGGGCGGAGGTAGATCTGGATCACCTATGCTTAAAGAGATTATTTTCACTCCTGCTTGTTTCTTCTCGAGAATAAGTTTTTCTAAGTCAGCGAATATGTATGGGGGTAACCTTTTTATTCTATCAGAAAACTCGATTTTTTCAGACAACACCCCTTCACTCTTTAACTTGTAGTACGCCTTCAAAGGCTTTTTCAGCTTCGCCCTCCATCATCACCACACCATCATAATGAATTTTTAGGTCTCCGCCTAAGAGGTGAACTATACATTTATTATTTAAATGTCCAAGCAAATTTCCAGCTACAACGCATGCACAAGCACCGGTTCCACAAGCCAACGTTTCACCACACCCCCTTTCCCACACTCGCATTTTGACCTCTTTTCTATTCAACACTTTTACAAACTCAACGTTTGTTCTGTTGGGGAAAAGAGTATGATTTTCAATTTTTTGGCCTATTTTATGAACTGGAAAAGCATCAATGTTGTCAACAAATATTACACAATGTGGGTTTCCTATAGAAAGACAGGTAATTGCAAAGGCGTCTCCGTCTAGCAGTAACTTCTCATTTAGACATTTTCCCTCGCCCTGCATAGGTATGTCTTTCCGAAATAAATGCGGTTCACCCATGTTTACTTTAACGTTTTGGACTTTGCCTTCTTTTACATGCAACCATGCATCTTTCACTCCATCGAGCGTTTCAATAGTCATATACTTCTTCCTCGTAATGCCTTGTTCGTAGCAGTATTTGGCGAAGCAACGTATTCCATTTCCACACATTTCCGCTCTGCTTCCATCCGCATTTAATATTTTCATTTTTGCATCGGCTATTGCGGAATTATGAATAAGAAGAACGCCATCAGCACCAATAGAATACCGTCTTTTACACAGGTTTTTCGCTATGTCGCTTAGTGCGTGTTCTTCTAGTGTTTCATTTCGATTATCTATTACGACGTAGTCATTTCCAAGACCATGCATCTTCCAAAAATTTATTTTAACCATTCCGCTATCGTCTGCCCCCTCATCAAATCGCTGAAGCTTTCTCGTCTTCTTATAAGTACCACCTTTTTCTTGTTGATCAAGACTTCAGCCGGAAGTGGTCTAGAGTTATATTTGGAACTCATAGAAAAACCATAAGCACCCACATCTAACACTATAAGCAAATCGCCCTCTTCCATCTTTGGTAGTTTTCGATCTTTTGCTAGCAAATCGCCAGACTCACATATTGGCCCCGCTATATCATAAACCTCTTCATCCTCGCTTTCCTTCTCAACAAGGACTTCGTGATAAGAATCATACATAGCTGGTCTAATCAACGTGTTAAAACCAGCGTCTACACCTAGATAGCATTTATAGGGGTTCCTCTTGATTGTATTGACTCTTGTTATTAAAACACTGGAATCTCCAACGATATATCTCCCCGGTTCAACGCAAAGAGCTGGAGTGCCCAAATCATAATCTTCAATCAGCTTTTTATAGAGTTCACATGCTTCACGAGCAAAAAGTTCTAAATCAAACACTTCGTCCTCCGGTTTATAGGGTATACCTAAGCCTCCTCCAATGTCTACAAAATCAAACAAAAGATCTGTTTTTTCTTGAACTTTTTGGGCGACCTTTAGCAATTTTTTCATCGCTAAAAGATAAGGCTCCACCGACATGATGCCTGAGCCTATATGCATGTGAATACCAAAATGATCTACGCCCTTCTTGAATGCCTCTCTGTAACCTTTAATAACTTCGTCTTCCCAGAGACCAAACTTAGCTCTCTTACCCGCAGTTATACATTTATCGTGATGACCAGCGCCAACTTCAGGATTTAATCTGAAGGACAGTTTTTTTGGGACTTCAATCTTGAGGAGTCTTTCAAGCTGAGACAAAGAGTCAATGTTTATGGTAACCTTGGCTTTTAGAAGGTATTTCAGTTCATCGTTTCTAACACTGGTTCCTGTAAAAAGAATTTTTTCCGATGGGAAGCCTGCCTTTTTTGCTAAATAAATCTCTCCAGTACTGACCGCATCAAGATGTGAACCTTCTTCACTTAGAATTTTTAACACAGAATGGTTTGTGTTTGCTTTTGCAGAATAGTAAATTCTTACTTTCGAGTAATGTTTACTCAATGCTTTACGTATTCTTCGATAATTTTCTCTTATTCTTTTTTCACTGATTACATATAACGGAGTACCAAATCTTTCAGCAATTTGAGATACAGGAACTCCAGCGAAACTTATTCTTTTTCCAATTCTCTTTAGAAGACCTGCCATAATTAAACCTGCCATCAATAGTTACCAAAAACATCTTCCATCGTAAATATTTCTGGTTTTTTCCTTTTTATCAGCCATTCAGCTGCGAACAGGGCTCCTTGAGCAAAAACCCTTCTAGAAAAAGCTAAGTGTTCAATTTTAATCATTTCGTGAGGTCCATTTATAATTATCTCATGGACTCCTGGTAATCCGCCTCCTCGAAAGGAGAGTATTTCAAGCTCTGTCTCAGACCTAGGTGAGACTCCTTCTCTACCATGGATGGTCTTATTGTATCCTCGTATTTTAGATATTTTCTCTCCCAGCTTCTTCGCTGTTCCACTGGGAGCATCCTTTTTACCAATATGATGGCCTTCTATTATAGTGAAATTGTAGTCTACTGGTAGTAATTCACACACATTAATTATTTTAAGTAGTAAGTTAATGCCTAATGCAAAATTTGATGCTATTATTGTTGGAACTTTACCTGAGACCGTGGAATGTATTTTTTTTTCCTGCTCTTTGGTGAACCCGGTAGTTCCTATAATAATAGGAACGCCAAGATGTGTTATCTGGGGAATGTTCTGCAATTCAGCTTCTGGCGTAGTGAAAGAAAAATACACGTCGGCTTTTTTCACAGCGTCTTCAATTTTGTTTGGCGATACTACTTCAACATTAGAATCGTAGATCCCAAGGTTTTTCAATGTTTTACCTAGTGCAGGGTCATTTAAAGCTGTTACCGCGCCTACAACTTCATAACCTATATTATACGCTTCTTGGATCAGGATACTTCCCATTCTTCCAGTTGCGCCAGCAACACAGATTTTAGTCATATGTAAGATCAACCCAGTGCTTTTTATTATGTAATCTTTTCTCGACATCTACGTTAAAAAAACGTTCTATTGGCTCGAAGAATTCGGGGTTGTTTTTGAAAACTTTTCTAGTTTTATCTAAAAGAATTTTAAAGCCGTTTTTAGTCATTTTTCCCAATGGTGGTCTACAGGGACCCGATGGCATTCCCAGAACATTCATCAAAGTCTTATACCCTAATGGATTTCTAGCTTTACATAGAACAGGACCGTAAGCCGTCTCTTCATAAGTCTTAATGGTCACCAGCTCAAACATTGGCTTAATTTTTTCATAAACTTCCTTGCCCTCGCTCACTTTATTTTCTAGAATGAGTTTTGTCATTTCTTGTATAACCCTTGGAAAAACATTTGAAGCCACAGATATTACTCCGCTTGCAAGGATTTCAGACGAAACCATCATATCAAACGTTTTATCATCGTCTCCAGATAAGATGTCAAAATCCTCTCCACAACACCTTCGGGTTTGTTTAATATTTTCCAAATCCCCGGTGGCTTCTTTAACAGCACGAATGTTCTTAAAACTCGCATGTAAAATCGCTAAATCTTGTGGAAGAAGCTGGGTTCCTGTTCTTCCTGGAATAATATATGGGATTACTTGCATTTCTGGAAATTTTTCTGCAACAGGAGTTACATATTCCCGTCTAATTTCTAAGGAGCTGGGGCCGTTATAATAGGGGTCTACAAGTAGAACGCATCTAATTCCGAAATCGTACATCTCTTTAGACGCACGCATCATCTCCTCCGTAGAGTTGCTTCCAGTGCCCGCTATTGTTGTTCCCCTGTTATCTAAACATTCATGAACTCCTTGTATAACGCGGTCGTGATCCTTCCATGGCAGTGTGGAGCTTTCTCCTGTAGTTCCGCATGCGAGGACACCGCTTACACCGTTATCGCTTTGGTAATCAATCAGTTTCTTAAGCCCCTCATAATCGATCTCTCTGTTTTTTTTCATCGGTGTAATGTTGGCAGTGTAGCAACCTTTGAACACGCTCATGATTTTTCGCCTTAATGAAAATTTTATGAAAAAAATTAAGGCCCAATATATATAAGATTTTCGTAACACTCATTACGAATATCGTAATATTAATATACGCCTGAAATAATATTTTAAGAACATGGATAACTTCGATAAAGAAATATTAAGGATTTTAAAAGAAAACGCTCGTGAAAAATTCGTTATAATTGCCAAAAAAGTAGGGCTAAGCGAAGGCGCTGTGAGACAACGAATCAAAAAGATGATTAGACTGGGAATAATTGGGAGATTCACCGTGGATATGGGAGCTTTTACAGAAGCCTTTGTTATGATAAAAACAGATCCTGTTGAGACCAAAGCTATTACCAAACAGGTAAAAACAAAGTTTGAGAAGGTGTATGAAGTCTCAGGTGAATATGATATTGCGCTTTTATTGACTACAGAGAACATCGACGAATTGAATGACAAAGTGGATGAGATCCGAAAGATCAAAGGAGTAATTGATACAAATACGCTTATTCGTCTTTCATGATATGCTTAATCATGCTAATTTAATAGCTAGAGGATTCTGCTTTTCATTTTCGTAAGTTCCATTTTCCCTCCGAACAAAAAAATCGGTTCTCTTTATCTTTCGATAATATCTGTGCTAATTGTCGTGTTGTTAAAACATCAAAACCTTGAGTCTGTACCTGAGATAAAAGTTCCCGAATTGTTAAATTCTTATTTAATGAAAGTATTGATTTAACGCTCTCTCTAACATTTTTCATCTCAATATGCGGAAGTTTAATTTTCTCTATTTCAATTTTTTTCCACTCGTTCTTTAATATTTCATACCAAGCGTCTGATGTATCGATCTTATCAAATCTCTTTTGTTTTTCTGCAATTTTTTGAGCAATCAAATGATAACATAAAGGCGTTTTATTATTGATAACATTAAAATAAAAATCATCACAACTACAAAAATTCGCAAGAGGGATAATCTCGTATTCCCTTTTCCTACCTACAACAATCCATACAATTCTCCCACTCGGCTGAAAAACATATTTTTTAACCTTTCCCTCTTTGACAAGCTCTACCGCTTTAACAAATCTTTTTTTCATATCAAGAGAGGTCGTAAATTCCCGTTCAACATGAATTTCTTGTAGTATCTTCTGTAGAATGGATTTATCAAATTTCAAACCCTATCACTATATCCTTTTCTTTATATTGATGGTTGACATTAATATTAGAAGCAGATAGGTAAACCGCTCGCAGCTCCGAGGTAAGTTCCATCTAAAAGATGTAAATCTATTTTGTTACTATTTGCACCACAATTCTTAAGAATTGGACCAATCCACTTCTTTTGATTTTGTTCTACAGAAATTCCACCTAGTGCTTCGTTAAAAGCTGGAATAACTATTAGCGTCGGATCTTTTATCGTGGCATTAAAATTCTTTGAAAAAGTTTTTTTTTGGTCCTCTGAATTTTTAATTTTCATATGTTTTAAGTATGCTGCAGCGAGACTGCGTCCGTCGCACTTAATTTTCATCCATACTTGACGTATTATTGTGTATCCAAATTTATCATAAAATTTTACAATAGGGTGAACATGTCCCATTACGAGAATATCAGCCGATAAAACTTCTGGTGCAGGCCAAGCGTGACCATGAAATAACCCAATTTTAAAATTATTTTTAATGAGAATCCCGCTTGATTTTACAATATTAACTGAGGGAGGCGTTAAGGGTTCTAAATCTCCGTCATGATTTCCTAAAATTACAGTAATATTATTTACAAGGTTGATTATTTTTTCAAAAAAATCTGGCACATCTTTCCATTCTCTTATACCAATTTTTGGAATCGCCTGTTTTACATCACCAAGTAGAATTAGCTTATTAGGCTTGACCTCTTTTAGAATCTGTATTAATTTATCTAAAATTTTTTTTGTCTGTGACGGAAGATAAATGCCTTCTTTAGCTAAATTATATTCATAACCAATATGTAAATCGGTAATTATCAGTGTTTTTTTTTGACCGTCATCATAAAGGATAGCGGGATATGGAAATAAAGGCTTCATTTTACTTAACCCTTCATTTTCATAATTAGTTTTAACTATTTTTTCTCCCCTCCTTTACTAATAACGACTTTTTATAAATAAAACAATTTGATGGGGCCGCCCGGATTTTCAACTAACTTCCATAGAGAAGCAAGTTTTTGAACCGGGGTCTGAAGGACTCTCTACTTTCATTTGCACCCGAGCCTCCAAGCCTAGACCAAGCTAGCCGACGACCCCAAACAGTCATTTGATAATATTAATGCTAATTTAATTTGTTCAATATTCTGATAAAATACTTAAAAAAGAATGTTTTTTACTAATTTATCTCTATTCAATTTATAGAACATTAGAAAAATAATTAACGTTAATGTCACTTAAAATTTGGGATCTTCATTGTCTGGTCATCTTGGAGAAGTTAGTTCAAAAATTTTGGATGCTGCTTCAGATCCTCTTCGCTTAAAAGTTTTAAGACTTCTCTATTCCCAAGGTTCATTAAGCTATAGCGACATTATGATCAGTTTAAAACTTCATCCTAACCGCGACGCCGGAAAATTTGCCTATCATCTTCGTAAACTACGGCGATCGGGTTTACTAGAAGTTGATAAAAAGAGTAAAAAATATGAACTTACGTTTCTTGGAGAAGAAATAGTGTCTTTCTCTAGAACTCTTGATGAATACACCCAAAAAAAACGTGAGCGACTTCTAGTAAGAACCTCTCGGTTGACTTTAGAAGATTTTGATCGTAGTAAAATAGCTAAGTCATTGATTAAAGAGGCTAACATTCCCGCTTCATTAGCGCAAAAATTAGTAAGTGAAGTCGAGGATAGATTGCTAAAACTTGGATCTCCATATCTTACAGCACCTCTGATAAGAGAGTTTGTTAATGCGGTTCTTATAGAAAAGGGTTTGAAAGAATATAGGGATAAATTAACCAGATTAGGACTTCCTGTATACGACATCTCTCATCTTGTTACAACTGCTGGAAAAAAATCTATGAATGTTGAAGTAATCCGAAACTCAACAAGCGATAGAATAATAACAGAATATGTTCTCATTAACATCCTTCCTCACGACGTATCTCTCGCCCATCTTTCCGGATATATCCACATTAAAAATCTTGGTAACTGGATCCTAAAACCTTGTGAAATTCAACATGACATCAGAGTCTTTCTTAAACATGGTTATCAAAACATTCACAGAGTACCTCTTTCAATCGCATTAAAACCACCAAAAACACTCCAAGCTGCCCTATCTATAATACACACGGTAATAGGTGCTACCTCGAGAGAAGTGACGGGTGAACAGACAATAAGCTACTTTAATACTTTCTTAGCACCTTTTGTGTCAGATCTTTCATTTGAAGATGTAAAAAACGTTCTTCGTTTATTCATTTTTAATTTAAACAACATCCCCTCTAACAGGGTTTATCCAATAAAAACAGCCCTTTCTGTTGACCCCAGCATACCCGAACACCTAAAAAAAACTAAAGTTGCAAAAAACCATGAAAAAGAAAATTATGGACATTTTGAGGAAGAAGCTACTAAAATTTTGAAAGCGCTAATGGAAGTAATGTTTGAAGATGACATCCACTCGCCTATATTTAATCCGCGGCTAATAGTAAATTTCAGGAAAGATACGTTTTCAAAAAATAATGAAGACTCTGTACTTTTAAAGATTCACGAATTATCGGCAGGTCGAGGAACCCCGTACTTTGCAAACCTTACAAACGATCTTCAATCAACGTCAACATATTTTACTTCTGGAAATAGGCTTTCATCAAATTGGAGAATGGATTGGAACTTAGACACTCTGAGAACAGGTGTTCTTGATAGCGTGATAATAAATTTACCTCGAATTGCTTACGAGGCAGCTGGAAACGATAATAAATTCTTTGAATTATTGGATAAATACATTGGCGTTGCTAGTAAGACATTAAAATTAAAACAGAAAATTATTGAAGAAAGAATAACTAACCGGTTACTGCCCCTTTTATCTCATCAGTTGCTTAACGATTCATATTTTAGGCTAACACATGCTTCTCAATTGATTGGTATTCTTGGGTTGAACGAGGCTGCTGAATTTCAAAAAAATGCTAGAATTAATAGATCAATAGAACCTTTACAATTTGCTAGAGACATTGTAGAACACGCAAACGACGGTGTTAGCGCGTTTTCAAGAAATTTAGATCAGCGTATACTTGTTGCACAGACACCAAGCAGAGAGGCAGCTAAAAGATTAGCTGAATTAGACGTAAATCGATATGGTTGGTCATCAATAAAGGTAAGAGGAACAAAGAAAAAACCGTATTATGTCGATGTCAGGACAATTTCTTTAGAAAAAGAAGGAACAATTGATAGACATTTTACTGTTGCAGGTAGTTTTCATAAGTTATTCGGTGGAGGTCATATAGCAATAATAGATATTACTGACATTGAAAAAAACGCCGAACTACTACTTAAGACATCAAAAGCAATTTGTCAATCAACCGATATAGGTTTCTTTTCATACAGACAACAAATTAGTTACTGCATAAATTGCAAACAAGTTTTTACTAATAAACCAGTCAAATGTCCCAGTTGCGAATCTGAAGATTCCCTCATTAATTATGATGGTCCATCTTTAAAATATTAACCAATAAAGTAGCATTTGGGCTTACAGTTCTAAATCAGTCAGTTAGTTTAACTTATTTCTTTAAAAGTTTGAAAAAACAAAATATTTACTTTAATTTTTTAAACTAATCTGTACAAAATCTTAAATTAAATAAAAACAGTGAAGATGCTGTAATAATCAAAAGTAATTAACTATGTAATCTTTTTTTATAATTAATTGATAATACAACTATAAAATCGGTGTGAAGATGAAATTCGTTAAAAAAAGAGACGGCGCCATTACAGATTTTGATTCAAATAAGATAACAAATGCTATATTGAAAGCTATTCGAGCAGTCGGTGAGAAAGACGAAAAAATCGCTGATGAAATGAGCATAGCTGTTGTGAAAGAACTAGAAGACCAATTTGGTTCCGAAGGAGTACCTACAGTAGAAGAAATTCAAGATACTGTCGAAAAAAAACTTATCGAGCAGGGGCATGTAAGGACTGCTAAAGCGTATATACTATACAGAAAACAGCATCAAGATCTTCGAGAGGTTGCTTCTCTCCTGAGTAACGGGGATCTAATAGAACAATATCTTAATGTTGAAGATTGGAGAATCCGTGAAAACTCAAATATGAGTTATTCCCTTCAAGGATTAAATAATTATATATCTTCAACACTTATTGCAAAATATTGGATTTCAAGGGTATATCCCCCCCATATTGAAAACGCTCACTTAAGTGGAGATATGCATATTCACAACCTAGGGGTTTTGGGCGCCTATTGTGTTGGTTGGGATCTAAGCGATTTATTATTGAATGGTTTTGGCGGTGTACCTGGCAAAATTGAAAGTAAACCTGCAAAACACTTTAGAACCGCCTTGGGGCAAATAGTGAACTTCTTTTATACTTTACAAGGTGAGTCAGCAGGAGCCCAAGCTTTTAGTAACCTAGACACTTATATTGCCCCTTTTATCAGAATTGACGGTTTGAACTACAATAAAGTGAAACAAGCGCTTCAAGAATTCTTTTTTAATATAAATATACCGACAAGGGTTGGATTTCAAACCCCCTTCACTAATGTATCTTTCGATCTCACTTTACCCGAATTTATGAAGGATGAACCAGTTATTATTAGAGGAAAATCATCAAACTATACATATAGCGATTTCCAGGATGAAGTTGACATTTTCAATGCTGCTTTTTCAGAAGTTATGAGTGATGGTGATGCTAAGGGAAGAGTATTCACATTTCCAATCCCTACATATAGTATTACAAGAAACTTTACTTGGGATTCAGATGTAGCAGAAAAAATATTTGAAGTAACATCAAAATATGGTGCCCCTTATTTCTCAAATTTCATAAATAGTGATATGAAACCGGAAGACGTACGTAGCATGTGCTGCCACTTAAGAATAGACAACAGAGAACTACGTAAAAGGGGAGGAGGACTATTTGGAGCAAACCCTTTAACAGGGTCAATTGGTGTTGTTACGATTAACTTACCGAAGATCGGGTATCTTCAACAAAACGAAGATTGGTTTTTTGAAAGATTAGCTGAATTAATGGATCTTGCACGAGAGACGTTAGAAATAAAACGCAAGCTACTTGAAAGATTCACAGAGAGAGGATTGTACCCATATTCTAAACATTATTTGTATAAAATTAAAGAATCTTATGGCAAATATTGGCAGAACCATTTTTCAACAATTGGCTTATTAGGAATGAATGAAGCGGTTCTAAATCTTTTCGGATTCAACATATATCATCCAGATGGGTTAGCTTTTGCTATTAAAGTTTTAAAATTCATGAAAAACAAGCTTTCAGATTATCAAGAAGAAACCGGGAATATTTATAATCTTGAGGCTACACCTGCAGAAGGGGCTTCTTATAGACTTGCTAGACTTGATAAAATGAAAAATCCAAAGATAATTGTCGCTAACGAGAAATATTTACATGATGGAGCTGAACCATTCTATACAAATTCTTCACAATTGCCGGTTGATTTTCAAGGCGACCTGTTTGAAGCGATAGAGCATCAAAATAATCTTCAACCATTATACACAGGAGGCACCGTTTTTCATGTTTATCAAGGTGAACGAATCAATTCATGGAAGGCAACAGCAGAACTCATCAGAAGCATCGCAGATCACTCGAGTTTGCCTTACTTTACTTTGACACCAACATTTAGTGTATGTCCTTCTCATAATTACTTGTCAGGCATGCACCTGAAGTGTCCTCAATGTGGAGCTAAATGTGAAGTGTACTCCAGAGTTGTAGGTTACCTTAGACCAGTAGATCAATGGAACGATGGTAAGCAAGCTGAATTTAAAATACGGAAAAATTTTGTTACATCCATGGAACTTCCTTTACAATCTATTAAGTGAAGGGTATGCAGTTTGGTGGACTTCAAAAGACTAGTCTAATTGATTTTCCAGATAGAATCTCCACAGTTTTATTTACTTCAGGTTGTAACCTTCGCTGTCCTTTTTGTCATAATTGGAGATTAGTAGTCAAAAAAGACGTTCCAAGCATTCCGGAAAAATCGATTCTAGATTTTCTTGTGTCCAGAAAAAAATTCATAAAGTCGGTTGTCGTTACTGGAGGAGAACCAGCGGTTCAACCTGATTTGTTCAATTTCTTGAAGCAACTTAAAGAAAAGGAATTTAATGTGAAACTAGATACAAATGGTTTTTTCCCCAAAGTTATACAGAAATGTGTTAATTATTTGGATTACATTGCTGTAGATGTAAAAACTTCTTTAGAAAAATATGCTCTTTTAGGAGATAATGATACATCAGACCTGTTAAAAACAATTGAGATTGTAAAAGCTGGAAATGTAGATTACGAGTTTCGAACCACAGTAGTTCCCGGCTTCATAGATAAAGTAACTATTTCAAAAATTGGGAGAATTGTAAATGGCTCAAGACGGTATGCTCTTCAGCAATTTTTACCTGACGACGCCTTAGACGAAGCTTTTCGAAAAGTTAAACCATATTCTTCAAACACAATAGTATCCTTCGCTAATATTTTAAAAAAACATGTTAAGGAAATCATCATCCGCGTTTAACATGTGACTATAAAAATAGTTATATTGCGCCCAATACCAAGGCTAGCAGTCCCATTCTGATAACTAAACCACACCAGACCTGCTTGAAATATTTTGCGTAAGGGGTTGCGTCTACTTCTTGTGATACTTCGTCGATTCTTGGTAGAGGATGTAATATTTTCAAGGTATCGGCTGCGTTTCTTATAGTCTCTAATGTGACTTTATAAGTTCCTTTGACTTTTTCGTATTCTTCTAGGTCTGGAAAACGTTCTTTTTGTATTCTGGTCACATACAAAACATCGGCTTTCGGAATTACGCTTTCAAGGTTTTTTGTCTCAACGACCTTAATTTTCTGGCTAACATCTTTAAAAACTTCTTCACGCATTCTTAAAAGCTCGGGTGAAATTAAATACAAATTTACATCGTAGAGAGAAAGAGCGTAAGCTAAAGAGTGCACGGTTCTTCCATATCTTAGGTCTCCTACAAAAACAATGTTAAGCCCATCAATTTTTCCTAACTCTGTTTTTATTGTGTACATGTCAAGTAAAGCCTGTGTTGGGTGCTCTTCAGCCCCTGTGCCTGCGTTAATGATAGGGACTTTTGAAAATTGTGCAGCCAAACGTGCTGCACCCTCGAGAGGGTGTCTTAACACTATTATGTCTGAATAATTCTCAACTACTCTAATTGTGTCAGCCAAATTTTCACCCTTCTGTAAAGAACTTGTAGAAGGTTCGGAGAAGCCAATACAGCTACCACCTAGCCGATGCATAGCAGCTTCAAAACTTAGCTTTGTTCTGGTACTTGGCTCAAAAAAAAGATTTGCCAGTATTTTCCCGTTCAATATTTTTGATCCTTTTCGTGTAAGTGGCTCCATAAGTTCTGCAGTTTCAAGAATATACTCAACTTCATCACGGCTTAGATCTTTTATTGATATTATGTCTCTTCCTTTAAAATCCACGTGTTAAACCTCGCCATTTCAGAATAGTAGAATATTTGTGCAGGTCGTTTATAAGAGGAATTTCCACCATTTATTTTTTAAAGAAAGTCAATGAGTATATTAAAGGTAGTGAGCCCTTTTTTGGAAGAGCTTAAAGTAAAGAAGATTAAAGAAGGAACAGTGATTGATCATATTAGCGCAGGGAATGGATTAACAGTTTTAAATATGTTGGGGATAACAGGGCACGCTGGAAACACAGTCAGTCTTACCATCAATGTTCCCAGTAGTAAAATTGGCTTAAAAGACATTGTTAAGATTGAAGGAAGAGAGTTAAACTCTGATGAAGTCAATAAGATTGCTCTCATTGCACCAAACGCAACTATAAATATAATACGCGATTTTAATGTTGTAGAAAAGCAAAAAACAAAACTTCCGAAAATCATATCTGGCGTGTTATATTGTACAAATCCAGCCTGTATTTCTAATAGTAAAGAACCCATTCAGCCGACATTTATCGTTGAAAAAGAGGCGCCACTAATATTGCGTTGCCACTACTGTGGTCGAATAATAGAAAGACGAGATGTAATTACGCAGTTTGGAAAATAACCTTGAAATAAACCTCGAGTACACATATGTTTTAAAATTTTTTAATTTTTAGATTGAAGTAGAATAATGGCTTTTGCAAGATCACCCTGTGTCTCTTTGAGAGCTGTTTTTACTTCGTTAATTGGCTTTCCAGTTTGCGTTACTACTAGTTGCACATCTTCGTCTGGTATTATCACATCATCTTTTTTCCCGCTTAACTTTTTTTCTTTAATTTTCCCTCCGACGATCTGAAAAGTTTTTTGACCCTGTACTTCCATAATAGCTACTTCTGGAGTTTCAATAGTAACTTTCTTCGTGTCTGTTTCAATTACGACCTTTTTTACATTAGAAACCTCATCGATCTTCATTCCTAACCGTTGCATCATTCTTTTGGTTTGCCTTGGACTAGGTTTTCTCATACTTTTTCACTTCTTTATCATTATATGTCATCAAGCGCTCTATAAACTAACAATTTACATAACATACATTAAAACTTCAATAGGACTTCTCAAAAGAATAATATGTAATATATTATTGAATCAAAAATCATAGATAATTATAGTCTAATATTTATTTGCAACTGAAATTATGGAAGACTTTAAATGACTTGTGAAATTTGTGGCAGGAAAATCCATGGGCAGGCACATCATGTTTCAATTGACGGAGCAAAACTTATAGTGTGCTCTAAATGTGCTGCTTTTTCTTCCTCCTCACAGGCTCATTCTGTTAAATTTCAAGTAAATAATTACAGCAATAAACCCTCACCATTTAGATCAAAACCACCGCAAATAAGCAGTTTTGAAGAATTAGAGCTCGCGGAAGATTATGGAAAACAAATTAAAAAGGCAAGAGAGAAGTTGGGACTTAACCAAAAAGAACTTGGCAACCTGATTCGCGAGAAAGCCTCCTTCCTTCAAAAGCTTGAAACCTATAAAACAGTTCCAAACACTAAGCTCGCAAAAAAATTAGAAAAAAGATTAAAGATTGTTTTGTTAGTGAAACCCTCTTCCCTTCACATTGCAGAAGATTATGTTGTTAAGAAACCTCTGGAATTGACCTTGGGAGATTTAGCGAAGTTTAAAAAGAAAAGAGAGTCCTCGGAGGATGAGACTGAACGCGCGCTATAATTATCCAAAGAAGAACTCCGTCAGACGTCTCAAAACTAGAAGAACTTAAGAATTTAGCTGAAGCCGCTGAATACACGGTTGTTCATTCAGTAGAACAAATTCGTGAAAGAGATCCCAATTATCAGATTGGAAAAGGTAAAGCTGAAGAATTAGTAAGGTTGGTTAAGGAATTCGACGTTAATAAGATAATATTTGAAAACGACTTGACACCGACCCAAGTCTATAACTTAGCGAAACTTACCGGAGTGGAAGCAATAGATCGTTTTCAATTAATTCTGGAAATCTTTTCAAGGCGTGCATCTACAAGAGAAGCAAACCTACAAATCAAACTTGCGAACCTCCGCCATCAAATTCCTCGAGCAAAGGAAAGCGTGAGGCTAGCCAGACAAGGCGAGCAACCGGGTTTTAGGGGGCTTGGAAGATACGAAGTCGAAGTATATTTTGAGATGTTAAAACGTCAAATGTCAAGTGTGCGACAAGAATTATATAAAATAAGTAGTAAACGCAAATTGCATCGAGAACGAAGGACAGAACTAGGGTTTTCCCTCATATCGCTTGCAGGTTACACAAACTCAGGAAAGAGCACATTATTCAAAGCTCTGACAGAAGTACCAGTAACCATAAGCCAGGGTCTTTTCACAACTTTAACTACAAAAACACGAGCAGCTCATTTTAATGAGAGAAAAGTCCTTCTCACAGATACTGTTGGTTTCATAGATCGTCTACCCATTGAACTAATTCAATCTTTTCGCTCTACACTTGAAGAGACCAAGTCTTCCGATGCCATAATACTTCTTTTAGATTCCAATGAACCAACGCAAGTTATTAAAAGTAAATATAAGGTTTGCATAAATACAATAAACGAGATAGGTGCTGGCCATGTGCCAATTATCACAGCTTTGAATAAAATTGACAGGCTTGCAACCTCTGAATTGAATAAGAAAACATTAGAACTAGAAAGTGAAACAGACAGTTTAGTGCAAATATCAGCTCTTAATAAAATTAACTTGAATAAATTGATTAAAGCAGTAAATGATAATCTTGAAGCTTTTATAGAAGTAACTTTTTCAATACCATTAAATAATGAAACTATGGCTTTCTTATCTAGTTTATATAAAAAAGATGTTAACGTTGATCTAAAATATGGAGAAAAAAACGCCGTGCTTAGAACAAGCTCAAAGGCATGGATTATTAATAGAATCAGAAGTCAAGTAAATAAACTTAAAGGCGAGATAATAGAGCCACAAATGTAATCGGCAGCATTATTTGTTTTTAACTATCTTCTTTCCCCGTCTTTGATGCTCAACCCTAACTTTAGCATTTTTGAAGTTACTTAGTAATTCTTTTCCATTAAAAAATCTATCCAAAAAAATTGCTAACGCAGCGCACTCACTATGCGGCTGCCCGCCTACTGCGACATTATAATCTGCCATCTGAAAAATCTCTCCTGGAACCTTTTGTGATCCAACAACAACCATTACTTCCAGGCTCCTCTTTTTTATCCGTTGTAATACGTCATTTCCCTCAATGTTTTCCCCATACATTGTTAAATGACATACAACACCACCCCTTTTTTTCCATTCTTCAATAGCTTTTTTCCATGGAACACCCATAATTATTTCGAATTTTCCACCCCATTTTTCATTTATTCGAGAAACCGTCCTTTCCAGTCTTTTATCAACTAAATCAGAAAGAATTAAGGAGGATACGCCTAAAGCCCGGGAAATAAGACACAGATGAGACGTAACTCTAAAATCTCTGTTATACCGGTGCCCAAATCTGAGTACAACAACGGTTGACATTTTCCGATCGTTCTTTTCAATAAATCTAGACAATAAGAATCAAGTTCTGCTTGTTAAAATTTAAGTTCTTCAAAAGCTAATATTATTAGCGCTTTCCTAAAAAAGGTCAGAATTCTCTATGATGCCATTCAATGAAGAATTGCTAAAAAAGGTAGCTACGATCGTTGGTGGCGAAGACGCTGTAAAAGTAGTAGGCGCCATAAAGACTCTTGGTGAGACAACTGATGATAAAATAGCTATGGAAACAGGTATGAGGCTTAATGATGTTCGAAAGATTCTGTACAAACTAAGCAACCACTCGATTGTAAGTTCAACACGGTCTAGGGATCCTGAGTCAGGATGGTTCATTTTCAAGTGGACATTACAACCAGATCAAATTGAAGGATACATTCAAAACATGAAGAAGCGTATTTTAGAAAAGCTAGAGACTCGTCTCAAATATGAAGTCGAACACGAATTTTACTTTTGTAATAACCCAAGTTGCAAAAGAGTCACTTTTGAGGACGCAGTTGAATTCATCTTTCGATGTCCAGATTGTGGACAACAACTTAAACACTTCGAAAAAGACAAGACTATTAAACTATTGAACAAGAAGATTAAAGATCTACAAAACGAGTTAGGTGAATAAGCTTGGGGGAACCGGAACCACCCCCTCTCCCCTCAAGAAAAGCAGCAATTAATATTCTTCAAGGTCTAGGGTGTTCAAAATCATTAATTAGTCACTGTAATACGGTCTCTGACTTGGCACTAAAAATTGCTAGAAAGTACAATGATAAAAATATTTCAGTTGATCTGAAACTTGTTGAAATCGGTGGACTTTTACATGACCTCGGGCGGTCAAAAACACACACCGTTCAACACGCAATTATTGGTGCAAATATTGCAAGGTCTTTAAACCTCCCAGCACCAATCATTAAAATAATCGAGAGGCATGTAGGTGCTGGTATACCTAAAAACGAGACACAACAAATTGGGTTACCAAACCGTGACTTTATCCCCTTAAATTTAGAAGAGAAAATAGTCGCATACGCTGATAAGTTGGTAAAAGGAACCAGCCATGTAAGTTACAAAGATGCATTTAGAGATCTATCGTCGAAACTAGGAAAAAACCATCCTGCCCTGACAAGGTTTAAACAACTTCACAAAGAAATTTCAGCAATAACCAGGGAAAACGCTTGATAACTCTCACACTTTTAGAAAAGATATACAGTAAGAATAAAAAAATGGCCATTCAATCATTTAAAGAAAACATTCAGTTTCAACTTTCAAAACTAAAGGTAAAAATAAACGAAGTGAATTTGAACAGCCGAGATTGGTTAAAAATTGAGATAGCAGGAGAAGACGAAGAAGCAGCAGCTAAATATCTTGAAAAGCAATATGGATCATCTCCAATTCACATAAACCAAATAAAAATACCCTCATCAATTCGTGGTAGAATAATAAACACAAACAAAAGCGGAAACGAGATTTACATAGATGTCGGTGTGATGTACCCCGAACCAATCAACAGTTTTGTAACGTTAAAGAAACTTCGATCCCAACTAGCAGATGGTAAAAACCTATCAATAAATCAGATAAGAAATCTTTTCTGTTTACATGAACATTTGCCGTTAGAAGTTTTACTTACAAAAAAAATACGGGAAAAAAACCAGATAAAAGCGGAACTTACTCAACGTGTAATTAAAACATTTCATCAATGGGTCAGCTGGCGCTTCGATCGAATAATCATTTCTGGAACAGATCAAACAAAAGTGAAATACGCGATTGATAAGACAAAAGTAAAACGTTATCTAAATAAAATTGAAAAATTGGGGTTCCTTGAACACTCTCTCGTTTGTAAAATTGGTGTAGATGCCCCCGGAATAATATTTAAAATTGGCCACCATCTCAAAAACGCCCCGATCTACGTATTCTCTCCAAGAAGAATAACGACAGAGTTGAGTCCTGTTTGGATCGAAGAGAGACTAAATAAATAATTATAAATCTGAGCATATTGCCAGAAATACTACTTTTTTTAACTTGCATAATTGATCAATAGAAGCCTTGGAGAAAAAGGTAATGAAAAAAAGGATAAAAAAACCACGCAAATCTTTTTTAGAAAAGAATTGGAAATATTTACTCGCAGTCGCTTGTCTTGTTGTTTCTTTTATCGTTCTTTATTTAATTCCTTGGCATCAAAAAAGAGCTGAAATTAGCAATCAATTGAAAGAAGAAGTTAGAGACTTTATAGAATGGCAGAACATAACAGTTTTAAACATTGAGTCTGCTCTGGGGGGCTCTCAAAATCAATTAGTTGCTGATCTAGAAAATTGGAAGCCTGATTGTTACATCTTTTGTAATGTGGTCAATGAACATGGGGTTGAAAAAAAAGCGTATATCGATATAAGCTCTATTGATGTCTGCGTTTATACTGAATTAAAAGACGATACTATCTTCATATTTAAAATCGTGATACCCTTTTTTAATTTTGAGAATGGTAAAAAAACATAATTGCCTATTGCAAATATTATTGTAACAAAAAAGTTTGTAATAATTCTGAAAAGGAGCTTTTTCTTTGAAAAAAAGCTATGATTTGGGAAGGGACGTATTGAAATTAATTGCGATAATAACAATGACCATAGATCATTTAGGCGCTATTATCTTCACTCAGAATGTAATCCTACGCGTAATTGGAAGAATAGCGTTTCCTATATTCAGTTATCTTTTAGTATTAGGTTTTGAAAGCACAAGAAACGTAAACAATTACTTATTACGCCTATTCATTTTCGCTATTATATCCCAGTTACCCTTTAGCCTCGCATTGGGTTATGGTCTTTTTGAGTCACTGAATATATTTTTCACTCTTTTATTCGGCGTTATGTTTCTAATGGAACCGATATTGGCTTTGATCCCGCTTACCCTGTCCTTTTTTATTTATTTTGATTATGGTTTATATGGAATTGTTGTAATCTACTGTATGAACCTTTTACAGAGAGACATCAAAGAAGGATCGATAGCTTTTATCGTGTTAAACCTTCTCTTCTTCGCGCTTTCGCCAACACAAACCTTTTCGCTTCTCTCTTTACCCCTTATAATTCTGCATAAAAAGGGGATTTTAAAAAAAGAAACTCATCAGATGGATGTTTACCCTGTTTGGAGAAAATACCTGTTTTACATTTATTATCCAAGCCATTTAACCGCGCTCTATCTAGCGAAGATTTACCTGTTTTAGACTAAACGTTTGTTAGGAGAGGGAAACGACGATTTGGTGGTGGGCCGGATGGGACTTGCACCCACGACCACTACCTCGTAAGGGTATTGAACTCAATTTTATTTGATGTATCCTAACTACTAGACCACCGGCCCTTTAATGCAAATCTTATTGATTAAGTGCGACCTTATATGTTTGTTTTCAATAACTACGGAAGCTTTAAATAGCAAACTTTAATTTAATATTAAACTAAAGTATCAATATAAACCTAATATACAAAACGCGATGTGCATCAACCCCAGAAAGAAAACGCTATTATTACGGTGACAAACTTGGCTGAAATAACAAACTTACCAAGAAGCGAACCATCACCAAGTGCAACTAAGGGCATAGATATTCCAACGAAACCTTGCTTAGTTCATGTTGGGAGCATTGGGACCTATGCTAGTAACATGTCCGCAAGACTTTGCTATAGCGCTCAGGCTCTTGGCTGTATGAGAATGTTTGGAAGCTGGTTAATTTCTGACTCTGAGCTAGTAAATGTTGAAGCGAACAGTAGAGCACTTAAATCAATTAAAAGAGGCTACCTTGACCGCATTAAAGACTTTTTGGTACCAATTAAACGCGGAAAAAACTTCTTTGTTCCAACATGGGGACACCCTGGCTATGGAAAGAACGTTATACAAGCAATCGAAGATACGAGTTATTGGAGAAGAGACGTAAATAACATCATCGATATTCTGAAAGAACATTTGGAAACACTAGGCCTCAAAACGCGAATAGCGTTAACAGAAGAAGGTTTTGGGGGGACCAGCCTCTCTCAGGGCATATACTTCCGTGCTATTGCAAGGAGAATCTTAAAAGGACTTGATATGTATCTTTGCGTCGGAATTATTGCCAAGGATCTTCCTACCCAGAACAACGTGAAAAAATATTTGCCTTTAATGCTAGAGAGAGGCTTTCATAACAATGCTATGGTGTTGTATGCAAACTGGCACAACCCTCTCTCCTTGACGAATAAAGAAATTGATTATCAAGTTGCACATGCACTTCTGACTACCATATCTTCATCTCTGTTTTATCGAACTCGGTTAAGCGTTGGCGACATATGGTTCAATCTTATGAGGTACAGTCCTATCATTACTATATCCATAGATCGTAGAACTTTACCCGTTTCCCGTAAAAGGTTTAGAAATATTAAAGATAGTAAAGCAACTGTTTCAATATTGACTTCTATGCTACGAAGTGTGTGGAACGATCCAAATACTTCGTTAGTTCATGTAAACAAAAACAAAAATGAATTGGAGGATGAGAAAGTGTTTGAGGTCGTAACAATCGTTGGTAATGTAACTGAGCAAGAATTAATGGAAGCTGAAGAGTTGGCAACAATTCCTAAAACAGCTACAACCCTTCTTCTTGGGAATACCCAGTTAAATCAGATCTATGTCACGCGTTTGACTCCGCTTATTACAACTTCGCCAGAGATCGACTCTCTATATGAAATAAAACGTGAACCAACCGATATTGAGGAGTTAAATGATCTTATCCCTGTTCCAAGGAAGGAGTATGATAAGCTTGTATATGAAGGATTACAAGACTATCAGCTATTTGCTAATAATGCTGATATAAATATTGATGAATTAATTGGCGAGAGGTGGCAAAAATGAAATTTTGGAAACCTGTTCTTTTAGTTTCTCTTTTATTAATAGCGCTTCCTGTATCATATGCAGTAGCTAATGTCCGCGTTACGCTAATCAACTTTTACCTAAGTGGTACCTCCGTACAAGTAACTGCAGATCCGCCCCAGACAATGATAATAACTCTGGAATCTCGGTACCTTGGTCAAGGAGAAGCGCAAATAGTGCTCACCGCCGTAAACTCTGAAGCGATAGAGCTGACATGGAAACTTTGGTCTGGTCTGCTTGATGCTGCAATAATGGGTCAGAGTGACGAAGGGTTCATAGGAGAACAGACAGGGGGTAACAGCTGGACCGCCGTAACATCAGCAAATAGAATCATAATAACAATAATGGGCACTATAGATTGGAGCAATCTTGAACAAGGCTCAACAATGATATTAGCAGATCTTTCATATTCGACAGATGATCCGCGCACCCGAGATAAAACATACGTTCCACTCTTTACATTTAGCATAACACCAGAGTCTCAGGAACCCAGTGAAGGTCCAAAGATTGACGCCGCTGCAACAATCCAGGAGCTAGAAATTGAGATTTCAGGATCTAATTTACCATCCTATAGAAAGACATATTACGAATCGCAATTATACAAAGCCAAACTCTACTATCAAAATGAAGATTACAACAATGCTTTAGTAACAGCATATGCCGCAACTGGGTCTTTACGTTCTGAACAAAATGAATACAATAACTTATCCAACGTTATATTACGGTTCTTTTCCAATAATGCTTTAACTATAATGATGATTGCATTAGTTGCTGTTCCAGTCATCTATTTTACAAGGGGTGGGGGAAAAGGTCAGGTAGTTTTACCCTGATCATCCCTTTCAATATCTGGAGTAATCTGTCGTATATTCCATCTGCATAATTATATCCGGTTCTTTGAGTTATTCCGCTTTATTTTTCTTAAGTGGTTTCTTAATATTTACTCTTCTTTTAAGATTGGTACCACATACTTGACATATATGACCTGAACTTTGGGCTGAATATCTTCTAAAACAAGCAGGACAATAAAGAATCCATTTATACCGATGTTTAATCCCAAAAGTTGAAATAGAGCTATAATCCATTCCAAGGTCGTCTATTACATTTTGTACGGCGTAGTCCCCAGTCAATATTAACGGATCCTCTCCATGATATTTCAATTCTAATGCGAGAGCTATAACTTGTTTATCAGCTTTTGACAATACTAAATAATCGCCTGTTTTATTTGATCTTACATCGATCAGTTTCACAAATTTTGGGGTAGGCATTTTAAGTTTTATTCTGTTTGCTTCTAGAGCAGCATTGAACCGTAGCCATATTGTAGATTCTGGAGCAAGTTCTTCTAAAACTTCTGGAACAGTATAATGTTCAAAATCAGTAGTTAAAGGATTGTATCCCGCGATGAGAGCTGTTGTATCAATGACTACTATCCTTCTTGCTGCTTTCAATTACTTCTCTTCTCGATAATGAAATGAGGTAAAACGGCTTCTTAAGCGGTTATAAAATTTTTTTTTAAAACGAACTAACCTTGTTTGGTGTTTAGATTTTTTTATATTGATTTCATTTTTTTTATTAATTAATATTTGATACTGCCCATCTATTGAAACTCTAACTTTCTTCTTCATTTTAATTAGTTGTATTTGAATCGTGTTTTTATATGAAAAAATGATCGAAGGAGTTGGCGTTAAAGGACATATGGGTGTTAAAATGAAAGCATCAAGATCTGGGTCTAAAACAGAACCTCCAGCAGATAAAGAATGGGCCGTTGAACCCGTTGACGTTGCGATAATAAGTCCATCACAATAATATTCGGTTATTACTCTTTTATCTTTCAATATTCTTAATCCAATAACTTTAGAAAGAGAGGTTGACGCGATAAGAAACTCGTTCAACGCATCTGGCATTTTTTTTCTGCCCACTACAGACGAAAGTTTGCTACAGGTTTCCAGTATATAATCACCTTTTATGCACTTATCAACAGCAGTTAACATCTCTTCAGGTCCAATTTCAGTTAAGAAACCACGCTTGCCCATGTTAACTGCTAAAATCGGTGTTTCTGGCCTTGGGATATGTAACGCGGTTTTCAATAGTGTACCATCGCCTCCAATGGCAACTATTAGATCTGCTCTCATCTTGTTTAATGGCATAGAATGTGAAGTAGATTTCATTAGTTTTGCGAGATTAGGTTCAACTATAATTTCTATTCCTTTATCTTTTAGATGCGATTCAAGATTACTCGCAAGAGAAAACGCATTTTTCTGGTCAAGCCGAGTTACCATGTAAACCGTATTTATCAAATTTCACATCACGCATCTTACTGTATCTTGTTTTTAATTAATTTCTTATCAATATAATAATGGAAAAGGAGATTTATGAAGTATTAATGCGGAAAATATAAAGCAAAGTGGTTCTTCACATCTTAAAAAGTCTGGGTTGAATTTATAGTGGAACTGGGACCTTTAGAAATAATTATCATTGCCTCTTTTTTTTGGCTATTATTATACCTTCTAGATAAGAAGTGGCCCTTGAAGAAATATGGTTTAGAAGTTGGCTTCTTTTACATAATTCGAAGAACTAAACGTTTAAATTCATTCCTTAAAAAAATTGCAGAAAAACACCCCATTTTTTGGAATACCACATGGAATATTGGTATCGCAGTGGCTTTTGGACAAATTGGCTTTGCTTTGTACACACTTACAAATAATCTTCACAGATTTTTATCTACTCCTGTATCTGCCCAGCCAGTTTTTCTTCTTTTACCAGGAATCACGGTCAGTTTAACATGGTTTCCTTATCTCATGACTGCTATCGCCTTGACATTAATTTCTCACGAATTATCCCATGGGATAGCTGCATGTGCGGAGAGATTGAAAGTTAAATCCGCGGGAATAATATTCGCTTTTATTACCATAGGTGGGTTCGTTGAACCTGATGAAGAACAGTTTCAAAAATTAAAAACAATTTCAAAATTGCGTATCATTTCGTCCGGATCCTTCTCAAACTTAACTATCGGTATCGTGGCGCTACTGTTAATGAACGCGTTGCTTCTTCCAGCTTCAGGAGTCTTAATTCAAGCCGTCCAAAACGATGGACCTGCGTTTAAAGCAGGCTTACGCTCGTGGGATGTTGTATACTCGATTAATAATACTGAAGTTAACGATGTTTCTGACCTTGGTCAAGTTTTAATTAACCTTGAACCAGATGATAAGCTCATAATAAACTCATCTAGAGGGTTATTCCTAGTTATAGCTGAGCCAAGTAGTTACAATAAAAGTGGGGGTACTCTCGGAATACAATGGGCAAATAATTACCCTTTACGTTTTGGAGCAAGTGCCTTTTTCACCTTCCATCTTAGACTACTCTTTGAATGGATTTTACTGGTGCTCGTTAATGTTTCAATTTTTAATATGTTACCACTTTATCCTTTGGATGGTGACGCATATATTTGGGCTTTGATTGAAGAGCGATCTAAAAGAGCTGCTAAGATTACGAGAATTGTTTTGAGTGCTATATCGCTGGTTCTTCTAGTATCAAATGTGGGATTGACATTTATGAAGTATGGCTTCACACCTTTCTAAAGTGATGATTTCCATTGATACGTTGTTCAAATTGTGACAACACTGCAGTCTACCTTCGTAGACACTCTGGTGAAAAACTTTGTAAACCTTGTTTCATTCAATCCATAGAAACGAAAGTTCGAAAAACAATTTCAAAATATAAAATGTTAACACCAACCGATACGATAGCAGTGGCGGTTTCTGGTGGGAAAGACAGCACATCACTTCTATACATATTGAATAAAATTGAAAAACAATTTCCAAATTCTAAACTTTTAGCCATAACTATTGATGAAGGAATATCAAAATATAGAGACGAAGCAATCAAAATCGCTTCGGAACATTGTAAAATTCTTAATGTCAAGCATCTTATTGTTTCTTTTAAAGAAATCTATGATTACAAAATGGATGAAATTGCGAAAATAATGGGAAAAAAGAAAAGTCTAAGTGCTTGTACATACTGCGGTGTATTGCGCAGGAAAATATTTAATAAAGCAGCAAGAAAAGCTGGTGCTGATGTACTAGCAACGGCTCACACGCTAGATGACGAAGTGCAAACGGGGCTCTTAAACATAATTAGAGGCGATATAACACGTTTTAGCCAAAATGGAAACTTTTCAGGTGGTGATGTTTTTATTAAAAGGATTAAACCATTCCAAGAAATTCTCGAGAAGGAAACAGCTTTTTACGCGTTTCTAAAAGGATTCACATTTCAAACAATATATTGCCCCTATGCTTACTCATCAAGCAGAAATAAAGTAAGGGACTTCTTGAATAGGATAGAAACTGAACATGCGGGTACAAAATTTACAATTCACAAATCGTTTGAAAAAATAAAAGTACCACTCAAATTATTTGAAAGCAAAAACATCAGTGCATGTAAAATATGTGGCGAACCAACGGTCGGAGACAAATGTAGAGCTTGCCAGATTTTATGTGAACTTAACCTCAACTAGATAAGTGGCAGCGGATCACCAAGGATCGACATCCGGTTTTCACCATTCAACTCAGTTCCTGCACTCCTACCCGCGACCCCTTGAGCGTTGAACGTTCGAGTCTAGGTTGCTCTCTCCCGAGCCTGGCCAGGTTAACCCGATAAAGTCGGAATCGGCATTCTTACGAAGGTCCATCCGAAACCGTCAACCCCAAAGGACGAGTATTCAACGCCAGATAAACTGAGAGACATGATGAACCTAGATGCCTCACCCTGTCTTCAGCCCACCTTGGAGGGGATTTGTGGTATGGGAACCCCTAGCTCCCGCCTAGATCCACTGCCAAGATTTTAGAAAGAAATGCAAACTATAAATGTAGCGCAAATTACAAAACGTATTTATTGTGTCAGGCGCAAGTTGCTGAATTAGAAGCCGGGGTGTCCTAGTCAAGTTATAAGACTCTAGAGTGGTAGGGAGCAGGCCTGCTAAGTCTGTGACCCTTTCGGGTCGCGCGGGTTCAAATCCCGCCCCCGGCGTCATATGAAATAATGCAAATTTGATTATAGCGCGTCTGATCTTTACCTTATTCTGTTTTTACTAGAAAATTGAAATAATCATTTAGGTGCGAGGGGTGGGATTCGAACCCACGAAGGCCTACACCAATAGGACCTGAGCCTATCCCCTTAGACCACTCGGGTACCCCCGCATTTCAAATGTAGCCTTCAAGTTATGGAACTGTATTTTATTACAATAATCCTTATTTAACTCGTGTATCCTTTTATTCTAACCAAACTTTGCTATGAGGGTTTCGTATGGTATCCAAAAAACGCCTCGCTGAATATGAAGATCGAATAAAACAAGCAAACACCGTCCTATCTGTGATTAGCGAGGATCGAACAACACCAAGAAACATTCGAAGAGCTGCGAAAGAAGCTTTAGGTATATTAAGCACCAAGAATTTTACACACGCTGTCAGAGCTGCTAATGCTATAAGTATCCTTGATGACATTAGTCAAGATCCTAACATGCCTCCCTACACTAGAACAAGAATATGGAACGTTGTTTCAATACTAGAGGTTGTTAAAGGTTAGACTACATTCTTTCAATGCGTTTAATTCTCTCTAAAGCATCAAGCCAGGTTACGAGATTCTTTAAAAGAACAGAGATTTTTTCCTGATCTTTTTCTTTAAATATCAATGAATCAAGCTCTTCTATTTTTTGACAGACAGTCTTATTAAGAGAGGTAATTACTTGCTTGTGAGTGGTCTTTAGAAGTTCCTTTTCTTCTTTTACAACCATCTTTTGACAGGTGGAGCAGTACATCTCTCCACTACTTAATCTAAAAAGTGGAGTGTTGCAGAGAGGGCACTGAACATCTAATAAAGTCGCTCCTCGGCGAAGAAGTTCTGCCATTCGCTCTAAAGACTCGTCTCGGCTCATAACCATTCATCAAAGTATATTTTTTTATCTAAAACTATACTCATTATTTAATTCTAAAGATCAATATTTTACTTCTTCGCAAATAAAAAGTAGCCTAAAATTTATCAATTTAAAATAAGAAATCTCAATGTTCAGGAGATCGGAACTTGAAAGGGTTGTTAATCTGTATTGAAGGCATAAATGGTTCAGGAGAAGGAACAAATTCAAGTATTCTCCTACAAAGACTAAAAGCGGAAGGTTATAATGCTGTTCTCATATCTTTTCCGGATTATAACACTTCTATAGGCTTAGAGATAAGAAACTTTCTCAAAGGTAAACGAGATTTTAGACCTGAAATCCGTCAATTTCTCTATGCAGCGAATCGTTGGGAACGTAAAGAAGATATTGAAAGTTGGCTGAAAGAAGGAACTATTGTTGTAGCAAACCGCTACACTCCAAGTGGGTTGGCTTATGGCTTAGCGAACAATCTAGATTTGGAGTGGATGCTGAGTCTTGAGCGAGGATTACCTGTGGCTGATCTTATCATCGTGATTGACGTATCGGTTGCAACCCATTTCAAACGAACAGTTAAAAAAGATGTATATGAGAGTAATGAAGCCTTCTTAACAAAAGTTCGAGCTTCTTATAAAAAGCTAGCAAAACAGTTTGAATGGCGAGTAATAAATGGTGAGCGTTCATTAGAAAAGGTCTCTAGAGAAGTGTGGCGTGTAGTCTCTAATGAACTATGATAAGAGAATAATTTTCTCAGTTATAAGTCGTTATGAAGGTTTAATATGGTATCTTACCAAACTCAAAAAACTCTCTTTTATCTTTAATTGTAGCATCGATAATGATTTTGGCTGGAGGTAAGCTTTCGCCTCCAAATCGCATTACGCTTTTATCTAGTGTAGATCCCATAATGTTATTTATCACAAAATAGTCTTCTACTGGGTGTGCTCTTTCCAAAACAGCTTTCTCTACCATTAAGAGATCGGTTACATCAACATCCTCATCAACGATTACCACTCTTTTAAGACTGTAATGTGCCGCAATAGCTGCCATTGCTGTTAGATACGGTTCATTGGGATGCTTCTTCTTAATAGAAATCGCAGCATCGAGCCAATTTGAACCAGCAGGAGTTAACGCTACCCCACTAACCGAGCTAACATCTTGAACTCTATCGTATATTTGCGCTTCCTTAGGCATACCCATTAAAAGCTGATGTTCAAAACCACCGGATAAAATTGCTTGATAGAAAGCATCTTTCCTTCTTGTAAGTATGTTTACTTGAAATATTGGTTGATCACGAATAATGTCATAGCTACCTGTAATATCAACGAAAGGCCCCTCCTTTTGATGGTTCAAAAGAATAGTTCCTTCAAGGATTATCTCAGCGTGACGTGGAACTTCTATATCAATTGTATTGCACTTTACTACCTCTAAAGATGAATTTGTTAAACCTCCAGCTAAATCAAGCTCGCTGATGCTTCCATAAGACATAGAAGCTGTAATTAAGAGTTCTAATGGAGCACCAATTACAACAGCAGCTTCAAGGGGTTTTCCCAGTCTCTTTGATTTTAAATAGAACGAGTGAAGGTCTCTTCCTTCTACTATGCGTGGTACTAATTTATCAGAGTTCACGAGTAACATCCGGTGATAAGAAGCGTTCACGCGTTTAGTTTCAGGGTCTTTTACTATGATGATGCTGCTCGTAATATATGGACCGCCATCACGTTCATAATGTTTCAAAATTGGTAAATCTTTTCGTAGATTAACTTTATCTATCAAACAATCTTGAGCTGGGCCATCCGTAAAGACTGTTGGTTTAAGGGGGGATTTTGCTGCTTGTGTTATTTTAGCATGTATTCTCTCTTTTGGTATGTTTAATCCTTTAGCGATAAAATCTCTGCTACAGCAAAGATTACCCACAACATCCATTTTATAGCCTTTAGCTTCGATAAAAACTGCTTTTTCCCCATCATATTTTTTAAGCACTGAGGGAATCTCATATTCGATAGAACGCTGCTTTGGTATTCTAGTTAAGAAATTCTCTTTTTCAAGAATTTTAATATACTCTCTAAGATCTTTAAGAGCCATAATTATTCCCTCACAATCATTATTATAGTTGTCAAATCGTCTTTTAAAGGAACATGGAATGATGATATTCAAAGGAAGAGTTATACAGGAATGGAATGGAGACCTCGTTGGTGAAATTCTAATTACAAAGTCAAAAATCTCTTTCTTAGGTGATGTAGACCAAAAAAACGGTAGAGTTGTAAGTCCTGATTTGGACATAAAGGGCAAGTGTATATCAAATAAAATCTTGATATTTGAGGAAGGTCGAGGAAGCACAGTTGGATCTAACATTTTATTTGGCTTATCCAAGAGAGGCATCGCGCCAAAGCTAATAGCTACTTGTAGAGCTGAACCAGTGACTATTTCAGGGGCAATATTTGGTAACATCCCGATGATCACTGATTTAGATGATGAAATCTTCAAAAACCTAAAAAATGGAGAGCACGTGAAAGTCTACATCCAAAGAAATGAAGCCTGCTTGGAAAAAGAGGACTAAAACTGACTTGTATCTAACAAATCAAGAGGAGATGATTCTAAACGGGGAAGAGGGCGTAGTACTTGCTAAAGCTATGAAACTTCTTGTTACATTGGGTGATCTTCAGGGAGCAGAACGCTTCATTAGAATTAATAGGTCACAGGTTGCTGGCGTTTCGTACAAGACGGTTGGCGAACCAACTCTTGAACTTATTGAAACCCTTGCATCAAAAAAAGCTATTGTGAAAACATTTGCAACATTGAATCCTTCTGGCATGGATCTTAAAAGATGGAGGTCAATGGGGATATCCCGTTCATTTGCAGAAAAGCAGCTAAAACTTTGCAAGGCCTATCAGAGGTTAGGAATCCAAGCTCTTTGCACATGTACCCCTTATCTGTCAGGAAATAGACCCAGTAAAGGTGAAATTGTTGGTTTCTCGGAGTCGTCAGCGATAGCATTCGTGAACTCTGTAATAGGAGCACGTACAAATAGACATGGAGGATTGGACGCTCTTTCAGCTGCTCTTTTAGGTAAGGTTCCCTTCATGGGCTATTTAAAAGACGAGAATAGGCTTGGTAACGTTTATGTCAAGGTTAATTTTAATTTAAGAGATGAAGCGGACTTTGCTGCTCTAGGTTATTTCGTAGGAAAAAGCATTAGAACAGGCGAAATCCCGGTTTATGATGGCATTCAAAGATCTTCTATTTCAGCATTAAAACTTTTAGGTGCAGCATCAGCTGCCTCAGGCTCTGTTGCTATGTTTCACGTACCGCGGATAACGCCTGAAGCTTCATCAGTTGACGACGCTTTTGGAGGGCATGATCCTGATTACAGGCTTATAATAAATGGAAGAGACATCTGGTCTGTATATGAGGAGCTTTCTACTGGGAAAGAGCCAGATCTAATTGCAATAGGATGCCCTCATTGTTCGATCCAAGAGATGGGAGAAATTTCAAAACAACTATCCGGAAAGAAGATTAAGAAAGGAGTTAAATTTTGGGTATTTACATCTCCAAAAGTCTTTGATATCTCAAAAAAGAAAGATTATGTGAATAACATAGTTTCAGCTGGTGGCAGGGTCTTTGTCCACACTTGTATGGTTGTAATGCCAATAGAAGAAATGGGCTTCAAATGTATTTATTCAAACTCAGCTAAAGCCGCGTTTTACATTCCGAGGATGACAAAAGGGAAATGTGAATCTAGATTACTTTCTCTAGCTGAATGTATTAGGCTCTCTACAAAGACATAGTTCTATTAAATTCGAGGTGATCAAATAATTTTTAAGCCTTCAAGTTTTATTCGTTTTCGTCACTTTTCGTATTAGTTTCGACAAAACTCGCATTTCTTTATTCGTTAAATTCGCATTCAAATTTGTGGATACAAGCGCCATCTTTTTAAAGGCACCAGCTAAGCGTTCAGCTAAAACTTTTGTGAAGACAGCATTTCGATCTCCTAAAAGTAAAGAGGATACGCCCTCTCTATAGTCAAGTTGAGGCACCGCCATTACTAGTGTACCTAATAAGATTCGTGGTTTCTCATTAAATAAAGCTACGATTGCATTCTCGACTTCAAAAACGTGAACAGAATAAGACCTCTTTCCTTCCTCCACAGTCTCTTGAAATCTCTTCGGATAACTAAATTCGTCATTCCCCCCTTAAAACATTGTTTACAAATATGGAATGATATTTTGGGAATAGTATTTCATATATTGCTCTCGCAGTTGAAAGTGTTAGTAAGCTGCATCTCGTTTCCTTGAGAATCAATTTTTACTTGACCGAAACGTACTATATTTACCTTCCCATCGTAAGGAGTATGTATTTTTAAAATTTGATTTTGATAATCTATCTTATCTATTATTCCCAAACCTAGAAACACTCTTTCTTCATTGAGAAGACCTGTAATAAGTCCTTTCTCCTCTCCTTCTCCAATTATTCTTACCTTCTTACCAAATAGTTCTGGAGAAATTGTTTCTTCTCCATTAAAATAATCTTCCTTTTTTACTATAAAGATAATATTCTCATCGTCTTCATGAAAATACAATAATTGCTTTTTCAAGATGTCTGAGTATTCTTTCATTCTCTCAATATTAAATCGATTCGACATTAGAAATGTATTTTCAAGTTGGACCCAGCTTATTGGTATCTGTCTAAGAAAAGCGTCTCTTAGAAACTTTTTATATCCCTGTTCTCGAAGGCTCTTCCTTTCGTCTCTGTTCCTTATTTTTACAGCTAAAGATGAGTATATGCCTTCCGCTCTGACTCCTTTCTCTTTTAAGTCCTCGAGAATTTTTTCCATCCCATTGTTGTCTTTAAATCCAATAACAATATCGGGAGAGATCCTCTCTACTAAACTGACCTTAAAATTTCTTGCTTCTTTACCCATAACCCAACCATCAGTATTTATTATAACAGTCTCTATTCCAGCATCCTTTACGGATTTATGGATTTCATTTAACTCGTGTATAATTTCATCTTCTACCGAGTTTGGTGTGGTGAGTCCAATGAACCTTAATTTTTCTGGGTTAATTGTGAAAAGATCGGTAATTGGTTTTTTCACCATTCCGAGACCTATTGTTGTTGGAGGTCCAATATCTGACTGACCGATGTCAGCATCAATGATCGCAATTTCTGATGTTGACACTAAAGCGTTAGTAAGAAAAATTGAGAAAGTAGTTTTCCCTGAATCTACATTACCAAGAATCATGACTGTTCTGGGTTTTGAAATTTTTTTAATCTCATTAACAATTTCTTCCCACCCTTCTGGAATGGTGGAGCCCTCCACCTCATCAATATATCCGCCAACCCCTGTAACGATCTTTAATTGCGATTGCTCTTTAATTTCTATTGGTAGTCTTCGTCCTTTTCTAACTATGATCTTTTCTTTGTATTCTAAAATTGCACCTATGGCGTTTACTTTCCCCTTCAATAAAGTTATTGAGGATGGCCCGTTAACAAGTATTGTTTTCTTCGCTTTCACTGTTCTAAGCATAGTTTTCCCTCTTGATTTTTCGTCCTTCCCTTGTAGAAATTTTTACTGCTGCTATTTCATCACGTATACCCGTTCGATGTTTAAAGCTGGAATAATTAAGACTTGTTGTGCTGTTTTCTTTAACGCTTTCTAAAAGGATGTTTTGAGGCAGTGTTTTATGTAAATATTTTATAAGAGCATTGCCAAACATTTTGGCTCCATCACCAATCTTCACTACCTTTATTTTAGCGTTCATCTCTCTCATTTTTTGATCTATAATCTGAACTGTTTTCTCAATATTCGAGTAACTACCTGTTTTAATAATATTTCCATCCCCTAGAATTGCAAAGCCGAATCTTTTTCCCGGGTCAACACCTATCACGACTTTATTATATTCTTTTTTTCCATGAAGGATCTTTACAAAATCTTCTATAACTTTCTTAGGATCCTCTTCTTCATCATAGAAAAGAGTTTTATACCTATCTGAAACCCTTCTTTTGAAATCGTTAGTTATAATCACTTTAATGAAATAAGGTATGTTTTCATCGGGTTTTAAACTCAAGAAATTAATATTTCTTTTCTTCAATTCGTTAACGAGTCTATAATACGCCTTACCTGAAGTTGTTACAACTGCTACTTCCTCAGACATGGTACGCACGGTGAATCAAAATTCTTAATGATTATTTGTTTTTCCCTTACAGGCTGAAAGCGTTAAAATAGTGATTCATTCTAAAAAATATTTACTTTTCGGATAATGGTGCAACTATTTTGCATATCTCAGAGGATCATTCATCCACAACTGGTCGTAACGCTGTTTATCGACTTTTAATGAGCGAAGAGGTTCCTAGAGGACAAATAACTTTGATATACGGTGCTTATAGTACCGGAAAGACAACCTTTGCTTTACAGACAGCCATCAGCAACGCAAAGGAAAAATTTAAGACTCTATACGTAGACTCTGATAATACTTTTTCCACAGTGCGGTTAACACAGATAACACAAAACAGTTTAGACACTGTTTCTCCATTGATAATTTTATTCAAACCTAGAAACTTTATGGAGCAAGGATTACTCTTCGAGAAACTAAATAGATACGTATCGGATTCGGTGTCACTTATTGTAGTAGATACCATAACATCATTATATCGATTAAGCCTCCGTGGTCCTGAAGAAACTTTTGCGTTGAACCGTGAACTGAATAGGCAACTAGCTTTACTAACAGAGATAGCAATAAAGAGTGATATTGCAGTGCTTCTTACAAGTCAAGTCCACAGTATTATTGATGAGCGTTTTACAAAAAGTAAGATAGAACCTGTGGCAACACGCGTTCTAAACTTCTGGTCACACAATATTCTGCGTTTAACAATTACAAATCAAAATTCGATAAGAATGGCGACTCTTGAAAAACTCTCAAAAAAAGCGTCGAAAGGTCAACCTTGTTTATATGTTTTGACTGAAAAAGGAATATCACATATTTAAAAAACAATTTCCTTATTTGACTATGCTTAAGTGAAAAAGATGTACACATTACTATTGAACGCTCTTGAAGCCATTTACTTTTTTCTTCCCGCATACTTTGCAAACGCCACTCCAACCATGTTTGGTGGCGGAACACCTATAGATTTTAATCATAATTTTATTGATGGTAATCGATTTCTTGGTGATAATAAGACGATTAGAGGATTCATGTCTGGGTTTGTTGCTGGAACAACAGTCGGTCTTCTTCAAAACTCCCCTCTACAAGGCGCTGTCCTCTCCCTGGGCGCACTATTAGGTGATCTAGTGGGAGCTTTTTTAAAGAGGCGTTTAAGTTTCAGACCTGGTGATCCTTTGCCTATACTCGACCAACTTGACTTCGTTGCAGGAGCCTTGTTGCTAGGAATAAACTTCTACCCAATAAATCTATCCACAATAATTTTCCTTACTATACTTACGCCATTCATGCATCTTTTCATGAACATTGTCGCATATTTACTCAAGGTCAAAAGTAAACCGTGGTGACTAAAACCCTCTCTTCAGCCATATAACATATTCACAACCAATGAAAGCTAAGAACAACATTATCACCCCAATTACGAGTAGCATCGTGGCTTCCCTTGGTTTATATACATAACGTGTGCTCCTGTAGGCTATGTAACCTCCTCCAGCACCTAAAGAGAATAATAGAAACGCGACGATACTTTCACCCCAAATTTGCTCGTGAAGACTGTATGTGAAGAATATTATGTAGTTTGAGCTGGACAACAAAACAGGCGGTTGTAATATTATGTTGTAAACCCCTCCAGCTAAAAGAAAAAGAGATAGCGCTGATATCAGAACAACCATTAGGTTTAAAGATCGACCCTCTAAAGAAAACCCGAATAGCCGCAGTCTCCTGATTCTTCTAGACACCTTCTGTAAAATCTCACTCAAAATTTTTCAGCCTTCACTTTGGTATACAACCTATTAAAAAGCCACTATTTTTGTTTTTTGTAAGAAGATTAAAATACCAATCTTGGTCTTTTATGCTAACATAAATTGGAGCCATCGTGATGCCACAAAAAATATACTGTGAAGACTGTAATGAAGTTCTATACGATAATTCAGAACTAGCCACACCCGAAGAAATCATCAGTAAGTATAACGGAAAATGCCCGAAGTGTGGAAAAAAACTTGAATTCAACACTGATAAAATAGAGATAAAGGTTTTAGAAACCTAACTTGGAGAAAACCTTAATGCCACAAAGTAAAATTCTAGACTCTATTAAAAAATTCAATATAGGCGATCTATCACCCTTTTCAAAAGGACTCAATTTTTTAAAACTATACATCACCCGAAGCAATGTCTTCTGGTTTCTATGTTTCACTTTAACATTAGTGATGGCAGTTTTAATTCGTATTTTACCCTTAAACTGGGGTTTCACCTTATCAGAATTTGACCCGTATTTCCAATACGACATCACAAAATATGTTGTTGAAAAAGGATATCTTGCATGGTTCGATACACCTAAAACTGAATGGATAAAGTATTGGTACCCTTGGGGGAGAAACATTGCAACGACGTCTTTTCCAGGTGTTCCATTCACCGCAGCTATGCTTTATCACATTGTTTCGATATTAGGTATTCACGCTTCTGTTTTAGATGTGTGCATAGTTTTCCCCATATTCATGGCTGTGGCAACGTGTGTTTTGGCATACTTCTTTGGAAAAGACATAGACGGTAGAAGCCTAGGGCTTTTCTTCTCGCTGTTTCTTGCATTAAATCCAGCTTTCATTAGCCGTACTTCACTCGGCTTCTTTGATACAGAAACTACTGGGCTTTTCAGTATGCTTTTGGCGTTTCTTCTCTATTTACGCTCACTGCAACCTGAGAAACCGCGTCTAATTAAGTTGGGTTATGCAGTCGCTGGTGGTTTTGCTCTAGGATATTTTGCTGCTTCTTGGGGTGCAGCTCGTTATATTTTTGGTCTGATTCCTCTCTACACTTTTATCCTCTTTATCTTCAAAAAGTATTCCAAAGACCTCTTAATATCGTATGGTGCAATGATGGGTGTTGGTTTGTTTTTAGCAATGCTTGTCCCAAAGCTTGGGTTTACATATTTAACTGAGCCACAGAACCTGATTGCTATTGGTGTCTTTCTCTTATTAACCCTTGTAGAGGTAACGCGATCTTTTGAAACCAAGAAGGCAAAGCTGTTTGTAACATTCATCTTCTTCGGTGTTTTAACGATTGTTTTGTTGGTAGCGATTCAAATGCGAATCATCCATCTTCCAGCTGAACGGTTTATTTCGATACTGAATCCTTTTCTTCGTGAAACAATGCCAATAATAGAATCTGTTCAAGAGCATAGGCCTGCAACTTGGGCTGCGATCTATTATCAGTTTGGTCTTTTACTCTTTCTCGTTCCTGTTGGTTTCTATTTCGCTTTCAAGAAGCCAACATACCATAATATTTTCCTCATAATATTCGCTTTGACAACGATCTATTTTGCTAGTTCGATGATAAGGCTGACGTTGATTATGGCGCCTGCTTTCTGTGCACTTGGAGCATTAGCTGTCGTTGAGATTTCAAATAGCTTTCTTATTGTTACTAAAAGCAAAGCTTTCACAAGAAGAAGGCGTAGATTTACACCTCAGATTGGAAAAGGGTTCAGTTGGAGTTTTTTCATATGTCTATTTTTAATAACTACATTTACCCTGACTAAAGGGATTGATACAGCTAATATGCCTGCAACGATCGCTTCATCGTCTGTTCCTATCCGCTATAATTTTGCTGATTGGGAAGAAGCTTTAACTTGGGTTAGTGAGAGCCTTCCAAGTGATGCTGTTCTTGCTTCGTGGTGGGATTACGGATACTGGATAACGGTTGGGGGCAATCGATCGAGTATTGCTGACAATGGAACACTTAACACTACGCAGATAGCATTAATCGGTAGGATGTTCCTTTCTAACGAAACCGAGGCGTTAGCTATTCTAAGATCATTAAATGTGACGCATATTGTTGCTTTTTCAACAATAAGCTTGGCTCTTGCAACGCAACAGGCACTTTTTTATGGTGACGAGGTAAAATGGTACTGGATGGCAGCAATTGGGGGATTAAACGTCACAGATTTACAAGATACATCGGTAACTAGTATTCTTGGGTTCAGTGGCTTGTATCTTCCATCTAAAGATGCTGTCTTAACAAAATTAATGGTGTATGGTGCATTGGGAGCACCTGACGTCTCTACACTTGTGGATGAATATGGCTTACCAGGTGAACTCCGTCCATCTTACTTCCAAATGGTCTTTCTATCATCTAATGGGATGGTTTCAATTTACCGCGTACGATACGAGATTGAACCCATTTAAATGATGTCCTAATGAGTTTTAAAAGGGCTGCAATTACTTTATTCTTCAGATTTGAAAGTTAATGATGGAGGACAAAACATAGTGCCTTCAAAGTTCATTTATCTTTTTGTTCTTTCTTTGCACTCTTATATTTCAGGTATTTATCATCAATAGAGAATTTTGCTGGATGAGGAATTATGACCTCTCCCCCACAGTAAGGGCATAGATCATGCTTTAGGGTATATCGTTTGCACTTGGCGCATTTTCTGAGAAGCCACTTCATATAGCAGTCTCATCATTTTGAATGTTTGAAGGAGCCTGTTCCTCCTGTTTCGATAACAGCGTTAATGATCGCGTTTGTTTTTTGTTCGAGGATTTTTTCAGCGTCTTTATAATTTCGTGCGTTGACTTCGATTCGATATTTTGGTGGCCCTAGAACATAGATTTTAACATCAGCATCCTTTGGTGTTTTGACTGTTTTTGCTTTTTTGAATGCGTTGCGAAGTAGATCGGCTCCGTCTGGTTTAGTGTTTGACAATTTGAGTGTTCCTCTAACTCTTACGCTCGGTGCTTTAATCTTTGATTTTGAGATCTCTGCCAATTTTGTTGCAATTTTTTTTGATACCCCTGCTTCGAGGAGCGCTTCTTCACCTCTAAATACGCTCTCTTCTAAAGCTGCATATAATTCTCCATAGTAACCTTCAATTTTTGATCTTGCCTTTGATACCTCTTTTAAGGTGATGTTGTTCTTTTGTGATAACATCTTTAAGAGAGCTTCACTCTTTGTTAGACGTTTCCAAGCAAGTAGTTTCTCTCTTCTTTCTCTCTCAGTAACCCGTCTTAAAGATAGGTCAACATGGCCAACCTCAGGGTTAACCCTCAGTACTTTTAGGACAATCTTTTGTCCTTCTCTTACATGAGCTCGTATATTTTTTACCCATCTTGATGAGATCTCAGATATGTGTAGAAACCCCTCTTTAATTTCGTGTTCATCCAAAGTAACGTAAGCGCCATGCGGCGTAATGTTAACTACAGAACACACAACTAAATCCCCAACTTCAGGCCATTCTGCTTCTTTCTCCACCATTTTATCTCCCTTTTTTGTTCTAAAAGCTGATACTTATTCGAAAATATCCGTTATTTCTCCGAAAATTTTCGCTTTCCCACAACTAGGCTTTGCCAACACTGCACCACAGACCCTACACTCAACTCTAGTCGCAGCGCTATCAAAGACTGTTTGTTCATTTCCGCACTCCGAACATTTGACTCGGAGAAACTTGCTTTTAGGTCTTGGAATGAGATCTTCCCATCTTGACAGAAGTGTTTGCCTCCTTTATGCTTCTATTTCAAGTTTCCGTAATCTTAGCCCACTTTTTTGAATTATATGCCCACAGTCTTTACACTTCAATTTTAAACTTTGCTTCTTCGTTGTTTTAGCTGTTCTTCGCTGTATGGGCTTCTTCTGTCCACCATAACCTTTCTGTTTTCGCTCGTATCTTCTGTTTCCTTCAGCAAGAGTACGATCTTTTCCCTTCTTGTATAGGGTTACTGTATGCTCAGTATGCTTGTTGCATTTAGGACAATAAGTTCGGATTACCTTAACCATCTTCATTTTGCATCAATCTTTATGGCTAAACCTTTTTTTATGAATATTTCTGCATTTTCAATTGGCAGTGATGCTACGTCCTCTGCTTTGAAAGGCCCATATGTCTTCATATTTATTCCAACTATCGCTGGTATCGCTTCAAGGAATCTTACTAATATTTTTTTAGGCTTGCTTTTTCTCTCAGGTTTTGTTTGAATTACATAGTCTTCTGAAGTACTCTTTAATAACTTTTTGAGGTTGTCGTTAATCGTAGTTAAGTTTGAATATGCATGCGCTTCTTCGTTTGTAAACAGGTTTACATCAATCGTGTTTCCTCTTAAGGTCGCTACTAATACTTTTTTATTACGCATCTTCATTAGATCTTCTATCATCTTCTTAACGTTAGCGACTTCCTTCTTGAGGAGCTGACGCTTCACAGACTTTTCATCCAAAGCACTCTTCTCTTCGATTAAACTTTTCAAGTATAGGTGTGTTTGTTGATAGAAATCGAGGCTTAACGGTTTTAATTTCGGGTTATCTTTCTCTTCTATCCATGCTTTGTAAAGGTCATCGTACTTCATCCTATCTTCCTCAACTATACTGGCTTAGATTAAATTTTAAGAGTCTGTTCTGCATCAATTTAATCTATCGGTTGGGCTACTTTCTTACATAGCAGAAATACCGCTGCTGCCAAAGGTAGCTCCACTTTTTCTTTTTTAAAAGCTCTGATTTCATTATCTCCAATTCTTAAGGGCATGCTTTCATTAACAAACACCGTCATGAATTCCTTCTTGAAAGCAACAGCGTCTTTTAAAGGGTCAAAATCTTCCACTTTATTGGTCTGAATCTTTGAAGCTTGAAAACCAGTTTTCCCGTGTAAAGTCATAGGAAGGCGTATTAGCCTGTGAATATCTGTAGTTACAACGGTATCTATCTCTGTTCTCTCCTCAAATTTACCTTCTTCCCAAAATTTGTCAAAGAGTCTGAAGAATTTTTGTGATGCGGTTGTTACAGGAAGAACTTTTCTAACCGCAGTCCATTTTTCAACCAACTCTTGTTTTAACTTAGCAATCTCTCTAGAATTTTCATCAACATCATATATCTTAGTAAACTCTTTTGAGGGAAGCGAATAGAACCACTCAATAAACTGCCGGGTCATTCGACCCTTCCAACCACGGGCATTTGTGTCCAGAACTACACTAGTCAATTTTCTCCCCTTATCATCTCTGTAAGGAAACCCCAGATATAATGGGTTTACGCCTACCCCATAAACAAAATCAGCTATCTCTTGCCTACCATTTCGGTCAAGATATCTGATTCGTTCATTTTCTACATGTATGTGGTACCCTCTTTGTCCAGAAAAAAAAACATCTATTTCATTCATTGAAAATCCAAGATCGTTCAACAAAATGTCTCTAACTTCAATTGTTTCGTCTCTCGCCGCCTTTAAGCACTCCTCACAAATCCAAACTTCTTCATCAAATTTTTTACTTCCACATTGAGAGCATTCATTTTTAACTTTAGAAACATAAGAGCATTCCTTGCACACCCAGTATCTGTGGTCTTTAGTGCATGATTTTTGAATATGGTCGGCATCAATATCAAAAACAAGATCTGCACCGACCCAATTTTTATTATCCATTTCTTCTTTTGGGTTTTTATAATATGCAGAAGAGTAGTAAATGTTAGCAGGTGCTCTAGATTTGATAAATTGAATTAATTCGTGAGCTTTACCAAAGCTTTTATGCCTGAGCATTATTCCCTCCTTAAAAAACATGAACCCAAACTCTCGGCTGGCAATGGATTTTGGTGGTTTTATCTCAGCAGCATTTTCTCGATAGTAATGTCCAAATATTTTTCCAAGCAAATCGGCAGTTTTTTTTCTCCTCATTCTTTTCTACCATTTTGCTTGATTGCTTTTATTTTACGCAGTTTTTTTTGATAGTATGTTAGAGGGTTTCGAATAACTTTACATATCGCATCCCCACCAGGGCACAATCCATAAGTTTTCAAAGTATTACAATTAGGCGGTTTATACTTGGTACTGCCCCCTCTTTTCCCTGCGATATGCTCAACTTGATATTTAGTCAACCTTTCTTCGAAATCGGTTGCAGAAGTATATAATGCGACAATATTCTCCGTTTTTCCTCCAATATTCAGCAAGAAAGACGTCAAGGTAAAACGACCTAAATGTGGAATATGTCTTTTAGACATTAAATCGCTATACAAACGATCTATACACGGCGGGTAAGCAGACTGGACAGTCACTTTTGGAGCATCAATTTTTTTGAACCTTCTAATTTTTTCATCAAGAATTTGTTCTATTCTATTAGTTTTTTGAACCAAAGACGGGGGTAGTTTTACTTGTATATCGCTTTTCACTCTTTTGTAGACATGTTTTCTAACTTCTTCAGTGATTAATCTAACTAACTCGTTTTTATGTAAAAAAATTCTTCCTTCTCTATTGATTTCACGGTTAACCAACTTCCACTTAACATCAGCGAACGCCGTTGAATTTTTTAGATAATCAACGAAATAAATTGAGAAATCATAGGGCCACTCCTCAGTTGGTTTAACTGTTCTCACATACCAATCAAAAGAACTTTTTAAAATATTGATAATCTTTTCATTTTCTTCTTTAAATAGCAGTTCATTAACACGATTAGCCTCTGCTAATGCAAACCGCCGTTTTAAGAACTCATCATTTATAGAAGTTACAATAATTATGGAGGCAGGAAAGGAAAGTATCTCAACATCATATTTTCCAACTTCCTCAGTTTCTCCTGGCCAACTAACGATCTTATAAATGAGAGCTTCTTCTATGCGCTGTTTACTTCTATCTATAACCCTCAAGTAATCTGGACTAGCAAGATCTTCAATCTTAAGATTCAGGTCTTTAACGTATTGAGCGGCTGCTTTTGTGAAGGGGTATTTCGCTATCTCTCTCTTTGAAAGCTTCATGTTTTTCTCTCATGATTAACAAACTTTGATCTGTTATTATTCGGTTTCCTCAATCCGAGGAGCGATGAAGTACTCAAGTTTTTCTTTGTGTGGCATTTCAAAGTTGAGTTTAACTGGCATGTTGGTTGAGAACTCTATTGTTACGATGTCGGATGTTGCTGATGCCGCTCCAACTATTTGATCAAGATAACTCAAACTGAATGTTGCTTTTGAGTTTTCGCTAACATCTAAACTGAGAAGAGTGTCACTCTCTTCATTTAGTTCAATTTGAACACTACCAAGATCCCTCGCGGCGTGAACCACAAACTTTCCCGGTTCAACTTCAAGTCTTAAGTGATCACTTACTATGGAGGCGTCTTTTATCGCGTTTTTCAAGAAGTCCGTTGTAACCCTAGCCTTGGCGTTGAACGATATTTTAGGTGTAGGAACTTTATCTCCAACAATATCAAGTGTTGGGATTGTGAAGTTTCTTAGATATTTACCTTTCAGCGTTATGTTCATTTTCGCTGTCTTTTCGTCATAAGTAATCTCAATAGACTCGTCGCTTTCAACTCTTCTCAAACATTTCAACATTTCACTTAAATTAACATCTAATCTTGTGTCTGAGAGACACTCATAATCGTCAAAACCTGCTTTTGGTAACTCAAAGTCAACCATAGCTACATGTGATGGATCCATCGCTCTAAGTTTTAACCCTTCAGGATTCGCTTCAAAACTTGCTTCTTCTATGAGTGAAGCAATCGCGCTGATAATGTTCTTCCATCGTCTCGCGTCCATAATTCTTGCCTTAAACATTGAAAACTCAAACCTGTAATACGTTGTAAATGGCTTTCATATATTATCTTCGTAAAGATTCAAAAAGTTATGCCATTTCGCGCCAAGTATGTCCGCATTTAGTACATCTAAAGAACTGCGTTGCAGACTCATCGGCTCCCCTGGTTTGAACCATCCACCAATAAGCTTCTCTGTTGTTGCATTTAGGGCACTGCACCTTATGAGTTGGTAATGTGCGAAGCTTGGCCTCCTCTTCTCCTATTATGGTTATCTTTTCTTTTCCCCCTGTCTTTTCGATGGCTTTTGTTGATGGAATTTTTTTTGTTGTAGTAGGCTTCGTGTATCCACATTTGGGGCACTTGAGAACAAGCTTGTTTGATTGCTTCTTTTTTTCTGGTGCTAAACGCATTCCGCATTTTGGGCAAAATTCCATTTTTCTATCCACAGTAAAATTTTTGTAGGGAACTAAATATGATCAGATTTAAATCTTTTTATTTCGTTGCTGCTCTATTTTTGAAAGACTCGATGCGATCATATGAGCGACTCTTAATGGCTCAGGCACACTACTTCGCGTGGAACTTATAGATATTATCTTCCTCGCATCTTCTTTTGAGGTGCCTGCTCTGTGAACGAATATTGTCGTTTGTCTTCTAGTTTCGATTTCCATCATCTCTCCTGCTCTCTTCAACGAAGCCAATCGTTCCTTTGAGTTCGGAATTTTTTGAATAGCGCTCTTTACATCACTTAGGCACGGCTTATTTTTTGTAATCGCTAATACTGGACGGGCTGTGCTCTGATGGAGCTTTTTGATGTCCACAACGTTAAAACCCGCAAATGTGATACCATCAAGCATTATAACACGGAGTTGCCCGTAATGCGGAGAATTGGTGATCATATTCGATATTTTCTCTGTGGCATCTAAACCATCGACCTTAACAGTGGTCCATAAAATTCCATCGAACCAAGATCCGCCTCGAAAGACAACCCCCACTACCCGCACGTCTTCAGCTGAGTGGGGGGTGAATGCTCCATCGTCAACCCCAATGATTCTTATCTCGGATTTAACTTTCCGGAACCTTGTCATCTTTAATGCATCATTAAACGTTTTTTAATTAACTCGAGAAATTTGCTGAACGCTTCCACAGGCTCATCGACATGTGTCGATATTAAAGTGGTTGCTTCTTCAAGGTTGAAGCCATCTTGTAGCCAAGCATATGCTATGAATGCTTCAGCAGCATCTCCTTGTGAATGTCGATCTGATCTATTCGGTAAATGCTTTCGTAAGCCCACTCTTTTTAGAGCCTCAGCTAAAACTTGACTCTTCACTTTAGCTCCTGTGAGCTCTAGGTTCTTTTCAGATAAAGCTAGCGAATAAATGAAGTTAACCAGCGCGTCACCAAAGCTCGCCAAGCTCTTATTTAACATAATCTGATTTAAGGAAAGCTCGCTAAGTCCGAATTTTAGTCTTAAACTTTTTTTTAAATTATCTTCCACTTTCTTCCTTCCAAGCTTTTTCAAAGGTCTTCAGAAAAGTATCAGATCTCTTTTCAAGTTTTTTAGCTGCTTTCAACAGTTTAGATCTAACATCAACTCCTTTTTTTGCTCTTATGTAAAATACAGGCTCAGAAATTAGAGGATGATCTATACTGTAACCTGCAAAGTCGATGTCTTTCTCTTTTAGTAACATGTCTTGGAGGGCGTTGCAGAAACTATGATCTTCACCAATAACTTCGAACTTCAGCACGTTTTTACTTTGTTTAAGTACGTTTACCTTCATTTGGTCTTCACCCAGAATATCGATTTAAGCTGTGGAAAAAATTTGTTATGAAAAAAAGAATACCCAATTTAACTCCTTCAGATTAGCTTGGTTTTTTTGTTTGGTAATCTGCGGCGGTTTTCCTTTTTTCACGTTTTCTACAATTGGAACATTGTAGAAAATGCCCCATTTTATCTAAAGGCATTCCACAGTTAGAGCACACAGCCTGAATTACTCCAAGGTTTTCTTCTTCAGTGGTTAAGTGGAATATTCTGTTTGTGGTACTGATTACCTTTGCTCGGACTACGTCTCCACGTTTAAATGCATCTGACATGTTTTTAATAAAAATGGGGCTCACATTAGAGATGTGAAGTAGACCTGTAAAGAATCCCGCAACACATTTTCCGTCCACCTCAAAGATTCTCAATTCAGCATTCTTTTGAGCGTTAGTGATAACTCCTTTAACAATACTTCCCACTCTAGGTACTATGGGTTTCCGAACTTTGGATAGTACAGTTGCTTTTCTACTAATTAAATCAACGAGTATGCTTCCGGTCGTGTATGAACAAATTTTACCGTCTTCCACGAATGTTCCTTGACCTGGTAGTAACTCCTCGATAACACCTATGCTTGAGCCCGGTGTTACAAACTTACCACTTCTCTCGGATATCCGATTCATCTTTTCAACCTTCATTTAACACGATAAAGATCGACTATTACAGTGTGCCTTCTTCGCCTGTGAAAATCAAAAATTGGAGGGATTTCAAACTCTGTTTGTATTATTCCTGTTATTTCCCTCCCAAGCTTTTTTACAAAGTTACTTATAAACTTCCTATTTCCTTTTCCGCTTTTATGCAAGGAGTACACCACACCCGCAACATCCATTGCTTTTTCTAGAAACTTCAGATCAGCACCTCTGCGGCGCACGCCAAAAGGCGGATTTTGCAACACGGTATCATAATAGCCTTTAACTGAGTCTATGTCGCTAACGATCCAAGATATTCTCTTCTCAACCCCAATAATTTCAGCATTCTTCTTCGCAATCTTTACGGCGATAGGGTCAATATCAACTCCGACAACAGAGTCAGCATAAAGTAGCGCTGCTCCGATAGCTAACCGACCAGTACCGCAGCCTAAGTCGATGACCTGTTTCCCTTGTACGTCGTCATGGGAATAAGCTGCGCACCTCAATATCAAACCAGCTAAGTCAGCTGTAAGAGTGTACTGTTCAAGAATTTTGTTAGGTTTCGGATGCGGTCTTGTCTTTTCCAAGAGCATCTCAAGCTCTATCTTTTTAGCGATCTTTGTTTGGTTAGTCATCTCTCATCTACATGTATTTCATCAATCGTCTGTGGGAAAGAAGATTCTGTAATTTACAAGTTTAATGTTTTTTGTCGTACTTTTCCATTCCTTTTAACGCTCTAAGAATCTTTCTGTACGCTCCCATCAAAGTTGTAGCTTCACGACTTGTTAAAAAAGATCTGCCGATTACATTGCGAAAAGATCTTTTAACCAAGAAAATCTTGTGGTTTTTCAGACCTGCTTTTGTAGCTGTTTCTACGAAATAGTCTATAAGCCTCTCTTTCTCTCTTCTTTTTGCTTCAGAGGTTAAATTCTCAGTGTTTTGCGTTAAAGTGGTGTAAACCTCATAAAAAACTATCGTCGCAGCATGTGACACATTCATTGCAGGATATTCAGGACTCGTTGGAATCGTAAGTGAGAAATCGCACAGATCCATCTCTTTGTTTGTTAGCCCTGAACTCTCCCGGCCAAATAGTAACCCGATACTGGAGTTCGTGATAAGGTTAGATGCAAATTTTTTTACGTCGATTGTGTTCCTCTTTATGTTCAAGCTTCTCTTAGCTTTAACAGAGGTGGTTCCAACAACTGTATTAACCCCTTGTATTGCTTCAACCACATTTTTAGTGTAAACAGCGTTTTGAAGAAGATCATAGGCATGTGAGGCGAACGCCCTCGCTGTATCCCCAATCTTCGTTTTTGTGTTCACAAGATACAGTTCTTTTAATCCAAAGTTTTTCATAGCTCTGGCTAAGAAACCAATGTTTCCCTCGGTCTCAGGCTCTATCAGAACCACTCTTATCTTTTCGAATTTTTCCATGCTTTGAGAGTAATCTTTCATAGCTGTTGCCAACCTGATTTTTAAATGATTGTTTAAATCTATGCTTTTTTCGCCTCTATTAGAAAGATTGTTTCAAAATCAAGTTTCTTTTCCGAAATTACCTCCATTTTTAAACCCGCTTCTTCGAGTCTTCTCTTAGTCTCTCCCCTATCTGACAAGGTGGATAGTAATAATAAGATGCGGCCATCGTCGTTAAGGTGAGCGGGCGCTTCTTCTAAAAACCTGTCTATCACCTGTCTTCCTTCAGCACCTCCGCTCCACGCGTCTTCGATCCAGTTATCGCTATTAGTCTTTTTCACAGGTAGATAGGGAGGGTTAAAGACTATGAGATCAAAGCTTTCACTAGTCTTCACAGGATCGAAGAGGTTTCCCGTTCGTACTTCTACCTTTTTTGCTTTTCCGCTTATTTGTGCATTTAACTGTGCACATTTAACAGCGTGAGGGTTCACATCGGTTGCTATTACGTTGCTCGCTTTTTCAGAGGCTAATATGGCTAGAATTCCACATCCTGTACCAACATCCAGAACTTTTTCTTTTAATCGCACTTTCAAATTTTCAGCCATCAAAAAAGAATCTTCCGCTGGTTTGTACACGTCTTGAAAGACATAGAAAAGATGATCCCTATAGAAAATTTTCTCACTCTTAATCACCCTCCAATATACTCCATCTGCTATAACGCCGATTTCTTCCGGTGATAACTGATGTACACGGGACTCTAGATAAGGTAAATCTCCTGTGAGTACTCTCCACTCTTTTCTTTCTATGCCCGTGGAGTATTTTTTGAGTGAATTCTTCATCTTTTTCTTTCTTTGGTTGAATAGAGTCTTAACGAGGTCCGAAAAAAAATCTTCGTTTATTACTGTAAAGGGCGGATTTCGAGGCGTCAGCCGTATTAGAGTAGAATCTACTTTTGGGGTCGGATAGAAAGATTTTTTTTGGACGTTCTCAAGAATTTTTATTCCCGCTTTACGGTACACCATAACGGATAAGCGGCCGTAGTTACTACTACCTTTTTCCGCGGTGAGTCTCTCAGCGAAATCTTTCTGTAAGGTTAAGACGGCGTTTTTGAAGCTTCTTTCCACGAGTCTGAAAATTAATGGTGAAGATATAGAGTATGGCGGGTTTGAAACAACCTTATTGAATTTTGGTAGTTGAACCTTGAGAACATCTCCAGTTATTATAACAATGTTTGCTCTGTCTCTGAATTTTTCTTTTAAACCATCCGCTAATTTTAAATCCACCTCAACTGCGTAGACTCTCTTAGCTGTCTTGGATAGGAGTTCTGTTAGAAAACCCAGTCCGGCGCCTACCTCTAAAACTATGTCATCTAAATTAACAGCTGCATATTTCACCATTCTCTTCATTAGGTCTAGGTCTAAACAGAAGTTTTGCCCCAGCGTTTTCTTTGGGTAAATTTTTTGTTTATTAAGGAGACGCTTTGTTTCTTCTAGCAGGCTCATATGTAAAATCGCCGAGTTAAACGGAGCGAATAAATATCCTGTGTTTCGCCTCACCCATTAGCTCGTCAAGAATTCTTTTGGAGACTGTCTTTGCGGGGTCTGGAATTGCAACTCTCTTCTTTATGTCTTCGAAGCTTTCAAACGGCTTCCTCTCCCTCTCTTCTAGGATACTCCACATATACTTTTTTCCAATTCCAGGTAGAAGTTCAAGTGCGTGCATTCTCGGGGTTACTGGTTGCGCTTGATTGAAGAATTGAACTATTGTCCATTCTCTGTTATTGACGATCGTTTCAACTATAAATGGCAGTTCGCTCTTAGCTGTCGATGTTAATTCTTCATAGTTAACTCTGCTAATTATGTGATTAATTTTTCCTCTGGGTCTAGCTTTTCCAACATAAACTCTCTCTCTTAACTCAAATTTCGCACCTCTTACCACCTCGGCTTCGAGTAATGTAAAGTAGTCTTCGCCTAGAAGTTGAACCAGGGGCTCTGCTTTGAAACCTGTTTTAACTCTTCCAGGTCTGCCGAGTGGTAAATAATCTAGTACGTAAGTATACTCTTCGTACTTCTTATCACTGCTAACTTCCATATCTAATACCCAAATCATAATTGTTTCAAAAGAGAGCGGAGCAGTATAGCCTTTTCACTCCAGGAATAATTCTATCTGAAGCCATCTAAAAGTTTTAGCAATGCTTCTAACTGCGAAGTAATGATTATCTTTTTCTTGCTGCCTACAAAGAAACTTCTCATCTCCTCTATGCTGGAGGGCATACAATTAACTATCTGAACGGCGTCAGTCTTTTCTATTTCGAATTGCTCTTGTAACTTTTTTATAAGTTCTATGCTTTTTTTTGGCTTTATTTTAGTAAATTTCTTTACGTAATCGTATGTCCTCTGTTGAAACTCGTCAAGAGTCTCTTTGTTCTTTTCTAAATCTTCTCTTACCTCTGAGATGGTAATCTCAGTCTCGTCTACAATCTTTCTTGGCATACTCTTCCCTCAAGACATTTGATTTAGACTTTATATGGTTGTATGTGCTCAGGCCGTAGAATAACAGTCTTCTCTTTGTTTCCCTCCATTAACTTAACCACGTAAGCTCTGCCCCTTTTCTCCTCAACAGTCGCAATTCTTCCATGATATCTTCTATGTGGCGTACCTTTATGTACGCTTGCGTTAATCTTTATGACCACCTTTTCATCTGGTTTATACTCATAGAGTAGCCTGCCTAGAGGCTGCATACCTCTATCTCTTGGTTTCTTCCTCAAAAGCTTTCTAGTTCCTCTACGATAGCCTTTGGATTTACCCATGTTTCTTCCCTTCTATGACTTTTAAGACATCGATTTCTACACACTTAGCGGGGTTATCTGCGAGATCTGATATATTAGGGTTTGTTCGTCCTTTATCTCCAGTTATTAGCTCTTTAATGTAGAGTCCTCCTTGGCACAATATTAAAATTTCCACCTTCTTCGATTTCAATCTTTTCAGCTTAACTTCGAAGACTCGTCTCTTCCTAATCTTATCGGTTCGGCGATGAACCACACGCATTGGGGTTAATTGATGAATTATACTGTTTGTTAAGCCATCCTTTATTGAAACGAGTTTCTTATCGCTGATACTCTTCTCAAATTTTACTACAGCCCTATAGACCTTGTTAGCGCCCTCTCCTCTCTTGATGTCTTCTATTTTATCACGTGAAGACATTTTTAGTCTGGAGACCTCAATTTTCCTTTCAGATCCTTCATTAATCTCTCTCTGTAATCTTCTCAGTTTTATTTTTCTCTTCTTCGGCTTTTTTACCTCGATCACGAATGGTCTTCCCTTGCCTAAGACTCTTGCGTCGATGTCTTCTCTTCCTGCAGCGTGAAATCGCGTATCTTCTCCCCCACTGACTTCTAGGAGAGGGGCAGCGACATACTCTTCGACTGACTCTGTGTACATTCTGCCTTTGCCGTTGCAGCGAGGGCACCCTCTACCTTTACAGCTACTGCACACCCATTTACTCTGAGGTATGCCTCTCACATTTTTCCTGTAACGTCCAGAGATGAATAGAGGACTTATGTTTAATGAGATGCTGTTTGAGAAGGGATTAATTATTACTAGCGCCTGGGGTTTTTTGAAATCAGTCTTCTTCTTTGTTCTCGAAGCTATTATCCGGCCAATTTCACGACTCAGCTCGTTTCGGATATTTTCACCCCATTTAATATTGAATTTGGAGCGGAGTTCATCCTCTCTGCTTTCTATCTCAACTGGCGCACTCACTCCAACCAAAAAGGTCTCGAACTCGTACTCCCCTAGTTTCTTATTGGCTTTTTCAGCGTACTGATCTATTCTGTTGAAGACGTTCTCACACAAGTAGCACCTCTCAGCCAGGTTCTTTGCAGGGAACCCTCTCTCTTCAAGGTTATTAGCTGCAACTTTCGAGCGGCCTTTTGAAGCGATAACTTCCATAAAGGCTTTTCCATCTTCCTCTCCTTCAAGGAGGAGCCTATCGGCTTCAAGTGTTAAAATTAGCTTAATCGCTTCCCCCCTCTCTCTATTGGTTAATCCATGTGAGAGTAGAGCAAACTGTCTGCCAAGGCAATTATCGCATAGAGTGTAATTTTCTAAAAGACTCTTTGCGACCTCGAGTATATTCAATTCATCACCTTTTAACGCTAGAATTATCGACTGCAGATAAGATGATAGAGTTAGATCCTTTTTTGGAATTTTTTTAGGAAGTTTCGTGGCAGTCTTTTCCGCTGGAAAGTTTTCATGTACTTCTTCATTAAGAAGTACTGTTTCACAAGTTCATTCACCTTTTTCTCGGTTGTACCGGAGCCAAACGCTATTCTTTTTACTCGTGAAGAATTCAGTATCTTAGGGTCGTCCCTTTCTTCTTTTGTCATGGATTGGATTATGTACTTCCACTTTTCCATCTTGTCCTCTGCAACATTCACAGCCTCGTCTGGAACACTATAGCCTGCACCTGGCACCATATTCAGTATTTGCTTCAGTGTCCCAACGTTCTTCACACCCTCTATCTGCTGATACATGTCCTGTAGAGAAAACTTCCCCCTCAAAATCTCCTTCGCCTTCTTTTCCGGAACTGAAATCTCAGCTTCCCTTACCTTTTGAATCAACCCCTCGAGGTCCCCCATTCCCAATATTCTTCCAACAAAGCGTGAAGGAATAAATGATTCAAGATCGTCTATCTTCTCTCCTGTTCCTATGAATTTAATCGGTGCCCCTGTAGCGGCTACCGCTGAAAGAGCTCCTCCGCCTCTAGCTGAGCTATCCAGTTTTGATACAAGAATTGATCCTATTCTTGTTGCTTCGTTGAAGGCTTCAGCTTGAGAAATCGCTTGTTGACCCATAGTTGCATCAACTATGAGGATTATCTCGTCTGGTTTAACTGCTTTCGCGGTTCTCTTCATCTCTTCTATGAGGCTCTTCTCATCCTTGTGACGACCCGCTGTGTCTATTATTATTAAATCGTGTTTTTCACTTCTGAATTTTTCAACTCCGTTGATCGCTGTCTTTATGGCGTCTTTATCGCCGCTGTGCACTGGGATGTCTATCTTCTCAGCTAGTTGTTTTAGTTGCGCATAAGCACCTGGTCGATACGTATCAGCGCAGATCAGCGCTGGCTTTACACCTCTCTTTTGGAAGTACCTCGCTAATTTAGCCGCGGTGGTCGTCTTTCCCGCTCCTTGAATACCCACGAGCATATATACCTTGGTCTTCCCGGGCTCTACGGTGATTTTAGCTGGTTTCTCTCCTAGGAACTTTGAAAGCTCATCATAGAGTACCTTCACCACGTGTTCACGTCTCGAGATTCCTGGTGGCAGCTTCTCTCTCAGAGATCTTTCCTCGAGCCGTCTCGAGATCTCCAACACAAGTTGAACATTGACATCCGACTGGAGCAAGGCTCGTTGTACATCTTTAACTAGGTCTTTAACAGCCGCCTCATCAACGACCGACGTTCTCATTATTTTTCTCAGGGCGTTGACCAGTGAAGAACCTAATTTCTCTATAGCTGACATCTTTTAAGCACACTTTCCTGTAAACACTCATCACGAAGGGTAATATGCTCATTAAAAATGTTTATGGCATTTAAAAAACGAAGTGATTTATACACTTACATCTTTATGAAAGGTATACCAAAAATCGCTCGTGTTTGTTCATCATCTTGATCTAGGCTGAAAGGTATGTCAGCATGTACGTCGTGACAGAGAAGGGTTCAGTTGCCAGGTCGATCAGAACAGCTGTCAAACCGTCTCCCAGAGTATCCGCACTATCTGGTCACTTTCTAGGACTAGATTTTCCCAAGGAGTATAACATATGGAGTAAAGTTGATCCAAAAGAGCTCTTTAACGCACCCATCAACTGGGTTATAACTGACAGGAAGAACTATAGAAAGCTCACAGAAGAGTTGAAAGAAGCGGTCTCACCTATCGTTATGGCTACGGATAACGATCCTGAAGGCGAGCTCATCGCTTATGAGGTGCTTCATTTAGCGAAAAAAGCCATGGGTGATTTTTCATACAAAAGGATGAGGTTTAACGCTTCAACTCGAAGTGAGCTTCAGCGCGCATGGTCGAATTTAGAGGAAGAGTTGAACTGGGGTTGGGTCTGGAAAGCGCTCTTCCGTCATAAATTTGATCTTGTGACTGGTGCAGCTTACACAAGGCTTCTGACTTTGTCAGCACAGCAGCAAGGTAAAAGATCGAAACTTGTCTCTTGGGGAAGCTGTCAAACTCCAACATTATGGTTCGTCTATGAGAGAGACATGGAGATCAGTCACTTTCAGCCTGAAAAATACTATGTCATAGAAGCTGTATTGAATATTGAGGGAATCACCATAAAGGTCTCCTCCGACCCCATCAGAGATAAGGAAATGGCGGAAGTCCTCTTCGAGAGGGCACGGATGCAGAGAGAAGCCGTTGTAAAAAAGTTTGTTTTGAAGGATGAAATCCGATTTAAACCTTGGCCAACAGACACCGATGCAATGCTACAAGAGTTAACGAAGCTGCTTCCGTTAAGCGGAGCCCGAATAATGAGTATCGCAGAGAGCCTCTACGCAGAAGGCTACATAAGTTATCCTAGAACGCAGACAAATATGTGGATAAAAGTTGAACATAAAACTATACTCGCCTCTTTAGCAGGCACCCCGTTCGCTGACTACATCGTGATGGCGGATCTCGATCCAAGAAATGGCAGGAAGAACGACGGCGCCCACCCTCCCATTCACCCCACTGAACCATGCGAAGTCAAGGGCTCAAAGGGTAAAATTTGGGATTACTTGGCTAGACGTTATCTAGCTAACGTGATATCAAAGGATGCTCTTTTTAAGAGGTGGATTCTACGGGTTGATCTTAACGGAATCATTCTGCAAGCTAGTGGTCGCTATATGATTCAAGAGGGTTTCTACAGGGTATTTCCATATTTTAAACCAAAGAATCTACAGCGAATTCCCGAAGTTCATCTTGGGATGAAGCTCGCGGTTGAAGGAATCGATCTGGAAGAAAGAGAGACCAAACCTCCTCCACATCTGTCAGAGTCAGACCTGCTAAGGATGATGGAGCAGTACAGTATAGGGACAGACGCAACCCGTCAAATTTACCCGTCCTTAATCGTTAGAAGAGGTTACGCATATAGAAGAGGAAAGTATCTAACACTCAGTAATGTTGGATACGACCTTATAAATGAGCTTAAAAGGGTGGATGATAGGCTTGTCACCCCTGAGACGCGGGCATATGTTGAGGCGGGGATGGTTGAGGTTGAGAAGAGATCTAAAACAGCTGAGGAGGCTTTGAAAGAGTCGTTAACGATTTATGAGAAGCTTTACACAAAACTGGTAGATAAGTTGAACTTTCCCAGTTAAGTATTAAGAGTAACTAGTTCTATCTTGGGGCATTTGGCTTCAGAACTCATAGGCGTCTTCATCGATCCGACGGCTCTTCCTGTCCTCATCAGCCATAAAATGTTTATTTCTAGGTCTTTTATGAAGTTTTCCCAGAAGCGAGCAAGTATGTCTTTAAAGATTAGAGTATTTTTACGATGAACCCTTCACACGCATGATCTTCATTCTTTCCCCAATCTTCCAGTACTCGACCTCGATTCCATCTGCAAGCTTTGATTTTACATCCTCTTCTGTGGGCTTGCTTGACCAGAAGACCTCGTAAGTCTCGAGATCCATCAGTTGCACTGAGTCTTCGCTTAAGGAGACAATTTGAGCATTACGTTTTTCGATGAGCGGCACATCGATCTTGCCACTCACAGGGCTGACTATGCTTCTCTTAACGCCATCGAAGACTCCAATCGCCACTATGCGGGCTTTAGCTGATCCGTGTTTACCGGGCTTCGATTTTTCGAACTCTACTATCTTACATGGTTCATTTTCAATGAGTATGTTTCGTCCTATCTTTAGGCTTCCAACATCTGTTGGCTTACTCGTTTTCAATCACCCACTCATGGTTTTGAACAAATTGAAGCATTTGTTAAGATGCAATTTGTCTAAGGAGCATATAATACTAATTCACATACCCTTATTCACGTTGTATAAAAATTTTCATGCGATCTGATACCTCAGAATCGCGGCTACTCCACCGAGACCCTGAAGTTTTTTACCTGCCTCATTCTCTGTGTTGACTATCATGACACTCCCCCGCATCTCTTCAACCTTTCTCATGAGACCTTCAAGTCTAACGCGATTCTCGTCTTTAACGCCTCTGATAGAAGCATCGGCTACAAAGAGGTGATCGATAGCTCCGATGTCAGCCGCCCTTTCAACCTCCTCAACTCCATAAGAGACGTCTCTGCGTTGCGCACCCAGTCGTTGAAGCACTTGTTCAATCAACCTAGCTTCCTCAGCAGCCCTCAGTCTCTTAACGATCTTCTCCAAGACTCCTGATCGAAGAGCTTCCTTGATTCCTGAGAGGCCTCCGCTGCTTGTTGTTCTCATGATCTCGATCTTGCCTGCAAGTTGAGGATTCTGAGATTTAATGTATTTTCCAAGTTCGTTCTTAATGTAGCCTGGGCCAACAATAGCTATCAAAACCTCAAGCCCTTTCCATACTTTCATCATTGCGACGAGTACAGATTTGAAGTAGGTAGTTAACGCTGTTCGTCTCTTCTCCACCTCGAGCTTCCCCGGAAGATTTGATTTTACCTCGCTCTTGACCTCGATTCCATGATGCCTCAGTAATGCGACACAACACTCTTCATCGTCTATTCCCACGACCATGATTGGAGGGGCTTTTTCTTCACAGGCGAGTCGAATCCTTTCCAGTTGATACCTGGACCACTCTTCCTTCTCAATAGTCAAAGTCTTACCTTGATAGATATTGATAGTGTGGTGAGCACCCATTATTCCAGGAACACTCTCAGGCCCTTGAAATATAACACCCATGACCCGGAGGCGGTTAACGCTTTCGTGAAATGCTACCTTCTCGGCTTTTACACCCAAGTACATGCTTCGTCTCTTGCCCTTAGTCGGTCGAGCATCATCTCGTTTGATCTTTATCTCCCTGCTCGTCTGAGCGAAGACCCTGTCTCCCTCCTGAATGATATTGTAGAGTGACCAAAGATCGTCAAGGTTTTCAGGAACCAGCTTCACGATGCCCTTCTTAACGTCTCTCTTTAGAACTCGCAAATCACTAACACATGCTTGGGCTTATTCACTATTCACACAAGAAAAGGGTTGAAGTATAATTAGGTTTTTATCCAGCTGGGATCCTACAGTAGTCCGAGAGATAATGTGTTTTGAGTGGTTTAGTCTTGTCAGCTCTCCGGGTTCGTGCGGTGCGGAAGAAGGACATGTCAGCTATATACGATATCGAGGAGTCGACGTTTAAAGAGCCTTACCCACGGTCTCTTTTGGATCTTCTTGCTAAGAAGTACGCGGAGACTTTCCTTGTTGCTGAGGAAGAAGGAACGATCATAGGGTATGTCGTGGCTTCTGTTGAATGGGATGGCTCAGGTCACATAATCTCGATAGCGGTCGCGAATAGCCATAAGAGAAGAGGCGTGGGTTCGGCTTTAGCCTCAGCGATTCTGGGGATTATGAAGAACATCGGGGTTGAAGAGGTGCGTCTCGAAGTTCGAAGGAGCAATCTGGCTGCACAGACCTTTTACAAGGAGTTGGGATTTGAGTTACGATCTGTCTCTAAAGGTTACTACCGGGGTGAAGATGGTTACATTTTCACGCGGGTCATCGAGTGAACTTTTAGAGTGGTTTACGCTTTTTACGTCTCGTTAGCGATGTCGGCGGTGGTTAGTAGTTGGATTCCAACAGGTCTCTTCACCACATTAGATATTCTGTCACCTATGATTAGCTTCACGTCTTTTTCACCAGCGATATCGATGAGCCTCTGAGTTATTACGCCGTCGAATATGATTGAGTGGCTTCTCTTCAGTGTTTTCAGCTCGTCGTACATCTTTCCAACGGGTGTTCGCAGAAGCTCCTCACCCTTCTCATCGAGTATAATAGCTTCTAGTGTGCCCTTCAGACTTGCAATCCTATCCCTTATCGCCTGCGGTACGCCAAGGATCTTTCTTTCGATGGGCTTCTTTCCCTTCCGCTCCTTAACTGGTGACTTCCTACTGAGCGCGCTCAATGCCTCTTTCGGTGTAAGTTCCTCTACCTCTTTGCCTTTAGGGGCTCGTGCAACATAGTCCACATCAGCAATTTGCAGCATCTCCTTCAGAATTATGTCTCCGCCTCTATCACCGTCGAGGAAGGCTGTTACTTCTTTATCCTTACTGAGTTTGATTATAGTCTCAGGTATGCTAGTTCCTTCGCATGCGATGACGTTCTTGACCCCGGCTCTCAGCAAGACGGCTACGTCCGCTCTTCCCTCGACTACTATCACCGATTTTGAGGATGCTACTTCAGGCCCAGCTGATAGGTTTTCAGGCCCGAACTTTTCAATCTCAGCTGGCTTGGCGCTCTCGGATACCTCTTTTAACACCTCCTTTGTGTCAGGGGCTTCCTCTATGGTCCACTGTTGTAGTAGTTTCCGTGCTCGGCCTATGATCGCCTCTCTCTTCGTCTCTCTTGCGTCCTCAAGTTTCTGCAACTCGACTTTGGCTTCGCAAGGACCCACACGATCCACGCTCTCGATGGCTGCAGCGATGAGGGTGGTTGATGGCCTGCTTAAGCTCGTTGGTATGACTATCGTGCCGCTTGTCTTATCCCGCTTCGTCTGCAGATCTATCTCTATTCGTCCGATGCGGCCGCTCTTCTGTAGTTCTCTCAGGTCCAAGTCTGGGCCGAATAAGCCTTCGGTCTGCCCGAAAATTGCACCCACTACATCCGATTTTTCAACTACACCTTTAACCTCATAGGTGGCTCGAATAACATATTTAGGAGTAACTTGTTGAGAACGATCCAATTCTTAAATCTCCAAGATGAAATACTGTCTTTAATTTTCATTTTTGCAAGCTCCTCTATGTAGGAGTTTGAACCTGCAACTAATGTCTAAATTCTTCTTCTCCTATGTGCTTCTTTAACTTTTCTAAATATGATGGAAGCCCCTCCACGTCCTTAACGTCCCTTCGCACAAGTGCACTCATCTCCTTCCAGTAGCCGAGGTTCACCTTCACGCCCTGCGACTCGAGGTAGGTGGCTATTCTACTCACTAAACGCTTTCCATCCCTATCAAAATCTACGAGAACGATCACCTCGTCCCCTTGAATGGTGTCCAGTTTGTCGATAAGGATTTTAGTTGAAGCCTTAACGCATTCGATCTCGGATTTCACTCCAAGTCTTCTAAGCGCGTGCATGTCCTTCTTGCCCTCGACCAGTATAGGTATGCCACTTTCTCCTTCAACCGAGAGTCTATGCAGTAGTTCGGTCAGAGAGTCGTGTTTTCTCTCTAAGCCTGTGGACATCACATTCACCTGGTTACGGTTAAGCGTTTAACATCCTCGTAGAGTCTTCTCGCTTCAGGTTTTGCGTCGAAGTATCTTCTGACGCTCTCGAGTTGGCTGTTCAACGCTTTAACTGTAGCCTTCTTCAAATCCAGTGGATGTACGTCCCCTCTCTCATACATTTCTAGAATGGTATCTAAACTTTCGAAGTCTAATGTGCCACCGTATTTTTTGGGTCTCTCAATCCTGAATGTAGTATCTTCACGGTTGAGTAGGATATACTTCACGATCTCTATGATCGGGTTTGCTTGCAGCTGTCTTGGCGGGCAGAAGGCGTTCATGATCTTCCTCTCCACCTCCTCAGCGGTGTCGTGGATGAAGATGCAAGTCTCGGGCTTGGATTTACTCATCTTGACGTCAACGAGATCTTCATCTGAGAGCGTCGTCTCCATTCTTCCGGTGCCGCTCAACCCGGATAGTAGAGGAGTGTGAACCGCCACGGGCTTCTTCATCTTAACCCGGTCCGCCACCTCGATCGCTAGCACGTGGGCTCTTCTCTGATCCATTCCTCCAAGGCAAACATCCAGGTCTTGATAGAATATGTCTGAGACCTGCATCGCGGGGTAGATGAGCTTTGAGAAGTCGGTAGCCGCGTCTCTGTTGCTGCGCCCCATGATCGTCATGGCGCGTTTAACCCGAGCGAGGGTCAATCTCTTAGATACCTTGAGAACCATGCCCCAGTAGTCCTTGTCACTTATCAGCTCCTCGGCGTCAACTATCTTAAGCTTCTTGATGTCCACTCCGAGAGCATTGAGGCAGTGTTCCAGGTATCTGGCGCATCTCTTTATGTTCTCGAGGTTTCCGTTCAGTTTATCGTTTATCTGTGCGTGCCATGTCGCCTCGAAGAACCTCATCTCGATTCCCGAGTCTACCAGGTCCTTCAGTTTAGATGCCCAGATCATCCATCCGACGTGGAAGAGCCCTGAGGGCTCAACACCGATGTAACCTTTTAATGTTCCTTTTTCTTCAAGGAGCTGTTTCAACCGGGGCTTCGTAATGATCTCGGCAGCGTTTCTAGTGATTAGTGAATACCTTTCCTCACGGTTCATGTCATTCATCACTCTTAAACCTGAATAAGAGAGTACTTAAAAGTCTCTTTTTATCGGTGGGCGAAGTGTGCCCGCGACAACTAACTATCAGCTTCATAGTATAGGGCACGCGCCCCGCTTAGCTGATCTCTCTAAGTTGCGGGTTTACCAACGCCCAACGCCTCCCTGTGAGGGAGGGTTGTTTGAGTAGGTGAAGAAACGTTTATTTCAAGATTACTGATCTCTATCTCTTGAAGCCCGCCGGAGATTGCCGTGCATGACGGCCTCGACAGAGGCATGCTGCTGCCGATGAAGAAGCAGGCTTACCCAAGCATGGTACACGGTGTAAGCCGGAAACGGGACTTAGACTGGGAAGAGCTTGTCCAGGGCTATCTCAAAGGCAGCGGTTGGGTTTCCGATCTTCCAGTTTTCGAGTACTCCAGGCGCTAATTCGCCGATCACCCCTGCGTCTATGTTGTCCACGAGGATTCCTCCCACCCTGCCTGCTATGAAGCTATCGTGGCGGATCTCCTTCAGCTCATACGTCTTCCCGAGGTTCAAGAAGAATGCGTCCAAGACGCTTTTCGCCTCGTTGAAGTTTGAGTCTGCGTGGGCGCTTAAGCAAGCGAGCTTCCTCTCCTCTCTTACCCTTTCCTCAGCAGTTTCGTCGAGGACGACGACGTCGCCAACCTCGAATATCCTCTGAGGATACTCAATATGCGTGTTGCTGCTGAGAAACTCGACGAGGCTGGGGGTCAGCCAGCTTCTGAGACACGTATAGGTCAGGGTCTTTGGGTTGGAGACCTCGACGACACGCGTCTCCTCTAGGTTCATGTTCTCGAAGAGCCGTTGCTTGTTGGTCATCGAGAAGGTTAGAATCTCCTGGTAGCCAAATCCGATCATGATCTCACGAACTAGGTCTGTTAGCATCTGTTTCTCGCTTGTCTGGCCTATTGTGGGGAGTTGAGGCCACCTTGGCTCGATGTTGTTGTAACCGTACATGATGCTAGCGTCCTCTATGATGTCTACGGGGTGCATGACATCCACCCTGTAGCAGGGTATAGCGACTTGCACCTCGCTTTTTGCTAATGACGCACCATACCTAGCTTTTCTCAGACTTTCGATTATCCGGTCGCCTGGTATCTGCACCCCAATTATTTTGTTGAAGTCTTCAACAGGTATCCTCATCTTCCTCTCTTCGAATATGGGTGTGACCTCGAAACCTAAGTCTTGATAGGGATAATTGATCATCGTCGAGTAGATGTCCCCGCCTCGGTCAGCGAGTGAGAGGGTGACGATTGTCAGAGTGTTCAACAGGGTCTGGTGTGAGGTTCCTGTGACCTCAACCAGAATGTTCTCAACATCCTCAGTCACCCTTCCAAGGTCGTTCGAGTTTATGATAGGTGGAAAAGAGAGAACTTGATCAGCTGAGTCCACGAGAATGGGCCAGCTGTTCTGATCCTTCACAATGTGCCCGTACTCCACGCCTTTCGGGTGTTTTTTCAGAATCTCAGCTAAATCCAGTTCCTCCGTGAACTCTAATGGAACAAAGCTTACCTCTGAGGGTTTGACAGCTTTGTAGCAGAGTGGGGGTTTGATGAGGTCGAAGTTATAGAGGCCTATAGAGGTTCGTTTGCGTCTCCTTCCATAGGTTTGATCGAGCTTCTCCTGGAGCTGAATTAGACCTCGAAGAGACTCATCGTCGAGGTTCACACCCTTGACAATGGCAGCTGCGATGTAAGGCCTTACAGATTCAAGCTTCGCGTCAACATACACCTCAACGTTTGAGGAGTTCTTAATAGTGTAGTCCTTGAGCCCGGTCTCGACGCCGAGAGCACCCTTCAACTCGCGTGCTACCCCCTCCACTGTCCAGAGATCAGGGCGGTTCCCATCCTTTATCTCTATCTTGACAACATCCTCCTCAAAGGACTCAACCTCACCTTTAATGTACGAGAGCGTCTCGTTGAGCTCCTCCTCGTCCATCGGCAGTTTCTTTCCGACGAGTCGTTGCAGGTCCTTGAATACCGCTTCAATCGTGGGCATTATCTCGCCTCCTGTGTTCGAAGCCACTCGAGATCCTGCGCGAACAAAGTTCTGATGTCTTCTATGCCCGCCTTCATCATGAAGAGTCTGTCAACGCCCAGCCCCCACGCGATGACCGGCACCGATACGCCTAGAGGCAGACAGACCTCTGGTCTGAATAGTCCGGCTCCTCCAAACTCAACCCAGCCGTACCCCTCCCTGAACGCGGATAGTTCGACGCTTGGCTCGGTGAACGGGAAGTAGTCAGGTCTGAATCGCACCCTGTCAGCATCAGCTACTTCAACAGCGAATTTATGGAGAACACCGAGGAGATATCTGAAGCTGAGTTTCTCTCCCACAACGATTCCCTCAATCTGGTTGAACTCCGTGAGGTGGCTTCGGTCAACCACATCGGGTCTGTAACACCTGGAGATTGAGAAGTACTTCCCAGGCACCTCAAGGTCATCGCTGACGAGGGTTCGAGCGCTCAAAGCCGTGCCTTGGCTGCGCAGAATCAGCGCGCGTGCCTCTTCGACGGAGAAAGCAGATCCCCATCCAGTTGAACCCGTCTTCCAACCTTTCTCATGGGTCTTCTTAACGTTCTCGACGAATCCACTGTAACGTGAAAGGTCTCCACGCTGTGGTTCTTTTATCTGGTATATGTCATGGATCTCCCTGGCTGGGTGATCCTGTGGCATGAATAACGCGTCACAGTTGAAGAACATCAACTCAACTATAGGTCCATCCATCTCTTTGAAGCCGAAAGCCACAAGCTTCTCCCTGAGTACGTCCAGAAACCTGTTATAAGGCTGCTTCTTACCGGGCCAAACCGTTGCAACAGGTGCTTTAATGTCGTACTTACGAATTTTGACGTTTCGCCATTCACCTGACTGTATGAGTTCAGGCGTTAGCTGGCTCACCTCTTCCACCGCTTTAGGCAGCTTCCCTGCTGCTTCATGGCCCTCCTTAGTGAGCGTTAAAAATTTTTCTGACCTCTCACTAAGAATGATGATATTAGGTCGTGTTTTCAGTGTTTTAAGTCCAGACTTGAGTTCATCGTCCAATGTGCGAAGCAGAACTGGGCCCTCAGAGAGAGTTTCTATCAACTTCTCGTCTGATCCAGTGTCTGGCTTCATAGGTGCAGAGACGACGGTCGTTCCTTCTTTCTTCTGAATGTGAATCCACCCTTTCCTCCGAGCCCATCCGAGTGCTATCTTGACCTCATCATCATCAAGCCCAGAGATACGCTCTGCTTCATCGATGAGGCACTCTCCTCTGTTCTTTAAGATCGATTCGACGAGAACTCTCTCAGGTAGTCGAGTTTTATGATACTTCTTTCCCTCAGGACCCAGCTTGACCTTTATCTTCTTCTCCTCATCTATCTGCAAGAGGTTCTTCGACGAGAGCCATAACGCGGCTCTCGAAACAGAGTCTCCAGATACGCCCGATTCCTCGATTGCTTCTTCGAAGCTCATCCTCTTGGCTTCTCTCAGGGCTTGTAGAAGCTTGACCTCGAGGTGGTGAAACTCAGGCATTCAGGACTCTCCTTTACTTTTTTCTTATCAAAACTTTATATTAGATTAATTAAAAGACAACGTTTCTAAAGAGCTATACTGTTTAATAACACATTCCAACGTGAGGCGAAAGGTTTTTGGGCGAAGAAGAGATGGTCGTGACGCCTTGGGAAGTACTCGGCAAGATAGATTACAACAAGCTGATCAATAAGTTCGGAACTAAGCCCTTGAGCGCTAGGCTGCTTAAGAAGATCGAGAGACACGCTGGCAGCCTCCACATGCAACTCAAGAGAAAAGTCTTCTTCTCTCACAGAGATATCGACTGGCTCTTGAAGCGGTTTGAAGCCGGAGAGAAGTTTGTGCTATACACTGGCAGAGGTCCATCTGGTCCGGTTCATCTAGGCCACCTCATCCCATGGGTCTTCACGAAGTATCTTCAAGACTCGTTCGACGCGGATCTCTACTTCCAGATGACGGACGATGAAAAGTTCCTCATCACACCTAAGATGACAGTTAAAAAAGCACTCCACTACACGCATGACAACCTCTTGGACCTGATTGCACTCGGATTCGACCCGAAGAAGACGCTGGTCATATCGGATCTGAGATGCGCAAGAACCATGTACAACGTAGCAGTGGAGGTGGCAAAGCACGTTACACTATCCACCGCGAAGGCAGTGTTTGGCTTCACGGACAGCTCGAACATCGGCATCGTCTTCTTCCCATCCATTCAGGCGGTGCCCGCGTTCCTGCCCTCTATAGTTGAGGGGCGGAATGTTCCTTGCTTGATTCCCGCAGCGATAGATCAAGACCCCTACTGGAGGATCACCCGAGACGTCGCTCCAAAGCTTGGCTACTACAAACCAGCTCAGATCCACAGCAAGTTCATGCCCGGACTGGGAAAGGGGGGTAAAATGTCAGCATCTATGCCCGAGACGTGCATATTCACAGTAGACAAGTTGCAACTCGTAGAGAAGAAGATCAAGAACGCGTTCACGGGTGGAAGAGCGACGGTCGAGGAGCAGAGGAGGCTCGGAGGAAACCCAGACATCTGCCCAGTGCACCAGTACCTCTACTACCTGTTCGAGGAGAACGATGAGAAGATGACGCAGCTCAAAGAGGACTGCGAGCTTGGGAAGCTGCTCTGCGGTGAATGCAAGCAGATCCTGATCAACAAGGTTGTACCCTTCCTGAAGGAGCATCAGAAGAGACGAGAGAGGGCGAGGGATAAGGTGGATGAATTCCTCGCGGATGAGAAGATCGAGATCACACTCCCATGGAAGAAGTAGCTCATGGCTTCAGCATTCTACCAGCTCTGTCAATCTCGCCCATATGTATGCGGGTCGAGTAGATGGGCTCACCGTTCTCGGCTAGAACCATTGGAACCTTCACAATCGCGAGCAGCTTCATTCCCTTCTTCTTTCTAATCTGGTTGATTTCATCTGCTCTGGAAGCGGTTTCATAGCTGACCACGATAGCCTCCACATCCTCTCTCTTTACGGTTGGCCCGTAAGGATCGTTCAAGGGAAGAATCCGCACCCTATCAAGAGCTTTAGCCTTTTTCAGATACTCCAAGAGGCTGCACTTTCTCTCTTTGTAAGACGCAACTGGATGCTTCTTCTCAAGCCGCTTGACCATTCGGCTAGTCGTCAAACCGATAATGACCTCATCCCCGACCTCTAAAGCCTTGGATACGATGGCGATGTGGCCCCTGTGCAAATTGTCGAACGTTCCACCGATGGCTACAAGTGAGTACCGCCTCTTCAACCCCGCTCTTCTCCTTTACACCGTCTTAAGGTTTCTCTACTAAACCGCTAATTTTTAAGTATTCACCGATAATATTGAAAGAGTTCATACAGAGGCTGATTATCTGATAGCTGAAGAAGTCTTGAAGAAGTATCGGGAAGCGGGGCGCATCGCTAGTTATGTTAGAGACGAAGGGAAGAAGCTTGTTAGACCCGGGGCGTCGGTTCTAGAAGTCTGTGACGAGGTCGAAAGCATGATAATGGATATGGGCGGGCAACTAGCATTTCCATGCAACATCTGCATCAATGACATTGCTGCTCACTACTCTCCTCCGCCAAACGCAACCACCCGCATACCTGAGGAAGCGATAGTGAAGGTGGACCTAGGCGTCCACATAGACGGGTACATCGCTGACACCGCGACATCGGTAGGTCTGGGATTTGGTCATGAGCAGATGATAGTGACAGCTGAGGAGTGCCTGGAGAGAGCCATAGAGACTGTTAAGCCTGGTGTGAAAGCTTCCGAGGTCGGCGGCGCTATTGAGGGGGTTGTTAAACGCCACGGATTCAAGCCCATCTGGAACCTCACAGGTCACCAGATCTCGAGGTACGTTCTCCACACGGGGAAATCCATACCTAATGTCAGCAGGCTCAACGGGTCGAAGGTTAAGGAGGACGAGGTCTACGCGATAGAGCCTTTCGTCACGCTACCCAGAGCCTTTGGCGAGGTAAAGGGAGCTGAAGAAGTCTACATTTACCGGTTTCACAAGGACAGGTCCATAAAAGACGAGAACGCGAAGAAGCTGATGACTGCTATAAAAAACCGGTTTAGAAGTCTCCCCTTCTCCGCGCGTTGGATCACTGATGAGCTACCAAAAAAGGATTTTGAACCCGCTTTCACCAAGTTGCTAAATGCACGGAACATCACAGGCTATCCAGTTTTAATGGAGAAGAGCGGCTCAATAGTTGCTCAGGCTGAACATACAATCATAGTTACAAGTGACGGATGCGAAGTTACGACGCGTTAAAGGGTTACTTCTTCTCAGGCTCAGGTTTCTCGTATATAGCGGTTATTAGTGTTGGCTTCTTACACTTCGGGCAGTCACCGCTCTCCTTCATCACGTAGTCACCGTTGACGAATTTTCGGAGGTTCTTCAACCCGCACTTCTGGCACTCAGTAACTGTAATCATCTCAGTCTCTTTCATCTCTGGCATCTTCGTGCGTCTTCTCAGTTGCAGTAAAGTGTATCCTGCTAGAGCTAGTCCCACCACCCCATATATAAGATAGTACACCGCCTGCTCTACCTCACCCTCAAAGTAGAAGTCGTACGCTGAGATGAACGATTGCGCTGCTAGGAAGACCATGAGTAGAGCGCTCGCGATGAAGACGAGAAGCATTATCGATATGGTTCTTTGCCCCGAAGCCATTTCCGCGTCACTGTCCTATTCCAACAGTGTTCCCGACGCCCACAACGATTGCGACGTCGCCCTTCTTAGTCCGCTCCTTTATCAGGCGTTTCACCTTTCCAATCGCGTCGTTGACACCGTCAACAATCTCCTTCCTCATAGGAGCCACCGACTCCGTTATCGACATCCTGATCACCACAGCGTTCAGGGGCGTCTTGAACTTGGAAGCGATCTCCTCTATCTTGAACTGGTCGATGCCTATGCCACCTATCGCTGTGCCCACGCCCTCGATGGTGTGACCAGTCTCCTCACCCTCAAACTTCAACCCCGCGTCCACCATTATCAAGGTCGCCTTCTTGTGCTTCTTGATGAGCTTTTGAATGGCATCACCGTACTTGCCAATGTTCGCACCTGGACCCTTAGCCTTCAACACGTGCACCTTCCTGCCGTCCATAGAGATCTGGGCAGAAACAATGTCCTTAGCGATCTCCCTGTACCTCTTCCCATGCATAAGCCTAGCAGCTACCATTGCTCCAGCACCGTCACCAATTGGCTGACCATATGCAAACGCGTTAACTGCGCCAGCGTACGCTTTAGCCTCCTGCATGAGTATTGGCAGCTGCATCTGAATCTGCATTATCACGAAGTAGCTCATCATCTTCTTGCCAAGAAGGTAGAAGTGCCGCACAACCCTGTAGACATAGTTCAAAGCGAGAGCGACCTCTAAGACGCCCTCGAGATTGCTTGACTCCGTCTCCTCGATTTCGGGAGCGATGATCTTTATTTCGTCCTTGAAGCGCCGATCCCTGACATCGATTATGTGCTCGAGCTTCCCTACTATGCCCGCTGGGTCGAGATCGCTTGGAAAGGTCGTGAAGTATTCGAGGTACTGATCAATCCTCGGGGTCGGGTCATCCTTGCCCTTACCCTTCTCTTTTATCACTTTGATCGCGACTTCCCGAGCGTCATCCTTGTACTTCTGCAGCTTCTCAACAGCGCCATTTATCTCCCTGAGCATAGTCCACATCTGCAGCTTCTGACCGTAGAGCATGAAGAATAAGAAGAACAACAGGTAGAGCAGGTTGAAGATGTAGCCAAATGGAGAGCCATCGGCTGAAAGCCCAGCAAAGATTGGGAACATCAAAAACGTAAACTCCGATATTTCAAAGTTAACTAATTAAGGATCGTTATAAAGTTTAAGATTTTAAAGGTTAACACTCAGAAGATGAGTGCCTGCCAGCACCGAGCTTTCACGCAGGCTTGCGCTCTGCACTAACGGCTTGGCGAAGCACGACTTAACTTCCGTGTTCGGAATGGGTACGGGTGTTTCCCGCGCTCCTATGACCGGCAGACAAAAAATTTGAAACGCACGATGGCGCTTAAACATTTCGGTCAAGTATAAAAACACATATATTCGATTTATTCTTCTCTTCCTAACTGGTTGGGGCCGGTTAACGGGGCCGTGGACCACATAAAGCTGAATCGGCTTCCGTGGGCGGACTCTAGCTAGGTATGACACATAGAGACAAGGTCTCTACGCGTAAAGTCGGGCTCCAGAGCCCAACCAAGAATTCGGGTACGCGGACCACCGTCTGTGGGATGACGAAGTTCTGGAGCGGTGAGACCCGAATGCCGAGAGTTCAAATCTCTCCGGCCCCACCACACCTTTACTCCTCGTAGAGTTGACTGTACCGGAATTCGTGTTCGCTAGGCTAGAACCGCCTTCTAAACGTCGTATTGCCTCTTTTAAGGCGTTTAACTCAAGGAAAATTGGTATAGTATCAAAGAGAGAATGGGAAAAAATAGTTAACCTTGATTCACTGAAGCGATCCATGTAAAGTCGATTACTCAAAAAATGATATGGTAAGCCCAGCTAGCTTGAGAAGATGGTATAATCTTAAAATAGTGAAAAAAGAGTAACTAGCTAATAAAAGTTATAAGAACACACTAATTTTTGATGTTTTTAATCTGCGATATGCTTCATTCTCAGACTTTCCTAGCTATGCCTTTCAGCTCAAATATACTTTTCTTCAATGAAACAATATCGTGTATCGCATTAACTTCTTCAGTAGGAATACGAACTTTAACACTCCCCATTAACAGGGGTCTCTGGAACCCTATCGTTTCTACGACAGTTTTCTCTAGGTCCATATGGATATCTATAATCTTCCACGTACTTGTGTCAAACTCTATTTCACAAACTTTTCCCAGAATCTGTGCTTCGCTATCTATGACTGGTTTGCCTATCAACTCCCCCGACTTCATAAAACCAACTCCCCATAAAGAATAATTGTTGTATTAATATAAATTATCTAAAGACTTTATTTCCATATTATTATTGCTAACTTGTTGTGGAAGTCTATTCTTTTAGGAGAGATTTCTATAGGATTCATTATTCACTCAGGTACTTCTTTGCGTTTGCAGAGGCGCATGTACGCTTTATGGTTATTGCTTTAGATGAAGCCATATAGTGAAGCTGTTCCGAGTAAGAAGAGTACTCCGATTATATCGCCGAGGCTCGTGATGATTGGGATGACGATATTAGATGGGTCTAAACCACATCGAAACGATATTAGAGTCAAAGCAGTGGTAATGGTTATCATAGTTGCACTTGTCATGAGGCAAACTCGGAGAACAATAAACAGCAGAGTTGCCAGATCTATAACGGCGATAGCCGAGATTGAGAGAGAAGAATAAACCAAGAGGCTAATCAGGAATGATGAAGTGCTCCCGAGTATGAATAGTGCAGCAGCATTCTTGATGACTGTCCAGCTTTCTATTATGTTGAGATGCATAGAGGTACTTATTCGAGCACCCAGGACGCTTCCAACGATCCCAGCATTGGCAACTATAAGTGGTATCAAAGCGATAAGTGTTGGAGTCAGAGATAGAGCTTCCATATTCATGTGAAGTGTTGTGCCAGAGATGACGCCGATGACCGCGGAAAGGATTATGCTTGGAGCACTTTCAAAGACTATTCTGCTAGGCATCTCGCGAGCTGGCATGAAGATGTTTCTAGGATTCCTCCTAGTTGAGAGTTCTGAAACAACGAAAAGAACGCAAAAAACAAGAAGAGTAGCCTCAACAAGAAGTAGACAAAGATTGAAGCAGTCAGCAGTTAGGCGAGTGGCGAAAAATATGGAGATCACTGTTACGACATCGCCGATGGTCGCCAGGCTTGGTGCAACAATATTTTCTGGGTCAACCCCGTGATAGAAGGAGGCTAGTGTCACGATGACTGTAAAGAAGGTCATGAATGCAGATGCAATTACAGCTGAGACGAGCGAAATTATAGTTAAGTTGACAAGACCTATGCTGGGAAGCCCTAGAAACATACATGAAATCTCAGTGATAAAGCCAATGAACGCTGACATTAGGAAACTTAGAATGAGGACTGACGCAGCGTTATTCAAGATCAATCTCGGAATCGATCGTCTTTCGCGAAGTCCAACACTTAGGCGTGCCCCAAGAGAAGTCCCCAAATCTCCTCGAAGATCAGAAATCGCTGGATACAGCACGATGAGGCCGGGAAATAGTAGTAACTCTTCCCTCATAGCACTCAGAAATAGCCCGGCGAATATTTCGCCGAACATTGATAAAGCTAGTAAGGATCCACTCTGCAGGAGTATTTGTCTAGTTTCAGTCGATTTTTTAATTTTAAGCGTTATTTTGTCTTTTCTCATTCCGAACCATCATTGGCTGGAAACATGGTTTATAATGCCAACAATAAATATTTGATTTAGAATTTTATTGTATTAAAATAGTATTTACAATTTTGTCTTGTTTGGTGTTCACTGTAGTAGGTTCTGTCTCAGGTGTGGAGAGTTAAGATTCGAACCCCCAATATGCTGGAGATATCTCCCGTAAACCCTCTTTTTTTCAAATAAATTATAATGTATTATCGGGTAGTCGAGGGGAGATCACGCCGCTCTGTGTGGTAATCAGGCATCGCGTGTGCGAACGCTTACGTAAGTGGGAATAGCTTTAATAAGGACATAGTTGAAGCTCTGAAATACTATATCAGAGAATTTCGTTATATGTATTTTTTGTATAGTTAACATTTGAAAAGAGGTGTATGCAGATGAGTGGTTACGGTGCTCCTAGAAAGATGTATCCAGCAACTTGTGCTGAATGCGGAAAAGAAACAGAAGTGCCTTTTAAGCCTACAGAAGGACGACCAGTCTATTGTAGAGACTGCTATCAGAAACGAAGAAGATACTAATCTCTTTGTATATTAGATAAATCTTTTTTCCTCCCGTTTTTTGTGATTTCTTTTATTTCATTATAGGAAGATAATAGTTAATGTAATCAACTCAGCATATCTGTGGTGCGGGGAGTGGGATTCGAACCCACGAAGGCCTACGCCAGAGGATCTTGAGTCCTCCCCCTTTGGTCGAGTTGTTCTTTGACCTGGCTCGGGGACCCCCGCATTTTTGAATATTTTCTCTATTAAGAAGTTACTTATTTAATCTCAATTCGCCTTTTTTGTATGATTCAAAACGGGTTAATATTGTGTTTTAATCTACTGTATAATCTTGGTGCCAACTTTTTCTCCTCTCAGTACTTTTTCGATGTTATTTACGTCTCTTCCGTCGATTATCCATGTTGGAATCTTTGAGCGCTTCACGATCTTAACAGCCACTGGGTCGAAGAGTTCGTAGCCTCCTGCTGATAGTTCAAAGCCAATCATCATCTTGAGTAATTCGTCGACTTTTATCTGGTTAATTTTTTTTGCGTTTGGGTTCTTCTGCGGGTCATCTGTGTAGACACCATCTACGTTCGTGGCGTTGATAAGTAAATCCGCGTTTATCGCTTCCGCTGTTGCTGCGGCCACCGCATTTGTGGATTGTCCTGGTTGCAGCCCACCTAACACAACAATTTTCCCCGTTTCAAACGCTTTTCTCATATCCTCAATTGTTGAGGGCACTTCTAGAAACGCGTTTTCCCCAAGTTTTGCGATGAGAAGCCTTGCGTTCAATCTTGAGACTGTTATGCCGATAATGTCACAAATAGCTTCGGATTCCCCCATCTCCCTAGCCGCGTTGATGTAGAGTCTCGATGCTTCTCCTCCACCAGTCACAACGACTAGTCGGTGTCCGTTCTTTCGCATTCTCTTGATTGTCTTCGCGTAAGAGGAGATCATCTTCACATCTGGCTTCGCGGGAAACGCGTGTCCTCCAATCTTCAATACCACCTTCAAGACTGCTTCCTAATACAATTCTTAGTATTAAAAATATATAAGCTCGTGCAGTTTTTTAGGTTGAGCGATCCAGTTAATCTGGGCTGTGACCTTGATGTTGGAGACTAAAAGTTCCCTCTCGAAATTCCGGTTGAAGAAGTCGCTTGAGGTCTTGGAGTCGAAGAGGGGCCAGCACACCGAGTTGGTCTCTCTTTATATTCCCTCTGATCGTCAGATAAGCGACGTTTTGAACAGTCTACGGCAGGAGCTTGGAACGGCATCCAACATCAAATCAAAGACTACCCGAAAGAACGTGCAGGACGCCATCGAATCTACTATACAACGTGTAAAACTATTCGTGAAACCACCGCCTACCGGCCTCGCGGTGTTCAGCGGGGCCATTCCTCAGAATGGTCCTGGGAGCGAGAGAATGGAGGTCTACGTGATTATTCCTCCTGAGCCAATTAATATCTACTACTACAGGTGTGATAGTCATTTTCATGTTCAACCTTTGAAGGAGATGATCAAGGAGAAGGAGTCTTACGGTTTATTGGTGATGGATGGTAGCGACGCAACATTTGCCACACTTAGAGGCACCAATTTGGATATTGTGAGGAAAATCACGTCCGGCATCCCTGGAAAACATCGTGCGGGCGGTCAGTCTGCGAGGCGTTTTGAAAGGCTTCGAGAAGCGCAAGTCAACGAATACTTTAAACGCGTTGGCAAGTACGCTAATGAGATCTTCCTCGAAATCCCAGATCTCAAAGGAATCATATTGGGAGGACCTGGACCAACCAAGTACGATTTTGAGAAGAAGGATCTCCTTCAGTACACTCTTAGGGACAAGATTCTTGCCACTGTTGACACGGCGTATGTTGGAGAACAAGGGGTTGAGGAGATTGTTGAAAAGTCGTCCGACACACTTGAGGAGGTTCGATATTTCGAAGAGAAGGATCTGGTTCAAAAATTTCTTTACGAGATAGGTCACGACACTGGCCTGGCAACTTACGGTGAAGCAGCGGTGCGTAGGAGTCTTGAAGTCGGCAGCGTCAAACTTCTTCTTCTGTCAGAGGATTTGGATAAGATTCGTGTTAAGATAAAATGCACAGCCTGTGGCTTTGAAGAAGAAAGAACGACAACCCAAAAAACGATGGGTGAGATCGAGAACGAGATTGATGGTAAACCTTGTTCGAAATGTTCAGTACCCAACCTGCAGATCGCTGAAGAAACAGACCTCGTTGAAGAGCTTGTTAATCTAGTGGACAAGTCTGGGGCTCAGGTTGAGATAATCTCCTCAAAGACAGAGGAGGGAGTGGCTCTTAAGAAGAGTTTTGGTGGCATAGCAGCCATTTTAAGATATAAGCAATCCTAGACTAGAACAATTCGTAATTTTCACTGTAGTTAATAAGTAAACATGGTGAAAATTAATAATATTGCAGTAATTTCTTATATTCCTTAAACTCGATCGTCAAGAGTGCGTGCGCATGTAAAATGAGATTCAAACCAAAAATAAAAGAGACCCGATGGGATTCAAAACTTGAGGGAAGCGTCTTTGAGAGCTGGAATAAAGACAAGATCTCCTCCTTCAACTCAAGCACAAAGAAAAAGATCTTTGTGATTGATACTCCTCCACCTTATCCTTCCGGTAGACCTTGGCATATTGGGGCTGCTGTGCATTACTCGCAGATAGATATGATTGCTAGAACTGCTCGTATGTTAGGTTTCGAAGTGAATTTTCCAATGGGCATAGATAGAAACGGTTTGCCTGTCGAAATCTACACTGAGAAGAAATACAGCATTGAGATGCATAAGACTGAGAGAGAGAAATTCATTGAACTATGCACTCACGCCTTAGATGATTTGGAAGCTGAAATGATTGCAATTATGAAGAAAATGGGGATGAGCTGCGATTTCGAAAATTATTATCGAACGGACTCTGAGGCGTATAGAGTATTAACTCAAACAACATTCATCGACCTTTGGAAAAGAGGCCAGATCTATGAGTCAACAAGACCAAACATTTACTGTACAGATTGTAGAACCACGATTGCTGACGCAGAGGTCGAGTATAACGAGTTAGAGACCTCTTTAGTCTACTTGACTTTTAACTTAAAGGACAAGAATCAAATCTGTGTTGCGACAACCCGCCCAGAACTACTCTGTGCCTGTCAAGCTGTAATCTTTCATCCAGATGATGATAGATATAAAGATCTAAGGGGAAAAACCGCTATTTTGCCACTGTACGGAAGAGAGGTTCCGTTAATACCGAGCAAGGACGCGAACCCCGCTTTTGGAACCGGCCTCGCTATGATCTGCAGTTATGGCGATTTTTCAGATGTCAGATTGTTTAGGGAGCTTGGCTTACAAGAGATAATCGCCATAAACAGAGAGGGTAGAATGACAAAGAACGCTGGTGAATATTCATCACTATTGGTGGAAGAAGCTAGAAAGAGCATAGTGAAAGATTTGAAAGACCAAGGCTTGGTAAGAAAGATTGAGGAGATAAGGCACAGAACGCCGATGTGTAGTCGCAGTCACACTCCAATAGAGATAATACCGATGAAGGAGTACTATCTCAAGCAGATCGATTATCTCTCTGACATTAGAAAAATCGCCAAGAATACGGTTTTTTATCCGGAGGCTCACAGGCAGATACTCTTAAACTGGGTTGACTCTGTTGTAATAGATTGGCCAATCTCGAGAAGAAGATATTACGGGACAGAGATTCCAATCTGGTACTGTGAAGACTGTGGTGAACCCAACGTTCCTGAACCCGGAGAATATTATCGCCCGTGGAAGGAACAACCACCATTCAAGAAGTGTAAGCATTGCGGCAGTCAGAAAGGCTTCTTAGGTGAAGAGAGAACTTTCGATACTTGGATGGACTCCAGCATCTCTCCCCTCTTCATCTCTGGTTATCTGCGGGACAAAGAATTTTTTGAGAAGACTTACCCGAACACTCTGCGACCTCAAGCAAAAGACATAGTTCGAACATGGTTATTCTACACAATTCTGAGATGTTTCCAGCTGATAGGTAAATCCCCTTTTGAGAATGTTTGGATTATGGGTTATGGCGTTGATGAAAAAGGAGAGCGAATGAGTAAGAGTAAAGGTAATGTCATCGATCCGTTTCCCGTGTTAGAGAAATACGGGGGTGACACATTTCGTTTCTGGGGAGCTTCAGAGACCAATCTGGGCTCTGACTTCAGATGTTCCGAGCAGAAGATTGCAAGCGCTTCGCGCTTCTTAACCAAACTCTGGAACATCTCCCGGTTCATATCTTGCTTCCCATTACCAAAGAAAGCAAAGATTGAGGATACTGACAGATGGATTCTTGCTGAACTCGCCAAAACGATAGAAAAATCTCTGAGTGGATACGCAGAGTTCAACTTTTTCATTCCCGCTACAGTGTTAAGAGAATTTACTTGGAACATCTTCGCTGCTCACTACATTGAGATGGTTAAGAAGAGAGCCTATGGCCCAGGTTTCACCAAAGAAGAACAGGAAGCCGCATGGTTTACCCTGCACACCTGTCTGCAGAATATACTGTTGCTGCTTGCGCCAATAACTCCATTCATCACTGAGATAGTATGGAGGCAATTATACAGCAAACAGAGCATACACAAAAAAGAGTTTCCAGAAATAGAATGGAGGACCGATTTGTCAAAAAAAACAAGCGAGTTAATAGAATATAATTCAACCATATGGAACACAAAAAAAGAGAAGGGCCTCTCTCTGACTGAACCGATACAAATAGAGATTCCACAAAACCTCAAGTCTTTCGAAAAAGACCTGATCAACATGCACAACATAATCTGAATCACGCCCAGAATCGAATATGACGATCTAAGGATCATGATGTGGTGGGCCCGGCGGGATTTGAACCCGCGTTCTCTGGCTCCGAAGGCTAACACCAGCAAAAAAATATGCTTTTGCTGTCAGTGCCTTAATCCAAACTAGGCAACGAGCCCAAAAAACAGATAGAGAGAGAAACTAAAATTATTTTCTTTTCCATCACACCAATAATATATATCAACACCCCCGCACTCAAATTATTTAAATTATACTTTATAATTATTTGAACTGTAACCCCTCATCTAAACATTTTACTGTCAAAGGAGAAATGGAAAAAATTGAGCGAAACACATCTGCAAGATCTGCAATTTCGTTTAATGACAATTGAATTACTTCAAATTGCAAAGAAGAAGTACACGTACAGAGAGCTTGCTTCTAAAACAGATCTTCCCGTCACAGTATTAAGTAGGTATGTGAAAGGCCATGTTCTGCCTGGTGGAAGTAGAGCTCGAAAGATATGGACAGTGTTAAAGAAGCTTGTCGGTCTTGAAGAAGAGCTAAGAAGACGAATAAAGTTCGATGAAGCAGGCTATTTTGATAACACCTCAATCATCAGCGACATAGCTCTTCTTAAACAAGCCGCGCAGCACGCTCTATCAAAATTCGCTGGTAAACGAATCACAAAAGTTCTCACGGCAGCAACAGACGGCATACCATTAGCAACAGTAGTCGCAGAGGCACTGAATGTTGATCTTCTCATCGTGAAGAAGAGTAAAGAGGTAGGGGTCAAAGACTTCATAGAGGAAACATTCATCCCTGGCTTCTCAGACGTCATAACATCTCTATATTTACCAAAAGGCGCTGTTAAAAAAGGCGATAGTGTACTTATTGTTGATGACGTAATCAAAACTGGTGAAACACAGCGAGCACTAATGGACATGATGCGAAAGGCCAGAGCTGAGGTTGCTGGCGTTTATGCTCTAATCGCAATTGGAAACGATTGGCTGTCAAAGTTCCAAGCGGTTCCAAACTGTCCCATTGAAGTGGTAATAAACGTCAAACAACAAAAATAGAGCAATAAACCTGACAGTCATTGAAGCCCCAGAAATTAAATCTTAGTATGTTTGGATTTTGCATCTAATAAAATACTGAAGCGGAATTATGATTCTTCCAGCCGTGATAGAATGTCAGAACAGCTGATTAAATCCACACTAAAAGGAAAAAAGATTACACTCCCAGTTAGTGAAGATACGGATCTCCTGCGCAAAGGAGGTTTTGGTGACCTAAGTAAAAATTCTAAAGAATTAACTCTCGAACCAGTAGAAGCATTATACCTGCTATCTGAAAAAAGAATCATCGTAGTTGAAGATAAGAAGGAGCATGAACTTACCTTCCCAGCAATCATTCAACATTTTCGGAAAGGTGATGCAGCCATATGGACTAGATATTTAATTTACAGGGATCTGCGAAGTAGAGGTTATGTAGTTAGAGCCGGTTTTGGTTTCGGCGTTGACTTCCGGTTATACGAGCGTGGAAAATATGGAGAGCAGGCCACAAAGTATATGGTATTCGGTATGTGTGAAGGGATTCCGATAGCAATCAGGAAGCTTAATGAAATTCTCCGATTCGTTCAAAGCACAAAGAAAGAGTTGATACTTGCTGTCGTAGATAGAAGAGGAGAGATCGTTTACTATTCACTCTCCCCTCTCGTCTTTTAACAGAGGATTTACTTGAAAAAAATAATTGGTTTCGTTAAAATTACCAGAGTTATTAATTCTCTCATGATGGGGTTTGCGGTTTTAATTGGAGAAATAATAGCTCTCAAAGGTGCTTTTCCTCCATTAAAGGATGGGTTTCTGGGTTTCCTCACCGCTTTCACTTTAACTGGCTCTTCGATGGCTGTGAATGATTACTATGATCGTTATGTTGACGCTGTTAATGAACCTAATCGGCCAATTCCACGCGGAATCATATCACCAAATGAAGCCTTAGGATACGCAGCGTCTTTGGCTTTGATGGGTCTTCTCTCGGCTTTCAGCACAAACGTCACATGTTTCACGATAGCGGTTTCTTCGTTTCTCATCTCGATTTTATATAACACAAAGGGAAAGGCGTTTGGGTTATTAGGTAACTTCATGGTTAGTTTTAATGTAGCGATACCTTTTCTATATGGTGGAGCAGCGGTTAATCTCATGTGTGAACCTTTACTCGTTCTTTTTTCATTAATGTCTTTTCTTTCTAATACGGCGAGAGAAATAACAAAGGGAATAGTGGATGTTGCTGGGGATAAAATTAGGAATTTAAAAACGGTAGCAATAATATATGGTTCAAGAAGAGCCGCGTTTATATCTGCTATCTTCTATTTTGCAGCAATTTTGTTGAGTTTAACTCCTCTGTTTTATAATCTGGTTACTCTAACTTATCTCATCCCGATTTTGATTGCTGACGCTGGCTTTGTTGCATGTTCAATTTTACTTATTAGAGACTATTCTAATGAGAACGCGAAGGTTATTAAAAATCTAGTTTTGTTATGTATGTTGATGGCTCTCATCGCCTTTATTGCTAGTATCTAAAGTCGAAGAAGAGTCTGTACAACTATCTATTTGAGTGGGCTAAAAGAATTAGATTGATCTAATAGACTTTTCATTTACACGCAGGCGGGCTCGCGGGGATTTGAACCCCGGATCTGCAGCTCTCTCTTAAATCAGAGTGATATTAGGAGGCTGCTGCCTTATCCATACTAGGCCACGAGCCCAATTTTTTCAAATGTGAAGGAGTATAAAATTTTTTTCGTCTTTTCTGAACATCGAATAACTCTTGTTTTTTTCACATATAGTAATGTGGAAATATTCAGCATCCCGCACATGTTTACCCGGGGGCAAAATGTGTTGGCGCCCTTCGGCAGGAGTGAGAAGTTCCTCATTCCTTTGGCCGGGATTTGAACCCGGGTCGAGCGGGATCTGCGTTTTACCCGACAGCCACTCATGTTAGACCGGACTGCACCACCAGGGCAGTTGATAGATGACGGTTAGAACTTGGGTTTTTTGGCTTATTTAAGCATTGACGTCCTTTTTCATTTTGAGTTATATTTTATTGGTCCCGCGGGAGCGAATTTCAGCGAGCACAATATTTGTGCTTAACATTTGAACGCTCGACAATCCGGTGTCTGTAAGCATGGTAGGCTAAGAGTTGTCTACCCTTGGCAGACTTCTACAGCATCTCCATCCTTTTCTCAAGTAAAAGGACTCGGAAGCTCTACCAAGCTGAGCTACCGCGGGTAAATCATCAAACGGGAATTGAAATATAAATATTCTTCGCTCAATAAAGTTTTAATTTTAAAATCGAGAATTCAAATTTAAAAGCAATCTTTTGATAACACTTATAAGTTGACTATGTTTTTTTCGCTGACAGATTTGGGCCTGTAGCTCAGCAAGGAAGAGCACCGGGCTTTTAACCCGGTGGTCCCGGGTTCAATTCCCGGCGGGCCCGCTACATTTTTCGACAATCGCGGAAAAATAATATTCATATTTATGTAAAATTTCGGATCAGTGAATAAGACCGTTGAAAACTTTTATGATAAAGTTTATTAGGTTCTTGGCATTGCTACTTTCTAAATTTGGGTCTTCTCTAGGACCTCTTTTGTGAATTTGAGTTTTTGAAGCAAAATAGCATTTAGTTAAAGTTATCTGGAGGAAAAATGATACAGTGCCTGAAAATTCGAATGTTACTCTTTCAATTCTTTGTGCTTGTAACACCCACGATTCTAAACCAGATTCGCGCCAACATCTAGTAAAAACTTATGAGCTAGTTTTTCTTCTATGTTTAAATCTCTTTGAGAAAACAACTGCGTATTTACGATTTAGTGAAAAAATAATTAATCAGATATGTTTTTGAGGGTTTGATATTTGCGATTACATAAATTGGATTTATGGCCATTAATGAAAAAATGTATTGAAGAAAAAGGATTGGTTCGTCAACATTTAGACTCTTATAACGAATTCATAGATACAGGTTTACAAGAAATAATAGATGAAGTTGGCGAGATACAAGTTGAAGGGCAGGATTACCCCTTCAAAGTTAAACTCGGCAAGATTGAAGCGCTCCGCCCTAGAATAGTTGAGGTGGACGGATCTGACCACATGCTATTCCCAATGGAAGCGAGACTCAGAAATCTAACATACTCTTCGCCTCTATATCTTGAAATGATTCCTGTTAGAGATGGTCATGAGGGGCTTTCTGAAACTGTTTACGTTGGCAACCTCCCCGTTATGCTAAAATCAAAACTTTGCCCCCTCTCTAAGATGGATCAGGATGAGCTTATCGAGGCAGGCGAGGATCCGAATGATCCTGGTGGTTACTTTATTGTCAATGGATCGGAAAGGGTAACTGTGGCCATGGAAGATTTAGCTCCAAACAGAATTATGGTTGATATCGATTACAGCGGCACAAAACCCGTGTACAGGGCAAAAGTGTTTTCAACAACAGTTGGCTTCCGAGCAAGAATCGAAATTAAGATGAAGAGCAATGGCGCAATCATCGTCTCGATACCTGGTGTACCCTCTGAATTACCAATTATTATTTTAATGCGTGGTCTCGGATTAGAATCAGACAAGGACATTGTAGACTTGATTGCACCAGACGGGAAAATTCAAAATCAGCTCGACCCATCTTTTGACGAAGCACAGGGGATCAACACCACTCAGGATGCAATAGCGTACATCGGAAACCGGGTTGCTTATGGCCAGATAGAAGAGTACAGAATTAAAAGAGCTGAAAGCATACTAATACGTAACTTTTTACCGCACATTGGTCAAACAAACGAGACAAGTAGAGATAAAGCAGTTTTTCTCGGAGAGATGGCACTACGAACCATCGAGTTAAAAATGGGAAGAAGAAAAGAAGATGACAGGGATCATTACGCGAATAAAAGATTGCGGTTAGCAGGCTCTCTTCTCTCCGACCTCGTTAGAATAGCCTTCAGAAGCCTATGCCGGGATATAAAATATCAACTGGATCGTATGAGTATCAGGAAGAGAGACCTGTCAATAACAGCTGCCGTGAGACCTGGAATTATAACTGATCGCATCAATCATGCTTTAGCAACTGGGAATTGGGGTCGTGGAAGAGTTGGAATGACCCAACTCCTAGATCGCACAAACTATGTATCAACTCTAAGCCATCTCAGACGCCTTCAATCACCTCTAAGTCGAAGCCAACCCAACTTTGAAGCAAGGGATTTACATCCAACTCATTGGGGTAGACTCTGTCCTAATGAGACTCCTGAAGGTTCAAACTGTGGACTTGTGAAAAACCTAGCCCTCATGGCAAGTATTTCTATCAATGTTGACAGTGATAGGGTTAAACATATTTTAAAAAGCCGCCTGGGAGTAACCGATAAAAGATCTGAATCTGAGGCTACAAACGCAAAGATCTTTGTCGATGGCTCTTTAATCGGGTACTACAATGATCCCGGGTCTCTGGTAAACTCTTTCATAGAGCTTCGAAGACGAGGTGAAATAGACCAGGAAGTGAACATTGCTCATTACGATAATGAACGTGACGTATCTCCTGTCATCTACGTCAATTGTGACGCGGGACGAATTAGACGTCCGTTGATAATAATCAAAGATGGAGAACCGTCTTTGAAACCGGAACACCTCACTAGATTAAAGAGAGGAGAAACTTCATTCGAAGACTTAGTCTTAGAGGGCGTTATTGAATATTTGGACGCAGAAGAAGAAGAAGACGCATATGTCTCTTTAAACCCTGAGAATTTGTTTGAAGAACACACGCATCTTGAGATTGCTCCCTACACGATTCTCGGTATTTGCGCTTCAGTAATACCGTACGCGGAGCATAACCAGTCTCCACGTAATTCTTACGAAGCAGCAATGGCTAAACAAGCGCTTGGATTATACGCGATTAACTACACGAATCGAGCGGATTCCAGGGCTCATATACTCCATTACCCTCAAAGACCATTGGTCCGAACAAAACCTATGGAGATAATGGGTTACGATGATAAACCTTCTGGTCAAAACTGCGTCGTCGCGGTTCTTTCATATAAAGGCTATAATATGGAAGACGCTATCGTTATGAATAAGGCCTCAATACAGAGGGGCTTGTTCCGCTCATTTTTCTACCGTGTATATGCTGCTGAAGGGAGACAGTATCTTGGTGGATTAAAAGATAAATTTGAAACTCCACCATCAGACACCCGAGGCTTCAGAGGTGAACAATATTATAAACTCTTAGAGGATGACGGGGTAATAAGCATCGAGTCCAGTGTAGATGGCAGCGAAGTTCTCATCGGGAGGACGAGTCCTCCAAGATTTTTAGAAGAGTATAAAGAATTCGAGATCAGAGGACCAACACGGAGAGACACATCTATAACAATGAGGACCGCCGAAGCAGGAACGATCGACGAGGTCTTTCTAATGGGCTCCGCTCAAGGTAACAGATTAATTAAAGTCAAGGTTAGAGATCAACGTGTACCAGAACTTGGAGACAAATTTGCCTCACGCCACGGGCAAAAAGGCGTCGTTGGCATGATCATGCCTCATGTTGACATGCCCTTCACTGAAGAAGGAATCGTCCCAGACATAATAATAAATCCCCATGCCTTCCCTTCAAGAATGACCATTGGACAATTTGTAGAATCGTTATCTGGTAAGGTTGCATCTTTGGAAGGAATGGTTCAAGATGGCACTCCTTTCTACAGTATGACACAGGAAGAACTCAGGGAAAAATTGGTTGGTCTCGGTTTTCAGCACAGCGGTAGAGAAGTTTTGTATGATGGTTTAACTGGGGAGAAGTATGAAACAAACATCTTCATTGGAATTGTTTACTATCAAAAACTCCATCACATGGTGGCTGATAAAATACACGCAAGAGCCCGCGGGCAAGTGCAGATGCTCACTAGACAACCGACGGAAGGAAGAGCGAGAGGGGGCGGTTTACGGTTCGGAGAAATGGAGAGGGACTGCCTTATCGGGTATGGCGCAGCTCTACTCTTAAAAGACAGGCTCTTGGACGAATCAGACCGGACAATTGTACACGTGTGTGAAAAATGTGGTTTTATTGGCTATTATGATTTTAAGAAGCGAAAATACATCTGTAGATTATGTGGCGACGCCATTATCTCCCCAATCGTCATCTCCTATGCTTTTAAACTATTATTACAGGAGCTGATGAGTCTTGGCATTTCGCCAAGATTGCAGCTAGGAGGAAAGGCATAAAATGAACGAAGAACCAGAGATGGCTAAAGAGTTAGGAAAGATAAACTTTGGCCTTCTATCCCCAAGTGTTATTCGCCAGATGTCAGTTGTTGAAATAAAGACCGCAGATACTTACGATGAGGACGGAGCCCCAATAACATCTGGCCTCATGGATGGCCGCCTTGGAACGTTAGAACCAAGGCAAAGATGTCAAACCTGTGGTAACACCGCGGCTCGTTGTCCAGGTCACTATGGTAATATAGAGTTAGCTGTTCCAGTAATACACGTAGAATTCGCAAAAACGATATACAAGCTACTTACATCCACTTGTCGAAACTGTGGTCACGTTTTACTATCAGAAGAAAAGATAAACCAGCAACGCGATAGGATGGAAAAAGCGAAAAAACTTTTAGGTTCTATTCCCGAGCCTTTGTATAAAAACTTAAAGAAAACAGCTAAGAAAAACAAGTCATGTCCTCACTGTGGAGTAAAGCAACTCAAAATAAAGTTCAGTAAACCAACAACATACCATGAGATACTTGAGGATGGCGGCGTCAGAAAACTGAACGCGAATATAATACGCGAGCGTCTTGAACGTATTTCTGATAATGAACTCGATGTTTTAGGTTTCAAATCGGATGTTGCACGCCCAGAATGGATGATACTCCAAACATTACCAGTACCCCCTGTCTATGTGCGCCCATCAATAACGCTCGAATCAGGAATAAGATCAGAGGATGATCTAACCCATAAACTTGTAGATATTATTCGCATAAATCAGAGATTGAAAGAAAACATCGAAGCCGGCGCGCCTACACTAATAATTCAAGATCTATCTGAGCTTCTCCAGTATCATGTAACAACATACTTCAATAACGAGGCTTCAGGAATCCCCCCAGCGAGACACAGGTCAGGACGGCCACTAAAGACATTATCCCAAAGACTGAAAGGCAAAGAAGGCAGATTCAGAAGTAACCTCTCAGGCAAGAGGGTCGACTTTTCAGCACGGACAGTTATAACACCTGACCCAAATATCGGGATAAACGAGGTTGGCGTCCCACTGTACGTCGCAAAGCAGTTAACAATACCTGAAACAGTCACTCCGTTCAACATCGATGACATTAAGAAATTAATCATTAATGGTCCCAATAATTACCCTGGTGCTCTTTACGTAATTAGACCTGATGAAAAAAGACTTAGATTAGAATTTGTAACAGAACGCGAAAAAATAGCTGAAGCAATACAACCTGGATTCGTAATTGAACGACACCTGAGAGACAATGATGTTGTAATATTTAACAGACAACCTTCATTGCATAGAATGTCCATAATGGCTCATAACGTCAAAGTTCTCCCCTACAAAACTTTCAGACTCAATCTTTGCGTGTGTGTCCCTTACAATGCGGACTTTGATGGCGACGAAATGAACTTGCATGTTCCTCAAAGCACAGAGGCAAGAACCGAGGCCAATCTGCTCATGAGAGTTCAAGATCAAATTCTTTCACCTCGTTACGGTGGACCGATAATAGGTACAATTCGTGATCATGTTAGCGCGGCTTTTCTGTTAACAAGCGATTCAACAAAACTCTCAAGAGATGAAACATATAGGCTCTTAACAGCAGTAGGATATGAAGGATCTATACCAAATCCAAAGATTAAAGGTAAAAAACCTTTATGGACAGGAAAACAAATCTTCAGCCTCTTTCTTCCAGAAGATTTCAATTATTCATTAAAAGCGAACACCTGTAGACAATGCGCTACATGTCTGAAAGAGAAATGTAAATACGACTCCTATGTCGTTGTGAGAAACGGAGAGTTAATAAAAGGAATAATTGACAAAAACTCAATTGGAGCTGAGAAATCAGAAAGCATGTTCCATAGGATAGTTAAAGATTATGGGACAAAGGTAGGAAAAACCTTTCTTAACTCCATAAGTAGACTTCTCATCGAATATGTATCCACTCTAGGTTTCACATTTTCAATGGACGAACTAGATCTTTCGAATAAGGTGAAAAGAAAGATAGATAATGTTCAAGAAAAGATGGATAGCGATGTCCAAGAACTGATTAAAAAATATAGAGAAAAAAGACTGCAAAGACTTCCAGGAAAGACCCTTGAAGATTCTCTTGAGATATACATTATGAATAAGCTTGCTCAAGCAAGAGACGACGCAGGGAAAGTCGCTGATGACTTCTTCACTTTAGATAATCATGGTATCATAATGACTAAAACTGGGGCGCGGGGTTCTGGGCTTAACATAGGACAGATGGCAGCATGTTTGGGGCAACAGTCGGTTAGAGGAAAAAGAATAGTTTTAGGATACCGGAACAGAACGCTCTCACACTTTAAGCAAGAGGATCCGAACCCTCAAGCTCGAGGCTTTGTTAACTCGTCATATAGGGATGGACTGAACCCTGTTGAGTTTTTCTTCCATGCCATGGGTGGAAGAGAAGGATTAGTTGACACAGCTGTTCGTACGCAGCAAAGTGGATACATGCAACGTCGCCTTATTAACGCATTAGAGCATTTACGTGTAGAATACGATGGAACCGTTAGAGATTCTATTGGCGAAATTGTCAGTTTTAAATATGGGGAGGATGGTGTTGATCCTTCCAAGAGTGATCATGGAAAAGCGGTCAATACAGAAAGACTAGTAGAGAACATAGAAGTTACAATCAAAGGTAAATCAACATCTAACAAATACATAGAAAATCGAATGAAAGACGTAGAATCAGTACTATCTCCAATACTTCAAAAAGAATTACGAAAACAGTTGATGAAAGCGAAGTTAAGTAGAAAGGGGGTCGACGAAGCAATAGTTGCAACCGTGAAAAATCTTAAAAAGACACTTGTTGAACCCGGTGAAGCAGTTGGAATCATAGCTGCTCAATCCATCGGAGAACCAGGAACTCAGATGACTTTGAGGACATTTCACTACGCAGGAGTGAAAGAGATGAATGTTACCTTAGGTCTTCCGCGATTAATTGAAATTGTAGATGCTCGTCGTTCACCTTCAACTCCAATAATGACTATTCCACTCGATAATGATCATAAGATGAGCAGAGAAAAAGCCACTGAGGTAGCCAAGAAAATTTTGCTTATAACCATGGAAGACATCGCGAAAACGATTGATATAGATTATGAGAGCGCGTCGATAGTAATCACACTAGATAATGAAGCGATGAAAAATAACGAAATTACCATCGATAAGATAAAGTCTCTTCTTACAATCCCCAACTTCGACTTAGAAGTACAAAAAAGTACAATAGTACTGACCCCTAAGAAGCCAGATCAAGATCTTAGAAAAACGCTGGAAAAATTGGCTTCTACACAGGTGAGTGGAGTATCAGATATACGAAGGGTTCTCGTTTCATTAGAGGGTAATGATTGGATGCTAATGACAGATGGCTCAAATTTATCAAAGACTCTAATGATACCCGGTATAGATCCAACAAGAACTTCAACAAATAATATTCATGAGATAGCGAAGACTTTGGGAATCGAAGCAGCTAGAAACGCCATTATACACGAAGCATCAGATGTTCTGGAAGAACAAGGATTAGACGTTGATCTAAGACACATCATGCTAGTGGCGGATATAATGACGCATACCGGCGAGGTTAGACAAATAGGAAGACATGGGGTGAGCGGGCAAAAATCTAGTGTGCTTGCTAGAGCAGCGTTCGAAATCACACTGCCAACAATTGTTGAAGCATCAATTCAAGGAGTCTCGGACAATCTTAACGGTGTAACGGAGTCTGTTATAGTGGGGCAAAATATACCCATTGGAACAGGTCTAATCGAACTATACATGGGAGAAGAGTCCTCTACAAAATAATAAAATGAACAGATTAATAGTAATTGTCGAAGAAAATAATGGTAATTTAAATGGTAGAGATTGAAAAAGAGTTGAAGACTGTCTTCAAAACAGGGAAAACAGTGTTGGGAAGCAAGAAGGCTCTTAATCTTACAAAAACCGGGAAAGTAAAAATGGTTATTCTCAGCTCGAATTGCCCGGTAACAATTAAAAATAGTATAAGTAATCTTGCTCAATTTTCAAAGACTGCGATTTACCCTTCTTCACTATCAAGCTATGAATTGGGGCGAATCTGTGATAAACCATTCAGCATCTCAGTTATAGCAATAAGGGATGAAGGAGATTCAGAGGTTCTAAAGTTGGCGGAGAAGTAAGATGGCAACCAAGATAAAATTAACAGGTGAAGAAATGCGTTACATCGCGCTTTTTGAGAGTGTAACGGGCGCTATAGCAAAGGACTGCATTATTGATGATAAGTTAAGTAGATTAGTGTTCGTAGTTAAACCTGGAAATATTGGTCTAGCTGTGGGGAAACAAGGAGCGAATGTGAAGACGCTTAAACGGATGATTAGTAAAGATGTAGAGTTGGTTGAATATGCTGATGATCTAAGCACGTTTATAAGACACTCATTTGCACCAGCTAGAGTAAACGAAATTCGCATTACGGATAAGCCTAATGGCAAAAAAATGGTTGTGGCTATGATAGATTCAAAGGATAAAGGAATAGCTATAGGAAAAAATGGAAGGAACGCTGAAAAAACCCGCTTTTTAGTGAAAAGATACTTCGATGTAGATAATGTCGTTATAAGATAAAATTATATTAAACTCCCCTTACTTAGTTGCTTGGAACAAAAAAGGCTATAACAAAATTTAGCAAGTAAATTAAAAAAAAGGTTGATCTATAATGGGTAAGCATTCACCGAAAGGTCTTTTCGCAGCAAGAAAATTGATAAGAAATCGAAAACATTTCAGATGGAAAGGTATCGACTATAAAAGAAGAGCTTTACACTTAAATATAAAAGCCGATCCTCTGGAAGGTGCACCACAAGCAAGGGGCATCGTCTTAGCAAAAGTCGGGGTCGAGAGCAAGCAACCAAATAGTGCGATTCGAAAATGTGTTAGAGTTCAACTTATAAAAAATGGTAGGCAAGTAACTGCTTTTCTACCTGGCGATGGCGCTCTTAACTTTGTCGATGAACATGACGAAGTTCAAGTTTGTGGAATAGGAGGTAGCAGAGGCGGAGCTATGGGGGATATACCTGGGGTGAAATATCTAGTAACGAGTATCAATGGCGTTTCTTTAAAGTCTTTGATTTTAGGAAAGAAGGAAAAGCCAACTAGATAACTAGATAAAAGGCTCTTTAATAACTCATTAGATTATCTCGAAGATAGAGCGATTCTCTCGATTTCATTTCTTCTTTGAATCGCAAAGCTTCTACTATCACCTTCAGAAGCTGGAATGATTTCATCTGCTAGACACTCCTCAATAGACTTTGGATTATTAAAAGACGCTTTTCTAGCACCCTCTGAAAGGTATCTCAACGCAAGATCTATGCGCCTTTGGGGTGCTACGTCAACTGACATGTGATATACGATGCCGCCGAAGCTTATCCGAGTAGTATCTTCGCATGGAGCAGAATTCTCAACAGCTCTTACTAAGACTTCAACCGGGTTCTTTCCAGTCTTCAAATTTATGATCTCAAAGGCATCCTTAACAATTTTAATTGCTTTTGCTTTTTTTCCTCCAGATAGACCATGCCGCATCATATTATTTACAAGCCTCTCCGATAATGCTACATTTGATTTTCCAAACTTCTTATGTTCATGTTTACCTCCGCTATGTGGTACTCTTATCCCACCTACTGTGAGGTAACGTTTTAATCCCGGATCCTTTATTTCAACTTCACTAACTGGCCATTTTCTAAACAACTTAATTTCATAAAGTTCGTTATTCTCTGTCATAGTCTAGAAACCAGCATTTTTTTTGAGCTGTTCGCTTAACCGTAACTCTTAATATAAACTTTATTATCTAAATGTTAATCCTTATCTATAAGTAAAGAAAAACTAAGAAGAAAAGGTGAAGAAAAGAATGAGCAGCTCAAAACCACACTTAAATCTAGTGATAATTGGACACGTCGATCATGGTAAGAGCACTTCCGTGGGTCATTTATTGCTACTGAAGGGAGCAGTAAGTGAGCGGGATATAAAACAACACAAAGAGGAAGCAGCAAAATACGGTATCCCCCCTGAGGAAGTATCATTTGCATGGGTTCTTGACAAGCTAAAAGAAGAACGAGAGAGAGGAATGACCATTGATCTAGCATTTTGGAAGTTTGAAACCAACAAATACGCTTTTACAGTAATAGATGCGCCAGGTCACAGAGACTTTATTAAAAACATGATTACTGGTACAAGTCAAGCTGATGCTGCACTACTCGTCGTGGACGCGAAGACAGGAGGATATGAAGCAGGTACTGGCCCAGGTGGTCAGACTAGGGAACACCTATTTCTCGCCTACACTCTCGGGGTGAGACAGCTTGTTGTTGCAGTAAATAAAATGGATGAAAAAACGGTGCAATGGAGTCAAGGAAGATTCGAAGAAATTCGAGATGGTATTAGAGACTTGCTAAAAATGACTGGTTATAACCCAGACGACATGCCCATTATCCCAATCTCAGGCTTAAAAGGAGACAATCTAGTAGAACTGAGTAAAAATATGCCTTGGTATAAAGGACCAACATTAATAGAGGCATTTGATGATTTCACAGTTCCGCCACAACCTCTGGACAAAACATTGAGAATTCCTGTTCAGGACGTCTATGCTATTACTGGTGTAGGGACTGTACCTGTTGGACGAGTTGAAACAGGAGTCCTTAATGCAGGTGACACATTAATCTTCATGCCAGCCGGCGTCAAGGGCGAAGTTAAAAGTATCGAGATGCACCATGAACAGATTCAAAAAGCAGTTCCTGGAGATAATATAGGCATCAACATTAAAGGGATACAAAGAAAAGACATACATAGAGGAGACGTGGCTGGACCCGAGTCTGATCCGCCTACAGTGGTCAAAGAGTTTCTAGGTCAAATCGTTGTTATAAATCATCCAACTGCTATTGCGCAAGGATACACCCCCGTATTACACGCCCATACTTGTACGATGGCTACAACATTTATGGAATTGATTACAAAATTAAATCCAAGGACTGGTCAAGCTATTGAAGAGAAACCCGCATTCTTAAAGACTGGAGATGGAGCCATTGTTCGACTAAGCCCACTAAGACCTATAGTGTTAGAAGAGTACGCTAAACTTCCACAGATTGGTAGATTTGCGATTCGAGATATGGGAACAACTGTTGCTGCTGGAATCGTGAAAGAAATTACAGAAAAGGGCTGATCTCTTATTTCCCCTTTTTGTAGAATATTTATTAAGAATTTATCTAATGTATTCCCTAAGTTTTCATGGAAAGTAAAAAATGATTATTCACAATGTGATACAAAGTCAGAAGTGAATTATGCATGGTTCAAAAAGCAAGAATCCGATTAACTAGTACAAGTCAGGATAAATTAGAGGACTTGTGTAACGAAATTAAGGACATCACAAACAAAACTGGCATTAAAATTGCAGGGCCAATACCTCTACCTACTAAACACTTAAAAATTTCAACTAGGAAATCACCATGTGGACAAGGAACACATACATGGGACAAGTATGAAATGCGGATTCATAAAAGATTGATAGAAGTGGAAGCAAATGAACGAGCTATGAGACGAGTAATGAGATTGAAGGTTCCAGATGAAGTGTTCATAGAGATCACTCTTATTTAAAATAGTTAATTATAAGAAACTGTTTTTTCCAATATAATTTTACATTTTAATCATTGAATTCATAGGAAAGCCATTTTTCTGCTTTTTTTACCTTTTTATATATTGTCCAAGCTGTTGCAACATCCTGAATTGCTAAACCAGTTGAATCGAATATAGTTATATCGCTATCTGATGTTCTTCCCTTCTTCTTTCCAGTAATTATGTCTCCAATCTCAGCATAGATATCGCCCACATTCAAAAAACCGTTAGATATTGAAAGATTGATTTCTCCACTATGAGTAGCTTGCTCAACATCATCAACAATTATCTTCCCTCTTTTCAGGATCTCAGGATCAAGTTCTTGTTTTCCAGGAGCGTCAGCGCCGATAGCATTTATGTGAACACCTTCATCCACCCATGAGCTCTTAACTACTGGACTATTACTTGGTGTAACCGTTACTACGACATCTGAATCAATAACCGCATCTTTAACTTCCTTAACTGGAGTAATCGATAATTCTATCCTTTTTCGCATCTTTCTTGCGTATTCTCGACTTCGTCCAATGAACTTATCAGCTATCTTTACTTCATTCAAACTTGGAAGAACCTCCCTTACAGCAAGCAATTGAGTTTCTGCTTGAGCTCCAGCCCCAATTATGCCAACACTACTAGAGGCTCTTCTAGCTAAATACTTGACAGCAATCCCTCCTGCTGCACCGGTTCGCATCGCAGTTATCGATGCACCGTCCATTATACACTCTGGTGCTCCATTCCTAGGGTTCAACAATACGATAGTCGCCATAACGGTTGGTAAATTATATTTTCTGGGGTTTCTTGGATGAACGTTTACTATTTTCACTCCTGCTACATCACTATCCTCCAAATAAGCGGGCATTGTTCTGAAATCACCATAATGGCTTTTAAAAATAATATACGATTTAGCTGGCATCTGTGTTCTTCCATTGCTTTTCTCCACGAAAGCTTGTTCAACCGCAGCTAACACTTCGTCCATTTTCAATAACGGTTTAATCTCTTCTTCAGTTAATATTGAGACTTCCAATACTGTTCCCCATATTCTATCACATTATATTTGAAAATCAGTCTCTTTTTAATTCGAAGAGTGTAAAACAAAATCAATTATAATAAATACAGGCTTTGGAATATTTCTAATTATTTGTCTTTGTGATCATTAACTATAAGATTGTTGAACTGAACTTTTTTGGCGCCGGGAAAGGGATTCGAACCCCTGAGATCCCAAGGGATCACAGACTTGCTTGATTTTTTCTCAAGGCCTGCGCTTTAATCCACTCAGCCATCCCGGCGCTATTAGAAATGAACCCGCTTGCTCTCAATAAATACTTTTTTATCGTATCAACATTAATCTGGGAGATATATTTCTTGAAATATTGAGTTCTCATACAGCAGATGCTTATGTAGCAGAATACAGAGAATTCATTAAAGATGCTTCTGCAAATTGAAAATTCACGGTGAGAAAGTGTTTTAAATTTCGCTTTCTCTCAATGAAAAGTCTAATCTTAAACTCTACGTCCTCTTCTTCCACCGGCTCTCCTAGTTCCATCATGAGGAACTGGAGTCAAATCTTCAATTCGCCCAATTCTCAATCCTGATCTGGCTAAAGCACGTATTGCTGCCTGTGCGCCCTGTCCAGGAGTTTTTGATCCTTGTCCCCCAGGCGCACGAACCTGTATGTGTATAGCGTTAATTCCTTTATCTTTAGCTTTTTGAGCAGCATTTGACGCTGCTTGCATGGCAGCATACGGACTCGACTCATATCTATCCTGTTTCACAAACATACCGCCTGTTGTTAATGCAAGTGTTTCAGCACCTGTAAGATCAGTTACGTGGACTAGCGTGTTATTGTATGAAGAATAAATCTTCGCTATCGCCCATCTATCTTTTATTTTACTCACGTTCTTAACACCAACCCAAATTTATTAGGCAGAGGATGAAGAAGAGAGCTCTTTATGGATAATGTGTTCTTTCTTTGAAAAGGGGCTAGTAGGTGAATATGATATTTCTGCTTCTTCTTCTCTCTTTACGATGTAACTTGGCGCAGTGATCTTCTTTCCTTTTATTGATACGTGTCCATGAATGATTAATTGTCTTGCTTGATGAGGTGTTTTTGCTAGACCTTGTCGAAAGACGATGGTTTGAAGTCTTCGTTCAAGAACATCTTTAATAGTTAAGTCTAGAGCATTATCGAGATTCGCGTTCTCAAGTATTAGACCTATTGAAAAGAGCTTTGATAGAAGTAGCTTATCTTTTTGCTCACTATCCTTTCCTGACTTACCCCGTAACTCCCTTGCTATCGTCCTGAATCTTGATAATTCTGTGTGGTGCCGCCACAACTCTCGTTTATTCCTAAGACCATAGTCTCCTATAATTTGGAGTTCAGCTTCAATTCTATCTTTTGACCAAGGATACTTTGGTGATTCAAATTTTTTTCTTTGTCTCTTTGGGTCTCCCATTTTTGCTACCTACTTATTTTCTGCTCTCTTCTGTTCAATCAGGGTCTTCTTTTTCACACCTACAACTCTCCCTGTTCTTCCTGTGGTCTTAGTTCTCTGTCCTCTTACTTTTAGACCTAGAGAGTGGCGGATTCCTCTGCGAGATTTTATTTTCTTCATAAAATCTATGTCTGACTTCATCCGCAGAGATAGGTCGGAGCTTATAATGTGAAAGTTTTCTCCTGTTTCAAGATCTCCACGATAATTTAGGAGCCAATATGGGATCCCATGCTCAGTTGGGTTTTTTAAAGCTTCATTAATTTTCTGCACGTCCTCATCACTGATGGCGCCTATTCTGGTGTCAGGATCCAACTTTGTAACTTTCATTATCGCATTTGCAATATTAATATCAACCCCCTGAATCTTAGTTAAAGCGTAATTTAATTTCATGGAGCCATCTAGATCCGTACCATAAATTCTAACAATGTGCCGAAGCTCTGACATTTTTTCATCGATCATTTTTATAACCGAGAATTTTAGGATTCTATATAAACCTTTGTCATCACTAATGATCTAAGGATAATAACTTTTCGTTTTTGTCATCAAACTAATTTCTTATATGGTGGCGCCGGGGAGGGGATTTGAACCCATGCGACCCCGAAGGATCACAGGCTTCCTAGTTCTTCTGTTCTCCAGGCATGCACTGTCATTATTACAACTGCGCCATACCAGACTTCCCCCTCATCGGTTAACGATGAAGTCTAGGCGACCCCGGCTGTTTAGTCTTTAACTCTCTCCTCATCTTTAAGCTTATTTTTTTTCCAGAGTGAAGGATACACTCCGGTAGGCATAATAACCCTTTCTATCTTAGCTGCAATTCCATGATCTTCCTCTATAATCTGTTTACTAGACATCAGTGCGGTAGCTAAACAAATTATCTCCTCTTTTTGAGTGAAAACTCCAATAATGTTATTCGGTTTTATTTCCGAATGTAGTTTTAATATACCTGGTACTGCTAAATCTGCTCCATGGCAGAGTGCATCAACCGCTGAATCACGAATATAAATTTTCGGAGTAAGTTGGAAAGCGCTCTCTACCGGTTTTACAGCTTCTCTCAGATAAGACTCATCTTCTTCGTCTTTCCAAAGTGAATAAGCATAATTTAAGTCGTAGAGTGAAATCAGATCCTCTTCGTTAAATGGCCCTGCTCTCGTTCTTCTAAGCTCTACCATGTGGGCACCAGATCCTAATAGCTCCCCGAGATCAAAACATAGCTTCCTAATATACGTTCCCGCTTGACATCCTACTCTAAAAATTACGTTATTATCTTGTAACTCTAAATCTTTGATGTAGTATATGGTTCTCTTTCTAACAACTCTTTTAACAGAAGAACGTAAAGGTGGTCTTTGATAGATTTCGCCCACAAATTTGTTAGCTGCCTCTCTAACCTTCTCCTCGTCGAGACTTCCATGTAACCTCATGGCGCATACATATTCTTTTCCCGTTCTAAGGAGCACTCGCATGATCTTTGTAGCGTTCTTTAAAGTAATTGGTAGAACACCGGTTACTTTTGGGTCTCCCCGGCTGAAGCCTCTAGGGTCCCTCCGTGACCAGCACGTTCAATTTTTAGAATTCGTTTAACCCATGCTACCACTTCGTGGCTTGTAGGACCAGGTGGTTTATCAAGGATAACTAATCCATTCTTTAAATGGTCATTTATTGATCTTTTTTCTGGGGGGCAACCATGTTTTGGATCTGTCTCCTCATCAGCTTTTACTAGTAGGTCTCTTCGAATTGTCCATTGGGAAGAATAAACCAAATATTTATTTTCCTCCCTTCTTTTCAGTGGGCTTCTTTTTGCTCTTTGATCTTGATTTTTTAGGCTTTTCCTCGCTCTTTAAAGCTTTAATGATTTCTTCATCGGGAGCACCTTTACCAATTTTTATCTTCTCCTCTGTAGGCTTAAGGTGCTGAACATTTACTCTTCGTCTTTTTACTCCTGTTATTTTTTTTGGACCTGTGATAACAACGTAGGATTTGTCTAGGACATCGACGATGACACACTTTTTCCCCTGTTCTCTTCCAGCGTTTTTAACGCACACTCTTCCTATCTCAATTGCAGACATCAAAATCTACCTAATCTATTTGATATATACTCCTGAATAATAATCCTAATGAACTTAATGTTAGATTCTAATGGTATCAAGCTTGTGTTTATTACATAATCATAGATCGAAGTGTCGTCTAGGTTAATCCCATAGAATTTTTTAAATCTTTTCTTCTCAGCTTTCTCTCTGAATAAAGTGGCTCTTTCTGCTTGCCTGTAGGAAATTCCATCCCGCTCCGCGATTCTTTTAATTCTGACGTCAACCGGTGAATTCAGATAGATCTTAATATCTGCGTATGACTTAGCCATCCAGCCAGCTAAGGACCCATCTATTATTACCGATCCTTTTTCAGCTTCTTTTTTAGAGCGCTCATCTATTAAACTGTCAACATCCTTGTTTTTTTCAGCGAACCGCGTCAATTCCTTCATCGATATCTCCTTTTCTTCAGCTATCTTTCTGAATAGTTCCCCAGCAGAGATATGTCTTAACCCAAACTCTTTCGCTAGTGCTTCTGCATAAGTCGATTTTCCAGTTCCATGTAATCCGCTAATAGTTATCACAATATGCACTATCTACACCTCTGAAAATTACGTCAATTTCCCTATCTTCCTTAACGAGAAGAATTATTTAGAAAGGTTATCTGTGTTGCTGTTTAGATCTTTTCTCTCTTCTGTCTATTGTTTTTTCAGTTTTCAATGGAGTTTCATCCATCTCAAAGGTGATTCCAAACAAATGATTAAGCAAGGTGTACGTGGCGAAGTAACAGATAATGTACCAAGTAGAGAAAGGTAGTTCACTTGGTATAATTAATAAATTAAATGGGAGATAGGCAACAATGTTAGGTTCTTGAGATCCGTATAGTGAATTCAATATAAAGAATAGAGCCATGAATGGGAGCATCAATAGAAGCGATGTTTTCATTCTCTGTTTTGCTACTATCGATTGAATCATGGTAATTCGTGGTTCTCTTCGTTCGAGTTTTAATATTACTTTTTTATCTCCCCGTTTTTTGGCTTCGTTAAGCTCGTTCATGTACTGTCTTACTTCAACTTCGTAATTTCTGATCTGATCAACATCTGTTAGCACCTTATTAGCTCCGATTGCTACCAACGTTAAGGCTGTGGCTATAGCTAAAATGAAAAGAGCGGAGTTTGGGGGAGTTAAAAAAGGTGAGAGTATTGATTCAATCCATTCTAAGAAATTGTCCATTGCTTTAATCACTATCTAATAATTTTATTACTTCAAATATTTGTTTAGCGACTTTAAGCTGTTCCCCTGAAGGGTTTTTCAGCATCAAAACTGGTGCTCCTGTTAATGTTGCGCATGAAGCTGCAACATACCTCGAGAAATTAATTTCTTCTTTAATCTCATCTTTCATTATTTTATCTCGGGATCTAGTTTCATCTTTAGTTCTTCTTAAAAGAACCTCTTTAGGCTCAGATTCTACCAGAATCAAAAGGTCAGGGTTGAGTTTTTCTAAAATGTTCAGTGGTAATCCTGACCAGTACCCATTATCAGTTCTTACTATCATATGAGTATCTATTACAGAGGTATCAACAGTCTTCGTTCTTTTTGCTATTTCGATTGCTGCTTTATCTTGGAGTCTTTGCTGTGTCTTGAGGGGCATGTGCCTCAACTTGTCTCTCTCAATTTTTTTCCCTTGATATTTCGCAGTTTCGAGCATCATTAATCCGTAATTGAAAATTTTTATGTCCTTTTTTTCGTTTTTTGCTAGTTTCATGAGTTCGCTCAGTACAGTTGTTTTCCCTACACCCGGGATGCCGGTGACGATTATGGTTTTCCGTCCCAATTTTCACTCTCTAACCCATTACTCTGCTTAGGATTGGATACATCTCCACCATTTGTTCTTGGGCGAGTTGTTGATATAACTGATATAATATTCCAACTGCTAGAAGTGCTCCCATTCCAGTTCCAAACACGCCAAAAAAATCTGCAAGAGAAGCAACGATTCCCACTACGACACCTCCTAAAAGTGCCAAGGTTGGAATGTATCTATCTAACAGCTGCTGGAGGGGTTTATAGGCTCTTCTGAAGCCTGGTACTTGCATTCCAGAGTCCATAAGCTGCTTTGCTACCGCTCTTGATCCTAAACCTCCAACTTCAAGCCACACTCGTGCAAATATAATGCACATAACAGCCATTATTCCAACATAAACGAGTGCTCTTACGGGATCTGTTAATAAGGTGTTAAAGGTTCTTGGGGGAATAACATAATATACTAGTCCCCCTGTTGGCTCTTGGCTTGAAGCATTGTAAGTTCCGAGTAGACTTAATATAAAGTTTTGATTATTCTGGTTAAAGTTAGCCCATATTATTTGGGAGAAAAGGTAAATGTTAGCAAATAATGCGGAAGAGAGAATGACTGGAATGTTTGACACATAGAGAAGTTTAACCGGGTATTTCGCTCTGTATCCTCTGAATCTTGCGTGTGCAATAGGTATTTCAACTCTTATGCCCTCGAGATAAATCACTATTATGAATACAATTACTGTAGCAAAAAAACCTATCATGTCAGGTAAGTTTTCTGTCCTATAGAGCGCTGCTGATAATCCATCACCGCCCAAAATTGATTGGAAGAATGCAAGGAACGCTCCTAGAAATTTTCCATCTGGCATAGGACCTAGAGGTGCGAGGCAGCTCCACCATATTTTTTGTGCCACTCCAGCAATAATAAATATGCTTATTCCGCTGCCTATTCCCCATCCCTTCTGAACTAACTCGTCCAGAAGCATGAGAATTAGACCCGCGGCGATTAATTGTAGGAATATTAGGGTTGCTGCTTCAATTGTGATGTTTCCGTATGCGCCACCAATGATGTAGACTGTTGCGGTGAATATTATCATTAATATTGAGAAGAATTTTGTTACACTAGTAAAGAGTGTTCTGTCCTCACTATTGCCAAAGTCTACATTTATTATTCCTGAACCAGCAAGTAATTGCAAAATTAGACCGGCTGTAACTATGGGTCCAATTCCAAGTTCCATCAGAGTTCCTCTATTCGAAGCGAAGATCACTCTCAAATATTGAAATGGGTCGATGCCTTGTCCTACAGTTATTCCATAGAGAGGGATTTCACTCATTAATAGATACATTACTAGAGCTAAAGCGGTCCAGAGAAGTTTTTCACTTAAACCAACTCTTCGATCCGGTGTGCTTACCTCTGGCATAAAAGCCACAAGCGGTTTGAAAAAGTTAAGAAATTGGCTTGGCAAGGATGCACCTTCACTTCTCATCTGTACTAAGTATTTTTCCGCCTACTTTTTCAATCTTCTCTAATGATCTCTTTGAATAAGAGTTTACTTTGATGGAGACTGCCTTAGTGATTTTTCCATTGCCTAGTAACTTCTTGTATCCAAGAGCGTTAAGATCTACAGTAATTTTTCCTTTGTCTTTGATAGCTGTTTTCTCTTCCATTAGCTTCTCTGTTAACTCATTAACTTCTCCAACGTTTATAGTTCTTTTACTTTCGTTCTTAATTGACTGAAAACCATGTTTGCCAAAATATTCTGGTTCATACTTAACTGTTCTACTCCATTTATGTTTATGGCGTCCAGCTGCACCTTTCCCGCCTCTGCTTCCTCCTGCTCTGTGTTGTCCAACTTGTCCCCATCCATGCGTTCTCGATCCCCTTTGTTTTCTAATTTTTCTTTTACTGTGGGGCATTGTCTTTTCCTCATTTTAATTAAGCAATAATGTTTTTTTAAATGATATACTTTTCAACTTTTTTGTATGATTTCTTCAAGCCAGTTACAATCTTCATTTATACATTAATTACGCCATCTTTTCTATTAGATCATTTATGGCTTCTCCTCTATACCCAAGCTGCCCGTTTGGATAAGCCTTCTTGATAGGCTTGTTGAATCCGCCCTTTGGAGGGTGTAATCTAAAGACGGGTTTTAAACCAGAGTTCTTGACATTTATTTTTAAATTATTGATCGCCTTGCTTAGTTCACTTATGTTCTTGAATTTCAGATTTTTTTTAACATATTCATCTGTCAATTTTTTATTTCCGTTTACTCTGCCTCTTCTTCTTAATAGAAGATCTAAAGCGTCCATATTCACTTCTCCCCATGTTGCATAGTCCTTGATTTTTTGAAGCGTTCCAAGGTTGGAATGAGTCTCTTTTATCAGCGCTGCATGGTTTCTTTTATTAAGGTGCATCAGCTTAAGAGCGTCGTTAATCTCTCCGCTAATTGCGACTCGTCCTCGGAGTCGTATAACAGCTAACAATTTGTTGCCTTCCTTCTTCAATTTTGTTCACCTTGACCAGTCTTTCGGAGTCACAATTTTGTAAGTGTTTTTCAATGCATTATACGTAGCGAAAGCGTATGATGGAATGGTTCTAGTTGAACCAGTACTACGAGTCCAGCAATCTTTTATTCCAGCGAATTTTATGATTGTTTGGGCTACTTCTCCCGCGACGATGCCTAATCCCCTTGGACCGGGCTCGATCTCAATAACTACACTACCACATTTACCCTTTACTTTCATAGGAAATGAGTGTGGCTCTTTACAACTGCATTCCCAGCTACCACAACCTCGACGGACAGGAATAATGTTAAGTTTAGCGTCTTTGATTCCTTTTTGTATCGCGGATCTGACTTGCCTATCTTTACCAGTGCCAAGGCCTACCAGTCCATCATAGTTTCCGATGACCACAATAGATTTGAATCTTGATCTTTCTCCTGCGTCTGTTTGTTTTTGGATCAGTGCGATATCTAGAACTTCCTCCTGTAAATCCGTAACTAATATGTCAACAATTTCCGGCTCCTTGATCTTAAGCCCCTGTGTGAATATGTCCTCAACTGAAGCTATTTTTCCCTCTAGTACCATCTTGCCTACTCTAGTAGTGGGAATCCACCCTTCATAATTATCCTTCTCTGTTTGTTTCATTTTTGTGAACGCCCTTCAAATGCGCTGTTGATCTTTATCTTAGTTTCTTCAAAGTGTTTAGGTAATTCTTCAGGTTTCAGACCTTTAGCTAGAAACTTTGAATATCTCCTCTGATAGCTTTCCGGATCTTTTTTCGACAAATCCATAGCGTGTTTAGATGAATATTCGCCTGTGGTTCTTTCTTCACTGGGTAACATCTTTTCTTCATGTGGAATATCAAGTCCTGCGTGAAGGGCTCCCTTCATTGAAGCAAAAACTCTTGATCCACGAGTGGCTTTTTGTCTACCTATATCCAAAATAGCTTTTTTTACGCCTTTTTCTAGGGCTCTTAGACCAGCTAAAAATCCTGTTAAGTAAGCCGCTGGTAGATTTCCATTGGGTGCTTTCCATCCAAATTTGTTTACTAGTTCAATGGAATGAGCAGCGCTTAGAGTCTTATCCCCATTCATTGTGGCTTTTATGAGTTGAACATTAGTGTTATTTAATGTGGTTCTAACCACAAGCCTTGGAATATTTGTAAGCATCATCTTCTTTCGAGCATGATAATCTGTGAGGCCTTTTCTTCTTCTACGAAAAGGCACTCTGTAATTGATGCTTCGTGCCATCGATCGCTACTTCCTCTTAGAAAGATTATGTGTTTTTATGTATTCTTGGAGGTGTGATACGTCTTCAAAGGTTCCTCCCTTAATCTTATTGTATAGTTGGCGATATGTGCTAGTTGATATTTCACGATCATCTCTCATTTTTCTCAATTTTTCTCTTTGAGATCTAACCCTTAGAATCCACTGTTCTTTTGAAGAAGTTTTTGAGGTCTGTTTTCCCTTTTTTCTTCCTTCGCCTCTCTTTCTATTCTTCTTCCTAGCTTTTCGGGTTCTAGAGTGGCTGATTCCTTGCTTTGGACGTGCTTGTATTGCCATTTCATGGATTAAACGACGGATCTCCTCTCTTGTTATAGCAACATCGACATCTTCCGCTCTTTCCGGGTCTATCCAGACCCGTCCTACCCCGGTTTTTAGTATTTTAGATGCCGTTTTCCTCTTGTTCTTCAGTTTCATACTCTTCTACTCCCGGATTGGCAATTTGTAGTTGTTTTTCTTCCGCTCTTGCAATTATTTGGACTCTTTTTCTGTATCCAACAGTGTGTGCTAATTTAACAATGTGTTTTCTCGGATCCACTTTGTCAAGTTCATCTACATTATGTATTATCAGCTCTCTTTTACCTGATGGATGATAATAGCGAACTTTTTTTGGTGATCTATAGCCTATACTCACATGTTTTGGCCAACCTTTAAGTTTATAACGCATCTTGTTGTCTATTCCTTTTGGCTTCCTCCAAGCCTTTTTCACTCTCTTGTATCGCCAAGATTCGTATCTAAGAAAATCTGGTTTTTTATTTTTCACATTTTCCCTTACTTTCAGCATTTTTTCTCGATCTTCATTAATGTCGGCTGTTTCCTTTTTCACTCTTTGTTTTGTATTCTTGGCGGTTTTTTTCCTAGCGTTTTTCTTCTTTGTCATCCAGCTCCCTCCTCCTTTTCATAGACATAGATCCCATCAAGAAAGACTCTTGGGTCATATCTTTTTATTCTGGTCGCTTGCTGAATGTTAGCAGCTGTTTGACTCACTTCATCGATGTCTAGGCCTTTGACAATTATGTCTTCTGACACAACTTCTACTTTTGTGTCCCCTATTATCTTCGCGACTCTTGGGCTTCGTTCACCGTAAAAGTTTTCGATTAGAACTTTACTGTTTTGTACTTTTACTGATATTGGAAAGTGAGCAAAGACGATTTTGAGTTTATACGTGAACCCTTTAGTTACGCCATCGATCATATTCTTTATTCTGGATAGAACTGTTTTGACTATTGCCGCGTTTTTTTTATTTGGCCAACTCACTTCTACTAGGACTTTGTCGTCTGTCTTTTTGATTAATACTGGTGTATAAGAGAAGTCTTTTTTTATTTCGCCTAGTTGACCTTTAATAACAACTCTTTTTCGGTCAATAGTTACTTCTACCTCTTCTGGAATTTTCGCTTCTTGTTGTTCTGAAATTGTCTTCCCCATCTTGTCAGCCTTCTAATAAACGTAAGCGAGCAGTTGACCTCCAAGACGTTTCTTTTTAGCTTCTTCGTTGGAGAGGATGCCCTTAGATGTAGTTAGTATTAACACTCCGAAATTTTTTGACGGTAGATATTTTTTCTCCCAGGTTTCAAGTTCATCAGCTTTCGTAGGGAACCTGGGGCGTACAGCACCGCATTTGTTTATTCTACCTAAAAGTTGAACTTTAAACTTTCCAAATCGGCCATCGTCTATATACTCAAACTCGCCTATGTACCCATTTTTTTGCATATTTCTTAGTACATGTCCAATCTTTTTTGATGCGGGGGTGATAATGCACTCCTTTTTTAGTCGCAACTCATTATTCATAATAGTAGTTAGCGCATTTGATAGTGGATCTGAGCTCATTTTGTTTCCTCACGAATATTTTCTGAATCCAAGCTTCTCCGCTATTTCCCTGAAACATCTACGGCATAGGTTAAGGTGGTATGAACGTATTAGACCACTGTAAGTACCACATCTTGTACACTGTCTGGGTCTTTTTCCAAACTCTTTTTTCGCCTCATTTATTTGTTTCTGCATTTCTTTTCACCACACTTAAAGGGCAATATTGGAAAGATTTTGTTGTATTTTTGTGCAGTTGTATATAACCTTTAAAAACCGTTCGAATATATTATAACAAAGTGACTTCGGAAAACGCTATCCCGAATTAGGAATCCATGCAGAATATACTTATAATTTTGTTAGTTATTGAATTACTTCAACGCCGTAAATTTCTTTAATGTATTTGACTGTGTCGTCGATTTGAACTCTTTGTTTTTTCCCTATAGATTTGAGGCCTCTTCTCTTCTTTATTTTGTATCCGGCTTTTTCCATAGTCACGTTTACGTCCATACCAAATATGCCGAGTTTCGGATCATACTTCGTTTCAGGTATATCAATGTGTTTATTTATTCCAAAAGAAAAATTGCCTTGTTTATCAAAACTTGAAAGTGGGATTTTATTACCGATGCTTTTGAAGGCTTTTTTTAGGAATTTATGCGCGTTCTTTCTTCTTAATGTGACTAAACACGCAATGGGCTCATTTTTTGTTATGCCCCAATCCTTGACTGTCTTTTTCGCTAGTCGCTGACAGGGTTTTTGGTCTGTTATTTGTTCCAGAACGGTCACTGCCTTCTGCAATTGTTCTCCTGATTGTCCAACAGCGATGTTTACAACAACCTTCTCGATTCGTGGCGCCTGCATCGGATTCAAAGATGTACTTTTATGAATATTTCCATCACTACTCATTCTAGGCTTGCTCCGGTAATGATATCCATGGTTTTTCCTTGCCAATTGTAAAAATGTTTTCTAAGGGGGTTTGGATTTTCTTCTCTTTTTTGACATCAAGTGTGACTATTGAAGGATGAGAGCCTTTACCCTCAGTAATATTTGATACCTTTCCCCAGAGGCCTATGTTCTTTCCTCCTGTGACTATTGCTGGGACGCCTTTAATAACTTGAACATGATCGAGTATCTTTTTTTTCGAAATGCTTACTTTTAAAACGTCAGTCGTTTTATACTCTGCTTTTGTCGTCTTCTCTGAAATAATAAGTAAGTTTTGCCCATCGTGTAGGTTTAGTTGGATTTTTCCTCCTTTGTTTGTTTTTTTCCCTGTGATCTTTAATAGTTTGAATGTTTTTTCATCCTCTAGTATTTTGTGTAAAATCAAGATTTCATGTTGAGACGGTAGAACGCGATAAGCCACGTTTAAATTAGGAATTTCGATAACATCCATTAAACCAATTGGAAAATCGTACTCAAGTATAAAACGTCCATCAACCATGATCTGCCTCTCTGAAATAATCCTTTTTGCTTCTCTTTGTGTTTTAGCAAGATTAAGCGCATTCCTTATCAAGATCAATAACGGAATGCATTTCTCTGCTGGATGAGAACCGGCTTTTGGTTTTACAGTCCAAACGTTTTGCTTTCTATGAATAGGCCAGTAGACTGGAGATGGATGTCTTTTCAGATGATGCGAGCCTCCCATGTTTTTCACCAATTTCCATTTTTATGTTAAACACGTAATATTGTACTATTTCTTTTCGCTTTTTTTCGTTTTTCTAGCCTTCTTCTCTCTAGTGAGGGTTTTTGACGTTCTTCTCTCTAAGATATCTTTTCGCCAGTCATCATCAAGATTTAAACGTTTAATCATAACTTTTGATGGGTGGATGGGAAAAAAGATTGTTGTGCCATCAACCTTTTCTCGTGTAATCCCTTCAATGTGCAGTATAGATGATTTGGGATTTACATTCGATATCTTTCCTTCTATGCCTGCGTATTCTCCTCTTAAAATTATTACATTATCTCCCTTCACGACGCGCATAGATCGTGTCCCATGTTTCTCTCGAAGCTCTGGGGCGAGGGGAGCATAGCAGCTTTTGCCTCTCAGATGGGATGGTGCTGCGTACAGGGCTTTTCTCTTTTTACCTGGTTTTTTTGAAGCAGTCTTCATTATTTTATTTCCCCTCTAAACTATGGTGCTTGAAGCGCTTGCAATTCTAGGCCATCGGGTTGCTGCCTCTTTTGCAACTGGGCCTTTGATCTCTGATCCTTTCAGCTCACCCTCGGGCGTCATGATGACAGCTGCATTATCTTCGAATTCGACGGAGACGCCGTCTGTTCTTCTGTAGGATTTTCTCTGTCTAATTATTACAGCTGGGAGGATTTGTTTTCGTAAATCTGGTTTACCCTTTGAAACAGAAACTAGAACCATCTCACCTACGTGGGCTGCTGGCATCCGTTTCAGTCTACCTTTGTAGCGAATAACGCTGATTATTTTGAGTTTTTTAGCACCTGTGTTATCCGCGCAGTTCATCTCCGCGTTTACAGGTAGCCCTCTAGCTATATGCGGGTTATAATCCATTATGCCTTTAGCAGAAAGAGGTCTAGTTCGTCTCGGCATTCTAATCTTCAACCAGTTTTTCTGTTACTACAAAAGATATTGTCTTGCTGAGAGGGCGGCACTCAGCTATCTTCACGGTTTCCCCTTTTTTTGCACCTATACAAGGAGGGTTGTGTGCGGGGATGTGGCTGTGTCTTCTGTCATATCTGAGATATTTCTTCTCGTAATGATGGTAGTCACGTCTCACGATCACTGCGTTCTGCATTTTATCGCTGACAACTTCTCCGATGTAATAACGCTTTCTAATTGACAGCGAGCCATGAAAAGGGCATTTTTCATCGTTGCATTCCTGTTTTGGGGATTGTTTTTTAGTTTTAGCTCTAGGCATTTTTCATCTTTCTCCATTTCTTTGTTCTTTCAACTGGCTTACCAAGTATTTTTTCTCCCTTAATTTTAACTTGTTCTCCATTTGGGAGCTTGAAGTTAAACACATTCTTTTTTTTCGGCACCGACTTTGTGCTTTTATTTGAAGAGATAACTATCATGTTCTTAGTTTCATCGATAACTTTACCCTTAATTTTTGAGTACCCATAAGCTGTCCCCTCTAAAACTTTAATGTCTAACCCGATTATTTCATGCTGAGGTAAATTGTAACGATTGATGTTATTCATTTCCGTTTCCCATCATTTATTTTCTCTCGTTTTTTATTGTCAATATTTTAGCTATGGATTTTCTTATCGCCTTTATTCTCGCAGGGTTATCAACTCCACCGCCTGCTTTTACCATGGCTTTAAGTTTAAGAAGTTCTACCTGCAATTCAGAGAGTTTTTTATCAACTTCCTCCGAAGTTGCTTCACGAAGTTCATTGATTCTAATTATCGGCATCCATATTCCCCTCTTTCACTTCACTTTCCGCTTCACTTTCTTCTTCATTTATAGCCTCTTGTTCTGGATAGATGATCTCCACTCTATCAGGAAATGTCGCTTCCTTTGGAATAATGCTAACTTTCACCCCTATTAAGCCAGGCTTCAGTTGTACGTGTGCGACAGCTGTTCTTGTGTTCTTTTCTGCTGGTTCTCCTGATTTTGGAATGTAACCCGCACGGAACTTCTCAAATCTGTGACGTCTGCTTCGTAATTTTCCACTGATAACTATCTCTGCTCCCTGTGCTCCAGCCTCCATTATTCTATTCAACGTCCAGAAACATGCTCTGCGAAAATGTGTTCCCCTTTTAAGATCTGAAGCTATTTTCGAAGCCATGATGTTTGGGTTGAATTCCGGTATTTCAATTTCAGCAACAGCAACTTGTGGGTTGTTCAATCCAAATCGTTGCTCAAGTATTCTTGTTAGTTCTCTGACATTTTCCCCTCTTCGACCAATAACGATGCCTGGTTTCATAGCGTAAATTGTTACGCGGGTTCCAAGGGGGGTTCTTGTTATGTCAGCTTTCCCATAACCAGCTCTCTCCAGCTCTTCGCGGAGAAACTCGTATATTTCCTCATTTCTTAGAGCCTCATTTATGAAATGTTTAACCGCTGACAACCAGATCACTCAAACTCTTCAAGAGCAACTTCTACATGACATAAAGTGTCATAACTTGGAGTAGCTCTTCCAAACGCCCTTGGAATGTAACCCTTAACTTTTCTAGCTCTGTGAGTTGCAATGTGAACTATTTTAAGCCTCTCCAGATCTAGACCTTTATATTCAGCGTTTGCCTCAGCATTATCGATCACACTCAATATTGCTTCAGCAGCTTTTACTGGATAGCGCCCAGCATAAAAGCCTTGAATCCCAGTTTTATGACCGACTTTCTTTTTATGGTGTCTATATGGAACAGCTTTTCTCTTATCCATCACATCCTGAAGAAAAGTTCTAGCTTCTTCAAGAAACATGTGCCTAATCTTTGTACATAGCTCTCTAGAATCTTTGGGGGATATTCTAAGATCTCTACCGCTCGCTATAGAAGTTCTATCTGGATCAAGATCCATGACTGAATAGTTCCATTTTGGCATTTTTCCCACTTTAAATTGCAGAACTACAAAACCGAAGCATGATATTAAAGCTTTTGTCGATCTGTTAAGAAGTGGTGTTAAAGACGAGACTTTTAGAAAAAGCAAAATCGATTATTAACTGGAAAAATCTGGAATCCTCAATTCCTATTTTAATGGGACATACATGCTTGAACGTGAAGCTCCAATGCCTGGCATTCCATGAACTACTTTTTTTCTTGTAAGTGCAAACTCTCCGAGATAATGCCCTACCTTTTCAGTGGTTATTTCGACTTGGACAAACTCTTTTCCATTGTGAACTTGAATCGTTAACCCCACCATCTCTGGGAGAATCACCATATCGCGGCAATGAGTTTTAATCATAACATCTGTTCCTTCTTTCAACGCCTTCTTTGTTTCTCGAAGCTTCTCCACGAATATTCTCTGTTGAATTGTTAACCCTCTTCTTAGAGATCGCCTCTGTCGTGATGGTAGGATTCGTATAAACTCATCCATTGATAGCTGTTGCAGTTCTTCTAAGGTGTGTCCCCTATAGGTAAATGGTCTGGACATTTCAAATCAGTTTTTAATTTTCGTTAAGCATAAACACTCCGACTATATATGATTTAACTTTTAAATGAGCCATCAAGTTTTAATTATAACCAGCCTCTTATCGTTTCCTTTTCTTACGTCCTGATTGTCTCGGCGCGATGTGTCCAACTTTTTGTCCTGGCGGTGCTTGTCTTGAAATGCTCGTAGGTTTTAGTGATTTACTCTTATGACTGCCACCACCGTGTGGGTGTACTGCAGGTATCATAGCTACACCGCGTGTAACTGGATAGGCGTGTCCTTTCGCTTTCATCCACGTCGCCTTTTTTCCTGCTTTTAGGAAGGGTTTGCTTGCTCTTCCAGAAGCAGATACTATACCTATTGTTGCTTTACACATTTTATCAAGAATAGATGATGTACCTGACGGAAGCTTTACTATTATCCCTTTTGCTGTCTCCGCTACGATTGTGGCGTATGATCCTGAAGCCTTAGCTATTTTCCCCCCATCTCCAGGTTTAAGCTCGATATTATTTACTATGGTTCCTGAAGGGATGTTTCCAAGTGGTAAAATGTTGCCAATGTTTATGGGAGCATCTGGACCGATTAGCACTTCTTGACCGATAGCTAAGCTTTCAACAGCGACCGAGAAAAACGCCTTACCATTAGCAAGTTTGATCTCGGCTAGGGGTGTTCCTCGTCCAGGATCATGGATCAAATCTTCCACAATACCCTTGATAAGTTTTGATTCTTTAAGCTCTTTTATGTTTGGATAGCTGCTTTCAGCCACTCTTTTATGTGTTGAAGCTTTGAAGGTGGGACTTCCTCGTCCTTTTCTTTGCGCTCTTATTTTCTTCCCCAAAATAAATTCTCTCCTACAAGATTCCAAGTTTTATTGCTAAGTCAGAAGCATTATATTCAGCATTTAGTTTTATGTAAGCTTTCTTTTGACCTCTTGGTGTTATTACAACATTTATGTCTGAAACTTTTACTTCGTATAACTCTTCAAATGCATGTTTTATCATTCGTCTATCTGAATTAATGTCCACGATGAAGGTTAATTTGTTCTCTGTTTCAATTAGAGAAACCGCTTTTTCAGTCATGAGAGGATACAACAATACATTTGTAACTTCAATCTTTGCCATGATTTCCGCCTCAAGTTAATAGCTTTTCCATTATTTTTATGGCAGATTCTGACCAAATAGTTAATCGACCTGGATGTGTACCTGGGGCTAGCAATTCTATGTTTAGTTGTTCTATTGTGACGACATCGACGCCTGGTATGTTTCTCGCAGCTTTTCCTATACCCTCATCCTCTGCTACAACGATTAATGGTCCTTTTCTCTGTTTTATTTTTCTTCCTCTGGTCTTTCCTCTCCCCGCTCGTACTTTACGACTATCTTTTACTCTCTCTACATCTTGCCAAACTCCTATCTTCTCTAGCGTATCTTTCACCTGCATGGTTTTAGTAAGTGACTGAATTCTATCTGAAACTATGATTGGTAACTCTAAGACTCTGTCTATTACATGGCCACGAGAAGCCACCATATTCTTATCAGCTGTTGCAGCGATTGCTGAAGCTATAGCCATTTGTCGCTCTTTTTTATTAATTTGTTTTTTTATGTTTTTTTCAGCTTTTGGAGGATGTGCTTGCCTGCCACCAACTGTTCCAGGTGCTAAAGCAGCTTGGCCAGCTTTTCGATATCTTGAACCTTTAACTCTCGGTAGCCTTGCTATTCCAAGTCCAGTTCCACGAGATTCAGCTGTTGTTCTTTTTCCAGCCATAGGATCTCGTCCTTGTTGTTGTATTCTGTGGGACTGCTCAGATATTACAGCTCTCTTAATCATGTCAGGTCTTATAGTTACTCTAAATATCTCTGGAATCGTAATCTTCTTTGAAGCTTTTCCACTGAGGTTCAGTATCTGCGTCATAAAGACTCTCCTCAAGATCAGCTTCTAGATGTTATGCTAATTGCTGTAATTTTAGGCGCGGGTTCGGATGTTTGAATTGACGCTTTTGTTGCGTATCTTAATTTTATCAGACGTTTCGCTGTTCCTTGTATGCTTCCTTTAATAATTATAAAATCGTTTTTGATGATACCATAATGTGGGAAACCGCTACTTGGAGAACCATTTTCTCCTTTAACGCCTATCTTAAGAATTTGCTTGTTTTTTTCGGTTCTGTGATGAAAACCCATTTGGCCTGCTCTAGGAACACTGTACATGACGTATGATGGACTCCACGGTCCGATGCAAGCTACTTCTCTAACCGTCTTATTTGATTTGTGCTGTTTTCTTTTTACTCCCCAGCGTTTTACTGGACCCTGCACGCCTTTACCTTTTGTTACTGCAATAACGTCAATGAACTGGCCTTCTGTAAAGACGTTAGAAACGTTTACTTCTCTACCTAAGATCTTTTCCGCGTATTCAAGTCTTTTTTCAAGCGTCCCTCCTCCGATTCGTCCCTCCATTATATCTGGCTTCTTTTGGGGTGTCGCAGCAAACTGTGGTTGTGTACATAAAATTAAGTGAAGGTGAGCAATACTATCCAATTTTTTTTCAATTTCTTTCATTTTTTGATCAGTATTGCTAATCTTGGAAGCTGAGATACGTCCCTTAAGGGTTTTAGGCGGGTTTTTCATCCAAACTTCTGTATCTGATTTCAGACCACTTCCTGTTTTTTTGTATGCTCTGATTCCACATACAAGCATCGGGGGCGTTTCAATCAATGTGACTGGCGTGAAGACTTCTTGACCAAAAGTAGGGGAACCACGATGCTCACTTAAAATGTACACATGACTCATACCTGATTTAAAACCAGCAAAGCTGAGTAACATTGGAGACTCAACTTCAATTTTTGGCCAAAATTTTATTTTTCCAATGTGGCTTGCAGCACGTCCTCTAGGTAAATAAGCTAATGACCCATGCTTTGGAGCGTGCTTTTTTCTACGTCCCATTATACGGTTCCCTTTTGTGATATGTTATTTAGTAATGCCAAGGAAGCAAAGATCGCTTCTTCTGTCCGAACTGTCTCTGTTCCTTGATCTGGTATTGTATTAATCGTGAAATCAAATACATTCTTAAGTTTAAGGTTTTCTCGTCTCAGTATTTCATTTAAACCTTCTCTAGGAGACCCAAATGCTACTATTAAACGATCAGATTTACCCATTTCTTCTTGTAGCTGCTTATATACATTATAGATCTTTTCTCCCTTTCTTGAAGTTGCGATTGTAAGAGCTGGGCGCATCTTTTTAACAGTTTTTCCGAGTGAAAGATTAGAGCTAGAGACACGATACCCCCAATAATCTTTTACTTCATCCCTTTTTAAAAGCTGTAATTCGATATTGCGTTTTTTAACATCCATTATCTTAACAGTCACTCTGCTATTGGTTGGTAATTTTTTTCCTGATAATACTCCCGTCTTATCTACTCCTATATCTATAAAAGAATTCTTCCCATCGGTTTCAATTACAACCCCATCACGACACTCATCAATTCTTAATTCTCCAATTCTCTTTGAAGTAGGATGGTGCGGCGTTCTTAGAGGAGGTAATATTCCTGCATACTTCAGAAATTTGGAGATAGGAAATAATCTTTTTCTTAAGTATTGTGGTGTTTCAATATATGATAATATAGTGGAAATCAGTTCGATTTGGCGTTTACATTTTTTTCCTTCGCAGTCACGATAGATTACGACTTCGTCAACCCGAAAGATAGCGCAGGCTCTCCCTATAAGACCAATTTTATATGTTTTTTCCCTGAGATGAGGGGTATCCATAGTAATGGACGAAGGAAAAACTACTTGCAGTGGAGTTGAACGTTTCATGAAATCCATTTTAACACCCATCAATGCTTATGATAGATTGAAATCTTCCTTATTCTCAAGAAATTATGAAGTATATTGAAAAAGCAAATCAGCATATCTCATAAATTCTATTACTAAGAATTAAGAATATTGAATTGCAATAGGAGTTGCTTTAAGATGTCAATACTCGATAGCATGGAGTACTTGGAGTCCATTGATAAGAATCATATGTTAAAAATTCAAACGTCTTTTCCAGAAAATTGTGAGGATGCGATAAGAAGAAGCGAAGTCTTGAAAATACCAAGAAAGTTGAAGATTTCAGAGAACTCAATATTGTACACAAAACCAAAAAATATTTTGATTGCGGGCATGGGTGGCTCAGCGATTGGCGGTGAGGTTCTAAAAGACTGGCTTCAATATAAAATAAACATTCCAGTAGAGATCTCTCGCAGTTATGATCTTCCTGCTTACTGTGATGAAGAGACTCTAGTTCTCGCCGTTAGTTATTCGGGTAATACTGAGGAGACTTTAAGCAGTTTCGTCGATGCGATAGAGAGAAGTTGTATGGTGGTATCGATCTCATCCGGGGGGCATCTTTCGAGGTTCAGTACGAAACTCGGGGTTCCTTTGGTAAGATTACCAAGTAATTTTCCTCCTAGGATAGCTTTCCCCTATCTATTTTTCCCTTTGACAGTAATTCTTAGAAAAATGGGGGTATACCAAAATGAAGATTCTGAAATCAAAAACACAATAGAAACTCTTAAGAGCTTGAGGATTAAACTTGCTCCAGAAATTTCGACTCCAGATAATTTGGCTAAAAAATTAGCTTTGGAGGTGCAGGATCGTATTCCTGTTATATATGGTTTTGGGCATTATAGGAGTATTGCTCTTAGAATGAAGACTCAGTTTAATGAGAATAGTAAGATTACGGCTTTATGCGATGTTTTCCCAGAGTTGAGCCATAATGCTGTTGTTGGTTGGATGGGAATTGAAGATTTGGGGAAATGTTTTGCAGTGATTTTTATTCGGGATAGTGAAGAACCAATCGAAATTCGTAGTAGGATAATTTTAACAAAGAAGATTGCACTAAGAGAAATTGAGAAAATATTTGAAATTTTTGCTGAGGGGGACTCGAAACTAGCGAGGATGCTTTCAGTTTTATATGTGGGCGATTTTGCGAGTATTTATTTAGCCTTACTTAGAGGTATCGATCCGACCCCTGTTGAGGTAATCGAAGAGATAAAAAAGGAGCTTCAAAAGGAAGTTTTAACTGTAGATGGTTTGCAACAGAGGATAAGAAAATTGAAATTTTGATTCACTCAACCTTTTTAATGGTTGCTGTTAAGATTTTTTTCTTCAAGACCGCCTCTATCTCTTCTCGTCTGATTACTCCTTCTCGAAGTAAGATTGGTCGCGTATTAGCCACATCAATAATAGTTGAGGGTTTCCCTCTCTCTATTTTTCCACCATCGATGACAAGATCAACTTTTTGTCCAAGTTGGTTAATCGCCTCTTGAGCTGTCAGGGAGGATTGTCTACCATGTTTATTTGCGCTTGTTGCAATCAATGGAAGCCCTGTCGTTTCAATAATCTTTATAGGTACTTTATGATCTGGAGCCCTTAACCCGATTTTTTCTTTTCCTCCGGTGACTATTCTAGGTATAATCTTCTTCTTCTCCACAATTATAGTCAAAGCTCCAGGCCAAAATTTTTCCATCAGCATTTTTGCTTCCTTTTCTATTATAGCATATTTTTCAGCCATCGCTGAGTTTAGGACTGCTATTGGAAGTGGTTTGTCTACCGGTCTTTCTTTAATTTTAAATATTTTCGATACCGACTGGCTGTTTAATGCGTTTGTACCTAAACCATAAAGGGTGTCTGTTGGATATACAAAGATTAAACCTTCTCTAACGGCTCTAGAAGCTATTTCAACGCTCTTTCTACTTGGATTAATTGAATTAACCGTTATTAAATCTGGCAAAAGTATCTCTCAAACTTTTACAATTATATTTGACATCTAAATAATCCGATGTCGCAAGAGACTCACATCATTGTGTTAATTGAGCAAAACGTGTTATATTTGACTTCGATTCAATTAATAGGTTTTTAAACAATCTCCTTGATTACGATTTCACCTTTAGTGGGAATTTTCTTTATCGCTCCTTTTAGAATCCCTCTCACTATCTCTGCGTCCTCTCTACTAATTACCTTAACATTAGCAATTACTTGTCCATTGTTAACCATAGCTACACGATATTTCGGTTTTCCAAAGGCTAACTTCATTCCTTTTGAAATACGGTCAGCTCCTGCGAAACCTAGCCATCCGTGACTTCTAACTATTTGATGTGGATAAATTGGTAACTTGAAGTGGAATTTTGATTTTGAAAGTTTCCATGTTAAATTCCGATTTATGTGAAGTCTGATGCTTTCAAGAGCTTCAGATTTAATCTCACAGTTATTTTTTGCGAGAAGTAGCACTTCATAATAATATTTTAAATTCGAGTCTCCAGACTCGAAGATTCTTATTTTAGATTGAGGAGTACCACCAATATACTCTTTTCTAGTATAAGCCAATTTATCCTTCCACTTTTTTGTTATCTAAGGAGTTTGAGGGGTATTTAAAGAATGCATCTTTTAAGTATACCCGCCTAGAACTATTTATCAGATTTGCTCTTTTGAGAGGGTGAAATCTATGAGCAAGACTTCTCGTATTCTTGGTTTTTATAAACAACCTCCTAAGAAGAGGTTAGAAATTGTTAAAGATTTTGCTAATCTAACGGAGGAAGAGGTTAGCACACTTTTGAATACTGGCTCCCTGTCTTTGGACATCGCTGACAGGATGATAGAGAACGTCGTGGGTACAATCCCTCTTCCTTTGGGTATAGCTTCGAATTTTCACATAAACTGTAAGGATTATTTGATCCCTATGGCTATAGAAGAACCCTCTGTTGTTGCTGCAGCTAGCAACGCTGCCAGGATAGCTCGGTTGAAAGGGGGTTTTACCACCAGCATCACTGGCTCCGTAATGATTGGGCAAATACAAATCGTTGAGTTCGACGACTCTGAGCAGGTTAAGAAAGAGATTCTTTCCCATAAAGATGAGATATTGAAAATAGCCAATGAACAAGATCCCCTATTGTTATCTCTGGGAGGAGGAGCAAAAGATTGTCGTGTTAAACTTCTAAACACATTCAGAGGACCCATGGTAATTTCTGAAATCTATGTGGATGTTAAAGATGCCATGGGTGCTAATGTAGTGAATACTATGGCTGAAGCTGTTGCACCTTTAATCGAGAGGATAACAGGTGGACGGGTTTTCCTCCGTATCATCTCAAACTTGGCTACTGAACGTTTAGCCCGCGCTAAGGCTGTTTTCGGTAAAAAATCAGTAGGAGGTGAAGATGTCGTGGATGCGATTATGGATGCTTATGCTTTTGCTTGCGCTGATCCATACAGAGCAGCTACACATAACAAGGGAATCATGAATGGCGTCATAGCTGTAGCAATAGCGACTTGTAACGACCACCGGGCTTTGGAGGCTGGTGCCCATGCTTACGCGGTGAAAAATGGAAAATACACTTCCTTAACGACATGGGAAAAGAACGAAGAAGGCGATCTTGTTGGTTTCATCGAGATGCCCATGGCTGTTGGCATCGTAGGAGGCGCAACGAAGTCGCATCCTATTGCTAATATAGCATTAAAAATTCTTGGTGTTAAAACTGCTAATGAGTTAGGAGAGGTCATGGCTGCAGTCGGTCTAGCGCAGAATTTCGCAGCTTTGAGAGCGCTAGTTTCAGAGGGAATACAATCAGGACATATGAAACTTCACGCTAGAAACATAGCTATTACCGTCGGAGCGAAGGGGGCTTTAATCGATAAGATAGCGGGTGAGATGATCAGGGAGAAGAAGATTAGGATGGATAGGGCTAGAGAGCTTCTGAAAAAAGAACTACGTTGATAGGAACATCACGTGTGTTTATGTATCTTCTGAGAAACTAGGAACATAAAATCTCTACTAAATGTTTTCCCCTCGTTTTTTAGATATAAAAATTTAAAGTATAGATTAAGTGTCTTCTTCTAGTTTTGGCTCATAGTAATATTCTTCTATCTCTTTTTGATATCTGTCCAGTTTTGAGTCTTCCTTGTTTACTCTTGGTCTTCCAGTCATTGGATCTCTTCGAAATGTAATATTCATCTCTTTTAGGAACGAGTTCATACTTTCTCTGAGGCTGGTTAGAAGTTTCGCATGGCCTCTATAGCCCTGCTCTCCTTGAAAAATCATTATTCTATCCACAACGAAGTCCTGTGTTAATATGTCATGGTCGACCACGAAAGCTGTTACGCCTTGGCTTTCAACTATTCTTCTTATCGTTCGTGTCATTACTAGTCTCTCTTCAATGTCCAGAAAAGCACTTGGCTCATCTAATAGATATATGCTCGCTGGATTTGAGAGGCATGCTGCTATTGCGGTTCTTTGAAGTTCACCACCACTCAATGCGTTAACGTTTCTATCTAGAATCGTCTCAATGTTTAGTGGCTGAAGAACTTCGGATCTGTACCAGCTAGAATAGAAATCGTTTTTTGAAATGGATTTGAGTAGATTCTCAACAGTATCATTGAAGCTTACCGATATGTATTGTGGTTTATAGCTAATTTTCCCACCATCTAAAGTGGATGTGTTACCACTGTCAGGTTTTTCTATGCCTGCTAACATTTTAACAAATGTTGTCTTTCCAATTCCATTTGGGCCTACGATTCCAATTACTTCTCCCTTGTGTGCTACTCCTGAATCTGTTGTGAGGGTGAAATCATCATAAGATTTCTTCATCTCGTTCCACTTTAAGATAATATTCTGGTTTTTCAATGTTGTTATCGGTGGTTTGATTTTAAACTGAATAGTATCGTCTCTGAAGCGTATATTCTCATCTGGAAGATATCCATCTAAATATCGGTTAATTCCGACTTTAACTCCATAAACACTTGAAACCACACCGTAAACGCCTGGTTCACCGTAAAATATGCATATGTGATCTGATAGATAGTCTAGAACTGCTAAATCGTGCTCTGCTACAACAACCATTTTTCCATCTTTTTTAAGATTTCGAATAGCTCTTGACGTTGCTATGCGTTGTTTAATATCTAGGTAGCTTGATGGCTCGTCAAAGAGGTAGATGTTTGCTTCAGTACATATTGTCGCTGCTATCGCAAAGCGTTGCAGTTCTCCCCCGCTTAGAACCCCTATTTTTCTCTCAAGAAACGACCCAAGACTCATCTCAGATATTAGATCATCAAGTTTTCCTCTATCATCTATCTTTTCTAGGTTTTCTTTAACATTCGTGTTAGCTATAGCTTTAGGAACGATGTCAACATGTTGTGGTTTATGTGCAACTACTATTTTTTCTTCACTTAACAATGAAAAGTAGTCTTGTAAAACTGAACCTCTGTAATATCTAATTATTTCATGCCATTTAGGTGGGTTTTCAAAGTTTCCTAAATTTGGTTTTATCTCTCCTGCTAATATTTTGAGTGCTGTGCTCTTTCCTATACCGTTTCTTCCGATTAAACCTAATACAGTCTCAGATTCAGGAGTAGGTAATTGATATAGCTTGAATGCATTTACGCCAAATCTATAACTGCATTCTTCTTCTAGTTCGTCAGGAAGGTTCACAATAGAAATCGCTTTAAAAGGACATTTCTTTATGCATATTCCACAGCCACTGCAAAGCGGTTCAACAATTTTTGGCTTTTTCTCCCCTTCAAATTGAATAGCTTCAATACCGCTTCTCACCATGGGGCAGAATCTATAGCAAACTGTTCCGCAATCTCTAGGTCTACATCTATTTCTGTCCAATACAGCGACTCTGGTCATTTAATTTTACCATTTTAAGTGTTTAGATTATTATCAAAGATGTTTAACAGGACTATTAAAAAGGGGGAAATATTACTTTGATTGCACAGTTAGACATTCATGATGGAATTATCTCTAATGGTGAATTCCGTCGTGTTTAAAAAGGGTTATTGATGATCAAGCTTGCCTCAGAAGTTTAATTTGCTTGTTTCTACTACAACGGGGAATCGAAGACATGTTCATTATGAGTTGTCAAATGTTCTTAAAATTGTTGGCGAAGAACCCCCAATCATCGAGGAAACTACTTGTGCAGGTTTATTCACTGTTGAAACGCGTCAAAATCCATTCGATGTTATTAGTAAACTTAGGGAACTGTTGATGGATAAACCTTGGTATTTTCGATTGACTTTAAAATTTCGACCAATTGAGATAATCACCAAGACCGATTTAAATGCGATTGTTAAAGCATCAAGATTTTTTCTCTCTAGGATTATGAATAATGAAACATTTATGATAAAAGTTGAAAAGCACCTTACAGATTTGAAAAGAGAGGAAGTAATTGAAGCCACTGCTTCAATTATTGAACGTAAAGTAGATTTAGTGAATCCAGATAAGATCTTGCTTATTGAAATATTAGGAGAGCGATCGGGATTAGCTTTAATTAAAAAAGAAGATGTTTTATCCATTATTAAAGAAAAAAGACTAAGCCTCTAGAATAAGTAGCGCCCCTCTCTCAATTATTAATTCTGTTAAAACATTTTCAAATTTTCTATTTCCTACATTTACAGCTTCAATCTCTTTATCAGAAATGTCAAAAAGCCTTTTCAGTCTTTTCACTTTTGTATTTCCCCTAATCTCCAATACACTTTTGTCTTCTTTACCATTTATTAATTCCATTACTTTATTTTCTGCGACTCGAATCTTATCCTCATCTTTATCAATTAACAGAACTGCTATGTTTAAATTGCCATTTTTCAAGCCTACCATCTCTATGGCTTTTTTGATCTGTCTTTGACCTGAAGCATAAAGCATCGACTCCATTGCAAGACTGTCAGATATATTTCGTTTCTGATTGAAAGCGTTGATTGCGTTTATCGCTGCAAAAAAAAGATGCTTAAAACCCGCAATGTTTTCAGCATTAAATAGTTGAATATTGAATGAAACTTGCTCATTCATCTTTTTTAGTAAGCTATTAACATCGTCAACTTCAACATCCCTAAAACTCGTTATTGAAATAACATTACCGTCCACTTTTCTTTTTTCTTGCATGTTTTTCACCAAAGATGTCTCTAAGAAACCTCTTAACAACGAGTGGTTCCAACCCTAACTTTATAAGTTCAAACTCGACCTCTTCGAGTTTTAATCCTCTTTCGATCATCTTACTACCTAAACTTTTTACAGACTCATAACGTTCCCAAGGAAATATAACCCACGCGTTTGTTTCCATCATGTAAAAATCTGGTTTAAAAACACTCTTAGGTTTATAGTATAATGTAGCAACTTTAACATCTTTTGCTTTATTTGTAATTAATTTGTCGTAAACAAGTTTCAAAGTTGTTCCAGTGTCAGCTACATCATCAACGAGAAGCACACTCTTCTCTCGCACAGGCATAGATATGTTCTGCGTAATTACAGGTTTCTTTAATGTCTTTGTGATATCTGAGTAAAATTCAACCTTTATATTGGCAATATTTGGATTCTCTAAAAAATCCGAAATTACTCTCGCAGGTGGCCATCCTCCTCTAGATATTCCAACTATGAGATCGGGTCTATAATTACTTCTTTTAATCTTATTAGCAAGTTCGATCAAAAGTTGATAGGTGAAATCCCAACTTAGTACTTCAAATTGGGTTGCTATTTTCAAGGATTTTCCCCTTAGATAAAACGGAGATAAACAATCTATTAAATTATGATTTTCTGACAGCACTCTCTTCTTTTAATTAACCGCCATGAGTTACAGGAATAATTGTTACTAAATCATTTTCATGTAATTTTGTTTCAAGTCCTTCTAATATACCAATCTCTACGTCATTTACCAGTATAATATTATTCACCTCAGGGTCACAAGTGTTCGAACCCATTAAAACATGTTTAAATTTTCCGCCATAGCGTTCGATAAGAAATGTAAAAAGAGCTTTTAACGAAGATTCCTCAAGTTCAACAACGACATTGTCTCGATTTACTAGCCCCTTAAGTCGACCAATTAGCTTCACACTTACTTTTAGCATTGAGAAGTATCCTCAATAGAATTATAGGCATCCTTTGATTTTTTGGGGTTATTCTTCCTCATTTTTCCTTAAACGAATAAGATATCCAGCAATTTTGTTTTGCATCTGCTTTGATATTGTTGGAAGATACTTTTTTATTAATTTCTTATTTGCTTCAAAATCTGTTGAAAAGCTCTCATTATTTATTTCCATTATTTTTTTTGCTAATTTTCCAATCTTTAGAGAATACACACTGGGCTCTTTTTGCTGGCTCATAGTAATTTGCCTTTTATCAATAACGATTTAGGTTAACATATCATAATCATTTTATAGCTTTAACTTAGCATCTCTAGAGATAAATAAGGATTTTTGATAGCACATCCACGATAGAATTAAATATGTTCTTAAAAGAGTTTAATGAAGAGTGGTATTTATGACAGGTTACGATCTTGGGCTTTCTCCTATGCATCGAATACTGAAGAAAGCAGGTGCTGAGAGAGTTAGTGAAGAAGCAGCGGAGGAATTGCGCAAAGCATTAGAGTCCATTGGGAAACAAATTGCAACAAACGCTTTAGATTTTACCAAACATGCTGGTAGAAAAACAGTTAAGTCTGAAGATATTCAAATTGCGGTGAAAAGACTTTTCCAATGAGAGTAGCTCAGAAAAAAACGAATATTGTCTCTCCTATACTTCAACTAGTCAAAATTTTAATTACTTTATGAACATTTCAATTAATGCTTCGGAATTGGTTTTTGGCTCCGGTAGAGGAAGCCGTTCTTCTGCTGAGTATAGCCAGGTTAAGTATACCGGCCTCTCGAGCCGGTGACCCGGGTTCAAATCCCGGCCGGAGCACCATTCAATAATTGTTAAAGATGTGGTTAGATTAAGAAAAATAATCTTAATTACAGGTACACCGGGTGTAGGAAAAACATCTATTTCAAAACTGCTAGGAAAAAGATTAAATGCATTAAAAATTGATTTGAACGAGCTTGTTTTCAAAGACGATTTATTTCTCAACATGGATGAGAAGAGAAATACAAAAGTAGCAGATCTGGATAAACTCTCCAAGAGAGTTAAAACCGTCTTGGAGTCCACTTCGAAGGATGTAATAATAGAAAGCCATTACGCTTCTGATGTTCTACCACCGAATCTTGTTACACACATTTTTGTAATCAGGCGAAACCCTAAATTTTTAATCAACATCCTTGAGAAAAAAGGGTTTTCCCCCTCAAAAGTTAAAGAGAATGTATTAGCTGAGCTCCTTGATGTATGCTTAATCAACGCTATCAGTTCTAATGTATCAGAAAAGGTCTCTGAAGTCGATGCAACAAATCACACGATAAAAGAGGTAACCGATGAAATAATACAAATAATAAAGGGATTGAAGAGAAAGAATTTTGGTAATATTGACTGGATCCAAAGATTGGAAGATGATAAGCTTCTGAGGGATCTTTTAGAATCATTTTGTTCTTTCTAATCTCCATTATTTACCCCCTCTCCCTCTAAGAAGGTACTTGTTCAGTTAAATATTGTTAATAGGTTGATCTTCTTCAGCTCAATTTAGCAAATCTAGTTGAAAATGTATCTGATCTGAGGAGCTGGAGAGTTGATTAAAACAACCTGCTATTGCGGAGAAAACGCTGTAGTATATGTTATGAAAAACAAAAAATCAATTCCATATTGCCGTAAACATCTTATAGAATACATTTATGGCTCAATTGGAAAACATCACAAGATAGTAAAAGAAAGACCTTCTATCTTCTCGGATGCTGCTGAGTGTGTCGAATGCAGTAAACCCGGCATCAACGTCTGGGTTTCAGAAAATTTTCAACATCTCTGGAATCAAAATAAATTATAAGCAATTAAGAAATGTCAATATTATAATTAATTTTTAATAAAATTGAAAGAACTCAAATTTTTGAGAAGTCCGCTATTATGGTTTTCTCACAGTAAGGACACTAGGATTTTCTGTTAGTATTAACATTGAAAGAATAACTTGGACCATAAAAGTTACCACATTTTCAATTCGAATAATTTTTTAAAGATAAAGCATCTCTTCTATAATATGAAATCATTATATCTTCGTATACTCTAAATGTGTTATAGGAGAAATTACGGATTGTCATCTGTTGCAGAAAGAAAATTTATGCAAGAATTGAGGATGCTCCTGCAAAGAAACGTAGTCATAGTGACAAATAATGGGAAAACTTATACCGGAACTCTTTCCGGCTACAATCCTCGTAACATGAGTGTTTGTTTGTCGGATGTTAAGAATGAAGAAGGTAATTTACTAAACAAACTATTTATCAACGGATCCATGGTAGCCCAGATGTATACTGTGGAAAAACCATTCGATTTGGGCGCGTTATCAGAAAGACTTGATAAAGTTTTTCCAAGAATGGTTAAACTTTATGAAGAAGCGGGAATTATAGTCGTCATGGATAAAATAAGGGTCAACGAAAAAGGTATTATAGAGGGATCAGGTCCAGCCGCTGAGCGTGTTCAAAGGGTCTATGATGAGTTTATGAGGGAAAAATCTCAGACATAACTATCCATAACCCTCTTACTGATCTTATTCATCACTCTCTTCTAACCTTAAATTTTATTGTAGAACAATGCGTATTAAATAAAAAACTCGCTGTTTTTTTACAAGTAGGTGGACGCGATTCCGAAAAATTTAAAAATTAAATTTCTTGGTGGTACACGAGAAGTTGGTAGATCTGCTGTTGCACTGAAATCAGGCGAAACCCAAATTTTAATCGATTACGGTGTTATGTTAGCTCGTGAACCTGGTTTTCCAATGCATATTCCTCCCCGTGAGGTAGACGCTATCATTCTTTCTCACGCACATCTAGATCATTCGGGCGCTATACCTATTTTTCACATTAGAGGACATACCCCTGTTTTTGCTACTCATCCAACACTCGAGATAGCTAAACTTCTAATTTCAGACCTAATCAAACTCTCAGGCTACTATCTTCCATTTGAATTCATTGATCTACAGAACATGTTGAATTGTAGTGAAAATAAAAAGTATAATGAAGAATTTAAAATTGGGTCTTTGAGAACTCAACTTTTTAACGCAGGTCACATACCTGGGAGTTCACAAGTTGTTTTAGAATCATCCAAGAAAAAAGTTGTTTACACTGGGGATTACAATCCGATAGATACTCGTCTTTTGCGAGGAGCAGATCAATCATACAATGATGCTAACGTTCTAATAATTGAAGGCACATATGCAAATGAAGATCATGAACCGCGAAGCAATGTCGAAGAAGCTTTTATTGAAAAGTTGAATGATGTGGTTGAGAGAGGTGGCACGGTCTTGGTACCTGCTTTTGCTGTTGGGCGATCTCAGGAAATCCTTTGTATCTTGGCCGCTCATAATTTTGAGCATCCAGTTGTTATTGACGGGATGGCAAAAGACGTTAACGAGATATTGCTACATTACCCAGGGTTCTTAAGAGATCCAGATCTTTTTAAGCAAAGTCTTAACATGGCAAAATCGATTGGAGGTTGGAGCGATAGAAGAAGAGCGATCAAAAAACCAGGCGTAATAGTGTCTCCTGCTGGCATGTTAAAGGGTGGTAATGCGATCTTTTATATGAATAAAATCGCTAAAAAGAGCAAAAACGCCATTTGTATGGTCAGTTTTCAAATACCAGGGACTCCTGGTTACGAGCTCTTAACATCAAAGAGGTTTATAATAAGGGGTAAAACAGCGATCGTTAAGGCCGAAGTAGAACATTTTGACTTTACTTCTCACGGTGGTCAAACGCAACTTATTCAAACAGTGAGGAAAATGAGTAATGACCCAAAGATTTTCATCATGCATGGGGAAGAGGAGAAATGTTGCGATTTCTCAGAAATTATTAAGGATAAATTTGGCTTTTCGACTACTATCCCAAAAGCAGGAGATATTTTCAAAATTTAATTAAACTTTCCCCAGAAATTTTTCGCCATCTCAATATAAACAATACCTAATTTCAAATTTGAGTACATTTAAAATCGATCATGCTCCTAAATGCTTTTCAAATATGGGAACTCGAGACTTTGAAGCTGGAAAATTTCAACAAGAACGCGAATATACGCGAGGTTTTAAAATATTTTCTCGCTGTCGCTTTAATCTCGATAATAGTTAACCTTTTACCAAGTTATTGGCTGGAAGAAATCACTGCAAACGTTTCTTCCATAATTTTCTCATATTTAGGACTCGTTTCAAGTTGGTTCTCCAACGAAATGAACGCTTACATTCAGGTTGGTGATGGCGTAAAAACCCTGACTATAGGAATCATAAGGGAGTGCACGGGAATTCATGTAATAGCCATTTTCATAGGTCTCGTTCTACCCTTAAAACGAGGGGAACCAAAAAGGAAGCTGTTAGCCATTCTGTTAGCAAGCGCAATATTATTTCTATTAAATATTACTCGGGTTTTGTTGACAATCGGTCTAATATTTTTTGAGGTATTTCCTTTCTCAATCATTTTTTTGAATCCAACTGTTGAGACCTTTCACTACCCTTTAAGCTATTTATATGGAGTGTTTGGAGTTTTTCTATTAATCATTTCAATAGACCGATTGGTTTTACCTGAGTTAGGAGACGCTCTTGTAGATGCCATGATAATCCTGAAAAATACTATTTCAAACTTTATAGCATCTTTACAAAGAATACATAGAACAAATTAATTGTGCAATAAGCGCAATGAATAATTTTGAATTCTGAATTGCAATTTTATTTCAATCATCAAGTATTAAGATTAATAAAAACGCAAATTTACATATTAGAGATATCAGTCTTTTCTCAAAACATTAATGTATATTGTACAGAATCAAACCGTTTCGAAAATTATCTGCGTTTGTATCTATTTCAAATAGGTTCTCTTTAAAAATAGATATCCTGTTGCTATTATACCAAATAGAATTAAAATTATATAATATATTGTAAAATCTGCTTCTGCTTCTACAATCAGTTTACACTTTGCACTCTCTGCTTCCATAAAGACATCGTCACCAGCCCAGAACGCCTTAAAATAATAAGTTCCACTCGTATTAGCTTTTAATTCGAATAGAAAATTTCCACCAGATGAGGTTTTCACTTTAGATAATTCATCCCAACTTAATTCGTCGCTACTAATGCAGATTGTAATCACCTCATCAGAAAATGTAGGTGTTATATTACCAAAAATTGTAATGTTTTCACCGAGAATTATTTGCGTTGAAGATATTTCGCATGTGATTTTACTCAGTGTTTTACTGACAACGATCTTTTGTGTTTGGCTTGTGGCATTAAAATAATCCTGGTATTCAGGCACGTAGCTTTTTACAAGATATTCTCCCTTATTAGGAAACCAGAGATACGAATAATTTCCATCTGGGTTTGTCAATACCATCGCCAAGTTATTCCAGATAGTTCCATTATTACTACTCATCTGGATGGTGATATTTGCAACACGTTTTGGGATTATATAACCATAAATTAGTACAGGAGTACCAACAGAAGCTGAGGAAAAAGACAAGTTACATGAGATTTCGCATTGTTCTTTTGAATCACAAAAAAATAAAGCTCCCATAGAAGAATTGATAACTAATATTATTATCAGAATACTCATCCTTGGTGAAATCTTCATTTTTATTATTCTCGTCTCGAATTTTTATAACGATGTATATGGTAGATTAATAATACCGAATTTAATGTTCTTCACTGCTTCGTATGAATCCATTTGAATAATGTATAATCTTTAAGATTATTGTCTCCATTACAATATGATTTTAGTCTATGCTGGTCTATAAGTCAACGAACTCAGATATTTCTACAAACTTGTCCATAATGTTCTCTTTGTATAGTATTGATTGTTGCCGATTAAGTTATTTTCAAAAAATCGATTGTCAATATTACTATGTGTAACTTTTTATTTTGAGTGGGCCCGTCCGGGATTGAACCAGAGCCTCCGCCGTGTGAGGGCGACATTCTACCACTAGACTACGGGCCCATTTCTAAATAGGAGTCTGCCTCGTTGTAACTGTAACTCCGCTATCTACATTTTTTATTTTTAGCATTTTTTAAAAACAATTTCTACTAGAGCCAATAAAGACAATAAGTCTCCAATACATTAAATATTTTTTAAAAAATGCTTTTATCAGAAAATCACAAATAGATTTTCAGTCAAGACTTAAATAAAAATAGCATTTTATTAAAGAAATTGATTTTTTTCATGAGTTACTTAGTGCCTAGTTCTCTCTTCTTCCATCGGAGATTTTTTCCTCGGCAATTTCTGCATTTGATGGCGTTCGGAGCGTTTCGTGCTCCACATGATCTACATATCTTGAAGTATAATTTGTGTCTTTGCGCTATTCTTTTTTTGTAGAGATCTGTAATTGGCATAAATAATTCCTTAACATTATTGATGGATTGAATCAATAACCTAACTTAATGGTTCTATTTTAATGATTCTAAAGCTATGTAAGATCGAGTTTCATTTACTCCTTCAATCTGAGCGATTTGGCGGAGCACTTCATCCATTTGTCCTCTGTCAACAATTACCATTACATCTCTATCTCCTGCTATTCGATAAGCGCTTTGTAATGGTAATTCACATAATTTTTTATAAGCTTCGACTCTCTTATTTGGAGAGATGTTTAAAAATAAAAATGCTGGATTCGATGAATACCCTAAGCTATTCAACCCTTTTTCGGTGATGTCAATAAATCCCCTGCCTGTTCTGATGTAATTTACAGCTCTAAGTTTTCTTAAATGAACATTCAATGCTTGTCTTGTTATTCCCATCTCTTTTGCTAATTCGCTTTGTTTTGTTTGTATCGAAAAGCTTGTCACAGATTTACTTCTGTTAAAGAGCATTCGTAGTAATCTTAGCGGTCTACCTGCAAGATTTTCTTTAGGCATTATTCAGACTTCCATATTAAAATTTGTGCTTTGTAATCGAAAAATTTTTTGTTTAAATTGTTTATTCATCATCCTATTAATTTTAAACATTGGTCTTTGTTTATTAACTCATGAATTTCTACTAGTTATTGGTCTTTACCATGATCTTTCATTTAACCTAAAACCGTAACGCATTTATTTTAAAAGATAGTTAGGAGACTAAATCAAAAAAGGACAGGTGATGTCAAAAATGTCAGAGAGTAATGCGGTGCTGGTAGGCCGTAAACCTGTGATGAACTATGTTCTAGCATGTCTAACGCTGTTTCAAGAGGGAGTAAACGAGATTAGCGTCAAAGCCAGAGGAAGAGCTATTAGTAGAGCAATCGATGTAGCAGAGATACTCAGACGCCGTTTTCTATCCGATGTCAAGGTTAAAGATATAAAGATTGGAACCGATCAGATAGAACGTATTGAAGGTAATGGTGTTTCTAACGTCAGCACTATCGAGGTCATCCTATCAAAGTAAAAGATCAAAGAAAGACGCAATTATTCCCCCCACTCTTTTTTTGAGATGGATAACAAGTGAAAACACCACTTTGTGATTTTTGCCTGAAGAGTGGCGTACTATGCCCAAAATGCCAAGAGAAGACCAGATCAGGTCAAATAACAGATACTGATATGAGAATAGCAAAATTGCTTGTGACCTTTCAAGATAGCTACCCGTCTCTTCAACAAATCACCTTCTATAAAGCATACAACGCAAATGGCGTATTAGCAATTCTTGTAGGTCAGGGAGACCTTCCTCATTTACTTGGCTATGGCGGTAAAATTCTGAGAGAGCTTGCTCAACAAACAGGTAAGAACATTAGAATCTTGGAGAAAGGAGGAAGCATAAGAAAACTTCTTGAAGATTTATTGTCACCAGCGACAATAACGTCACTTAATACCATATGGTTACCCGATGGGACAACCGAAACTCGGGTAATTATAACTGACCATCCTCGAAAACTACCGATGAAAGCGGAAGCGTTGAAGGAAATTGTACAGAAGGTTCAGGGTACAACAATAAGGGTTGAATTTGAGAGGAAAAGGAGGTGAATGAACTGAGCTCCGGGTCTTTAGGGGAATGGCGTAGAACACATTATTCCTCTGAAATATTACCTGAGCTTGATGGGAAGGAAATTACTCTATTTGGGTGGGTTGAGGAGATAAGGGATCTTGGAGGGTTAAAATTTATTGTTTTAAGGGATAAAGAGGGAGTTATTCAGATTACAGCTCATAGTGAAGATGTTGATGAGAAGATTTCTGAAAGAATATCTGGATTAAACAAGCAGACGGTGATAGGCGTAAAAGGCATTGTGAAAAAGATGTCGAAGGCTCCTCAAGGAGCTGAAATTATTCCTGAAAAGATAAAGGTTTTGGCATCTGCTAAACATCCTCTGCCATTAGACCCAACTGGAAGAACTCCTGCTGACATCGATGTACGTTTAAACTCTAGAATATTAGATTTGAGAAGACCTACCTCTCGGGCAATTTTTAAAATTCAACATACGGTGTTAGCCACAATTAGAAAGTTTCTATCTGAACGAGGTTACCTTGAGGTAATAACACCAAAGATAATTGCCTCTGCTACCGAGGGTGGGGCTACTCTGTTCCCTATAGCATACTTTGATAGAGAAGCCTTTCTCGCTCAGAGTCCTCAACTCTATAAAGAGCAATTGATCAGTGATTTTGAAAAAGTCTTTGAGATCGGACCAATTTTTAGAGCAGAGGAATCAAAAACTAGGCGTCATCTAAGTGAGGCTACATCTATCGATATAGAGGAGGCCTTTGTGAATGTTGATGACGTAATGAAGACTCTTGAGGATCTCATCTGTTACGTGCTAAAAGTCGTCAAAAACGAATGTAAAAGTCAACTTAAAATTCTAAATAAACGGTTGACTATTCCAAAACAACCGTTTGATATTTTAACTTATGATCAAATTCTTCAAGAGTTAAGTCAAGCTGGAGAAGAAACTTCTTGGGGTGAAGACATCTCGACACCCGCCTTGAAGACTCTGGGCAAATTACATCCCACATTTTACTTCATAAAGGATTGGCCAACAGCTTCTAAACCTTTTTACATTAAACCAAGAGATGATGATGTAAAGCTCTGCGAAGCTTTTGATCTAATGTATAAATGGACAGAGCTTGTTTCAGGCGGAACACGTGTTGCTTCTAAAGATTTACTAATCAAAAGACTTAAAGAACAGAATCTTGATCCTTCCTCTTTTGAGTATCACATCAAAGTATTTGATTATGGTATGCCACCACATGCTGGGTGGGCTCTTGGACTGGAAAGATTTATGATGATTATAACTGGGAAAAAAAACATACGAGAGGTCACACTCTTTCCAAGGGATCGATTTAGACTTGTCCCATGAATTTATGTTCGAACTAGCGAAATTCGCTAGAATTTTCTCTTCATCTTTATATTAATAATAGAAAACCTATATGATATTCAAACTAGAATGGTGTGCGGTTAAGCTGACTGAAAAAGACATTGAACTTGGAATAATTGGTGGTACCGGCGTCTATGACCCAGAAGTTATTGAGGACACTAAAGAAGTCAAGGTTCACACGCCCTTTGGAGCCCCTTCAGACTTGCTTCTCATTGGTTATTATAAGGGAAGAAAGCTCGCGTTCATTCCACGCCATGGAAGGCAACATTGTATTCCTCCACACATGATTAATTTTCGTGCAAATATTTGGGCTATGAAAGAACTGGGGGTTAGAAGGTTGATATCTGCTTCTGCTGTCGGAAGTTTAAAGGAGGAGTATAAACCCGCTAACTTTGTAATAGTTGATCAGTTTATAGATCGAACCAAAGATAGAAAAGATACATTCTATGAGGGCGGTCAAATCTGTCACATCTCAGCGGCTGATCCATTCTGTCCAGAACTCCGGAAAATATTCGCAGAATCTGCGAGGTCTCTTAAACTCCGCTTTCATGATAAAGGAACTTATGTTTGCATTCAAGGTCCAAGGTTCTCAACAAGAGCAGAATCAGAACTTTTTCGCTCTTGGAACGCGGAGATTATCGGGATGACGCTGTACCCGGAGTGCATCCTTGCGAGAGAGGCTGAAATATGTTATGTAACTGTTGCCATGGTTACTGATTATGATGTGTGGGCTGAAAAACCTGTTTCAGCAGAAGAAGTTATTCAGACGATGAAAAGGAACATAAAAAACTTCAGAAAGCTTATAATCAACACTATACCTAAGATTCCGAAAAAACGTGGATGCAAATGCGGAGAGGCGTTAAAAGAAGCGTTAATGTGAAAAAACGGTTATAAGGGGTCAACCCGGTTAAAAAGTCGAATATTATCTCATGTTAAAAACCAGCTTCGAGTGGTTTTTGTGGTTTCATTAGCTCTCGGAGTAAAATCGAAGCGTACTCTCCTCTCCTGAGAGAAAAACTGAGTTTAACAATTGTACGGTCTTGATTCAGGGAAGAGTGGTTGATGATTGATGTTTTCAAGTCATTTACGGACATAGCTATTGGTCGATATGTTCCTTTAGTACTCAGCTCTTTCATATTTAAAACTCGGAAATTTTGAATATTGATCTCTTCTTCATCAAATATGCTTTGTTCTTCTTCATCCTCTATTGCTTCACTGGTATAACCAAAGATAGGTAAAACTAAAAACGCTCTGCCTCTTTGAAGTTCTCCATAACGTTTTTTTAGATTCATGGAGGTGACTTTTTTTATTTTACTTAATTGGGTCTCATAGGGATCTTTCTGAACAATATGATCACCAACTCTTGCATCTTTTAATGAATCTCCACGGTGAAGTTTTTCACTCAATAAACGATTAAAAAGATATGCTTGATAAGCGTGAACAAATAACCGTCCAAGCTTTCTAGGGATCACGCGCAATGCTCCAACGTAATCAGTGGGATGTTTTGTTAGGTAGTTAAGTATTGCGACTTCAAACTTCAAAAACGTTGGGAAATTTTTTAAACCCTCTTTATAATCAAGTGTTTTTTCAAGTTCAGCTCTTGCTTCAGCCGCGTCCTCTCTTTCTTTTAATCTTGGAGCTGTCAAATATGTTTTCACAGCATCACCAAGTCTTCCTTGAATAATCTTCTTTCCAACAACATGTGTGATTGTACTAAAGCGTTGGTAGCCATAAAAATTTGGCATACCGCCAAGTGTTTCAGCTTCTCTAAAAGCCTGATTAATGCTTTCCGCTAAGTTTGCTTCTCCTACGTTTCTTATGTTTATCTTGAAAAGGTTACCAAATATGTCTAACGATTTGATCGGTCTTGTGGAATATCTCAGAGGCCAAAGCCATATGTCCTTTATTTTAATTTGTCGGATTTCTTTAGGTGCAATATTCCAGATGCTTATGTGCTGCGCTGTTATTGCTCTTCTGTCTTTTATACCCGCAAATCTAATTCTCTTCTCCCCTATTCTCAACTTTTTAGCTATTTCTCGTATTGCGAGGAGAGTACTCCAATTTTTTTTCACAAGACAACAGACAAGATTCTCGCCTTTTCCAACAATTTCGTTTTTCCCATTTTTTAATGGGACTACAGAAGCAAGTGTTTTATCATTTAAAACCTCTTCAACAATAAAATCTTCTGGAGTCTTTTTTATTTGACCGCCTATCCCTTTTTCCTTAGTTGCATAAACTTCGATCCCAACTCGTCTATCACACTCTGGAACCTGCACTTTACAATCCTCATAATAGAGAAAATTTACCGGTGATCTTGTCTACGTTTTTACTTGGTGCGGGGCCAATGATGAGACAAGTGGTTGTTCCAGGTGGAACCTCCGTTAAACCTTTATCTTTTATCAGATCTGTCGGTAGATTTTCAGCCTCAGCCTCTTCTTTTATATCTAAAAGTATTTGTTCAGAATCGACTTTTACTACAATTTTACACTGACCCTCTTCGTACCATTTCTTCCACCAGCCATAATGTCTTTCTTTAGCTAACTCGGAGCCTGTAACAGCAGCATGGGCTGCTTGAACAGCGATCTTCCCAGTACTCATTTTTAGATCTGTTCGAATCAGAATTACCTGTTTATATGTGAAAGAAGGCAATCCTTAAGCTTCATCATCCGCGTTTGATATAATAACTTGGGAGTTGTTAAGGCTTATCAATGAATAAGGAAAAAACAGACATCCTAGTTATTGGCGCTGGTCCAGCTGGTCTTATAGCAGCTAAAACAGCCACTTTAAAGGGATCACATGTAACTGTTTTAGAAGAACACTATGATGTTGGTATTCCTCGTCATTGTGCTGGTCTTGTTAGTGAAAAAGGTTTAAAAGAGTTGGGTATTTATCCAAATGATGCCTTCGTTCAGAATACTGTTTCAAGCGCAACCTTCCATTCTCCTAGTGGTTTATCTTTCAAGGTTGAAGGGAAAGAAAAGAAGGCTTATGTAATAGAAAGAAGTTCTTTTGATAAGTTTCTAGCCAAACAAGCGATAGGTTTTGGCGCAGATATGAAGCTTGGCTTTCAAGCAGTTACATTGCTATTCAGAGATAATTATGTCGTTGGAGTATCTGGAAAAAGCGGGCAAAAAGTCTTGGCAGATGTAGTAATTGATGCAGAAGGGTGCAGTAGCAAATTAATAAAAACTCACGGATTAATTGCCCCCGATAGTGAACGTCTTATACCCGCAATACAGTTTGAACTAGATAATGTTGATTTAGATTCTAATAATGTTGACTTGTTTTTTGGGAAAAAATTGGCACCTGACTTCTTTGCCTGGATAATACCAACCAGTGAAAACTCTGCAAGGGTGGGTTTAGCGTCAAGAAAAACAAGATTATCTGAAACACTTCTAAGTTTCATTCAGAAGCACCTCAATAAATATACGATTTCGAGAAAATACGGCGGGGTCATTTACACTGGTCAACCATCCAAAATGACCTATAATAATGGCCTACTCGTTGTGGGAGACGCAGCAGGTCAAACTAAACCAACTACAGGAGGCGGTGTCATAACGGGTGGTATGTGTGCACATTTAGCTGGAAAAACAGCTGCTGAAGCAGCTTCTAATAATGACTTCTCAAGTAGCTTCCTAAAAATTTTTGAGAGGCGGTGGAAAAAACGTTTTGGGAAAGAACTTCGCATTATGTATTTAGCTCGTAAATTTATTGACGCTCTTTCTGATAAACATCTGGACGATCTTTTCAGAATAATAATAAAGAAGGAGCTGTATAGAAAGATTGAGCAGTATGGTGACATTGATTTTCAAAGTAGCGTTTTAGTACGTTTAGCTATTGAACCATCTTTCATCAAGTACATTCCTTTCATCATAAAATCATTTTATTTGTAGTTTATAATTAAGGAAGGCATAAATAGAGAAATTATTGTTATTTGTTCAAACATTTGGATGAATTTTAAAATGAGTAAGGGTTCGTCGATAAAGATGCCCACTTGTATATCTTGTGGCCATATTATTTCTGCTGATGAGAAGGCAGTCAACTTTAGCTGTCCTTCGTGTGGAGAGATTTTAATGTGGCGTTGTGAACATTGCCGTCTCTTTGGTAGATCTTATAAGTGTCCCAAATGTGGCTTTACTGGCCCATAAAGGTGATCGCCCTGGCTAATGTTGTAGCAGTCTTTAAAATATTTCCTGAAGGAGTGGAGGTTGATTTAAACAAGTTGAAGAGAGGTATCCAGTCATCTTTACCAACAAACGCTTCCATTCATAAATTCGAAGAGGAACCAATTGCTTTTGGGCTTGTAGCAATCATTGCTTATGTTATATTACCCGAAGAAGGTGGTAAAATGGACTTGGTTGAAGACTCGATTAGAGCAGTGAATGGAGTAAGCGAGATTGAAACAATAATGGTTAGAAGAGTGTGAATCTGCTTTTCCGTATTTTTTTTAACAGTTACTTTCATTTTCACTTTTTCAATAGTTCTCGTTCTTTGCATTCGATTTATTGGGACTTTGATTGTGAATAAAATTATAAAATCTTAAGACAATTCTTTATTGAGTAAAAATTGCCATTTAACTCTCAATTTGATGAGCAGAAGGAAAGAGTTATAGCTAGTTTAATAGCTGAAGGCGTGTTGTGCTCCCAAAATGTTATCAGAGCAATGAGGACAGTTCCTCGAGAAGAGTTTGTTCCTGAAGAGGTAAAGCCTCATTCGTATATAGATCGTCCTCTGCCAATTGGTTACGGTCAGACGATTTCAGCAATCCACATGGTCAGTATAATGAACGAGCAGTGTAAGCTTGAAGTTGGGCAGAAAATCCTTGAGGTTGGGAGTGGGTGTGGCTACCACGCTTGTACAGCTGCTGAGATTGTCGCGCCTTCAAATATTGATAGACGCTTCTGGGGGCATGTGTATAGTATTGATGTTATTCATGAACTAGTAAAGATTGCTATGGAGAATATTAAAAGAACTGGCTATCAAGATAGGATTTCAGTCATCCATGGTGATGGAAGTATAGGTTTACCTGAGGAGGCGCCATTTGACAGAATATATGTTACAGCTGCTGCTCCAAACACACCAAAACCATTGCTGGATCAGCTTAAACCGAGCGGGATCCTGCTCATCCCAGTTGGCGGGTTACATCTGTTTCAAAGTCTATTGAAATACGAGAAAAAATCGGATGGAAAAATAACCGAGAGTAATTTAGGCTCTGTAGCGTTTGTTCCTCTCCGTGGAAAATACGGTTATAGATAATCGCTAAACTGTTGATTACTGTAACCATTGTTCAAGAGTAGTCTTCATCTCAGATTCTCTGAATCCAGCGTTTAGTTTTTCAAGTGCATTTTGAACTCTATCACTTGAAAAATTATGTTCTTCGCACAGAAATTCCAGCACACCTTGGTTGTCGGGAAATCTCCATCGCAGGTTATATGCATCTGTAACTTCGGGTTCCAAAAATATTTTCTCAATCTCCTTAAAATTTGTTGGAAAATCTGCTTTACCAATATTTGCTATAGTTTCCTCAAGAGAACCATGTTTTTTCACTAATCTGAGTGCTGTTTTTGGGCCTATGCCCTTTACTCCGTCAGGGTTAAAGTCGGTTCCAATTAATATAGCAATATCAACTAGTTGTTTACGTGTTATTTGCAATTCCTCTAAAACTTCATTAAGTTCTAACAGTTCAGGCTTTACTTCTATGTATATTTTTTTCCTTGGGAGTTTTCTCTTTCCTGTTATGCTTAAGTTGCGTAGAAGTTTTGGAGCACCAAATAGTAAAGAATCGTAATCTTGGCTAGCTGCAGCCCACACATCATTTTTTTGTGCCATATATGCTGCTTGTGCTTCGCCCTCTGATGGAGCCTGGACACAAGGTATGCCTAGCAAATTGAGAAGGTGGTTTGCACTTTCAATCATATGCTTTTCGAGTTGTGATGTAGCTTGAGCATACATCTTTGCTTCTTCAACTCGTCCTTCCCTTAAAGCTTTTTTATATTTAACCTTCGCTAGTTTCTTAGCGTTCTTTCTTCTTTCAACCTCTTTTATTTTAAGTATTGATGGCTTTCCATCGAATATATATGCGGGCTTTATGCCAGCTTCTACTAAATTCGCTGTACGATATATCAACCCACTCAAATGGCTTGTGATTCTACCTTTTCGATCTTTAAGCGGTGCGCCGTCTAAACCTCTTATTCTTGAAAGAAACTGGTAAAGGGCGTTATGTGCGTCAATAGCTAAAGTCTTCCCTGATAAATCTTTTAGTTCTATTCTCTTAGGTTTGGTGATGCTGCTGATTTTCACTCCCAAAGTCCAGCGCCATCACGATACATTTGATAACAATTCTATGTTTTGTTTGTTTTTAGACAGTTCGGTTACTCGTATTATTCCGCTTATTTCGAGTTTCATCAATATATTATTAAAATACCTCATGTTTAGGTCAGAGTTCTTCTCCTTCAAACTTTGAAAGAGCTCAACATTGGTGCATGTGCCCCCACTTCTTTCAAGTAACTCAACCATATGTGTGTGTAAAGGAAGTGGATGCCAGTTTTGCGTCATTTAATTTCACCTCAAGTCTATGCTACAGGCGTTGCAGGTTTTACTGTTTGTCGCTTAGATTGTTTTGCTACGTTCTGATACCATTTCTCCATCTCGGGAGTTATGCTGGCTGCTGAATTTGCTATTGCTTTATCGAAGTCCTCTCGTTTGACCTTCTCTTCCTCTATGTTTCGTCTCAGGGCGTTCATCGCTGCTTCTCGGCATATCGATTCTACATCGGCACCAGAGTAGCCCTTAGCGTTTTTAGCTAACTCCTCAACATCTACATCATCTGCTAATGGCATGTTTTTTGTATAGATTTTAAATATCTCAAGTCGACTCTTCTCATCTGGAGCTGGAACATAAATCAGTCTGTCAAATCTTCCTGGTCGAAGAAGTGCAGGGTCAATTATATCCGGTCTGTTTGTAGCTCCAATCACTACAACATTTTGCAGTGATACCAGCCCATCAAGTTCTGTTAACAGTTGACTAATAACTCTTTCCGAAACTCCCGAGTCAGCATAACCGATTCCTCTCCTTGGCACAATTGAGTCAAGTTCGTCTATGAATATTACTGAAGGGGCTGCGGTTCTCCCCTTCCTGAATATTTCTCTTATTGCTTTCTCTGATTCTCCAACCCATTTACTGAAGACTTCTGGACCTTTTATGCTTATGAAGTTTGCTTCACTCTCTGTCGCAACCGCTCTAGCCAATAACGTCTTTCCACAGCCAGGTGGACCATATATTAGAATACCTTTTGGAGAAGTAATACCCATCCTCGTAAATAATTCTGGGTTCTTTATGGGCCATTCAACGGATTCTTTAAGAAGCTCTTTTGTCTCGTCTAAACCGCCCACCTCACTCCAACTTGTTGTAGGCACTTCGATGTAAACCTCTCTCATTGCAGTTGGTGTAATCTCTCTGAAGGCTTGAAAGAAGTCATCCATGTTGACTTCCATCTTCTCCAAGATTTGTGGCGAAATGCGTTCCTCCTCAAGGTTTATTTCGGGAAGATAACGACGTAGACTCTTCATTGCTGCTTCACGAGCTAGAGCAGCGACGTCAGCGCCAGTATATCCATGTGTCATGTTCCTCAATTTTGTCAGATCCACGCTCTCTGACAATGGCATTCCCCTCGTGTGTATTTGAAGTATTTCGAATCTGCCATTTTTATCAGGAACAACTATCTCAATTTCCCTGTCAAATCTTCCAGGTCTTCTTAAGGCTGGGTCAATAGCGTTTACTCTGTTCGTTGCTCCGATTACTATTAAATCGCCTCTGGCTTCTAATCCATCCATCAGAGCTAGAAGTTGAGCGACAACCCTCCTTTCTACTTCTCCGCTAACTTCTTCACGTTTTGGAGCTATAGCATCTAGTTCATCTATGAAAATGATGCTTGGAGCGTTCTCCTGTGCTTTTTGGAAAGCTTGACGCAACCTCTTCTCTGACTCGCCGTAGAATTTACTCATAATTTCCGGACCATTGATTGCAAAGAAGTTTGCAACTGACTCAGTCGCAACTGCTTTTGCTAAGAGTGTTTTTCCACAGCCAGGGGGCCCGTGAAGAAGCACGCCTTTGGGAGGCTCAATCCCAAGTCTCTGGAACAATTCAGGATGGCGAAGAGGAAGCTCAACCATCTCTCTCAGTCTGCGGATTTCTTCATGAAGACCACCAACATCTTCATAGCTGACTCTTGGAATTCCCTTTTTTTCTGGTGTTGGCTCACTAAGAACTTGCAGAGTTGTAGACTGGGTCATTTTAACGATTCCACGTGGTTTCACTCTAACAACTGAGAAGGGAATAGCGCTTCCCATAATCATTACAAAGACTGAGTCTCCTTCAACTAAAGGGAGTTCAATTAACCTGTTTTTAACAAAACCAGTGAAATCCTGATCAATATTTAGCCGTATGTCAATAGGCGCTAATACTATGCTTTGAGCCTCTTCAGCTTCAACGCCCTTAATAATAACATACTCATTGAGTGCAACACCAGCGTTTCTTCGTAGAATCCCATCTATTCTAATTATTTGTTTACCTTGATCTTCTGGATAAGCAGGCCAAGCAATGGCCGCCGTGCCCCTTTTTCCAGTTATTTGGATAATGTCTCCTGCTGTAATTCCTAGAGCTTGCATAGCATCGCTGTCTAGTCTCGCTTTGCCTCTTCCAATATCTCGTTGCTTAGCTTCAGCTACTTTTATTTGCATCTCTCTTACCATCTTCATTCACTTTCTAATGATTCTTAATATTCAATAAGTGTTATTCGAGTTCTTCGAGACTGTTTAGTAGACGCCTTAGAGCAAGAGTGATTGTGAAGAATGAGATTTGACCTGTTTGTGAACATTTATATTCGCCTCGATCTGGCTGTTTTAGAAACCCCCCGCTTCTTAATTTTACTGCGCTTTCTCTTACAACTTTCGGGTTCATCTTCAGCTCTCTCATCAAATCTGAGAAATGGAGTGTAGCTTCTTCTTCTTCGAGTAGAGTCTTCATCATTAACAATCTGTTTTTATTAGATAAGGCGTCAAAGATTATAGAGAGCTTATCAAAATCGTTTTCCAGCTCCTCCAGCTCCTCATCAAGCTCGCTCCTCAACCATCCGCTTGTGTATAAAGGCATCTCCCATAAAACCTCATTGTCCCTTAATAGTACCAGTCTCAAGGTCATTATTTAACACTTATTACCTTTTGGTAATTTAGATTAATGTTACTTAATGGTAATATTTAAACTTTACACAAAAGAATAAATTCACTCAAATACTCTGAAAAAAGGTAGATTGAAATGAAGCCGGTAATTGAAAAAATCATTGCTTGGGGTCATGAAAATATCACAGCGAAAAATAAGTCCACATTCGAGATTACGAAAGATGTCCATTTAACAAAGAAAGGTGATTGTGTTATAGCTGTAAACGCTTCTAAGGGGGCTTTAGATCTAGATCCAAACTTCAAAACAATAGCTACCACAAATAATTCAAAAATCTCAATGCATATTAAGGTAGACGATGTTGAACAAACTGTTCTTGGAGTAGGAGGATTAGGTTTAACTTTTCAACATCCAACTGATCTTGTTGTAAGAAAAAGTAATTTTCAATGTGAGAGAACTCTTATGATAAAATCCAATAAGGCAGCTTCTGATTTTTCTTCTGAATTCATTGCCAATGTTCAAAATCCAGAAAAAAAAATTTTTGTAACAATAACCGCAGAAATTACCGAATAAAAGCGTCTAAGGCAATATGCCACTCATAAGGTGCTATCTCTTTTACTTTTCTATATGCGATAGTACCTTCTATTTGTCTTTGATTCTTTACTATGGCCGTTCGTAACCTTGTCTTTGCTATATCAAATAATTCATCTTCATTCGCAAATTCATAATAGTGAATAATTCCACCTGAAGATTTAATCCCGCTGCATGCTACATCGATAAACTGGATTGATTTTTTCGGTAAATTCATTATTACCCTATCTGCAATTCCAGTTAAGTATTTCTCAATTATTTCCCTAGCGTTTCCAATAATGGCTATGACCTTGCTGCTGACTTTATTCATTTGAACATTTTTATTAAGAAATTGAATTGCATTAGGGTTCAGATCTATTGCATAAATTTTTACATTCTTATGTTTTTTTGCAATTTGAATTGCAAAGCTTCCTACCCCTGAGAACATATCAATTATCTTTTCTCCATCTTTTACATTTTTTGAAATTCTGTCGTGTTCATAAGCGAGTCGAGGGCTGAAATACGCTTTTAAGGGATCTACGCTAAAAAGACAACCGTTTTCTTTATGAATAGTTTCTGTTTCACCAGTTCCTGCTATAGCTTTATATTTCCGAAGACGGCTTAAACCCGAAATCGCACTTTGTTTAGATAAAACGGTTTTAGTATTTGGATAAACCTGAAGAAAGCTTTCTCCTATTTGTCTTTCATATTCGTTAAGGTTGGGTGGAATTTCAGTAATTATTACTTGACCAATTATATCAAAGGATTTTGGTAAACTTACAAGTAGGTGTGAAGGAATACTTTTTTCCAATAATTTGTCAATTGTCTGAGTTTTATTTTTTCTTATATTGAAATCTGATGTTGATAATTCTGCTAAACTAATGGTTTCCAAAATTCTTGTTTTATTTTCTTTATTTGGTTTTTTAGTGAGAGGAATTAACAGCCAGTCAGTTTCCCGTCTGATCTTTAAGTTGGAATTCAATAGGTTTAAGTCTTTAAGTAAGTGGATGGATTTTACTCCAAATTCCTTTTGGATTTTTAGACAATCAGCTTTTAACACTATTGTTCAATCTCATTTCGTTTTTGATAAAAAATATAACTTTATATATATCCCGGATCAATGTATCGAGTTCGATATAAATCCTAGGCTGATTAAGTTTGAGGTTACCCCACTTCGTTCCTCCTGGATTTTTGAAATATTATATATTAAAATTGATTTCAAAAAAGCCTATGCATGGTTATGAGATAATGAGCGATATTGAGCAAAAGTCAAATGGGTATTGGAGGCCAAGTGCCGGATCAATTTATCCAATGTTGATTTGGTTAAAAATCCGTGGCTTAATTGAACCTGTGGCAAAAAAAGAAGGTGGAAAACAGGTGTACCAGATTACAGCAAAGGGTCAGAATCATCTCTCTAAATTTATGGAAAATGTTGATAATATTTCCGAGAGAATCCAGGTACTTGGGGCTTTCTGGTGGGACTTTCTTTATCCCCAAACAAAGGCAAAAAATGCGTTACGATTTTTAGAATCTCATTTTAGACATTTAAAGAATGGTATCGATTACGCATCTTTAGAAGATTTAGATGAATTCAAACTGATTATCAATAATATGAAAGAAGATTTAGCTTTAGTATCTAAAGAGATCGACTTAAAATTGCACAAAAGATGAGTCAGGAAGGTAATTTAAAGTGGTAAATTATCCAAAAATGGGAAGATTTGCGTTCAGGATGGCAAGAAAAAGTATTGGGCGAAGAAAGTTTAGAGCTGCTTTAACTATTCTCGGAATCGTCATTGGAATTGCCACAATTGTTTCTCTAATCTCACTTGGCGATGGAATGCGATATGAGATTGAAACAACTTTAAATGACATACTTGGTGCTGGAATTGTAATTAGTGATGAAAGCCATGGTGTCACTGTTCCTGAACATGTTAGAGAATATGTTTTAAACATTCCAGGAGTAGAAAATTGTGTTCCAACAATACAGACATTCAGTCAAATTGGTGACGCTCGAATAGTAATAATTGGTATCGACCCTGAACAAGCTGTGAACTTGTATCAAATCACTCTCTCAGCCGGTAGAATCCCAAATGAAGATGAAGCTTTTATGGCAGTTCTAGGTGAAACAACAGCAAAAAGACTCGGATTAGATCTTGGAGATACTATCACTCTAAGTTCAATTGTGGGGGGAATTGGAGAGACATTTGAGGTTGTTGGAATCATAGAATCTATAGGTAGTGGAGGTTTTGATGTAGGCTGCTTCATCTCTCTTCAAGATGCACAACATTTAGTGAATAAAGAGGGTTATGTATCCTCTTTAATGGTCACTTTTGAGGATCCAGAGCAAGCAGATTATATTCAAAATATACTGGAAAATCTTTTTCCAGATGCTGAGATTCAGACTCAAGAGGCTGTTTTAGGTCAAATTGGTGAAATTATGAACATCGTTAATGGTGTTCTTTTAGCTCTAGGCTCTGTTAGTCTGGTTGTTGGAGCGATTGGTGTTATGAATACAATTACTATGTCAGTCTATGAACGAACCAGAGAAATTGGCATGATGAAAGCGGTTGGTGGGGAAAGGTGGCATGTTTTAATTCTATTTCTTTCCGAATCCGCTATTATCGGGCTTATTGGCGGTTGTATCGGTATAATAATGGGTATCATCTTTGTTTATGGTATTCAGCATCTCGTTTTAACCTTCGGATTACAATTTACCATTCCTATTATTATTTCGCCTCAAACTGTGTTGGCTGCTCTTGGAATTAGTTCAATAATCGCGGTTATCGCTGGATTTTATCCGTCATGGAATGCTGCTAATATTCGTCCTGTGGAGGCTTTAAGATATGAATAGCCTCGTAGAATTAGAAGACGTTGTCAAGATTTATGAGATTGGAGAAGGGATTGAAGTCAAGGCATTGCAAAGAGTTAACCTGATCGTTAATCGGGGAGAGCTTCTTGCGATAATGGGGCCATCTGGCGGAGGGAAATCCACACTTTTAAACATGATTGGAGGTCTTGATAATCCTACTAGCGGACGCATTATCATCGATGGTGTTGATATAACTAACTTGGGAGAGGGCGAGTTAGCTCGTTTCAGAAGAGAAAGAATAGGTTTTGTGTTTCAATTTTATAATTTGGTCCCAATACTAACCGCTTTAGAAAATGTTGAGCTACCAATGGTATTTGCAGGGAAACTCTCAACAAAGGAAATCACTGAAAGAGCAAAAAGCTTACTTGATCTTGTTGAACTCAGTGACCGACTACATCACAGGCCTAACCAGCTCAGCGGAGGACAACAGCAACGAGTAGCAATTGCCCGAGCTCTAGCTAATGAACCAGCTATTGTAATCGCTGATGAGCCAACAGGGAATGTAGATCAAGAGACAGGAGCAAAAATAATTCGTTTCTTTCAACATTTAAACAAGCTACTTAATCAGACCTTCATTTTAGTCACTCATGATCCAATCGTCTCAAAATCATCTAAACGCATTGTATACATGATGGATGGAAAAATAGACATCAAACCTCCAGGAAGAAATCGCAAGACATCTAAAGAAGTCTTAGTTGAAGAAAGACGCCGATTATTGTTAGCTGAGGTCAAGTGGTTAATGGCTTCTCTAACTAATCTTGAAGAATCAAAGCATAATCTAAAACCAGAATTATACATGAAACTCAAAGAAGACTATGTAAAGCAACTAAAGCAAATAAAACAAGCTGTCAAGGTTTTTCAAAAAGAAGGAACTTAAAATGAATAATAACAAATTAAGAAAATTATGTGCATTAACTATCCTAATCTTCGTGTTAACATCACAAATAACTTTGTTATCACAAGCTTCGAATACTATACCTGATAATCAAGAACCTCCACTGGTGTATGATAAAAACCAGTATATAGAAGTAGTATATTCTCCTCTGGGTGAAATTCTTTCAGAAGTAGTAAAGGTAGAAATTGAAATTTATAATAATTCTTCGTCTCAGGCACTATTCTATCTTAAAGATCGCATTGAAAGTATTAACCTCAACACGCTTAAGATGCTTTATGGAACACCAATACCTACCAGCATAGAAACATTTGGAAACATAACAATAATCACTTGGAATGATTTAACGATCGAAGCTGATGAAACTATTGTATACGAATATATCGCTGAGATGTATCAAAGTATTCCAATAGATATTGATGAAAACGTCTATGTTAATGGAAATATGGCAAAGCTAAATCAATTAGGAAACATTTTTACTTTTAATGCAGAAGTATCAGACACCGTGGTATTTGAAATTAACCTAACAAATATTGGTCAACCTCTTTTTGCAAAGGGGAAATCCATAACTCCCGAGGTATCATGTACAATTACATACTCTCTTTCGGATGATTACTTCTCAAACATAGTAACCACGCCTGAAGCGAATTCGACTTCTTCTATAAATGATGTTTCTAGTTTTGTATGGTTAATCTCCTTAAATGATTCAGTTGTCCTGAACATTTCAACAGAAATCGGCGAAATTAGTTCTTGGGGTGAAGCACCTGTTGAACCATTCACAATACAATTAACTTCAACTCCAGAATCGGTTGAGACGCGACTTGAGGATTTGATTGATAATTTAGAAAACTCAATTAAAGTCCTGCGCTCTCAGAGAGATGGAATAAATAGAATGCCCGGCTTTTTGAAAGGATTTTTCCAAAGTGCACTTAATGGTCTTAATAATCAGATAAATGAATTAAATAAAGAAAAAGTTGATCTCGAATATCAACTATTAAGCATTCAAAATCAGAGGATTCCCTTCAATGTTGAGGTTTACAAAGAGGATTCTAAATGTAATTATGAGGTAGATACTACCATTAAGAAACATCGGGTGCTTGCAGAATCTACCCAATGGTCTATTGAGAGCATCAAAGTCAAAAATACAGGAAATAGCACTTTAGTAATTAATGGTTTATCTTTTAAAATAAAAAATACTCAGACGCAACTACAACCAAAATATGTTCTCATACATTCGTCCCAAGACCGACAAATTTATCAAAAATACGAAACCTTTACGGGGAATCTAAGGCAAATAGGGGTTACATTTGATGAGAAAACTAACTCTTCATATTTATGGCCTAGAATTGTAATTAATTCATCAGAAACAAAAAACATTCTAGTTGACTGGGCTGAAAGGCCAATTCAAATAATATTTGAAAGTGAAATTGAGCCACAGCTCGAACTCACTATTGATGTAGAAAAACGTCATCCATTTGTTTATGTTGAAAAGGTTGAAAATAATATTGTGTGCTCTGTACTTCAACCCAATGCTATATCACAAAATCTAACCATACCTGAATACAACCCGTCTCCCCCCTCAGGAGATGATCGGACTATAGGTAACTTTCTTTTTTCTCCATTAATCCTACTTTTTATAGTTTGTACAGTTGTAGTGTTTGTATTGTTAATTCAAAACAGAAGAAAACAAAATATTGTTACTACAATAAAGGATATCAAGAACGACGAAGATATAGAGAATATTCTTGACGAGATAAATGATATTAAGAAAGAGTTGGAAAATCAGGAAAACTTAGTATAATTAAACAATTATTAATCTATCCTAATAAAACTTATAAAATGAACTTTCGTCTTCCTTTTCTAGATGGGCCCGTAGCATAGTTAGGTAGTGCAGCGGTTTTTAAGAGGAGTTACTCTTAAAGGCTGAAGCTCTTAACCCGAAGGCCGAGGGTTCAAATCCCTCCGGGCCCGCTACTAAATAATGGTGATTTCAAAAGAATGTGTTGGTGGATAATATGAAACCCGTTGTTGTCTTGGCTTCGGGTGTATTTGATCTTTTACATTATGGTCATGTGTTATCTCTTGAAGAAGCGAAAAGGATAGGAGGTAAAGATTCCAGACTTGTTGTTGTTGTAGCAAGGGACAGTACCGTGAAGCGATTAAAAGGGAAAAAGCCAATTATTCCTGAGGATCAGCGTAGGGCGTTAGTGGAGGCTCTTAAACCTGTTGATGAAGCTGTTTTAGGATATGAGGATCTTAATATCGAAGAGGTGCTAAAAAAGATCAAACCGGACATTGTCACTGTTGGCTACGATCAAGATTATGTTGAGAAGGCTGTTCGGAAGGCTGTTTTTAATTCGGGATTAAATATAAAAATAATTAAGATTCAGGAGTTTCCAGCTTCGGATTTAAACAGTTCCTCAAAGATTAAGAGAAAAATCATTAAGGAGTGGAAATGATTCTGGTCGGATATGTAAACATGAAAGCAAATCTTTTCTCATGCTAGTTTAACCTCGACATGCACTAAATCTCCATCTTTAAGGTTTAATACTCCTCTTAGATAAACTGGTGCAATAATCTCGAGGACAGAATCATCATAATGAGTTCGATCAACAATTATAGCAGCACCATCTATCTTACCATTTATTTTCGCTTGATAGCATTTTGCTAAACCATAAGTGCGTTTTTTATTTCTAAAACTCTCGATTAAAGTCCCTGGGTGGGTTGCAACTTCCTTCTTTAATTTAATATAGATCTGTGATGTGAGTTTAAGGTTTAATGTCCCCGGATACGGGTCAAAACCAAGTTTCTCAACGAATTGTTTCCGATATGATTCTAGAGTCATGTAATATGCTGCTTCTTTAACACCTGAAAATAGCCTTCCCTCAAAGACTACACTTTTGTCGGAAGCCTCTAACACAGTTTGTAAACTGTAATAGACTTTCTTTAACTCATCTAATCCTTTATTACTAATCTTTATTTCCTCTCCTCTAACAGTTACAAGTCTATCAATCATTCCGAGCTTCTCTAATAGTATTAAGTGTCGGGAAACTGTTTGTTGTGTGAGATGTAAAGTATCAGCTAATTCTGTTGTCGATGTTTTCAAATTCTTCTCATGAGCACGTAAAAGAGATAGTTTGTACAAGGTATCCCAGAGAATAGGTTTCATGTCATTACCTCAAGTAATCTATTCTTCTCTTCGGTTGCTAACATGTGCGCAACCATTATGGGTGTCACGGTTTTACAGTCACTATCTATAAAGTGTTCAACAACATCAACAGCTCTTTCTAAGTTGACCATGTGACCTAAACTAACATATAGTGGTCTACCTCTTTTTAATAAAGCGGTTGCTATCACTTCTCCATTATCTGTGACAGGTGCCCTATTTTTCTTAAAATCCTCGACTTTCCCAAAAAGTCTACTTTTCGCGACGCCAATTGTGGGTATTTTTCTCATAACTCCTATGTGGCACGCTAAACCAAAACGGCGTGGATGTGCTAATCCTTGAGCGTCGACTAGATACACATCTGGTTTCAACTTTAACTTCTTTAAAACGCTGAATATTGCTGGTGCTTCTCGGAAAGAGAGCAACGTTGGAATGTAAGGGAAACGTTGTTCAACAGTGTTAACCTTATTCTCAATAACTTTCATAGTTCCATAATTCAAAGTAGCAATAGCAGCTACTGCAATGTTTCTTGTATAAGATACGTCTATCCCCGCTACCAGTTTCAAATTTTTCGGTAACAGATCATTCTTTATTACCTTTTTAGCCAGTTGCATCTGGAGCATTCGCGCCTTTCTCAAATCGAAATTTGCTGGTAAAACTTGAATCTTTCGTTCCTTCAAGGAACATTCTACTCACGTTTTATTGAAGTTATTTTCTTTTTCGCAACTGTTCCTCGACTTTTCTGAGGGAACTTCTTAAAAGACTTCTTCTCGCCTCAGATACTACATCACTCCGGGTCGCTTCAATTAATTTCCTTGAGATGTCAACCTTTCGCCTTAGATTAGGAGCTAAGCCATGAACGTTCTCAAGTGATACAAGTTCCCCATAAACATCCTCCATAACTGTCAAACATTTCTCAGCGGTTTTCAAATCTCCGAATTTTAGAGCGTCAATGGCTTTCCTCCTAACCTCGCCAATGAAGTCAGCAACTCCTAAAAGGTATGGTATCGTTGGTATATCATAATTCTTTGGATCTAGGAATATTTCGTCTTTTACGAACCTTAAAAGAGCTATTGCTTCTGCGTATTCTTCATAGCCAGCTCTTAGTAATCCGCTTGAAATTAATTCCGGATAAGAATAAGTAGTTTGTTTCGTATGTTCCAATATTCGTTGAGCCTGCTTCAACTTTTTTTCTGCATCTTTTAGTTTTCCTCTATGAATCAATAAAATTGCTTGTTTGGATACTCGGATTGCTTCTCTTGAATTGGTTAGAACTTTCTCACGAATTTTGTCTTTTCTTTTCAATTCATCCTGCAAATTTCTAAAAATTTTTTTTAACGGCAATCATTAATCCCTGTTAAAATAGATCGGTTGACAATACAAAAATTTTATTAATTTTCTGATAGTCTCAATAAGACGACACAATTTCAATGCGACATGTATACAAGTTTGTGTCATGTTGTAACTTTTTTCCGAATTTTTAAGTGTGTTTTAGCCCCCTTCAAATTGAGTATTTAAATACGATTTGTATATTTTTTATTTCTCATAATCATTTTTCCGTCGTTCGTTAACATTTGTATTTTCTAAACTGTAGTTCTAATCTTGTCCTCTAAACACCTGTGAAAAACGGGTTAATCATTCCATCCCTTGAGTGTAAGAAAGAGGATTTTTTTAAAAAAATGGCTTGAATACAAATTGGTAATTTAAGAAAACCCTCAATCTCGGATAAGGTGTATCAAGTTTGAGCTAAGGGCGTGGTCTCCTCTGTTATTTCTTCTTTGGTAATTGTTAGTATGTCTACTCCATCTCCGCTCGCTATATCTCTTGCAACTGCTGCTTTTATTGTTTTAAGAGCTAGCTCTTTGCCCTGTCTCACATTTAATCCTTCTTCATATTCTGATTCCAAAACTCCTAGAGCTATCTCAGCACCTGAGCCAACAGCAGCATATTTATCTGGAATCAGTGACCCAAGCGCATCAAGTACATAGATGCTTGCTCCGTTTTTATCAATTCCGCCAATAATAGTCTGCGTTATATAGGGTAGTAGTCTCCTCTGGAATAGAATATTTGAGATCATCTTTGCAGTGCTTTTAACAGTTATTCTTTTTTGTTTATCTAATTCGTAAAGTTTCACATAAGCTGAGATCTCTCTTATCATTATCTGCATATCCGCGACAAGCCCTGCACACGCAGCTCCGATATTTTCTGTTATTTTGAAGACCTTTTTCCCTTTTTTACTTTGAATCATATATCCATATGTAACCCTCTTCTCTGATGCAAGAATAACACCGTCCTTGCATACGATTCCAATAGTTGAAGCTCCAGGAAGATACATTCTCGACTCACATTTTCTAACTTAAATTTTTGGGGTATTTATAATCTTGACTATTAAACAATTATAGTAAGATAAATCTGTATCGTTGAAGGCGTCTTAAGTTGCTTCTTCGCGATGTTCTTAATAAAATTCTTTGGGATGAAAGAGAGAAGCAAGAGGATTATGAAGTTCTTTATATCCATAGAGGTGCTCAGAAGGATAGGCGATGTGTTAACTGTTCTAAGATTGTTCGTGTCGCCTCTTCATATTTTACTTTTCAAAATAACCCCGAGGTTGTCATTCCTCTTCATCGAGTTCTCGAAGTGAAAAGGATAAAAGATGGAATAACAGTGTGGAGAAAGCGTCTTGGTTGAACAACCATTTAGTGCATTGAGCCCAGTCTTGCTCGCAGACGAGCTTATTGATATAGCGTTTCGCCAAGCTTCAAAAGCTGCTTTGATTGCCCATAATAAAGGGTCTTCACTCACTAAAGCCAGAAAAAGAGAAACAGCTCGAATAAGAAAGGCGGGGTTCTCTTTATTTACCATGGTGAGTAGAATCGTGAATGAATTTCCAAAACTCGATGACGCTCCAGATTTTTACTATGATTTAGCTGATATTCTTGCTGGTGTTGAAAGACTCAAAAAGAGTTTAGCGGCTTTAAATTGGGCTACAAAAATGGTTAATCGCTTCACTGAAAAGTACATTCGAGAGGTTAAGAAATCACGAAAGACTTCTGATGCAGCTGATTATAGGCGTATAGCCTACGGAAGAATGGTTTCTATTATATCTCAAATCTCAGGAGACCTAGAATTTCTCAAAGATGCTAGATTTAAACTGAGAAACTTACCTTCGATAGACACCAATTTAATTACAATAGTGATAGCTGGTTATGCTAATGTTGGCAAGTCTACCTTTGTAAAGCAGGTGTCAACAGCAAAACCTGAAGTGAAAAGTTATCCTTTCACCACAAAGGGGATAATTCTTGGTCATAGGAGTACAAATTTAGGTTTATGTCAAATTGTTGACACTCCTGGCTTGTTAGATAGGCCAATTGCAGAAAGGAATCGTATAGAGCTTCAAGCAATAGTTGCCTTAAAACATCTTGCAGATGTGATAATCTTTATTGTTGATCCCTCAGAAACTTGTGGTTATTCTGTTACTCGTCAACTGCGACTTTTTAAGGAGTTATCGCGAAATTTTCCCTCCCTCTCCTTTGTTAAGGTCTTAAACAAAATTGACTTGGCGGAGAAATATAAAATGTGTGAAGTTAAAAAATTTTTTAATGATAAGGTCTTTGAAACAGTTGCAAAAGATGGGGTGGGGGTTCAGGAAGTTTTCAATGAAGCGCTTAAAATGGCAGCCAGAAATTTAAAGGTCATTTAGAGGATTATCAATAAAATTCGTGCGGCCAAAAGTAGTTCCTATATTCTCTGAATTTTTTGTCTCAAGAGCGTTGCTTGAGATATTGCTATTCTCAGAACTTGCCTTCATTATATATAAGCAGAGGCAGAGTTTAGTATTCCTTGGCTTTAAATAAAGAGACGAAAATTTTAATCTAAATAGTAAGGATGTAGATAATAATGACAAAGAAATACACTCGTGGTCTTTTCGTAGGTAGATTCCAACCTCCCCATAAAGGACATATTGAAGCAATTAAGACGTTGTTGCGTTCTCTAAAGGAGTTGATCATTATTGTAGGTAGCTCGCAATTAAGTCACGAATTCGATAACCCTTTTACAGCAGGAGAACGAGTAACTATGATAAAATTAGCGTTTGAAAAAGAAGGACTTGATCAAACTAAGGTCTTTATAATTCCTGTTCCAGACGCGAATGTGCACGCTGTATGGGTGAATGAAGTGCAAGCTCTCACGCCTAGTTTTGACATAGTTTATTCTAATGATCCATTGACGCGTCGCTTGTTTAAAGAGGCACAGATAAAAGTAAGGAACGTAAGATTTTATCACCGTGATTTATATTCGTCTTCAGAGGTTAGAAGACGAATTCTGAATGATGAAGAGTGGGAGAGTCTTCTGCCTATCAGCGTAGTTGATTTTATAAAGAGAATAGATGGGGTTTCAAGGATCAAAGATCTCGCGTCGTCGGATAAAGTCTGAGCAAACTATTTTCCATTAATAATTCAATACTAGGTTTAACGTCTTCATCAAAACTCTGTTTTAGCATAAATAAGTTCTATAGAAGATGAATTTCTATTGGTTCGCCAGTTGTTGTTCTAAACATCTTTTCTGCGCTTCCTAAACTGACAGATAACTCTAGAAATCCATGGCTGCCAATTAATGCTAAGGGGGTCCCTGCTTCAGCATGACAATATGTTTCCCTTAATTTTACTTTTCTTTTTTTCCCACCTAAACAGAATGAAATATTTGCGCTTTCTAGTCTTTCTCTTCTTAATAGAACTTCCTCTGGGATATTTGTCACGATATTTCCAAAATCATCAATATGTAATATCTCTCCAATTATTCTTTTACCATTAACCCTTGGTTCAGCAAAAGAGGGTATAAAATAGTCTGACACCTCCTTACCAAACATAGAAGTTTCTTCCCCTCAAGCAAGATGTGCTGCAATGGGCGCAAAAACATCTCTCCCATGGAAAGTCTTTGAAATATTTTCCCGAAAATATCGTTCATTTGTAATATGAACCACTCTTTTAACCCCCTCCTTTAACGCGGATAAAATCAATAAACCGTTGTCTGGTCCAACATAGATGCTTTTTTCAGTCTCCACGATTATCGGTCGTCTTTCTCCACCAACCCCAGGATCAATAACAGCCAGGTGGATTGTACCGGCAGGAAAATACTGTGCTGAATTTGCCAAAATGAAAGCCCCACTTCTAACATCAAATTTTTTCACTTCATGCGTTATATCTACTAATACCGCGTGAGGGTCTATAGTTAGAATAACACCTTTCATCTCAGCGACATATGGGTCTCGCATTCCAAAATCCGATAGTAATGTGATTATCATTCCTAACACTCTATAGGCGTCTAAAATGGGACGCTTGTCCTAAAAAGGGTGATAATGATAATATATATCTTGAAAATAATAATTTATAATCGATATCTCCATCAATATGGAGCCATAAAACTATAGCCAAGGAGAGTAATTCTTGTCAGTTAAAAAGGGAGATTTTATTCTAATTGACTATACTGCAGAAGTAGAAGAGATAGGAGAAGTCTTTGATACAACAATAGATTCTGTTGCAAATGAGAGGGGATTTTCAAAGGAGAATGCTGTTTATGAACCCATACTCGTTATTGTCGGACAAGGTTGGGTGCTTAAAAGTTTAGATGATGCTCTACCTGGTTTAAAAGAGGAAGAGTCCTCCACAATAACTATTCCTCCAGAGAAAGCTTTTGGATCACGGGATCCTAAAAAAATTAGGATGTTGTCAATAAGGAGCTTTAGAAAAAAGAATGTGACCCCTATTCCTGGTATGCAATTGGAGATTGGCGGAAAGTCTGCAACAATTCGATCTGTAGGTGCAGGTCGTGTTCAAGTCGACTTTAATCCTCCATTAGCTGGCAGAACACTAAAGTACGATGTGAAAGTGAAAAAGATAATCGAGGGCAATAAGGAAAAGCTACTAGCACTTATTCATAGAAGGCTTCCGTCAGTAAAGGCTGAGGATTTTGATCTAAAGATAACGAAGACCAAGGTGATAATAGAAATACCTGATTCGGCTTTTTATGTTGAAGGTCTTCAATATGTTAAACGTGGAATAGTGAATGACATCAATAAGTATTTTCCGAACTTTAAAACAGTTAGCTTCATGGAAACCTTTAAGTTTACTCAGAATGTAGCCGATGTAAAACCACAGAGACAAGCTTCCGATCAAGAGGACAAGTAATCTTTCCTCCTACTTTCACAACTTTGCATTTATCATTTTTCTTTAAACCGTATGCTCTACATTTTTTAATACTTATACAATGTTCCTCTAGGCACTCTTGAGGTTGAAACGTTATAACGCAACCATTCAGGGCTTGTCTTTCAGGTAAAGAAGCCTCAACATCATTTTCAATAACCTCGACAACCCTTGTACCATTTTCATGGACTTTACATGGAAATGTCTTCTCCCTTATCTTAACGACCTTATATATTCGACCCATTTCAAGATTCTCCATACAAACTCTAAAGAAGTCACACTCTTTACATTTTTCCAATATACCTTCATGAATAAATGTGAAACCTGATTTTGCCTGTCGAATACCTAAAAGAGTGATAAGTTTTTTTTCTTTTGTCATTTCTTCTTTACTCGATTACCCCAGTTACCTTAGCAAGATGTTTAGCTTCCTGCTCATTAAGACCGTTCTCACCAAGAATAGTATATCTGTCAGATCTAATCGTGTGGGCCTTCGTTAAAGCTCTGATGATGTATTCTGGCTTTACACCGAGCTCTTCTGCTGTTGTGG
>Ga0209636_10000013_pt1 | contig 162244 bp, 160 predicted proteins | sample DeeMarSWOR152_54_FD_187464 | JGI IMG/M metagenome (GOLD analysis project Ga0209636, IMG submission 187464) | Marine sediment microbial communities from White Oak River estuary, North Carolina - WOR-1-52-54 (SPAdes) (version 2) | ecosystem: Environmental > Aquatic > Marine > Intertidal zone >...
TGGAGATAGTTTCGGTGTATATGGCCAGATGTTTAGTCTAAACGAGACTGCTGTCAGTAGTTACTTTAGTAGTAGTCAACAAATTCCTGAATCTTCTAGCACTGTTAGTAGTTCCGCAGTGACTTCGATTGAATCTTCTAGTACCGCTATTTCTACTTCAAGCATAGAAAGCTCATCTAGTTTAACCAATCAATCTTCTTCTGTGGAGAAAAGTTCGCCGCTAGCTTCAAGTACAGAAAGTTCAGCCTTATCAACACAATCTAGCACTTCATCTAGTATTACCACTCAGTCATTGTTTTCATCATCGGATACTACTGAAACTAGCAGTCACTCCAGTTCTATTCCCACAGCATCTTCAACCGAATCTTCCAGTACTGCTATGCCTACTTCAAGCTCAGAAAGCTCATCACAAACATCTACAAAAAGTTCATCTTTATTAAAGCAATCCGAATCTACCAGCACACAAGAAACTCCGTCATCAACAAGCAGCACAGAAGAAAAATCATCAAGTTCTATTCTAGTCACCTCCGACCAATCCCAAGGATTAAGCAGTTCAGAAACTGGGGGAACCGATTCTATGGTGATTATATTAGCAGCGATCATAGGAGGAGTATGTGTAGTTCTTTGTATAGCAGGTAGTGGAGTTGGATACTACCTATATCGAAGGAAAAGAGATGACGAAACAGATGAGGAAGCATATCAATTATCTGAATTAAAGGTAGCAAAAAAAGAAACTCCAAAAAGTAGCCATAAAGGAGTAAAACCAGTTGGAATCGATCCACAAAAGCTAAGTAAATTTGAGAAGATAGGGCGAGGAGCAATGGGAGTAGTCTATAAAGCAAAATATCATGGCGGAGATAAACCAAGAGATGTGGCAATTAAACAAATGCCTATCGATTTAGATGATTATGACGCATTGCGGCAACTCGCTAATGAAGCTACATTAATGGAAGAATTACATCATCCTAATGTCGTGCAACTTCTCGGTTATTACCAGGAACAAATGAACTTTAATATCGTGATGGAATATGTATCAGGTGGTGAGTTGACTAAAGTTTTATATGACACAGAGAAAGCATTTCCATGGCCAACTAGATGGGATGTCGCACATGATATTGCTAGTGCAGTACATTATTTGCATACCAATGATGTTATTCAAATTATCCACCGAGATCTAAAGAGCTCGAATGTGCTGATATATTATGAAGGTGCTCGTATGCGAGCAAAGGTAGCAGATGTTGGAATAGCTAAAATTATAAGCCAAAAAGAGATGGCAACAATGACTAGGGGAATGGGTACACCTCTTTGGATGGCTCCAGAAGTAGTAAAAGCACAAGGAGAAGGGAAAAAGATTACCTATGACGAAAAAGTAGATGTATACAGTTATGGAATTATTTTAAGTGAATTAATTAATCGCAAAGCTCCTTATTCAGAGGTGGAAAATCTTTTTCATGTTATACCCCAAGTATTGGATGGTAAACGACCTGCTATTGACAAAGAGAGTACACCTGGTGGTTTTGTTACATTGATGGAACGATGTTGGGCGCATCGTGCGACAGAGCGTCCTGAAATAAAACAGGTAGTTGAGATACTAGATGAAATGGAAGGGGAAGTGCAGTCATTCAATGTTACGTTAGGATCTTAATGATACGGAGCTTTTGGATAAGCTTTTAAAAATGGTTTTGTTTATGTCAAACTGAAGTTCACTAGGTTTTTGCAAAAATATGCTGAAATATAGCATTTTTTTATTTTCATTGCCCCATAAATGTCCCAAATTAGATATCGATGTCACATAATTCTTTGTTAATTAAGATAAAAGATACAAAATTGATTATGATTGCATATCAGATGTTGCTATTTTTTGTGATTTATTATAGTATGTTGCTAGTTGCAAATAAGGATAAAAAATTATGGCAAGCATTGAAAAAAGAACAGGTAAAAATGGTGATATTACTTACCGTGTAAAAATTCGCTTAAAAGGTTTTTCTACCCAAGCCGTTACTTTCAAAAGATTAACAGATGCGCGACTTTGGGCTCAACAAACAGAAACAGCGATAAGGCAAGGGCAATACTTTAAAACCACAGAAGCAAAAAAACATACTTTATCAGAATCAATTGAACGTTATTTAAAATACATATTGCCAAAAAAGCCAAAGAGCAAAAAAGACCAATCAATTCAATTAAAATGGTGGGCTAAAGCCATAGGTGAATTAACCCTTGCAGACATAACCCCTGCAGTAATTGCAGAACAGCGAGATAAATTATCAAATGAAATTACGCCTAGTGGTAGGCTTAGAACGCCAGCCACAGTAAACCGCTATTTAGCTGTATTAAGTCATTTATTCACAATTGCAGTAAAAGAATGGGGTTGGGTTGAAGAAAATCCTTTACGTAAAGTTAGCAAAATGAAAGAACCGCGGGGGCGTGTGCGTTTTTTAAGTGATGTTGAGAGGGGAAAATTACTAGCTGCAGCAAAAGAAAGTACGAACCCTTATTTATACTTAGTAATCGTTTTATGCTTATCAACAGGTGCACGCCGTATGGAAATATTAGGTTTAAGCTGGCAAAATGTAGACTTAAACCGCAGTGTAATAACTCTGCATGAAACCAAAAACAATGAACGTCGTGTTTTACCGATTACTGGTCATGCTTTGGAGTTATTTAAACAACACGCCAAAGTACGTCGCATTGATACAGATTTAGTCTTTCCGAGTCATAATCCTAAAAAACCAATGGATATTCGCACCCCATGGGAAACAGCCCTTAAAAAAGCAGAAATAGAAGATTTTCGTTTCCATGATCTGCGTCATAGCGCAGCATCTTATTTCGCCATGGATGGTGCATCTTTAGCCGAGATAGCCGAAGTGCTTGGTCATAAAACTTTACAGATGGTGAAGCGCTATGCGCATCTATCAGAGGCTCACACGGCAAAGGTTGTGGCTAGGATGAATGAGAAGATATTTGGAGGATAGTGAAATGACTAAAAAAAAGTGCAGTTTTAGTGACTTTTTAAGCGAAGAAGAAAGAAACACATACGTAAATAAACTTTTTAATATGCATTTTATAGATGTCGAGAATAATGATGTCTCTTTGATTGACTTTATACGTTTCTTAGCAGCTATAAAATCTTTATCAGTTATTATAAAAAAGATTTGTGTCATATTTAGTGAGCTGCTTGAACCATTTATTGTTATTTCGATAAAAATATTTTCTAGAGTATGGAAAGATGAATATGGTTATTTTTTAAATGCTGAAAGCGAAAAAGATGCATCTAAAACGTTAAATCTGATAAATGAAATTTATAAAATAAATAATATTGTTAAGTTTCCCAAATCTCTTATTGGTCTTATTAGAATAAAAAATAAAAATGATTTTTTATATCTTACCAAAGACAAATGTTTGTATCTTTATTCCAAATCTATCGATGGGTCGTTTAAAAACAAACTTGGGTCTTTATTATTTGCGCATGGTAACATTATTCTTGGTACGCAAAAATTATCTATGAGCTATAATTTGCACTCGAGTAATAAGATTGATAGAGAAATTAAACGATTTTTAAAAAAGGAAAGTTTAAGTAAGGATTTTACACCTGCTTTAAAATATATTTGTACAAAGTTTTTAATAAATAAAGAGCAAGTTGCTTTCAAGCTAAATGGAAAAAAACAATTAGAATTGTTATATGATAAGTATGATGAAAAGGATGTAAATAAAATTTTTGAAGATATAGGTGGAAATAAAATTCTTGAAGATACATGCAATAAAAAAAAATTGACAATTATTTTTGAGCAAATTCCTAGTCCCAATGATATTTTAAAAATTATTATCGATAATGCAAAAAAATCTATAGATAAAGGTGATCTGCAGGTTAAGCAACGTATGACTAATATACCAGCGGTGTTGATGTCTTCGAATTTTAAAGATTTGGTAATAGATATCAATGATGCTATTCTTTGGGCAAAAAGAATAAATATTCCTATAAGCTATCAAGTTAATGAAGAGAAAATTAACAAAATGTTAAAACTTATTGATAGCAAAGTAAATAAGATAAGTACGATTGAAGATATAAAATATACTATAAGTAACATTTCGAATATTATTAAGTTGTCTGTTGAACAGTATGTTGTTCCAAAGCTTTTATCTGATTTTAAATTTATAGAAAAAACGAATGTAATCAACAATGAGAGAAAGGATGAAGGTGATTTAAGCATGGAGCATTTTGTTAATCTATTTAAAACATATTTACCAGAACTGAATGATAAACCTATTGAAAATTATAGCTTAAAAGGAGTTCGATCTCTAGAAAAAGCAACATCTCAGGGTGATATTAATAATGCTATCAAAGCTACTCATGAAAAACGGCGAGACGCAACACAAAGAAATAAAACAGCAGATATACCCGAAGGTCTATTAAGTAGAAAAGTAATTAAGCAAATTTTCGTGAGGATAACTCCTGATGGTTGGGATAGCCGTTTTAAAAATCAAAATATAAACGGACTTTCTTTTGCTGTAGCATATCAAAATAGAAATAGGGATTATTATGATGTTGCTAAAGTATGTGATTATTTAGCACGAGAAGGTGTTTATAAGCCGAATGAAATCTTAAATTTAGAGAAAGGTCAACAAATAAAAAAAGGGACTTATGTGCAAATTCAAAAAATGAGACCAGGTATTTACTAGTAATAAAAATATATTTTTTATTTTTGTCTTTTTATGGTCTTTTTATGGTCTTTTGGTAGCAATGTAATTAATTTGAAAAAATAACTCCGTAGGCAACAATAATTTTCATTATTGCTGCATTTAAAAATGTAATTAGGAGTTGATCCAATGACTGAAATAAAAAATAGTTTTGGTACTGTTAAAGAAATTAGCAAATTATATCCATCATTTAGCGAATCATCTATTCGTTATATGCTGTTTAATGGTCAGAAAAATGGACTTTCTGCTTGTGTCCGACGCATCGGGAGAAAAATTATTTTTAACATTCCCGAATTTGAGGAGTGGATAAATTCGCGCAAGGAGGTGAACAATGGATAAGTCAAAAAAATGCCCGACGGGAAACCCGCCGAGCATTTCTAAAGAATGTAATGTTAATGATATCAGCGTAGTAGGCCAAAGACAACGGTTACTTAAATATTTGAAGCAAAAATCAATCAATACGTTGGAAGCTCGACTTTTGCTAAACGTCATGTCGCCAGCGAGCAGAATTTTTGAATTGCGTCGACAAGGTCACAATATTCAAACGTTTTGGATCAAAGTCGCAGATTCGCAGGGTCACAGTCATAGAATCGGCAAATATGTTTTGTTGCATAGGCGCAAGGAGGATAAATTGTGATTGATATTTTACAAAAATTCTCGGCGGCAATTGGTGAGGCAGGATTAAATATTCCTGCCTCTTCTATCATTTCAGATGGCGTAATTTACCGATTTAAGCAGGATAGCGACAAAGGACGGCCTTGCTGGTATGTTTTGCATATACTTGGCGCTGATACTGCCTACGGTGCTTTTGGTTGCCATAAAAGAGGCATTAAGGGCAATTATTGTTCTAAGGATAACAAACAGTTAACAAGCCAAGAAAAGGCAACTATAACTGATGCAAATAAACAGCTTCAAAAAAAAATTGAAGCAGAAAGAAAAGCTTATCATGCGAAAGCCGCTAAAAATGCTATAGGGTTATGGAACAAAGCGTCTATTGCAGACAACGATCATCCTTATTTGCTGAAGAAAAAAGTAAAAAATTATGGATTGAAATTAAATAGTAACGGTGATTTAATAATCCCATTATTAGATAACGAAAATAATATACACGGGCTGCAATTTATTACACCAGATGGAACAAAGAAATTTCTAACTGGTACAAATAAAAAAGGACATTATTATTTAATTAAAGGCAGCACAGATAAAATCTATATTGCAGAGGGATATGCAACAGGGGCATCAATTCACGAAGCTACAGGCTTTACGACTATAATAGCTTTCGATGCTGGTAATTTGCTGCTCGTAGTACAGGCAATAGCAAAGAAATATCCATCAAGTCAGATTATTATAGCTAGTGATAATGACGCATATTCTAAGCACAATATTGGCTTAGAAAAAGCAACAGAGGTGGCACGATCAATCAAAACAAAGCTTGCAATTCCACAGTTCAAAAGCACAGAAACTAAGCCGACGGATTTTAACGATTTGATGCAATTAGAGGGCTTAGTAGAAGTAAAACGTCAACTTGATAATGCCGATTATGTTAAAGATGATGAAGAACAAAAACATAAATCTACGCAGGCGGAAAAGCTGCTTAATTTAGTTGAAAATATAGAGCTTTTTTGTGACAAACAAGGTGTGGCTTATGCTTCGTTTGAAAACAAAGGGCATCGTGAAACTTGGGCAATAGAAAGTAGCAAATTTCAGGATTGGTTATCTGCTTGCTATTGGAAAAAGTATAACAAAGTACCTAACAGAAGCGCATTACAGGACGTTTTGAATGTTATAAGTGGTAGAGCAAGATTTGATAACAGTTGCCAAAATGTTTATTTACGAGTCGCTAATGTTGGAAATGCGATTTATATCGACCTTGTAAACGAAAACTGGGAAGTTATTGAAGTTACGGCTAACGGTTGGAATATTATCAAAAATTCGCCAGTTAAATTTAAGCGTACAAAGAATATGCTGGATTTGCCGATACCAGAAAAAGGTGCAGATATAAATGGTCTATGGCGATTTTTAAACATTCCCAAACAAAGCCAGAAGCTTATATTAGCGTTTTTATTGGAATGTTTTAGGTCAGATACTCCTTTTATTATATTGGTGCTTCATGGTCTTCAGGGAAGCGCTAAAAGCATCACACAAACCGTAATGCGCCGACTTATAGACCCGTCAACCTGCAATTTACGCAGCGCTCCTAAGAAAAGTGAAGATTTGTTAATTACCGCTGCCAATAATTGGATTGTATCGCTCGACAACATTAGCCATTTATCGGCAAGCCAACAGGATGAATTGTGCAGTATTTCTACTGGCGGGGGTTATAGTACTCGAACTTTATTTACGACTGGTGATGAGAGTGTACTAGACATAAAACGACCTGTGATTATGAACGGCATTGATAATTTTGTGACAGCGCAAGATTCAATCGACCGCAGCATAATAATTGAACTTCCGATCATAACGGATAATGGCAGAAAGACAGAGGCGGAAATATACGAGGAATTTGACCAAGAATATCCAAAGCTTTTTGGTGCTTTACTTGATGCTCTTGTGGCAACACTTAAAGAACTGCCAAATGTAAAACTAGCAAGCAAGCCGCGTATGGCGGATTTTGCAATGCTTGGATCTGCTTTAGAAAAGGCGCAAAACTGGGAAAATAGATCGTTTCTTAACGAATATGAAGTTAACCGTAAGGAAAATGTCTTAACTGCTATGGAACATTCGCCAGTTGTGCTGGCAATTATTGAGTTTATGCAGATAAGGCAGCGCTATGAAGGCACATATAGAGAACTTTACAAAATATTGAGTGATTATAAATCTGCTGCATGTGGCTGGCCTCAATCGTCCAGAGGATTAGCCAATCAAATTAAACGCCATATTTATGCTTTAAAGCTTGTAGATTTAGACATTAAGTTTGGGAACAGGCAAAAAGATGGATATTACATTTATATATACAAGGTCGAAAATAAAGTACACCAAGTACACCAAGTACACCAGCCCAGTAATAGTAATGGTTCTGGCGGTGAACTTATGGGTGTACTTAGAGATAGCGATGTACATAAGTACACCACAAGTACACCCTATGTTCACCCCGTAAGTTATTGTAAAGACAGGGAAAATGTACTTGGTGTACTTGGTGAACATAGAAACGCATATTGTTTAAGTAATAAAAAAGAGGTAGCAGAATCATGAATTATGATAATTTTTTGATAGGTTTAAATAAATTTTCCAACAAGATTAGAGGCAGAAGCAAATCTAGCAAAGACATATGTGTTAATATGCTTATAGATGAAATGCTCGGTTTTGCCTATGAAGATAAAATGCCTGTAGATTTAAGCAAAATTAGAATTGCTTTTACTGCACTTTTGATATCTATTATAGACCCTGAAAAAGCAGAATTACTTGATCAGAACAATGATGGAGTAAGTGACGATGACTTTTAAGAAAGGCAAATCAGGCAATCCTCAAGGTCGTCCTCAAGGCATTAAAGATAAAAGAATCTTGTTTGCTGAGATGCTAGATAGCCATAAAGACACACTGTTTGATAAAGCATTAGAATTGGCACTAGCTGGCAATGAACAAATGCTAAAGCTATTGCTAGATAGGATATTGCCAGCAAAGCCTAAAGATAATCCACTGCCTGAAATCGGGGGATTAGATGGCAATGTAGCGGAACAATGCAATAAGGTGATGTCATTGATTGCTAATGGCATCATTACTCCAGATGAAGGAAACAGCTTGCTTTCTGCTTTAATAGCGAAAACGAAACTTGTAGAATTAAATGATGTCTTCAAGGAATTAGCAGGACTTAAGCAGATGATAAACAGAACCTATAAGCGTTAGTATTGCTGCTTAATATTAGTTCATTAGTTATTAATGCAGTATCAGATTGAGTGATTAATTTAATGATATAATAATCTTTAAATGATTGGTGTAAAAAAATGAAAAAATCATTGAACAATTTAATACCTTTTGAAAAAGGTCATAAGAAAGTAGGAGGGCGTAAAAAAGGCACGCCTAATATGATTACTTCACTTAAAAAATTTGTTAATAAAGATATTACCTATAAAAATCCATTAACTAATGTTGAAGAAAAGAAAAGTATTATTGAATGGATTAATCTAGCTTTGGTTGCCCAAGCTATAGAAGGTAATATACGTGCGATTAAAGTCATTTATGACCGTATAGATGGTAAAGTTACTACAGAGCTTAAAGGTAACTTAGGTGTTGATCTTACTATTGAAGAGCTAGAAAAAATGAGCGATGAAGAATTGAAAAAAATAGCTTATGGTAATTGATGAAATGAGTATAAAAAGCGGAAAAAAACCAGGGCAACCAACAAAATTAACACCAAAACTGCAAAGAAAATTCTGTGATTTAGTTGCTGAAGGAAATTACTATCAACCAATTTGTGGGTACTGTGGAATAACGTATGCCTGTTTCCGTGAGTGGATGACTAGAGGTGAACAGGATAAAGATGCTGATCAAGTAACTATATATTCCAAGTTCTTTGATGCTGTAGCGCGTTCTAATACAATTGCAGAAGTAAACGCAGTTCAAGCTTGGCAAAAATGTCTTAATAATCCTGATAATCCTGACTGGAAAGCAGCAAGAGATTTTTTAGCAAGACGATATCCTGATAGATGGAGTTCTAAAGAGGAAAGAAAATGTTCTGGTTATCTTGATATAAATTTAGCAAAATTAAGCGATGAAGAACTTAATAAAATCGCAGAAAATGAGTTGAGCGTTGATGAGCTTCGACAGCTCTATGATGAAAAGTAGTACGAAAATAGTGTGAATTTTGCATATTTAGGAAAACCTTGACCTTTTGCCGATACAAGTTTATCCTAACCATATCACGCTGCAAAAAGCAACGTGATGGGATTAGTGAGATTTGCTAGCAAGTTTCATTAATTAAGGCGTGTCGCTAAGGTGGTTGAACACCTCAACGACACTAACCAAAACCAACTATAAAGGAGTTGATTATGGCTAAACACAGTTTATCTAAAAATCTTTATAAGTTAAACTTTTCTCGTCAGCAAATTAATGCTTTTAGTCCAATAATGTTAATAGGCTATAAGATGGCAGAGCTTTTAAGCAGCAATAAGATTAAAAACCTCGAACTTAAAGATGAAATAAATAGTATTGTAAATGAGTGGAATGTTACAGCATCGGAGCTTGTAGTAATAATGCTTAGAAGTCGGGAGTTTAAAGCGAAGGATTAATTGTGATAATATTGTAATCTAAAGCTGTGGGATTAATCTTGCAGCTTTAGGTTGGTTTTGTCAGAATTTATAATATCATCCTGTAAGCAATATGCTTGTGGAGCCCAGTTGCTTGCGTACTAAGTTATTTTAAGGAACATAGACTTTGTTGGTGTTGATTGATGAAAGCGGTTGTCCAGGTTTTAAATTAAATAAGGGTTCTACACCCTATTTTGTTTTGGCTATGGTAATTTTTGACGATTATTCTATTGCAGAAAAGACAAGCTTTGTGATTGGTAATCTTAGAGAGCGTTTAGGTGTTAAGCCTGAATTTAAGTTTAATAAATCCAGCAATAAGATAAGAGATATATTTTTTCAAACTATAAGCCAATATGATTTTTCTGTAAGAGCTTTGGTTGTGAAAAAAGAATTAATACATAGTTCTTATTTAAAAACAAAGAAAAACGAATGTTATAACTTTTTTGTACGTAATCTGATGTCGTATGATGGAAATTGTTTATCCAACGCCTCTGTTAAAATAGATGGTAGGGGCAATAAGGAATTTCAAAATGCTATGGTAAGCTACTTAAGAAAACAAATTGGAAGTAATAAGGTTCGTAAATATAAATTAGTTGATTCTAAAAAAGATAATCTTATCCAATTGGCAGATATGACAGTTGGTGCAATAGCTAGATCGTATAATGACAATAGAAAAAACAATAATTACTGGTTAGATATTTTAAGAAAAAACAGAAAGATAAAAAATATATGGTATTTTCGCTAATAATTAAGCGTCTATTGTGCCCTAGACTAGAGATTTCTAGCCACGCGCACCCTACGGTGACAATTCGGGCACAAAGACTAGGTGATTATTATTATAGACTTTATTTATAATTTTGCAACAATTAATTTCTTGGGACAAATTTGGGACACTGAGCTACAAATAATAGCAAAAATTGGCAAAACACGGCAACATTAAAATTTTTGCAAGCTGTTGATTTAATTGTTATTATTTGTTGTAGTGTGTTGTGGATTTTGGCTTTGGTATGATTTGTAATCAGCAGGTTGCGGGTTCGAGTCCCATCGCCAGCTTTGCTATATCGATTTACCAGTTTTTTGGCTTATGAATTTTAGTTCCCGGGATGATATTTGGTAATAATGAGTCATTTAAAATGCCTTTTCTGATGTATTTTATAAAATCTGCGTATTGCCTTAACATTTGTGTAGGTTTTCGATTGTGATTATTGCTAGGAGTAATGAGACCGATAGTTTTTTTGTGCTGTTCTTTGACTAATTTCATGCTTTCTGATAAGTCACTATCATTTGAAACAATAACTGCGCAATCGTATTTGTCGAGCCATGCATCATTTAGCAAATGAACAGCTAAATTCACATCAGACCCTTTTTCTTCGCTTTTTAATACATTAACGAACTGTCTTTTTTTGGTATTTGAATTATGTACTAATGGTAGAGTTACCGCATGAGTAAGGTAGTGGCCATAATAAACAGAACATTCAGGAATATAAGTTTGTAACGCGCGTATGTAAATTTGTTGTTTTATTGGTGCTTGCTGATGATTATCACGAACTGAAATTCTTGCAGTATAATATTTTATTGCTTGTATATCATGAGAATCATTAAGCAGTTTTTGAAAAAGAGACATAAGATCCAACCATTTGTATGGGGTATTTTTTAGTACTCCATAGTAAAGATTGAAACCATCAACATAGATGTACGTTCTTTGTTTTTTAATAGTCATTTCCCTATTGATAAAACAAAGGCCTCTTACGAGGCCTTGTACCCTAAGATCGAAATCTTAGGGGAAGTAGTGAATATATGATAGCACAATTATACTGTTGTTTGCAAAGAATATTAACATCTATAAATGAAATTTGTGATAGTTAGTTAAATCATATTATAAAGATTTTATTTTATGGGGCAAGTTTGGAGCACTCGACCATAAATACTGCAAATTACGGGTTCAATCCCATTGCCAGACTACACATGGCAGGCCAGTTTGCGCATTACTATTTTAAGGTTTCTACCCCAAAAATAGGTATTAAGAAGTAGGAAACATACATAACATTTATCTTTTTTGAATTAAGAAAGTTAAATAAATGTTTTTACAAAAAGTGATAAATATTTTTTATGTCTTTAAGTTACATGATACTACTCGATTTTTCAACTTGTTTGAAAAAGTGAATAAAAAGAAGGTGATAAATTAAAGGAAACATTAAGAATTACAAATGTGTCTCAATACGTAAAATAGATCATCCATGTACCGATTAACGGCGCAATTATATTGATTTTACCCTATGAAATACAAAATGATAAAATTTGAGAGTTTTGCGACAAAAACTGTTGAACTCTTTTGGATTCAAAGAACTTCAGGCAAAATTTTAGTTTATTTTATTAAGGTCATCAGGAAAAATTTCTCTAATTTCTTGTTTATATCTACTAAATAATTTCCAGCGGTCTATATGATTTTCCAATGATTGAGCCTTTCTTAAGTCAAATTCTAAGCTATCAATATATTGTTTAACTTTTTCGCTAAATAAATAACAATTTCTTTTTATTTCCTCAAGAGAAACAAACATTTGGTTAATTTTATCGTCGTTTGACCACGTTTCTGAACAGCTTGCTTGATTGAGTAAGTTCCAAGTTTTTTCGTATATTTCTTCTCTTTTTTGAGCATTAATATTTGCTGGTATATGAATTGTTTGTTTTTGGTGTAGGTCGCCGTTGATTGTTCCCGAATTGATTTGCTGCTGCGAGCAATTGTTATCTCCAGTCATACTGGGCATATTATTGTTTTTATTGGGTGTAAATTTCATGATAATTTTGTTAAAAATTGATTTTAATTTCGTGATAGACACCATGTTAACTCCAAAAAAATAAATTAATTCAAAGCTGCCATTGATATTAATTTAGCTCAATTGTAAGGTAGTTTTAATGATGCAAATATATTGTAAAAACCAAGCTCTGTAAAGCATTGTTAATTTTTGTTGATTATAGAAATTGCTAAGCTTTGAGATTTTTAATCAGCAGGTTGCGGGTTCAAGTCCCATCGCCAGCTTCATATTTTTCAAGGGCTTATGCAGGGTGCGAGTTTCAGAAATACTCAAAACTACCTATAAGCCACCTTTGAGGGCAGATTTGAATCTAACTAGAAAAGCAAAATTCATCCAACAAATTATTTCTCCATTTTCAACTGCTAAAACTATCCATTTACTCATTTAACATTTTTTTACTTTTTCACACAATGCCCACTCCAACATTGTATAAAATTTTTCTTTATCATACGTAAAAAAATTATTATCAAAAATCATCTGTAATCCTTTTCCATCTTCCGTAAAACAGTAAAGATGTTTAGAGCCAAGATATAGCCATATATAGGAATTATAAAGAATTTCTTTTCCTTCCGAAATCTGTTGTTTCTGATTATCAAGTCGACAATGAAGTTTTAAATTAGGAAGACTAATATCGAACAAGGGAACATTGATATCGTTCTTTACAAAAAGATCGATTCTATTTTGCAAATTAAATGTTGCGCTTGTAAATTCATTATACATGTCCAATACAGTACGACTTTTCGGATAGTTGGTTATTATATTGTGAAAAGCCAATTTTATATCATTGAAAACTGTGTATACAAAATTCATAAGATAAACTTGCTTATTTTGCAGATATAGCAGCTCCTTTGCTTCCGATTCTTCAACTTGAAGCTTGGTATATTCCTGCTGAATCGTTATTGGATTATCCTTTAATATTTCTTCTAACATAGCGATCAAATTTTCGTAATTTAGTCTCGAGGCAGGATCATGGTGTGTCGCATTAGCAATGATCAGACTAATTTTTGTTATTAGCGGATTTTCTGGAAAACGAACCACAATACTGTATTCTTCTGGAAACCATAATGTATATGGAAATACTTCATTTTTAACACCATTAACAAAATACCACAATAGTTTACCAATGGAAAAAATATCGCCTTTCTCATTTATGTTTTTTACTCGCCCATGATGGTATTCTGGTGCCCTATAAGCCATTGCGCCAACAGCTCTAAATTCATCAGTAATTCTACCTTCATCGTCTGATTTAAATATAGCGCACCCAAAATCTGCTAAAATCAACTTGACTTCATCCCCAACTTTTTCATATAGCAGGTTTTCTGGTTTTAGATCGCGATGATATAGAGAAAAACAGGAAGATAATTTTGCTAACGACTTTACAATTGGTAACATGAGTTCAGTTGTTTTGATTACATTCCCCCTAGTTCTCGGCAGAAGATCACTGCTATTACCATCATACTTTTTCATGGTAAACCACGGCGGTTTCATTATTAAATCATAATCATATATCTTAGTAACATTATTAATATCTGGGTATTCATCTTTTAAACATAGCAAGACTTCTATTTCTTTTTGAAATCTGTTTCGCTTTTCTATGTTTGTTTTTCCCCGCAACATTTTCTTTGCAGTTTTTTCATCAAGGAAAATAACGTTTCCACTCCCACCTCTTTTTGTGCCTAAATTTTTATTGTTTTTTTTGTTCATCATTCATGGTAGCTTATCCAAGCAACATCAGGCATACAATTGCAAATTAATAAATTAAGCTAATCCGGCAAAATGAGTTGCAAAATTAATGTTAAAAGAACACCTGGAAAAATTCCCAAAAATACTCGTCTGATCTCTAAATGTAATAATACCATCCTTTTGGTTTTCCATCTTCTTTTTTGGCATCATATTTTGATTAATTTTTTTAAATACTCCTTTAATCAGAATATTTTCAAATACTAAATCGTGCTAAGAATACCTTTGTCACTAAGTATACCATCTTATTTTCCTTTTTATATAATAAATAAGCATGATATATAGATAGGATACATATATAAATTTATCCTTTCATTGATAACACATTTATACTTAACCTGTCCATTGATATATTCTAGATTTAGAAAAAATATTTTGTGCAAATGCTTCTTATAGTAAAATAATTAGCATGAAGTTAAGACATTTTGTTAGCTAACTATATGAGTATAAAATATGTTTGGATATTTTAGTGGTGGCAGATTTATGTCTGCTCTTAGAGGCGTAGACGAAGGATTTTACCAGGCAGCTAATAGAAACCCTGGTATCATAAAGTATATATTAATTTGTATGGTAATTTGTTTAATTATAAAACCTGAGCGAGATGAAATCATTATGCGAAATACCTTTGCCCTAATGAGTAAATTGCTAGCTCTGGATTTTGCTGTTGGAGGCCTTGTTGAAGGAATGTATTGTTTTTTTACACATAGAGAGAATGCAGGCCGGGAACGGGTGAATCAAATTCCAGAAGGAAATATTCCAAATCCGGGGCTTTGAAATTTCATTGTAGAAATTTTTACGTAAATTTTTTCCTAATAATTTAGAATTTTAGAGAAGAGATAAATGAAGAGATTTTTTAAATCTTGTACCGTGGATAATAATACATTTCCTATAGAGACAAAACTCATTGGATTTGTTTATAGTCTAACTGATACTCCCGAGGGAATTGAGAGGAAGTTGAATGAAATATTATCGCTAAGAGAAGAACATGATTTGTTATATACGCTGGTTGAACGTTACGGAATGTCTTGGGAAGATTATAATCAACGAACTCGTACTCGCTTACAATACGATAAACATTTTTATATTGGTTTATATAACCAAGATACAAAAGAATGTTTAGCAATAGCAGGATGTACTCCTGATGAAACTCACAATTTAATGGGAATAGATAATTTTGTGGTGAGGGAAGAGTATAGAAATCTTTGTTTAGGAACAAAGCTATTTCAAGTTACGTGTGAAATAGCTAAACAAAAAGGATTTCAGAAAGTGGGTTTAACGCCTTACTTTTTAGTGATGGAAAAAGGAGAAAAACAAGAATTTAAAGGTGCTTTACCTGAAGGTTCTGGAGTATTTTATTCAATAAATGGTATCAATCCTGTTGGAGTACGTATGGAAGTAGATCTCAATGAATGTGCTAAATTTTTAGACCCGTGCGAAAAGATTAATAGATTAAAAAACGCAGTAAGAGAATGGGAAAGTTTGGTATACACTATACAAGAACATAATATAAAACCTCTCAAAAGGAAACTTAAGAAACTTACGCAGGAGTTAGAAACTGGGATGCCGAACGATGAAAAAACCACCGCCAAACCACCTTCCCTCGGATTTTTTACTCATGATAAGTCGCAACTCGGTAATAAAGAGGATCCAGGAGATAGTCTCACATTGAGATTATAGTATGCTCTTATTCACTTATAGTTTCTTTCACGGTTAAATGGGTTTTGTAGTGAAAAGGATAAATGTTATGTATGTCCCCTAAGTTTAAGTTATTGACTGCTTTGAAATAGCGAAATAATATGTGGTTATGAAAAAAGTATATGATGCGAAACAGATTGAAATCGAAGCTCAGCGGTATTGGGAGAAACAACATAGCTTTGAGGTCACAGAGGATTCCAGTAAAGAGAAATTTTATTGCTTATCGATGTTGCCGTATCCTAGCGGAAATATTCACATGGGGCAAGTGCGCAATTATACGATTGGCGATGTTATTGCACGTTATCAGCGAACTCTAGGTAAAAATGTTTTACAGCCTCTAGGGTGGGATGCGTTTGGCCTGCCAGCAGAAAATGCTGCTCTGAAAAATAAACAGGCGCCATCTAAATGGACTCGAGACAATATTAAGCAAATGCGTTCCGAGTTAAAGAGGCTTGGTTTTGCTATTGATTGGACACGTGAAATTACTACTTGTGATGCGAATTACTATCGGTGGGAGCAGTGGTTGTTTCTACGCATGTATGAAAAAGGATTAGCTTACAAAAAAAATGCTGCTGTCAATTGGGATCCAGTTGATCAGACCGTTCTTGCTAATGAACAGGTAATAGATGGTCGTGGCTGGCGCTCCGGAGCATTAGTAGAGCGTAAAGAAATTCCACAATGGTTTTTAAAAATCACCACATATGCAGATGAATTGTTAAATGATTTAGATAAATTAACCGGCTGGCCAGATCAAGTTCGTATTATGCAGCGCAATTGGATCGGCCGCTCCAAAGGTGTGCAAATAGATTTTAAGGTCATAAATAATAAACAAAAACTTGAAGTTTTTACTACTCGTCCAGATACGCTTATGGGAGTGACATATATAGCCATTGCATCTGAACATGAATTAGCCAAGCAAGCCGCTCTTAATAATCGTGAAATAGCATCTTTTATTGATAAATGTCGTCATATTAAAGTTGCCGAAGCTGAACTTACCACATTAGAAAAACAAGGTATTAATACCGGTTTTTTTGCTGAGCATCCGATAACAGGTGATAAGCTTCCGATTTGGATTGCTAATTTCGTTCTTATGGAATATGGATCTGGTGCAGTTATGTCAGTACCGGCTCATGACCAACGTGATTTTGAATTTGCACAAAAATATAAATTACCTATAAAACCGGTAATCAGCCCTTATGATGGTAGTAAATGGGATTTTGCTAAAACTGCTTTTGTCGAAACTGGCATTTTGGTTAATTCAAAACAATTCGACGGTTTTAGTTCCAAAAAAGCATTTGAAGCCATAGCAGATTACTTAACGGCGCATAAAACGGGTCAGCGTCAAATTAACTATCGATTACGCGATTGGGGAATCTCAAGGCAACGTTATTGGGGAGCTCCAATTCCAATAATATATTGCCCTAAATGCGGAATCGTTCCAGTTCCGGAGCAAGATCTGCCAGTAGTATTGCCTGAAAATATAGCGCTTGAAAATCCTGGTTCACCTTTGATGACATTGTCCGAATTTGTGGATACTACTTGTCCTAATTGTGGTGCTGGCGCTCAACGCGAAACTGATACATTTGATACTTTTATGGAATCATCGTGGTATTACACGAGATATTGCTGTAGTGATTTGAGTACTGCCATGCTGGATGATCGCGCTAATTATTGGACGCCGGTAGATCAATATATTGGTGGTGTGGAGCATGCGATTTTGCATCTCTTATATGCTCGGTTTATCCACAAAGTTATTCGTGATCAAGGATTACTCGATTCCGATGAACCATTCACTAATTTATTTACTCAGGGCATGGTGTTAAAGGATGGCGCGAAAATGTCTAAATCCAAGGGTAATACAGTGTCACCACAGGAAATAGTGTATAAATTCGGAGCAGATACCGCGCGCTTGTTCATAATTTTTGCAGCACCACCAGATCAGTCTTTAGAATGGTCGGATCACGGCGTGGAAGGCGCTTACCGTTTTCTGAAAAAACTCTGGAATTTTGCTTACGTTAATAGAGAGTTATTGCAGAAAGTTAATCAGAGCGGGCAGCAAATAATTGATATCAATAAAGCAACTTCACAGCAATTAGCGATTCGAAAAGAGATTCATGAAATATTGCAACAAGCAAATCAGGACATGAAACGTTTACAGTTAAACACAGTGGTTTCAGCAGTAATGAAGTTATTAAATTTATTGCAAAAAATTTCTGATGATGAAGAAAATTCTTTGTTAGTTAATGAAGGTTTCAGTATTTTGTTGCGAGTGCTAGCACCGATAACACCGCATATTACTCATGTTATTTGGAATGAATTAAAATATCAGGATGATATTTTAAATGTCGAATGGCCTGAAGTAGCAAAAGATGCCTTAAAAACTGATACTATTGAAATGATGGTGCAAATAAATGGTAAATTGCGAGGAAAAATTGAAGTTGCGATTAACGCAGAACAAAAAATTATTGAAGAAACTGCATTGAATAATGATAATGTAAAACGTTTTATAAAAAATAAAGCTGTTAAAAAAGTTGTTGTTGTTCCCAAAAGATTAGTGAATATTGTGATATGAAAATTTCATACTTGTTAATTATCTGTTTGCTGTGTTCTCTTTCGGCATGTGGATTTAAATTGTATAGTAAAGAAAGTTTACCACCACAGTTGCATACAGTGTACTTGCAGTCTGATAATCCTTACGGACAATTTGAAACCGATCTAAAACATTCTCTTACGGCTATGGGAATAAATTTTGTTGATGCTCAAACAAAAGCGCCGATTACTTTAAAAATTATAAATGCTGAATTTTCTCACGATAATCTAAATACTGTATCTAGTTCTCAGGCGACTGTTTACAATTTTACTTACGATGTAATATTTAATCTTATGGATTCGCGGAGTAAATCCATTATTAGCCCGCAAACTATACAATCTAATCGCACATTAACTCTTAGTCCTAATGAAGTAATAGATGCTAATCCTGAAGTTGATACTATGAAACAAGAGATGCAGAGAGAGTTAATTTTTAAAATTCTAAATTGCTTAAGTTCAAAGAATACTCAGCAAGCGTTAAAGATGATTCATAAAAAATAACTTATAAGTTAAGTGAAATATGAAACAATTTTTTATTTCGTTATGCCTGCTATTTTCGTCATACCCGCGAAGGCAGGTATCCAGTATTGGAACCATTTATGGTATTCTAGATTCCTGCTTTCGCGGGAATGACATATATATTGGAAAGTTACTAAAAACATGAAGCTATATCAAAATCAATTATTACAACACCTAAAAAATAATCTTGCTTCAATTTATCTGATAAGTGGAGATGAACCGTTATTAATTGAAGAAGCTAAAAATGCTATTCGAGAACATGCTTACAATAATGGTTATCGAGAACGCAAATATTTACAAGTAGACAAAAATTTTAAATGGCAGGACTTGTTAACTGTTGCTAATAATTTATCACTATTTAGTGAACGGACTTTGATTGAACTTAATATTCTTAATGCCAAACCCGGAGATACTGGTAGTAAAGTTTTACAGTCATATGCACAAAATCCGCCGAATGATAACATATTAGTGATAATTACCGGTAAATTAGATGCTGCATCATTAAAAAGTTCTTGGTTTAAAGCACTGGAAAGTAACGGTGTGTATATACCAATATGGCCAATAGATGTAGCAAAGTTGCCGCAGTGGATTACACAACGCATGCAACAAAATGGATTAAGAACCGATTCTTCAGGACTTAAATTACTAACAGAATATGTCGAAGGAAATTTGTTAGCTGCAGTTCAGGAAATAGAAAAATTACGATTATTATATGGAAGTTGCACATTAAGTGTAGAACAGATAGTTGCTTCTATTACTGATAATTCTCGTTTTAGTATTTTTGATTTGGCGGATAATGTTTTGAAAGGTGATCACAGGAAAGTAATTCATATTTTAGGTTGCCTGAAAAATGAAAAAGTGGAACCGTCATTAATTCTTTGGGTTTTAGCAAAAGAATTACGTGATCTTGCTGTCATGGCTCAGAAAATGCAGCAGAGTCATTCTGTCGATCAGGTAATGCAACAATTTAATATTCGCCAGCAACGTAAACCGTATGTAAAACGCGTTTTGCAATTACATAATTATAAAAATATATTAGATATGTTACAACAATGTGCTCAACTTGATCGCATCATCAAAGGCGTTGAATTAGGTAATATTTGGGATGAATTTGAAAAACTGTGTTTGGTTATTTAGTTTAGTGAGCGAACGCCCTTAAGGTTATTTTAATTATTAAATGCTAATTATATATATATGAAACGGTTTTTCCCAAAATCTGATTCTGTTGCAGGTAGTTCTAAAGTATTTGTCTTACACGTTGATCATCGTCCTGATGGAAATGGAGATGTACGCCACGCTTTTGATATATCAGTAGAATTAATCAATTTATTTCCACAAGCAGAAATCCATCTAGTTATTGCTCATAAAGGTAAAATGGATTGGAGTTTAATCAACACTGAGTTAGAAGAGCCGTACAATAAGCAAGTAATAGGGCATTTTTTCCAAATTGATCAATACCAATTTGAGTGTAATGGTAAATTGCATGACCACTATAAGTTGTCTGACTGCAAAGTTGGATTTAAACGATTTGTTTCAGAGGACATAAGTTTAAACAATGCATATACAGCTGCAAAGATAGTTTTTATCATATCGACGCCCTTTCCCCAAGAGTTTTTTAAAAAATACATAACTCCAGAAACTCGTATTATTACAATAACAGAACATTGTGCAACTTCATTTTTAAATGATGATGAAATTGGACTAACAGGCGAGAATTATGTTTTAGGAATAGATAAGATTCATTCGGGAAAAGGCTTACTTATTAAAGACACGCGTCAAGAACCTATGCAAGCTCTATTATCAATTACTGATCAAAGATTTTTACAAAAGTTAGGTTTTAGTCAGTATCCTTTAACACCTGAAAATGCAAAGCAATATTTAGAAGATCATTTAATTGTACCAATATATTACCAATATGGTTTTGATTACATACTAAGACCATTGATATATGCACTTTCTCATAGCCCGCTAGCAGTGGATAAAAAAATGGTTTTCGTAATCAATAGAAATAATCCTGATCTTACCGAATGGAATCGATTTAAATCTGAATTACCTCTTAAAGTAATCACTACTATTTCGAATTTCCCATTAGAAAACACCGCGAGTGATGATGAGTCGGCTAGTATTTCAATAATTGCAGGATACTGGTTTGAAAAATCTGGGGATTTCAAAAATTTATGTAACCTTGCTTTCTGGATGATCTGTTCAGGAGATAAAACTCTCGAAGTTGCTGTTGAAAAAGGCGCTCCTTTCATTTATTCTGCACCAAATAGTAAATTTGGCATGTTTTGGGCGCTAAAGAATACAGTCACATCCAATTATCGGAAAATCTTAGAAATTGCTAATCCTGCATCCGTTAATCCTGCTCTAACTTATCATGCCGAAAGTTGTGCTAAACAAATGCTATGCGACATTCAAAAATCAAATATACCAACTCTATTTAATTCTGAAGTACGACAAGATTGCGCTAATTTTCGAACTTGGCTATTGAAAAACCGATCTTTTTATAAATTACTACCTACTATTGTAAATGATTCTTCTACACTTCAAATTACTAACATTCCAAATCAGACCGCATTTTAACCATCATATATTGACGCGGAAACAAAAAATTCCTTGTTTGGTTATTTAGCCTTCCAAGGGGATTCGAGTCAAAGGTGTATATATAGGTCCGGTTTTAGTAAGATCGCTTCTGTATAATATTATTTCACGTACTTTTAGATGCATTTTTGGCAATTCAATTTCAAATGGTTCAAAAGTATGTCTACGTCTTGTTATTCTCCCCAATGTTAGATGAGGTGAAAAAGATTTGTTCTCAGGTTTAATATCACAATTTATTAGACCTTTTTCGATAAGTTGGTTTAGTTTAATGAGTTGTGTTAATGGTTCTGGTTGTAAAGCAATAACAAGTGGTTTTTTTATTGATGGAAAAATGACTAATGAAGTAAGATGTATAGGGAACGGTTTAATGTTTTTTATTTTTTCACTTACTTGTTTAGTTATTTGTTGATACTCTTTGTTAGAAATGTTTCCAAGAAAGCGCATGGTAATATGTAAATTTTCCGTTTTAGTCCATCTTATATGCCGAAAATGTTTTTGTTTCATTAAAAACTTAATTAACTGTATCGTTTGATAACGTATAGTATCGTTAATATCGATGGCAAAAAATGCCCGAAATTTTTGAAATTCTTCTATATCCATTTCAAATAACATCCTAAAAGGGACATAATAAGTAATTGTTGTAAATATAACAGAATTGTTATATTATTACTATATGAATTGCAAGGAATTTAGACGATGGCTTAAAAAACAAGGATGTGTTTTTGACGAATGTCGTGGGAAAGGAAGCCATATTACAGTACGCTATGGTAATAAAATGACTGTTATGCCGATGCATGGCTCAAAAGAACTTCCGATAGGTACTGTAGCTGCAATTAAGAAACAACTTGGGTTAAAGTGAGGTGTAAACGATGGAAATTTTGAAATATCCAGTTCAATTACATGAAGAAAAAGATGGTATTACGGTAACTTTTCCGGATATGCCATATGGTGCCACTTTTGGCAGTAACAAAGAGGAAGCTCTTTTAAATGCTGTTGATTGTTTGGAGGAGATTATTGCTTCTTTAATGAAGGATAAGAAAGATATACCACATCCAGGTGCAACACGTGGACGCTCTACCGTAACATTGTCACCGGGTTTTTCGGCTAAAGTTTTATTATACAATGCACTTCGTGATCGGCATATGACCAAAGCTGAACTTGCACGGCGTTTAAACTGGAAATTTCCTCAGGTAGATCGTTTGTTTGATACCCATCATAGTTCCCAATTATCACAATTAGTGGCGGCAGCTTCTGTATTGGGTAAAAGTTATGTGGTAGGGATGGAAGACGCACGGCGGGCTTGAAACCGCTCTATTCAAAACTTGGTCAGAAAATATTCATAAACTAATTATGTTGCGTAACTATGGAATTTTGATATCCTTACAAGCCCTTGGTGTAAATTGAGGTGTAAATTATGCATGCGATGGTTAATATTGCTATAAGTGCGGTGCGTAGTGCCAGTAAAATTATTATGCGTTCTGTAGAACGTTTAGAAGGTGGCCGCATTACCGGTGCAGACCGTAATGCTTATGCGGCAGAAGTAGAACAATCCGCAGCCCAGGAAATTATCGACATAATTCACAAAGCATATCCAGAACATAAGATCTTTAAAAATGTACATGAACCGCCTGAAAATGGTGATTACATTTGGATAATAGATGCTATTGATGGCATTATTAATTATGCTCATGCATTTCCGCACTTTTCTACTTCGATTGCAGTGAAGGTTAAGGATAAAATACATCATGCCGTAGTATATGACCCAATACGCCAGGATTTATTTGCTGCGAGTCGCGGTGAAGGTGCATTTCTCAATGAACGTCGCATCCGTGTTAGTCCACACAAGCATATTGAGGGATCCTTATTAGGTACCGGATTTCCGCATAAACAACCGCAACATTTAAAACCATATTTAGATACATTTACTAAGCTGTTTCCGCAATTAGATGGTGTACGTCGCAGTGGCTCATCTGCGCTTGATTTAGCGTATGTTGCAGCAGGTCGTCTCGAGGGATTTTGGGAATTTAGCCTTAAAGAATGGAATATGGCTGCCGGCGTGCTTTTAGTTAAGGAGGCAGGGGGCTTAGTTAGCGATTTTCAAGGTGAAGAAAATTATCTAGAGAGTGGCAATTTAATTGCTGGGAATCCAAAAATTTTCAAAGCAATTTTGCAGGTTGTTCAAGAATGTTTAGAAGAATAGCACTTAAGATTTTCCGATGAGTTTATATCATAAAAATACTAGCGTTGCACTTGAGGATATTCCTTTAGGGAAAAAATCCACCTATGTTAGTCAGTATTCACCGGATTTATTGTTTTCGATACCTCGAGAATTAAAAAGAGAACTAATTGGAGTTTCTTCGCCATTGCCTTTTAAAGGATGTGATATTTGGAATGCATTTGAATTATCATGGTTAAATGCTAGAGGACGACCTATTGTAGCGTTGGGGGAATTTTTATTTCCGTGTGAATCACCAAATATCATTGAATCGAAGTCGCTTAAGTTATATTTAAATTCCTTTAACAATACAAAATTTGATTCATTAAATAAAGTACAGGAGACTATTAAAAGGGATTTGTCTGTAGCATTGAATTATCCTGTTAAAATAAAAATTATTTCGACTACAGATTTTAGAGTAAGAGAAAAAAGTGTTTTTTCTGGTATATGTATAGATGACTTTGATGTTGCTTGTAATGTTTACACAGTTGAACCTAAGTTTTTACACATTAGCAATAAAAAAATTGTTTCAGAAATTCTTTATTCTGAACTGTTAAAGTCTAACTGTCCTGTTACAGGACAACCTGATTGGGGAAGCGTGCAGATTAGTTACACAGGTCAGCAAATAGACCATCAAGGATTGTTAAAGTACATTATTTCATTTAGAAATCATGATGAATTTCATGAGCAGTGTGTGGAGCGTATGTTTGTGGATATTATGCAAAAATGCTCTCCGGAAAAACTGACAATTTATGCTCGTTACGTTCGTCGTGGTGGATTGGACATAAATCCGTATAGAAGTACCGAAGGTGGTGGCGTTCCAAAGAATGTGTGTTTAGTGAGGCAGTAAAGTCTCCGTTTTTTCTACGGTATTGTCTTAATTATTATTTCTCTTAAGCTCTATTCATGCGCGAATATTTTGAAGCAGAAATGCGCTTATTGAGAGAGGCGGCTCAGGAATTTGCAGAGAAATATCCTGAACAGGCAGGTATGCTCAATTTACGTGCTTTGCAGGATCGCGATCCTTATATTGAGAGATTACTAGAAGGTGTCGCTTTTCTCACTGCTCAGATTAAACAGAAGATCGACGACGATATTCCAGAAATTAGCGAGAGTCTATTGTTACAATTGTGGCCGCATTTACTTCGGCCGTTCCCATCTATGACTATTGTGCAATTCAATGCTCGTTTGGGTCAGCTGCAACAAACCTATGAAGTAATTAAAGGAACTGAATTACAAAGTCAAATGGTAGGTGAAAAAGATAATAAACAAGTTTGTAAATTTCGGACTTGTTATTCAGTTAAAGTAAATCCTGTGCACCTTAATGATGTTTGTATTACTGATGACAAGACCGGCGGAAGTTTGATTAAATTGCAATTCCAGATTGATGCAGGAATTACAGCTGATAGTTTGGATTTAAGTAATTTATGTCTTTTTTTACATGCAGATTCAGCTTTGGCATTAGTTCTATGTTTTGCATTGATTGGGCAGACCAAGCAGGTTGAAGTATCATTTCCTGAATATTCAACTCTCTCTAATATTGTTTTGGGTAATCAGGAATGTATTTACCCCAGTAATTTTTCTGCTGAAGATTGCTTGTCGCCAAAAACCGGGCGCAGTTTTTATGGTTTTCATTTGTTGCGCGAGTATTTTTTATTTCGGGAAAAATATTTTTTTATAACTTTACAAGGATTGCAAAATATAAAATGGCCTGAGCACTGTCAACAATTTACTGTGGTAATACATAGTAAATCATTATTGCAGAAAGATTATCAGATAAGTAAAGAAACATTTCATTTGCATTGTGTTCCTGCGATTAATCTTTTTGAGACCACGAGCGAGCCAATTGAACTAACTCATAAAAGGTATGAGTATCCTATCATTGTGAATGCGGACAATTTGGAAGCCAACATGCTTTATAGTATAAATGATGTGTACGGTACCAATAAAATAAGTGGTCAACGCAACATTTATTATCCTATGAATAGTTTTCGTCATAAAAAAGATAATGGTAGTTATTATCACGTTATTCGTCGAGATAGTCATGCGTATTTGGCGATTAATAGTAACAAAAATTTTTCTCAAGAATATTTATCATGTGCTGTTACCGCTTGTAATGGTTATTATCCGCGGAATTATTTGCAGGAAAACCAGATTAATATTCCTGCATCCGGATTTCCGGATTACATTCAATTTAAGAATATTACTCGGCCGACATCAATGCACACTTTTCCGCAGCAAAATGATTATCGTTGGATACTCGTTTCACATCTGTCTTTGAATTATAGTTCGCTAGCTGATTTAAAAACTTTGCAGCGATTGTTAAGTAATTATGATTGGAGTCATCGTCAAGAAAATCAAAAGCGTATTTTGGGCATTCATGATATTGATGTGGCAACCGTCAATAAAGTATACAAAGGTGCATTAACGCAGGGTATTAAATTTACTTTAAAAATACATGAAAATAATTTTACTTCTTTAGCCGATATTTATTTGTTTGGTTTGGTTTTGCATCGTTTTTTTAGCATGTATATAAGTATCAATTTTTTTGTTGTTACTCGCATTATTTGTGATCCTTCTAATAAGGAATTTGTATGGCAATCGTTGCACGGCGTAAACTACCCGCTTTAGTTAAAGATATAATTGAGCATGGATCGCAATATAATTTTTTTCAGGCAATCCGTTTGCTGGAAAATAACTGGTTAACTCAGGATTTATCTGCGAGTAAAGTTAATAAAAATTTTCAATTAATTTCTGCATCTGAAATCAGCTTCCCTGCCACCGATATTAAAGAATGTACTATCGATGAGTACAATAAATTGAAGCTGAAATTAACATTCATGAGCTTATGTGGAGTTGATTCACCATTATCGCATTATTTTTTGGAATATGCTCAAAGGAATGATGAATGCTCACAATGTATAAGTGATTTTTTAAACATTTTTGGTAATCGTTTATATATTTTTTTATATCTGGTTTGGAAAAAATATCGCCCTTTTATTCATATAGAAAAATCTCCTTATCTTGAATATTTAAAATTTCTATCAGGAAATACTCTAACAACTGAAGACACAAATGAATTTGCATTTGTAGGTTTATTAGGTTCGCCGATTCATGGTGCAACTGCTTTAACTGGTATGATTAATGAATATCTAGATAATGTTACAGTTAACGTGCAACAATTTGTACCATGTTTGATTAATCTTAAATCAGTTTTGCATATCGGTATTGATAAAATATGCCTTGGAGATAATGCGATATTAGGGGATCAAATAGTAACTACGACACGAAAGATAATTATACGAATTGGACCTTTAGATGAACAATGTGCTACACAATTATTTCCTGGACAAATAGAGAATTATCGTTTAAGGAGTTTAATTTCACGTTATCTCGGACTAACTTTACAATTTGATTTATTCCTTATCATTAATAACACTCATACACACTGTTTAAAACTTGGAACCGATGTTATCAGTCTTGGTCGCATTAGTTGGCTAGGCAAATGTGCTCATAAAAATTATCGAATACAAGTTTAAGTTAACTTGTCAATTAATTGTGTAAAATATCCGTCATTCCCGCGAAGGCGGGAATCTAGTCAAAAACATTGCAAATGCTGGATCCTCGCGTTCGCAAGGATGACATTTTCTGGGTATTTATGTCACAACACTAAAGACATCATCCTGACGATCTATGAATTCAAGCAATATGCTTAAGATCTTCCAACAGAGCTTCAAAATCAGTTTCGTGTTCGACTTCATCTTCTAATATCGACAAAACCATATTGTAAGTTAATACATCTTTATCTTTGGTTATCTCAAGTAAATGATTATAAGCTTCGATCGCACAACGTTCACCCTCTACTCCAAGTTCAATAATTGCTTTAATGTTAGAATTTTTCGGCTCTAAGTAAGCGCAATTAGCGTTTTCATTAAAACTATTTGGATTGGTAAATGGAGTGCCACCAAGTTGAATAATTCTATCTGCTAACATTCCAGCGTGCTTTAGTTCATCATCAGCATGTTCGGTTAGTTCCGTAACAGCTGTTTCTCGCATCGGTCCTATCGCTATTTTGCTACTAATCCAATATTGATAATAGGCAAACCATTCATCTGCATAAGCTTTATTTAGCATATTAATCAATTCATTGACATCGAGATTAATAATATCTGTTCTTGTCATTCCCATATTTCTTCTCCTAATTTTATAAATGGTAAATTAGTAAAATTATATAAATATAGTAACGGTATTGCAATGAAGATTTGTTTGTATAGAGGCTAAATTGTGTTATAAGATAGTTTAGTCTATAAATTTTGGAGGATTTAATTATGCCATGCAAATCATGTGCAAAAGCAAAGAAGCCTAAAAAGGCTACAAAAGCTAAAAAAGCTACAAAAAAAACTAAGAAAACTTCTCGCAAAAAGAAAAAATAATCCGTAGGGAACAGGTATATCTGTTCCCTACATCTGTTTTTTGTCTATTTTAATTTGTTTTTTAACAAACTATGGGTCAATATTACTATTGGAAAGATGATGATTTCTATCTAAATGTATATGTACAACCAGGTGCCAGTAAGAATGCAATTGTTGGAATATATAACGACAGATTAAAAATACAATTAACAGCAAGACCTAAAGAAGGGCAAGCCAATCAGCAATTAATTAAATTTGTTGCTAAATATTTTGAAGTTCCAAAAAGTCAGTTATGCCTATTTAAAGGGGAACATAGCAAAAATAAGTTATTGTGTATTAAAAATTTCAATAATTCAAAGCTAAGACATGAGAAGTTAAGAAAACTTGAACAATTATCTTCATAATGAATACCTATAATTGACATATGTCAATTTCAAGTTGTATAAAATTCAGTTTCCTTATTCAAGAGCCGAAGCAATTAGTTGCCCGCAGGAAGCTTTAATATCACTGCCTCGAGTTTTGCGAGTTATTGTGTTTATGCCAGCCTTAAGCAGTATGTTGCGAAAACATTCAATAGTTTCGATATTTGAGCAGCGAAATTTGCTGCCTGGAAAAGGATTAAATGGAATTAAATTTATCTTACAGCGAATTCCTTGCACTAATTTTACTAATTCACGTGCCTGTTGCTCGCTATCGTTAACTTTGTCGATCATTACATATTCAAAAGTAACTGCTCGTCGTGGATCTTTGAAATAATTTTTGCATACTTTCATAAGCTCATTTAGGGGATATTTTCTATTGATCGGCATTAGTTTATTACGCAGCTCATCGTTTGGGGCATGTAACGATATGGCCAATGAAGCCTCACTTACTTCCCGCAATTTCAGCATAGCTGGAATAATACCAGCAGTGCTTAGTGTTACACGGTACTTTGAAAGGCCATAGCCATTGTCGCTCATCATGATGTTCATTGCTAATACTACATTATCAAAGTTTAATAGCGGTTCCCCCATACCCATGAATACTACATTGGTAATGGTTCGAGGTTTCCCAAAACCTTGTTTTGAGAATCGTTTGGTTATCATCCATAATTGGCCGATAATTTCTCCGAGTTGTAAATTGCGTTTATAGCCAATTGTTGCTGTAGCACAAAAGCCACATGCTAATGAACAGCCGACTTGCGATGATATACATAAAGTACCGCGGTCTTTTTCAGGAATAAACACTGTTTCGATGTGGTTGTTATCATGTAGTCTAAATAGCCATTTATAAGTACCGTCTTTAGAAACTTGCTCAGAAACAATTGATGGGAATTCAATTATTGCACTATCACGTAATTTTTCTCGCAATGCCAAACTTAAGTTAGTCATTGCATTGAAATCAATTATTCCTTCATGATGGATCCATTTGATAATTTGAACTGCACGAAATGATTTTTCGCCAAGATCAATGAAGAATTTCTCAAGGTTTTCTTGGTTATAGTTGGCTAGATTGATCATTGTTTGAAATAAAATTGTATCAGTTTGGCATATTATAAATAAATATGATTAAAGATGAAGGGATATCAGTACTAATACCTTACAAACTACGTATTGTTTTAAATTTAAACATCTATTAGGATCCATGAAAGAAAGGAGTTTAGATAAGGGTAGCAATTTTCTATTGCAAATATATCACAAGATGATATAATAGAGATGTTTAATAAAGAAGACAAAACACTGGAACATTTACTCGATTTAAACGGTGTACGTTATGTCGTAGATGATGCTCTAGGCTTATGGGTCAAATTTGAAGTAAAAAGGGTTAGAATGATAAGTAACAGATCTCATAATATACGTTACTCATTGAGCTTACATGATAGTTCTAATATAAGAATATTGGGTTTTGATAACGCACATGCTATTAAATTTGGAGGAAAAAGTAATGTTCCTTCAAAAAGGGTATTAGATCACTGGCATTGCAATGATAAAGACAGAGGTAGGCCATATCTCTATGAAAATGCAGCGAAGTTGTTGGAAGATTTTTGGCGTGAAGTCGATAAAAAAATAAAATTACTAAAAAAGGGTGAAAAATGAGCAAGCGGGTAAAAAAAGTAAAAGTAGGTATAATGCCTTTTGACAGTTTTAAAAAGCACACTATATGCATTGCTAAAGGCGAGTATAAGCTCAGATTAAATGAGCCTAAAATTTGGTTCAGCTCCATGAAGTCATTAGCAAATATTTTATCTGAAAAGAACCAAGAGTTATTACGTTTGATTATAGATGTTCAACCGCAATCTGTTTCTGAATTAGAGCCGTTAACAGGGCGTAAAGCTAATAATTTATTAAGAACATTAAGAACTATGGAGAGTTACGGTTTTGTCAAGTTGGTAGAAGGCAAGAAAGGTAAGAAAGGAAAAACGCCTTTGTTACCAGAAGTTGTTTACAATATGGCGAATATTGAGATAAATTTTTGCAACGTCGCTTATAACTAGTAAAAGGTAAAGCTATTATTGCTTTCTAAATTGATTTATGCACAACGCTTTTGCCTCTGGCGTTGTTGCATAAATATGTCATACTCGCGAAAGCGAGTATCCAGTATTTACAATGTTTTTGACTGGATTCCCGCTTTCGCGGGAATGACGAAACATACAAATCTTTATCATTATAAATCAAAAAGTTAAATATTTATGCAACAACGCTTTTGCCGCTGAATAAATGTTTAAATTTAAGATTTCCTTAAGGTAAAGATACTATATTATATATTAGTGGTACAATTTAATGAAAGTGAAAGATCTTTTGTTGATAAAGAGGAAATGAAATGGCCAGAGATGATATAAAAAATGATGGAATGCTAGTCAAGAGGTTGGAAGAGATTCAGTCTGAGTTTTTTTCTGATTTAGCAGAAAAATGTTCAGAAGATGATATTTTACTTATTGCAAAAATATTAAGTCATATCTTAACTTTATCTGAGGTAGATGAAGAAGCACGAATAAAAAAAGCTGTTATAGTTGCTCGAAATTATTTATCTGCATTGGCAAAAACTAAATCATTGGTGGATTTCCCTCAGATAATAGGAGGGTTAATAATTCCAATTAAGCAAGAAGTAAATCAATTCACTGCTGAAAAGTTTGAAAATGAAATATCACCTGATCATTTGCTTAAAAGTCTTTTACAAAGATTTGTTGATGAATGTGTTCGTTCAGTTAAAGAGCAAGATTCTAGTAGAATTGATTCTCGTTTTTTTAACCGTGTAATTATAAGTGAATTGAATAATGGACAAAGGCAACAATTCGGGTTTGAGGGTATTGAAAAGTCTGATGGCCAATCAGGCCAAGGACTTTTATCAAATATAGAGAATGTTTTCCGAGACAAAGGTATTTTATCCGAGAATAAACGTGCGCGCGAAGCCGTAATTTTTTTATTAGGGGATAGGCAATACGGTATAGAGCTTCAGTTACTGACTGTAATTGCTCATATGTTTAATAAAATCGGAATAACAAACCGTGTAGAGCGTGAGGAAATTTCTGTGAATCTCACGAGTGATCATGGATCCATCAAGGTTGAATATTCAGGATCTTTTAAGTTATTTGAATCTAGTTTTAATGGTGATATAGAAAATAGAAAACAATATAAGGGTAGTTTTGAGGCTAATATTAATTTAGTTCCCGAGGATGGACATTTTACTATTCAAATGTCTAAATTTGAATTTGACCTTCGAGATCCGGATTTGATTAGAGAAACGAAATTTTGTTTACTCGGATCTCGTGTTTTAAGCCCTAATTCTTCTCTGAAGACACCAGAAACTCAACAAGAAGAAAAAAGTGCTAAGCATGAATCGGCAGGTATTGAGGAATTTACCCAGAAGGAGTGGAAAGCAAGCATTAAAGCACTGGAAAAAATAGAAAAAGAACAACAGAAGTTAGAGGAGCTTGTACTTAGTGGAGATTTTATTGACAGAAAATTAAAAAATTTTGAAGCATTGAAAACTGCTTACGCTAAATTCGAACAAATTCGCAATAAATATAAATTGAGCAGAGAACAACAATTGTCACTTGAAACGCGTAAAGATCCACTGAGTGATAATTTTAAAGCAAAACGTACAGTAGAGTCAGACGCTTATTTTGAAAAGACTTATGATGAAGTAATAGCACAAGCATTACTATATGGTGAAGCTCATGATTATGCTTTTGTTGAAACTGAAGAGCCGTCAATACGGTGGAATCTTGCTGAGCTAGCCAAAATATTATTAGAGCACGCAGAGCAGCTTAGTAAAAATGTTACTGATGAAAATAAATTAGCTGATTTGCAAACCAAAATAGAATTTTTGCAGCAAATAAGAGATGGAAAATTGAATTTACTACAGCCTTCAGTTAATTTCGATAATTTATTGCTTGAAATAAGAAAAGCACCACCTGTAGAACGTGTTACTGATTCGCAGTTACATGATAAAGCAATAGATGTTTTGTTAGAAGCAAAGCAGCTTTTAGCGAAGCAAGAATGGTTAAAAGAAAGTTTAAATCGTTATTTAAATAAAAATGAGACTGATGATATTGTTCCCGGGCATGTACAGAGTTTATTTACTAAGCTTGAACAGCAACGAATTTGGTTAGAGAAAGAAATAAAGGGTGGTTTAAATAAGAGTATGTCTAACTATGAAGAGTTTGGCATATTAATTAGAAAAGCATATCGTTCTCTTGAAGCTGGTGATATTTCTGTCGCCATGAGTATTTATCAGCAGATGTTAATTGTTCCAGAATGGCAAAAATATTTGAAATCTCATCCGCAGAATGCCCGGCAAGTTTCAAGTTTATACAATACTATAGTCAATGCTCAGACTAAAGCGATTAAGGAAGTTGCAGCTAAATACTTTTTACAAATAAATCTTGATGACCTTTATGCACAAAAAAGTGATGAATTAACACAATTCGCTGAATATTTTAATAAGTTGCCTAATCATGTACGGGAAACTATCTTAAGTAAAAGTTCACTTCCTCTTAGGATTATACAAACTGAATATTGGCTTTGGGTTGCTAATCAATGTTATTTAAATGGTGATTTTTGTAGCAGCACAGCAATTATGATTGGTCTTCAAATGGTTCTTGGTAAATTATTAACAGAAGACGATCTTTCTACACAAGCACAAAATAGATATAGTGAACTTAAAGAATTAACCGGAGGTGGATTTAATTGGAAAGAATTACGTCGAGCAATGGATAATTGCCAACAAGCGGTCCCATTAATGCTGATATATTTGGGGGATTTGGACAAAATAAAAGAGCGTGACAGACTAGGTAATTCTAATATTAAACTTAACGATAGTACTGATGCACATAAAATAGTAGATATGCTCAAAAGTAAACAGGAACACTTACGAGAATCTTATACACAATCTTTATCATCACCTGCCGCAACTAAGCTTAAGAGAGCTTTATACAGTGTTAATGAAATAATGAAGGAGTTTGGAGAATTAGAACAGGAAGCGGATAGTATCTATTCAACTGTCTTAGAATTATGGAATCGGATATCGGCTGATGACCAACCACATGATATTTCTGAACTAAATTTTGATAATTTAAAGAAAAAAATTGAGGAACTGGAATCTAAAGTAAATGATTATCCTTCACCCGCAGGAAATAGAGAAATTTGGCAATTAAAAGAAACCATCAAGGATACTATTAATAAAACTCAAAAAATGCTAGTAGAATCGGTATATTTTTCAGAATTCGATCGAGATAGATCTATTCTTTGTAAAGAAATAATCGAACATTTAATAAACTATCAACAGCATCCAGATGATAAAGATAATTTTATTCGATTAGTCATGAAAACCAAATTTGTGACAAGGGGCAATAAAGGCGGTGATGATTTACTATTACAGTTAGAGGGTTATTTGGAACCGCATCTTCCGTTAATAAAATACTTTGCGGGTATGTTATTGCCAAGGCAAATTGCTCGACTAACTTGGGAAAATATGGAAAATGCGTTTTATGAATTATTAGATAGTTTAAAAAATATAGCAAAGGATACTCCTATTTTAGAAAATGCAGCAGAGGATGATCCTATTTTAGATAATGGTCTTCCTTTTGTTGTTCATTTTTTAAGTGGGATAATGGCAAAACTAGAACATGATTTTATTCCAGAATTAAATAATTTGCAGTCGCGAGTTGCTGAAACTGAAACAGCAATAATGGATCATTTTCATGAATTAATTACACAAATTCTGCGAAGATCCGATGTGGTACAAGCGGATTATGATCAATTGGTACAATTAACAGATCAATTGAGTAGTCTAAAAACTGATATTAAAGAACATTTAGATAATGTAAATGAGAATAGTGTCTTATTTGATATTCGTAATGATTTATTAACTAGAATAAATAACAAATATGAATTATCAAATGTTTTTATTAAGCCGAAAGAATCAGCTGCAGATCTTAAAAAATTGCTGACAAACCCGCCTTCAACAATTCATTTGCGTAATAAATTGCAACAAATTACTCAGGCTAAATTTTCAGATCAAGAAGCAGCTGATATAAAACAAGTTGCATTTCATGCCATGATTGAGAATGAGAAATTGGCAAAAATATTGGAAGGACACACCTTAAAATCTCGTCATGCTCATAGCAAAAATATTTTTAGTTATAAATCGACTAGTAAATGTATAGACAATTTAAATAAAGCGATGCGTAAGCAAGACTTGAACCAAGTTAACCATTGGTTAAATGAGCTAAATGTGGATGTCTCCAATGATCAATTGCAAAAGGAATTGGGTTCTATGGATTTGGTAACAAGTGGAACAAGAAATATTGCTTCGTTAGTAGGGTTAACTGCAGGTTCGGTAGCTGTTACTGCGGCGACATTAGGAACTGGTCTTGGTGTTGCTGCGTTGGGCGCTTTAGCAACTGCTGTTGCAACAGGTGGTATTAGTTATTTTAGCCAGCGTAAATCTACAACGCCTTTAAGCAAGTTCGGTTTATTTGCCGAAAAAAATGCTCCAGAAACTTCGTCGGTGGAAGGGCCACAAGAAACTCAGCATTCGGAACAAACTCCGGTTATTCAGTCTAATGTTTCTATAGGTATGGAGTAACCTTTATGAACCATTATTCAAAATAGTCATGACCAATTTGAAATCATATTCAAAATGGTCAGAAGCATTTAAGCTGGAAAATACTTCAAGAATGCAAAAAGCTGGCATCGCAATTTAATTAATCAAGATATACCTGATAGCTATCCGATTACTTAATCTATACAAGTAAAACAGATTTTCTGTCTAAAATCGATTTATGCAACAACGCCCAAGCCCTTGAAAAAATGTCCAAATTTAAGATTTCCTTAAGGTAAGAGTGCTATATTTATGGTACAAACGATGAAAAGTGAGAAAGAATATGCCGAAGTTTAAAGTAAATCTTTCGACAGCTAATAAAAATTTACAAGAGTTCGAGAACACTCGGAAAGGAAATATTGGGCCTATTTTAAATCAGTTGTTAGAAAATGATAATTTTTGTATGCAACTGAGTCGGGGTAATGATACTTTCAAAATTTTTGGCAGTTATATAGATGAAGCGTCAAAAAATGAAGGATCAACAAGAGACCAAAACTTTAATGAGAAATACTCTAGTGAAGTTAGGAATGTTGGGTCTATCAGAGCAAGAGAAGTAGCTGAGTTTTTCGTAAATAGATTAGTAGAAAAGGAAGTTTCTGAAGCTACAGCACAATTTATATTACTGCTAATATGCGGACAAAACAACGAACTTGGTGGTGTCCCATACTGTGGAAATGATTTTATTGAACCTTTGCTTAGCCGACTATTTATTGATGATTTCATTTATAATGTTAATGCTGATACGGACAATGATAATGAGTCAGAGCGTGAGGAATTTGGGATAAAAATAGAATGTTTAGATGAGGAAATTAAAATAGTTTGTAAGGCAGCTTTACGAAAAGTTGGCTTCACTGGAAACAGTACGGAACCAGAAATTAGATCTATTCCTATTGAATTTGTTATTCGAGTAAAAAAAGATTTATCTTCCCCAATCGAAATAAGCCTTGAAATCGAAAAGGATGAGTTAATCAAAAAAATTCAAATTCCTGATTATCCTGATGCACGGTTAAAAATGGATGAATTGGGATCTGAGGATAAAATACACAAATTTTTGACTGAGTCCGTATCTTTGGCGCTAACACAAGAACAAAAGCGACAGATATATCAACAACGAGCAGAAATTGCTGAAATTATACTAGCTTTTCAATCACTGAAATTATTGGTTGGGTTAGATAAAGATGCGATTTGCGTTAATGAATTATTGAATAATTCCGAATTAATTAAAAAGCTGAATTTGACAAAATCACAGGTCAAAGAAATTGCTCAAATTATAGGAGATAATTTTGAGGAAGTAAAACGAAAATACGATAGTGCTATAGATGGTGAGTGGTATAAATTACATAAAATAAGAACACAGGAAATGCGTAAGTTGGAAAGAATGCACAGAGCATTAGGACGTATATTAAGCACCCGACCACGACTATTTGGCATAAATTATGGAAAGCGTTTAAGTAAAGAACAAAAAAAAGAAATTACTAACTTAAGAAATGAAGTAAAGTCATATTGTGTAGAGCAAAAATTACCTTTTTTACGCAAACCATTTTACAAATTGGGACAGTTTTTTAGATCTTTATTTGGTGCTAAGATCGATGAAGAATATGTGTATAACAAACATAGTATAAAACAAGAAATAAAAAACATTTACACGCGTGCTAAGCAGTTGAAGAATCTTTTATTAATTCCTGAACAGTCACATAATGATGTTTTTGTTCAGCTTAATAATTTGGAAGCTGAAGTTACTAAATTAGAAACTAGAATAGGAGATGGTTATTTATCTGAGGAAGATAAAGAAGAGCTTCTAAAAGAACATCGGAAAACGGAGTTGAGCATAAATAATATAAAGTCAGATATGAGAAATTCAAGGTTTGTTTCTTTTGATATTAATAACTTGAGGCAATTTTTTAAGGAAGAAATAGTGAATATTAATACAACGGCTTTGCAATTAAGGAATCAATTATTAAATGGGAATATGTCACATAATGATGTTTTTATACGACTTAATAAGTTGAAAATTGAGGTTACTGGATTAAAGCCTATAATAGAAGGTAGTTATTTGTCTATGAAAGATAAAGAAGAGCTTCAAGGAGAATGTCAAAAAGCTAAATCACGTTTAAGTGAGATAAAGTCGAATATGGAACGAATTTCAAGGTCGCTTTCTTTTGATCATATACTTTCTAAGCTGGATGAAAGCAAACCACCTTCTTCTCAAACTATTGACAAAAGTCGTCAAGAAGTTAAAAGTTCGGTGCCTTCGGCTGAGCAACTTGCGATGAGAGCTGAAAAAGCAGTTCAGAATCGTAGTGAGTCAATTAAAGAATTGACTGAATTAGATAGAACTGTACCTGTACCTGGTGCAACACTTGATCCTAAATCTACTTTACAAGTTGATTCAAGTGGTGCTACACTACAACCTACATGTTCTTTTTAAAAAAGAGGTTATGATATGCCTTCAGTGACACAACGGAGAAATCATACATTTTGGCCCTTATTCAGAAAGGCGACTATTACACAAGCTGAAATCGCGTTTCGAAAAGAAAAAATAGAGGAAGCAAAAGAAACTCAAAAAGACTTAACCAACATAATTTTGGAATATGAAGAGTATTTAAGTATTCTTAAAGCAATAGAAGAACAACGACCTTTAGGTGAAGATGAAAAGAGAAGTAAACAAATCTTAATTGAGACTCTAGAGAAACTTAAAGATCCCATCGAAAATAAACATCTTGATGAGCTTATTGAGCAAAGGGGAGCGGAGTTAACGCAATTACAAGGATCAGTTTTATAAAACAGCCTTTCCTTTAGGGCTAATAATTATTCTTCTTGTCCGTAAACGCATAATAATCATTTCCCTTTTTCTGGATCCCGCGGTCAAGCCGCGGGAAGACGAAAAGGGATGTGGGGAACGGAAAAAGTTGCGGGATGATGTGCGGGAATTGCCCTTAGGATCCGATTTAATATATATCCAGGTCTATTTCAAATCATAGCCGCGAAATCTGCGGTAGCAATACCTAAAATTTGTAATTTATTGTTGATCGATTTGGTAATATTTTATATTCTGGAATTAAGGAATCTCTTGAAATTAAGGAAATGTCATCCTCGCGAAAGCGAGGATCCAGAAAGCATTGTGAATCTGGATTCCTGTTTTCGCGGGAATGACGAGAAAATAGAGCGGGAATGACGGGAAAATGGCTTTTTAGGTAAGGCTATCGGATTTTGAAAAGGGTCTTTAAAGCTCAATTTTGTTTCGGAGTAAATTGATGAGTTTGAAAATCGTAGTATTAGTAAAGCAAGTGCCTGATACTAAGAATATTACCAGTGATGCTATGACACCTGAGGGCACGGTTAATCGGGCGGCTTTGTCAGCTATTGTTAATCCTGAGGATTTGAATGCACTTGAAGAAGCATTAAAGATTAAGGAGTCGGTTGGTGCGGTTATTACTGCGATTACGTTAGGGCCTCCTTCGGCTGTTAAAGTATTAAAAGAATGCCTTTATCGCGGAGCCGATGATGTTGTTTTGGTGACTGACCAAAAATTTGCAGCATCGGACACGCTTGCTACTTCCTATGCACTTAAGTGCGCAATAGAACGGATAGGTGACTGCGATTTAATTTTCTGTGGCCGCCAGGCTATCGATGGTGATACTGCTCAGGTTGGTCCGCAGATTGCTGAAAAACTTGGGATTGACCAGCTTACCTGTGTGTCTGAAGTTGTTGCGACTGATAGTAGAAGCATTACTGTGCGAAGAGCTATCGAAGGGGGTTATGAAGTAGTTCGAAACAAATTCCCAGTTTTGGTAACTATAACAGCTGATGCCAATGAACCGCGTTCACCAAGTGTCAGGCAGGTTATGATATATAAGAACATTGCGACGAGGTGTGTCCCGTCTGATGACGTCTATATGTATCCTGATTCAAAGCTATGTAACTATATTAAAGAGTGGCACTTAGATGATATAAAAGCTGATCCCAAATTGTGCGGTCTCACAGGATCTGCGACTAGAGTTAAAAGTATTGAAAATGTTGTCTTAGCTGCGAGAGATATAAGGCAAGTTTCAAATGATGAGATAGATATCAGTAATCTTGTTAGTGAATTAGTTACGGAACATATTTTAGGATAAACAATGATGAGCAGAAATAGTGTCTTGGTATTTGTAGAGCAGAATAGTAAAAAGATAGCTGATGTAAGTTTGGAGTTAATATGTAAAGCTTCTCACCTTGCCGAACAACTCAATGTTGATGTAGAAGCTGTTGCCCTCGGCCATGATATGAAGAATGAGTTACAAGTATTAGGTTATTACGGGTGTGATAATGTCTATTATATAGATGATAAGCGATTGGCGCATTTTACTTCAGTTCCTTACGCCAAGACGATAGTTAATGTTATTAAAAAATGCCAGCCACAGATTGTTTTATTTGGGGCTACGACAATAGGCCGTGATGTTGCACCTCGCGTTGCCTCGCAATTAAAATGCGGCTTGACTGCTGATTGTACTGATCTAAAAATTGGTAACTACGAATTTGCTGGCAAAACCTGGGAAAACATTCTACTGCAGATTCGCCCTGCTTTCGGTGGCAATATAGTTGCTACGATAGTTTCGCCGGAAAGCGTACCCAGTATGGCGACTGTGCGCGAAGGTGTTATGAAAATGACCGCGCCTGATGAGTCTCGAAAGATTAATATTATTGAAGAAACATGTGAGCTCTCTAATGGTGATTTTTTAACAGAAATTTTGGAAGTAGTTCGCGAAGAGAAGAGAGTCAATCTTAAAGCTACGAAGATAATTATTGCTGCTGGCATGGGAGTTGCAACCCAAGAGTCCATGGTTTTAGTTAAACAACTTGCAAAAGTATTAGGTGCCGAAATAGGATGTTCGCGTCCGGTAGTTGATGCTGGCTTATTGGAACATGACCGCCAAATTGGCCAGACTGGTACTACAGTTCGTCCCAATTTGTATATCGCTTGTGGTATCTCCGGCCAGATTCAGCACTTGGTAGGCATGAGTGAAGCAAATCGTATTATTGCAATAAATAGCGATCCTAATGCATCGATTTTTAGGGTTGCGCACTATGGTATCGTTGGCGATCTTAATAATGTTATACCAAAAATAATTAAGGCATATAAGACAAAAGTTTAGGGAGAAGGATGTGGCAAATTTTTATTTAGATAATAGTGATATTCTGTTTCATATGAAAAATATGGATATTTCGCGTATTGTAAATTTAAGGGAAGAGAATTTTATAGAAAAAGATGTTTTTCCAGAAGCTCCTCGCGACGTTGAAGATGCTGTTGATAATTATGCCAAGGTGCTTGAGATTGTAGGTGAAATAGCTGGAGAGTTTATCGCTCCGCGTGCTTCTGATGTTGACGAAGAAGGAGCTCGGCTCGTTAATGGAGAAGTATCTTATGCGCAAGGGACCAAAGATGCAATTGACCGTCTCAAAAAATCTGATCTTACGAGCGTTACACTGCCTCGAAAGTATGGCGGGTTAAATTTCCCGAAAACTATTTATGCTATAGCAATTGAGATAGTTTCACGAGCTGATGCAGCACTAATGAATATCTTTGGGTTGCAGGAAATTGCAGAAACTATTTATAAATTTGGTTCCGAGGATCAAAAAAAGCGTTACTTGCCTCGTTTCAGTAACGGCGAAGTTATGGGATCGATGGCACTTACTGAGCCGGATGCCGGTTCTGATCTTCAGTCTATTACGCTTTCTGCACATCAAAAAGATGATGGCAAGTGGTATCTCAATGGCGTCAAACGCTTTATCACTAATGGTAATGCGCAGATATCTTTAGTTATGGCGCATTCGGAACCAAACATATCTGGAGGGCGTGGTATCTCATTATTTATCTACGAGCGCGACAACAATATGCGGATTCGCCGCATCGAGAATAAGCTTGGAATTCATGGTTCGCCAACTTGTGAGCTGCAGTTCAATGATGCACCGGCTGAACTTCTCGGGCAGCGTAAATTCGGCCTGATTAAATATACTATGTCGCTTATGAACGGCGCTCGTCTAGCAGTTGCAGCACAGGCTCTCGGCATTGCTGAAGCAGCATATCGAGAAGCGAATAGCTATGCCAAAAGCAGAGTCCAGTTCGGTAAACCTATAGGTGATATTACTGCAATTTATGAAATGCTGACTGACATGAAAGTAGCGATCGAAGCTGGCCGTTCATTCCTTTATGAGACGGCATGTATTGTAGATATTAAAGAATGCCTTGAGGAAACAATTGAGCATCATCCTGAGCAAAAGGCTGATTTGCAAGAAGACTTAAAACGTTATAGTAAATACGCTGCGCTGTTTACTCCTGCTCTTAAAGCGTATTTGACTGAGAAGGCAAACCAAATATGTTATGACGCACTGCAGATACATGGTGGTAGCGGTTATACCAAAGATTATAGTGTTGAGCGTCTTACTCGTGATGTACGGGTAACCAATATTTATGAAGGCACTACACAACTTCAGGTTTTAGCTGCCATAGGCGGGATTATCTCGGGAGTTATCTTTGACAGGCTCAATGAATACGAGAATGATTATGATTTTTCGCTAATTGTTGATGTTTTTAGTCAGGCAAAAGAATTACGAAGCTATCTTAAGGATGCTATTATATATATTCAGGAAAAGGAAGATAAGTCTTATCAGGAGTATCATGAGCGCCGTTTAGTAGAGATGGGAAATGATGTAATTATCAGTTTCTTGTTATGCATCGATGCCCTTAAATCTGATAGAAAGAAGAAAATTGCTCAGCTATTTATTGCTAAAGCCTTGCCGTGCTGTAAGGCCACAAAGAATTATATTCTCTCTGGTGACAAGGGTGTGCTAGAATTTCATGGTGATGTGGTAGGGTAAATTTTTTCAATTACGTAAGGTTTACTTAAGGATTAAGGTTTATAATTGTTAATGTATGGTTAAATAAAGGGGGTTATATGGCTGAATCTAAAGTATATTCTCAGGAATTTTTGAGAAGCAAGCTTGGTCCATTTGGGATATTGGGAAAATTATCTGAACTCAGAGAATTGACACCGCAAAATCAAGAAAAGTTTCTAAAAGTTATTGATGCCTTTAAAGCAGTTGTTGGGGAGGCTATTACGAAGCCGGGTTTAAAGTTTAATGACTTAAAAGACATAATTCAGTTTTGTAAAGATAATAAAGAGGTTTTTTCAACCGCAATTTCATCTTGGCCAACAACAAATGAAAAGGAAGAAGAAAAAAAGTTGAGAGCAACAAAAGCGCTTGAGGATTTATTCGGATCAATAACAAGCTTAGGATCATTTGATAATATTCAGAGTTTAAATGATGACCGACATAAAGAATTGAACATACATAATAAGTTTCGAAACGTTACTAAGAATTTGGAAATAGAAGAAAGTCCATCAAGTGTGTCTATCAAAACTCACGGTGTTGAAGTTACACTGTCAGATAACCAAATTAATATTCCTAAAGGATTTAGTTCATTATTTGGCCGGGATAAAAGAAAAATTGCTAATATTGTTGCTCTGATGGCGGCAAAAAAAGGATGGAAGGAAGTAACGATTCATATTGATTATCAAAAAAATCCTTCTGATGCTATGATATTTATGCAGGCTTTAGTTGAAAATGGTTTTTCATTAGATAGCATTTATGTGCAGAATGGAGCAGAACCCAGAGTTAAAGTTCTAAATGCACAGAGAAAAAATGGTGAAGCTTTACTTTCTGGGCAGCAAAATAATGATCTTGCACTGAGACAGGCAGAAGTAAATCAGGAACTTAATAAAAGATTTTCAAACGAGCAAATTAAAAATATGATAACTGAAACTGAACAACAGCAACCTTATAAATGTAAAAGCTCATATGAGAATATGCTAGATAAGCTTAGGAAAGGAGGTAGTAAGGATGAAGTTACATTGAAGAGTGATCTTGAACAAGCTATAAAAGATTTGAAAACATCTAATGCTGCGTATCCAGCACAATCTCCAGGACAACATCCTAATGCTGCTATGCCTGAACAGGTTGTCGGTGAGCCACATGTTAATCGACGAATATCAGAAGATGGTAGTCTCTCGCAGAATGAGACGAGCGCTCCCACAGTAACGTTGTAAAAAACGACTTTGTCGATAATCACGAATAAAACGTAAGGAACAGGCATACCTGTTCCTTACATGCTGGATCTCACTTTCGTAAGGATGGTTCGTACAGTATCTGTGCAACAACGCCCGGCTAGAAAATTTTTTTATTCGTTTTAAGGTTTTCTTAAGGTTTTGATGATATCCTTATAGATAGTAAAATTATAAAAATATATTGTTATTTTGTGATATGTGAAGAGTATTATGAGTAAGAACGGAGTTATTAAAAAATCATTTAAATCGTTAGTAAACATACGTCGTTGGATAGCCTTGGACGAAATAAAAGGGCATGGAAGAATGATTATCTCCCTTGTTAAGGGATTAACTAAGTTTAAGAAACAACCTTCCTTACCTAATGAAACTTTTGAACAAGCGAAGACTCGTTTGGGCTTAAGTGAGCAAGATATTAAACAGCGTATGAAAGTACGGTTACATTTAGTAGTTATTTATTTGTTAATAGCTTTAGTTCTATTTATTTACATGATGTATTCCTTCATAAAAGGTCATTTTCTTGCTGGCTTTTTCAGCACTTTATTGGTTGCATTAGTATCAGCTTACGCTTTTCGCGAGCACGTTTGGTATACTGAAATGAAATATCACAAATTACATTGTACTTTTAAAGAGTGGTTAATGTTGGCTTTTAATAGGATGAATATAAAGAAATGAAAAGTTATATAAAGCGTAGTATCTGGTTATTTATTTTAGGTTTTGTTCCACAATTGGCATTTGCTGGTTCTAATCAAATATGGCCGGTTGTTAATACTTTTACTCCCGCTTCTGCAGATTGGTCTATTGATTTTCTACGAATGATGTTTGGTCAAGTGGGCAATGTTTTAACAGGTGCACAGCAGACTATTATCGGTAAATTATTTAGTGTATTCAATGTTGCGGTAATGGGACTGGTCGCTATTGTAATAATTTATGTAATCATAAGAATTATTATGGATACTTGTATTCTTGGTCCTGAAATGAGGCAGAAAATAAGCCACTGGGTTGCAGTGAGAGTAGCGATTGGTACTTCTTTATTAGTGCCTTTCAAAGGTGGCTATTCTGTTATTCAAGTTATTATCATGTGGGCAGTGATGCAAGGAATCGGTCTTGCTGACCATGCATGGACAACTGCTGTAGATTATCTTAAACAAGGTGGCAATATTTTTGTATCTAATCAGCAAGCTGCTGATTCCAATAAAATTAGAGCACCATTAGTTGATACGGCGCAAGCTAATGACACTCCGAAAGATGCTGATCCAAGTAAAGTAGGAACTGTTGATATACTAAGATCACTAGTTGCTATGCATATTATTGAACGTGATATACAAGAGCAACAGGAAGCGCTTAAACAAGATATGCTTGATCATCCATATAATTATCCTAAAGAAGGAACTCCTGAATATAAAGAACTAATGAATAAATATAGTCGGAGAGTTTCGTTAAAAATTAATTATGATGATACTACACAAACAGCCACTATTCCTTATTCTGATGATCCAGATTATAGTAAATTTAATGGATCCTGTGGTGTTTATAATTGGGGTGTTAATAATCATCCTATTTCCAATGATCCAGCGAAAGCAAAGCAGCTTAAGGAAGAATATGAAAGTGCAAAAGAAGCCGGCTTGAAGCAGATGGTGTTGGATCTAGATCCATTGGCCAAAAATCTTGTAAATCAAGCTTATGAGTATAATGAAAATAAACGAGAGCCAGTTATCGGTGGGGCTGTACAGATTTTAAATACCGCAGGGACATATCAATCAATTCTTTATCCATCAGTATTATTTGCTTCCGCACTTGAAGATGAAAAGAATAATGATTTAAATAAAATTTTGACAAGTTATGGTTGGGCAGCTGCTGGTAGATATTATTGGCAGATTTCTCAAAATCCGGGTTTTAAAGGATTTGATACTGATTATAATAAAAACAATTATCAAGTAAGTATTAATAAATATCCTCCTGGTATAAAAACAAAAAATGTTGATGATACGGATAGAGGGCAAAGTTATGACAACTTATATAAACAGTTAAAGTCGGAGGATGCAAAAGAAGCATTTTCAACAGCTTCACAGTTTATCAATGGATCTATATCTAATCAAGGAGCTGAATTACCAAGTGGTATTCATTCTCAATCTATTAAGATTTTGACAAATTATAATAATAATGTTGAAAAAAAATATTCGGGAAGTACAAAATTACCGAATTTAAATTCAAGCACATTTTTTAAAAATAAAAGTGACTTTCATCTTCAAAATCATTTTGATATGAGTGATGATGGGGGATATGTTCCTCCTAATCAGGGGAGTGGACACCATTCACATACCCCTCCTGTCCCCAAGAAGGGAAAAGCTTATGTGTGGATTCGTGATCGTGTTACTGGTCTTTTAAATGATTTAACACCTAAGGGAGATAAGTCCTTTAAAATTTTTAGTAGGCATGCGAATAATGCAATTGATACTTGGTTTAGTTACATGGTGGATTCTAAAAACGAATTTTTATCCCCGATGACTAAATTACAAGAAGTAGGTACAAATTTAATGACGCAGGCAGCTGAAACTTGGAAAGATTTGTTTAAGGCGATTTATCAGATCGGACTTGTAATAACTAGTAGTTTTGGCATCCTAGGTGTTGGTACATCTTTTGGTGCAGCTGTCACAACAACTCCTTTTGGTTTTGGTGCCGGTGTCGCAGCATTAGGAACTACTATTGCTGCTCTTGGTAATTCAGTGTTGTCCTTCGTTATGGCTATAATGTTTTTTACGTTACCTTTAGTGATAGCAGTAACCGCTCCTATGTTTGTTGCTGGGGCAATTTTAAGTGTTTATCTTCCTTTGGTTCCATTCATGTTCTTTACGTTTGGAATCATAAGTTGGTTAATTTTTGTGATTGAAGCAATGGCTGCAGCGCCATTAGTAGCTTTGGGTGTTACTCATCCAGAAGGCCATGACCTGATGGGTAAAGCTGAACAGGCTTTAATGTTATGGTTGAGTGTATTTTTACGTCCGATAGCTATGATAATAGGTTTAATAGCTGGTATTGTGCTCTTGTATATTGCTGTAAGTGTGTTGAATGCGGGATTTGGTGGCATTGTTGATGACATATTCAATGGTGCACCTTCTAGTGCTTTTAAAGGTATTACAATAATATTGATTTATACATTTATTATGGTCGCGTTGGTAAATCAGTGTTTTGGATTGATTTATCTTATGCCAGAAAAGATTATGCGCTGGCTTGGATTACATCCAGAAGGCAGTGATATACCTCATCTTACTGAAAGTGTTAAAAGCGGTGTTACACCGTTTATGCAGGGCACTGCAGATGGTGCAGGAAAAGTTAGTGGCGAGAGTTCCAGAAAAATTGCAGAAGGTATTGGCGCAGTCGCTCAAAGTAGTGCACAAAGTTGTGAGGCGTATGCAAAATACAAACAAGAAAAGGGCAGTGGCGGCGGTTCTGGAGGTACAAGTATTACAGGAGATCAGGGAGGTGGTTCAGGAGGCGAAGGTGGTGCTAGCGATGCAGCAGCAGGAGCAGCAGGAGCAGTCTAACAGAGTAGACCCTAATCCAAAACCTTGCTACCAGCTGCTAGGATTTTGAATTCTCTCTCAGGGATGATGCCTTCTTCGAATTTCTTTAGGGCATCCACGATCATTGGCTGCCCTTTTTCTTTTACTAAATTTCTAGTTATAGCCGTTACTTCGGTAGGATCTGCTTCTAATAAACGGTTACGTACTTCTTCAGTAAATATTAAATATTCGCGAAGAGCAACTCGTTTGCCATCTACTGTAGGTACTAATTTCTGCCATATGATAAGCCGCAGAGTTTCGATGATATCGATAGTTCGGCCGACACGTTCTTCGCGTGGAAAGGTGCCAACTAGGCGGCGAATAGTTTCTGCAACTCCGGTAGTATGCAGAGTTGTATATACTGGATGTCCAGTAAGTGCGGCTTCAATAACTGCCGCAATAGTTTCTTGATCCCTGGCTTCACCGACCAAAATTAACCTTGGTTTGCGGCGCAGAGCATTACGTACACCGGCTGCAAAACTGGGAAGATGGCGCGGAATCTCCGATTGGCTTACTATCGCAGTGGGTTTTTCAATAGCATCGTAGACGAATTCGATCGGAGCTTCGTAAGTTAGTATTTTACGATTGCATTCGGGATCTTTGGCAATGTCACCGATAATCGATGCTAGTAAAGTTGTTTTTCCAGACCCAGTAGCTCCGGTAACATAAACAACTCCTTCCTGGGGAGCGATGACATCTATAATATCTTGTGGTAAATCCATGCTGGATAATGGCGGCGGATCTGTTGGAATAGTGCGCAGCGTAACTTGTATGGCATGATGTCCTGCTACCTGGCATCCAGTTCCATTTACTCGATAGCGATAACGTTCTATGCGGCTCGGTCTAAATTCATAATGAGTATCGACATCTCGACCGCTTAGGATTTGTGCAGTGCCATTTGGACCGTAGATAGCATTTAATATGTCGCCGACTTCCGTATTAGATAGTTTGTGTTTGGTAATTTTGTACAAGCGCCCATAAATCTCAACAGTCACCGGTTCATCGGTTTGCAGTGTAATATCTGATGCCTCAATTTTGGTGCAGTATTCAAGGAGTTTATCTACGTCGGTTGCACTAAAACGCAACGGTTCTTTAGGAAGCTGATATTTTGTCTCCATTTGTGGCTATTTTTTCTTTTTGTAAATATGTTTTGTTCGTTTAGAAATTCGTTTATTTTTGCCTTGCAATGAAAATAATCGGGCTTTCCATACTTTGCTGTTAGATTTTAGTTCTGAAATAGCGGTAATTCTTAAGACTTGATCGTTAATTCGTAATCTATCACCGCCACCAGTTACACCCAAGTCTGCGCGAGAAACAAATGGTGGACTGACAATATTTTGAGCTAGCAATTTACGATATAAAATCATCCCTAAATAATCCCTTTTTAAACGATTTACATTAATAGTCAGAATTTCTTGTGCCTGATGAATCCCTTCGTTCCATCCGATAAGTATATATTGGTTCCAGAGATCACGTTCTTGGTTACTTTTGGGTAATAAGCTGTTATCAGGAGTTTCTGGCGGGTCGTAATCCATTAATAAATAATCACGCCAACTTGGTACTGTAGTAACGAAGTGTGCCGGTTTAGTTATTTTATAAATTCGATCAGCAAGGCGAATGCTATAATCACTATCTAGATTCAGAGAACCTGTACTTTCCTCTAGAACCGGTGGCATAACGTTGTGGTCTAACATCATTGCCTGAAAATTGAAAACTTGTGACAGAGTTGCTTTTTGCTCATTTAGTAAGTCATTAATATTTTTGGAGCTTTTGGCTAAAGCTGCTTGAGCGCCGACACTTCTTGCAGTATCTCTTATTACAGTCATCCGTATCTGATTTTCCTGATATTGGGTAGCAGCTGCAAATGCTGGAATTTGACTTTGGACTGTTTCTCTTTGTGAGTTAGCGCAACCGGTAAGTAGCAAGATCAAAATGAGGCAATAAATTGATTTTAAGTTACGGTTAGAATGCATTAAGTTTCTCCTACATTCTGGCGTAACGTAGCTCAATAATTCTACTTCTTGGATAAACTACGATATTTGCCCTATTACCACATTGATAAGCTGCATTGCGGAGAATAGTTGCAATGGGTACTTTTTGTTCAGACAATGAAACGATAATCGGTATAGATGGTGCTTTACCTAGAATGCGTAGTTTATAATAAGTGACTCTGGCTGCATCTTTTAGTAAAGGCTCAATAGGGCCTGTCCAGTCGATAGAAGCTAAGTGTCCCATACCGAGTTTATCAGCGTCTGGTAAGCCGGGTAATTTTACAGCCGGATATGCGGCTTTTTGTATTTCTGCTAATTCAAATAAAGAATTTTTTATAGAAACGGATGCATCTGCTAATTGAATTTCAGCTTGACGCATAGTATCGTCTGTCGTAAGCATACTAACACTACTTCTTTGATAGGTAGTGCAATTAGCAAGTAAAAGTGAAGATATAATGGTTAAATATGTTTTAATTCTCATAATCCCTCAACCAATTTGAAAATTATTAAAAATTGTAGTTATTGAAGCAAGAAGAACTTATTCTGTCAAGTACATTGCGTAAGTAAATTTCATAGTAGCTGTTTTATATGCTAAACTTATTATAGTAAAGAAAATTGGAATAAATAATGCAATATCCTTCTCCAAATGCACATTGGCGTGATTCAGCGAGACCGGCACGGTTTTTCATTTTTGATGCAAAAGCCGCTTTTCCGATGTTGCTATTTTTACTCCATATTAGGTTGTGGACATTTATAGTAGCTATTATCGCCACGTTATTTTTCACTCTGTTAAACCGCTATGGTTTTAGTGTTGAAGTGTTTTTAAGGTGGTTTCGATCATTCTTAGCCGGACGAAGGAAATTGGCTATTCCATGGTGGATGAATTAAAAATTGGATTTTATTCATGGAATTGAGCAACAAACTTTGTAAAATCGCAAAAGTTTTAAAAGCCAATTTTACTTTAAATAATCAGCCAATTAGTTACGAGGATGTTTTTTCTGCAACGGGGTTATTACCAGCGATTGCTAAACGCGCTGATCAGCTTGCTTCTCTTTGTTTGGGTTATGGAATCGGTATTTCTTTTGAAGATGCAGAAAAAACAAAACTTGGAATTAAAGTAAAATTTGATGATGTTACTCCAAATACGCTGCGCTATCTCTGCATTATGGATGTAATCTGTGAACTTATGTTATCTGCTCCATCTCGTGATCTAACTCCATTAGACGAATTAATGTACGACTGAGGATTTAAATAAATCCTCTATAAGATAAAGCCTCGCTTAAATGTTCACTACAAATATCCTTACTATTATCAAGATCAGCTATAGTCCTAGCTATTTTTAGAATGCGGTGATATGCACGTGCTGATAAGCCAAGTCTGTCAGTAGCTGCTTCTAATAGAATTTTATCATTTGTGGTTAATTTGCAAATTTTTTCTACTTCTTTACTGATTAAAGTTGAATTGGGTTTATTCTGTCTTGCTAATTGCTTTTCTCTGGCAGCAACTACTCTAGAGCGGACTCGACTAGATGTCTCAATATTTTGATTATTAGTCTCGGATAATGCTCCTTTGGGTAGGGAAGGTACTTCTATATGCATATCAATACGATCTAAAAGAGGTCCTGAGATTTTAGCGCGGTATTGTTGAATTTGTTTTACCGTGCAGTGGCATCGTCCCTTGGAATCTCCTAAGTAACCACATGGACATGGATTCATTGCTGCGACTAATTGGAATTGGGCAGGAAACTGCGATTGGTAAGAGGCACGTGAGATAATTACATCACCGGACTCTAAGGGTTCACGTAGAACTTCCAGCACCTGGCGATTAAATTCAGGGAGTTCGTCCAGAAATAGTACACCGTTATGAGCTAGAGAAATTTCTCCTGGCTTTGGTGGATTGCCGCCGCCCACTAAAGCTATACTGGATGCAGTATGGTGTGGAGCTCGAAACGGTCGTTTACGCCATTTTGATAAATTGAATACTTTGCCGCAAATAGAGTGAATTGCAGCTGTTTTCAATGATTCATCATCGGTCATTTGAGGTAAAATACCTGGGAGCCTACTTGCTAGCATAGTTTTACCAGTACCAGGTGGTCCAACCATTAGCAAGCCATGTTGTCCTGCAGCAGCTATTTCTAGGGCTCGTTTGGCGTGGTACTGACCGCGAACGTCAGCTAAATCTAGTTCAGCTATATTAGAAAATTTTGTAGTTAATAATTGATGTTTAGCAAGTTCTTTTTCACCTTTTAAATGGGTGCAAACTTCTAACAAATGTTTTGCAGGTAGGATAGAGATATCGCTTACCAATGATGCCTCATCGGCGTTATGTATAGGAATTACTAGATTACGGTTGATTTTTTTTGTTGCGAGTGCAAACGGCAGCATTCCGCTAATTGGGCGTAATTTTCCTGATAATGCCAATTCGCCTGCAAATTCGTAGTCTGTAAGTGTATTGTGAGGAATCTGTCTTGAAGCCGCAAGAATTCCGAGTGCGATCGGCAAATCAAATCGCCCACCTTCTTTTTTAGGCAAATCAGCTGGAGCTAGGTTGATAGTGATACGTTTAGTGGGAAATTCGAAATCGGTATTTAATAGAGCACTACGTACTCGGTCTTTACTTTCTTTTACTGCAGCTTCAGGTAACCCAACGATGGATAGTGACGGCAAACCATTAGAAATATGTACTTCTATTGCAACTGGTGGGGCGTCGATACCAGAGCTAGCACGGCTGTGAACAATTGCTAATGGCATATTTTAGTGTTCCATGAAAAACTTATAATATAATCCCTTATTACATTTACAACACTACCGTGTTTTTTATCCTCTTCGATTCAATGAATCGAAGAGGATGCCCTGTTTTTTCTGAGCAATTTGTTATAAAATCTATTGTCTATTTTTACCAGAATCAACAAACATAATTATGATCAAATTTGATAACGTTAGTATGAAATATAAAAATGATCATGAGGCTCTGCGTCATGTAACGTTGCATATTATTAAAGGAGAAATGGTTTTTTTAACAGGTCATTCTGGCGCTGGTAAAAGCACGTTACTGAAGTTGATTATGTTATTAGAACCGGCAACTCGAGGGCGAATTACTGTCGCGGGAAAACAGTTCGATCGCTTGGCGAAATGGCAGATACCTTATCTACGTCGTTCTATTGGAGTAATTTTCCAAGATCCGCAGTTATTGCTCGAGCACACTGTTTTTGAGAACGTAGCTTTACCTCTAATAGTTTCCGGAGCGAGTTTTAAGGAAATCGATCGTAACACACGAGTAGCTCTAGATATGGTTGGACTATTGGGTAAAGAAAAACATTATCCTTTAGCACTTTCATGTGGTGAACAACAGCGTGTTGCGATAGCTCGTGCTATAGTAAATCGACCTGCTTTATTATTGGCGGATGAGCCTACAGGTAATCTCGATCCACAGTTATCAGTTGAGATTATGCGTTTGTTTGAAAGGTTAAATCAGGCAGATACCACAATGTTAATCGCAAGTCATGATTTAGCATTGATTGCTTCAATGCAGCACCGTATATTAACCTTAAAGCGAGGTATGCTAGTTAATGAAGCTGAAAGTTAAACTAAAAATGTATTGTGTTGCACATCTTCGTGCGATTCTTTCCGGCTTAGGGAAGCTATTTAGCTCACCGTTTTCTGGTCTTCTAACTATTATGGTGATTGGAATCGCTTTGGCCTTGCCAACTTTTCTTTATATTCTGTTACAAAATGCACAGAATCTGACTCAAAGCTGGAAAGAAGACAGCACTCAAATTTCTTTATATTTGAAGAGTGATCTTTCTAATATGCGTACTCAGGATTTGTTACATCAACTTAGAACCAATCCTGAAATAGCCAATGTTACTTATATATCTCCACAACAGGGGTTAAAGGAATTTAGCCAAGTTCTAGATGCACAAACAGTTGTTAGCTTACTTCATAAAAATCCATTACCTGGGGTTATTTTGGTACAGCCAATACTTTCTTTGCGATCTCAACCAACTATAACAATTTTATTGAACTCATTAGGAAACCTGCCCGAAGTTGACAATGCTCAATTAGATTTAGAATGGATGCAAAGATTAGGTAATATCATTAATTTAGCTAAACACGGAATTTACGCTTTAGCATTTTTATTAGTAATTGGTGTCTTATTTATTATTGGCAATACGATCCATTTAGCAACACAAAATGAACGCAAAGGAATTTCAATCCTAAAATTAGTCGGTGCAACCGATACTTTTATTCGTCGGCCATTTTTATATATCGGAGTTTGGTATGGTGTATTTGGAAGTTTAGTTGCTCTGATTTTGGTATCAGCTGCTTTGTCGTGGTTACAAAAGCCGGTAACAAAACTAGCAGGCTCATATAATAGCGATTTTTATTTGCATAATTTAAGTTTCAGTGCAGCTTTTTATTTATTTATTATTAGCGTATTGTTAGGGCTAATCAGCTCATGGTTTGTAGTAACAAGAGAGCTGAAGCATACAGTTTAGTGCATCGATCTATTTTGCTTATAACAAAGTAACGATTAATAGCGCCACGATGTTGACGATTTTAATCAACGGATTTACTGCAGGGCCTGCGGTATCTTTGTATGGATCGCCGACAGTATCACCGGTAATCGCAGCTTTGTGAGCATCGCTACCTTTAGCTCCATGAGCCCCTTCTTCAATATATTTTTTTGCATTATCCCAAGCGCCGCCACCTGTGGTCATTGAGATAGCCACGAAGAGACCGGTGATAATAGTACCCATAAGCACACCACCTAAAGCTTTTGGCCCAAGAAAAACGCCTACAAGTATTGGCACTAGTACCGGCAATAATGATGGAATAATCATTTCTTTAATCGCAGCTTTGGTTAACATACTTACTGCTGTAGAGTAATCTGGTTTTGCTGTACCATCCATAATGCCGGCAATTGTTTCGAATTGACGGCGTACTTCTATGACTACAGAGCTTGCTGCGCGACCTACAGCTTCCATGGCTAGCGCACCAAACAAATATGGAATCAAACCACCAATGAATAGGCCAATAATTACTAAATCATCAGATAGGTCGAAAGCTACCATTTTATGTACTGATGCCAAAGCATGTGTGTAGTCAGCAAATAGAACTAAAGCCGCTAATCCAGCTGAGCCAATAGCATAACCCTTGGTGATGGCTTTGGTTGTATTGCCTACGGCATCGAGACTGTCAGTTACTTTACGTACTTCGCTTGGCAGTTCAGCCATTTCTGCGATGCCACCAGCGTTATCTGTAATTGGCCCGAAAGCATCGAGAGCTACAATCATGCCGGCCATTGATAACATCGAAGTTGCAGCAATACCGATGCCATAGAGCCCAGCGAAACTATAGCTAAGTAAAATGCTAGCACATACAGCCAATACCGGAAATGCAGTAGCTTTCATCGAAACGCCGATTCCAGCAATAATGTTAGTCGCATGTCCAGTAATGGAAGATTTCGCTACATGACGTACCGGACGATATTCAGAGGAAGTATAGTATTCGGTTATCAAAACTAAAATACCGGTAAGAGCTAATCCTATTAGTGCTGCACCGTAAAGCCTTATAGGGCTATAAGCATGTAAACCGCTGAGATGGCCCATCCATCCTAAAGTAATTGGATAGTATAAAATTGCTGCAAGTACTTGAGCAACTAATAAGCCCTTATACATAGAGCGCATAATGTTTTTGCTGCCTTCTTTTACTTTGACGAACATTATTCCTATGATGGAAGCTATGATAGAAACTCCACCTAAGACTAAAGGATAAATTACTGCGTTAACTGTATTTTGTTTAAATGTAAGTGCTCCTAACAGCATAGTAGCGACAATAGTTACTGCATAAGTTTCGAATAAATCGGCGGCCATTCCAGCACAGTCGCCAACATTATCACCAACATTATCGGCAATTACTGCTGGATTCCTAGGATCATCTTCTGGAATTCCCATCTCTAATTTACCTACTAAGTCAGCGCCGACATCAGCTCCCTTAGTGAAGATTCCACCGCCTAATCGGGCGAAGATCGAGATTAGGGAACCACCAAATGCCAAACCTACTAAGGGTTTAATTAATGTGGCTATAGGCATGTCATGCCCATGAATCTTGACTAAAAATGCATAGTAACCGGCAATGCCTAATAGACCAAGTCCCACTACTAACATACCAGTGACGGCGCCACCGCGTATAGCAAGGGTTAAAGCCTTGTTTAAGCTAGTTCGAGCAGCTTCTGCAGTGCGAATATTAGTACGCACCGAGACGTTCATCCCGATATAGCCTGTAGCTCCTGATAAAATCGCCCCGATAGCAAATGCCCAAGCGGTATACCATCCTAATGCTGGAATAAATCCTATAATTAGAAATAGTATAAAACCGACTATTGATATCGTGGCGTATTGCCGATTTAAGTAAGCTTGAGCACCTTGCTGAATAGCTGCTGCAATTGATTGCATGCGTTCATTGCCATTTGCCTGAGCTAGAATCCACTTGCAAGAAATAATTCCATATAGAATAGCTATGATTGAACAAGAAATTGCTACTAAAATACCTATGGACATAATTAACCCTCTAAAAAAATTATCTTTTAAAATTATAGCATGCAAACTGCGCATTTTATAGCGTATAATAATTCCCTATGATTATTAATAGTATTGGTCCCGGGCGACATATTCCTGATGATATTAACGTAGTTATTGAAATCCCAGCATATAGCGATCCTGTTAAATATGAAATGGATAAGAAGACAGGAACTTTGGTGGTAAATCGTTTCATGGCTACAGCGATGTTTTACCCATGTAATTATGGGTATATTCCACAAACCCTGGCTTCCGATAGCGATCCAGTAGATGTACTTGTGATTACGCCGTTTCCATTATTAAGCAGTTCAGTAATTCCGTGTCGGCCAATAGGCATATTAAAAATGAAAGACGAAGCTGGTGATGATAATAAAATTTTAGCTGTACCAAATGACGATTTGACCGATTTGTACCGAGATATAAAGTCTTATCAGGATATGTCTGAAATTCTGTTGCATAGTATTCGGCATTTTTTTGAGCATTATAAAGAACTCGAAGCTGGCAAGTGGGTAAAGATCGAAGGTTGGTTTGGTCCAGAAGATGCTAAGCAAGAGATAACCGATAGCGTAAAGCGGTACAAAAGTTAACGTTTAATAATTGACAAATTTTGTTCAGAGTTTATAACTAAAACATATCGCTGAGCTTATAGCCGAGTGTTATTTTTGGGAAGCAAATGCTTCCTTTTTTTTGGAGTAAAATTTTATGAAAAAGATGATAAGGTTTAAACAATGATTGCTAGAGAAAATAATAATCTTAAAAGATTAGAATATGGTGATTAGAAAAACAAATAAGAAATTTTTAAAAAATTTCGTGCTTTCTCAGCAACCTATTGGTTGGTTGCTATATGCTCAAGCATTTCATAATACAGGCCTAAAATTAGTTGAAAAATATGAACAACGTGTTTCAACAAGTCATAAATTTCATAGCAGTGTAGATATTTTTAATAAGCATCATATGTATAAAGTGGCAATATATCTTTTATCGCATAGTATTGAACTCTTATTAAAAGGAGTAATAAGTGGTTATAAGATAGATGAAAATCCATCAGGTTTTAATCACGGCGTTACAAGGATAAGACCTCTGCACGACTTATTATTTAGTGTTAGATTTGATAAAATATTAGGTAAATTAACTAGAAGATGGAGGATAAAAAATGGCAAGTTTTTTTAGTTTAGGGGCTGAAGAACGGTTAGGAGGAAATAACCAATTATTAAAATTAAGGGACCTAATAGACTGGGGGGCATTGAGGCCATATTTGAAGGGATTATGTAAAAATGAAGAGGACTCACAAGGAGGACAAAAGGCTTATGATCCGATAAAGATGTTAAAGGCACTGTTATTAGGCCAATGGCATAATTTAAGTGATCCGAAACTAGAAGAAAGTTTGCAAGTACGTTTAGATTTCATGCTTTTTACAGATTTTGAATTATCGGAGGATTTTCCTGATGAAACTACGATCTGCCGTTTTAGGAATAAGTTAATAAGACGAGGTTTATACAAGAAATTGTTTAAGAAGATAAATAGCCAATTGGAGGATTTAGGATTTCAAATTGAATCAGCACGAGGAGCGATAGTGGACGCGACGATAATAGAATCGGCGGCGAGGCCACGGCGTATGATTAACATATTCAAAGATCGTGAGGAAGAAGATGCTGAGCAGAGTTATGAAATATCGGAGTCTGTTGATCCAGATGCTAAGTGGCTTAAGAAAGGTAAGAAATATTATTTTGGTTATAAAGGATTTGTGCGAGTATCAGATAAAGATGGTTTTATTCAGTTGTCCCACGTTACACCAGCTAATGAAGCAGAGGTAAAGCAACTTGGTGAATCCATTGCTGGTTTGCCGCCTGATAAAAACTTATATGCTGATAAAGCTTATGTCAGTAAAGAGAATGATGATCTAGTTAAAAAGAAGAAGTTACGGAATAGGATTATGTTAAAAGCAGCGCGAAACAGACCACTGACAAATTGGCAAAAAGTTTTTAATAAACTTATATCTAAACGTAGGTTTCTGGTTGAACAAGGCTTTGGTACATTAAAACGAAGGTTTCAAATGCAACGCGCTAGCTATATGACTAAAGTAAAAGTTGAAGCTCAACTTTGTTTTAAGGCGATCTGCTTCAACCTCTTAAAAGCTATTAATATGGTGGAGTATGCCTAAAATCCTGATTTCATGAGGTAAATCAGTAAAAAATCCTTATAAAAGCTGGAAAACATCGGCTATTTGAAAAAATAGTAAAATTTGAGACCCCAAGAATAAAATCTTATCAGCTAGTAGCTAGTTGTGCAGAAGTCTTAGGATGATAGAAAGATTGAAGAACAAAAAAATACTAGTTGTTAATGATGAAGAAGGAACTTTTGCACTCATAGATGAATATTTAATGTGGTTTGGTCGCTACTATTGTCCTTTACCTAAATATGTAGATAAAACTATTAGAAGAGCATACACTGAACCAGATAGCGAAGGAATGGTTAGCTTCAAGTATCAACCCAAATACCCGGAAACTCATAAAAAACTAGATACTTTATTTAAAGAGCTTTGGCCACCTAATGTATCTGAGGATGCTTTAACTTGGCCGAGTTTGCATTTTTTTTGATTTCATTGGCCTTTTCCTAAGCACAGAAACCTTGTTTTCACTGTGAGGGTTCAAAATTAAAATTCTGTGGTGATGCTTAGTGAATAAAACAATAAGAATATTTTGCCGCAATTTAAGAACCCGATCACTGATTAATGGACTGATTCTTTGTTTTCTCGAAATGCAATAAGAAAATATTGAAATACCTCGATCATTAATTCGGTTAAACAAAAGAATTAGTTATCAAGATCTGCTGTTCCTTCAGCACTACCCCCTGAGGAGTCATTTTGAAGATCTAAATCATAGCTGCCATCTCCATTATCAGTGGCTATTCCACTATATGATTCGCCATTATAATCCTCGACATTAACGTCAAGTGTTCCATTTCCATTGTCAATTGCATTCCCGTTATATTCATGACCATATTGGTTTTGTAATGATATAGAATAATCTCCACCTCCTTCGTTTTCTATAGAACCATTTAGCTCATAGGCGTAAACTGCGCTTATTGAGAAAACTAAATATAAGGCTATCAGAATAATTTTTTTCATAATAATTTTCCTTCACCAATTAACTAAATTAATGTAATCACCTACAAATATTGTTATGACAATGAATTCCTGAGCCTGGATTTCCTGATAAGTGACCTTGTACAATTGTGCCATTGCGTTTTCGATAAGTTCTTACCCAGTGAGTTCCACCTGATCGATATGAGTAATTATTTCTGTAATGTGAATAATGAGGGTAATGATAGTGATGTGTGCTATAACCGCGCGCAAGTGATAGCTGAGATATAAAGATTATAACAAAAAAGATAATGATTTTTTTCATAATGTTCTCCAATGATTAAATCTTCAGTTGATTTTTTGGCGGTTTTGATGATAGAGAATTTTATAAATGGTGTACAGAAATTATAATTAAATCCGGAATGTACGGTTAATAGGCTTTTATAATTTATATTGGTATGATATACTATGCGAAATATTAATAAATTAAGTGGATTATTAGTTTGCGTAATATTTCAGGTAAAACAATTATTTTTGCCATATTCGGTATTATTGCTAATTATACTATCAATGCTTTATTGGATGAAGTTGGTTTTCATATGTGGTTAGCTAATATATTTCATTCTACTAATACACATATATTTTTTTGGGGAATTACATCTACAATTTCTATAGTAATTTTATTTATTATGTTTCCTTATGTATTTAAAGAAAAAAAACAATCAAATGTCAATGAAGAAAAAAAAGAGAATTTTTTGATTTGTATAACAAATTTATTAGAATATTTACAAAAATATGATTATGACAACGAATATATTGTGCGCACATACAATGTGATATTAAATACTAATATACACAATTGGGTAACTATTTCATACGAAACTTTAGAAAAGTTAAGAAAAAGTTCTCTTTTTTTGAATGAAAAATTGGCAAATCTTTTAAAACAATTTTTATCATATTTTGAATATTGGTCGTGTTTTGATCCAATTTTTAAGAAAACTACTTATAATATAAAACCTATATTTAAAAGTAGAAATGAATTTAAAGAACATCAAATTAAAATAGAAAATTTAGTTAAAAAAATAACCGACTTTTTTATGATAGAATAACCAAAATTTGAAATTTTACGAGGTATTTATGAGCGAACAAGAAAAACAAATAGCATTTGCTGAAATAATAAAATGCGATAAAAAAACAAATTTTATCTATGAAACTGCCAAGGAAAAACTACAAGCAACAATAGACAGCCATGATTTTATAGAGAAAAAAATAACGATATTTTTATGTTATTTATTGTCAGTTAATACTTTTTTAATTTCACATGTAATTTTTTATTTGGCAAAATACGATAAAAATCATCTTTTGTCACAATTATTACCATCGCTTAAATTAAATATGCCATTTTATTGGCAAATATTAACAACAATAATTCTATTGATGATAATGATTATAGTTTTAGTTATATTTTGTTTGCTACCCAAGAAATTTGCATTTAAAGGCAATGAGCCAGATAATTTATTTGAGCCAATTTACTGTAGCCAAAATGCAAATGCGATGATAATCGGTGAAATCGATCTATATAGAGGAAGAATAAAATATAATCAAAAAGTAATCAATAGAAACAAGCTAATATTAAGTGGCTTTATTCTAATAACAACTCTCATCTTGCCTATTCTTTTCCTTTTATAGGAAATAAGGATTTTATTTCATATCCGCCTTCTTTTGGCAATTGCACTATTCTCGTATTATTAAATACGGCGCAATCAATTTTGCTAGCATTTGCATTTTGATTTTTTTCGATAGATAGAAGAACTTTTTCTAAACGATTTAAAATGTCAATTAGTTGCTGATTGGATTTATCTATAGTATTATCTGTCATGGTGATTACCTGTTTTTTTAGTTAGTATTGTGAAGCCCAGCTCTAACTGGGCTTTTTCTTATCTGGCGCATACTAGCATATTCCCAAGTAAGCAAGCAAAAGCATTGTCGTTTTCGCGATTGTTAAACCTCCAGCAAAACTCATCTAAATATTTATTTAGATATTTTTTACTTACCTTGTGAAATTGCCCGATAATGCCGCGCTTTACAATAGCCCAAAAACTTTCCATGCAATTCGTTGATATTCCGTTTAGAGAATAAATTCCTGCACTATGGTCAATCTGTTTATGCTCGATGATTGTTTTCATTTTGTTGTACACCTTGAATTTATCGGTACAAAGTATTGATTGGTTTGTATCAATGTGTTTTCTAACCAATGCAGAAAGAATGCTAAATGTGAGCCTATTGTTATTGGCTAATTGTGCTTTTACATTTCCCTTGCGTTCAATCATGCCAACAATAGCTTGTTTCTTTGTGCCGCGACCACGCTTATTTTTATCGTCTTTATCATCGTCTTTTTTGGCTTCTTTACGTGGTTTACCACCGATATACGCTTCGTCCATTTCAACAATGCCTTTTAATAGCTCGCCATTGTCTAGCATTGCTTTTCTAATACGATGAGCCATACTCCAAGCAGTCTCAACATGAACGTCCAAGTCTCTTGCTAGTTGACGGCTAGATATGCCTTTCTTGGCATTCAATATTAGAGAAATTGCTAAAAACCATTTTTGCAAAGGGAGGCGCGTATCATGAAAAATTGTACCAATTGTTACACTGAATGAACGCTTGCAAGCAGAGCATTGGAGCCTAGAGGTTTGATTTTTTTCTTGGTGGTGAGATATTTTATCGCTACCGCAATATACGCAAACAGATTTGCCATTCCAGCGTTTCTTTTCTAGATATTTTATGCAGTCATCTTGCGTTGGAAATTGCTTAAAAATCTCTATAATGTTCATTGCTTTAACTCCAGTAATTGTTTAGAATGAAAATATTATACTAGAGTTTAACTAAATTGTCAAGCCTTTTAACCGTACATTCCGATTAAATCATAACTTTTTATTTTCATTTTTTGGTTAAAAAAGTCCTTGAGTTTCTATAATCGTCATTAATATTAATATAAACAATATTGTAATAGCTTATTAACCATTGGCGCTCCCTAGGGGACTCGAACCCCTGTTCCCGCCGTGAGAGGGCGATGTCCTAGGCCACTAGACGAAGGGAGCAAAATTCATTGATAAGTAAATATTATTATAGACGAACTCGGTGATTACTCAAGGAAGCTTTTTAATAGTCATCCTTGCGAATGCGCATAGGCGTCAACTTAAGCTTATTTCATCTTAATGTCTGGGTGGCGGGTTGTAACGAAGTTATAGCTATGGTTTTATTCAATCGTCTCCTGCAACTCCTCGTCATCCCGCGGCTTGACCGCGGGATCCATAGCTACACAACGCAGTGTAATAAACATCCTTGTCGCTGGATCCTGGCCAATCCATGGCCAGGATGACGAAATTAAATCCTTAAGTTGACGCCTATGTGCGAATGCGAGGATCCAGCTGATTAAGATTATCTTGGATACCCGCTTTCGCGGGTATGACATGAATGATTTCATTTTATTATGTATAATATTTATTATGCAAAAACCCATCGGTATATTAGGTGGAACTTTTGATCCAATTCACTTGGGGCATCTTAGTCTCGCAGAAGAAGTTTATAAGCAGATTGATTTGCAAGAAATAAGATTTGTCCCTTGCTATCAATCTCCTCTAAAAGGTAAACCAGTTGCTAGCGGCGAACAACGTTCCGAAATGATTAAACTTGCAATAAAGGATCATGCAGGATTTTCAGTTGATAATAGAGAATTACAGCGTAAAAGGATTTCTTATACAGTAGATACGTTTAAATCTTTGCGACGCGAAATAGAAGATGTGCCTTTGTGTTTAATTATGTCTATGGATGCTTTTAGTGAGTTTAATCTATGGTATAAGTGGCGAGAAATTGTTCAATTAGCTCATCTAGTAGTAGCCAACCGTCCAGATAGCAAAGCGATTACCAGTGACGAGATAAAAAAATTGTTAAATGAGCGTCAGGTATCAGTTACCGATAGATTAAATGTAGAATCAGGAGGACGCATTTTCCTTATCAGTATTCCAGCTAATCCAATTTCTGCAACTGAAATTCGGAGTTTGATTAAATCAGGCGAAAGTGCTCAACATCTTTTACCAAAGGAAGTTTGGGAATACATTTGTAAAAATAAAATTTATATGTGAGTTTAAAGATATAGATGATAATTATATAATCCTGTTATGAAATCCGAAAGATTACAAGAATTGGTTATCGAAAACCTTGAAGAATTTAAAGCACTCGATATTGTTGCTTTAGCTATTCACAATTTAACTGACATTGCCGATTACATGGTAATTTGTAGCGGTACATCAAGTCGTCACGTGCATTCTGTTGCGAATAAGTTGATCGAAAAAATTAAGGAGCATGAAATAAAGCCGTTTGGTGTGGAAGAGGCACCAAATGGTGAATGGACCTTAGTGGATTTTGGTGATGTTATTGTACATATTATGCTTCCCGGAACTCGTGAGTTTTATAAATTAGAAAAACTTTGGGCTGTAGATTTAGCTAAAGGGAGACGTAAAAAGGTTCCTCGTAGATCTAAATGACAAGAAAATTAATATTAAAAGATTATGATCAGGAAAAACGATTGTTTCAGAGGCGCTTAATTGTTGCTGCAATTGTAATTATTTTATTAGTCGGTTTATTAGTTTTTCGTTTAATTTATTTGCAAATTTGCCAACATGAACTTTATTCAACAATGTCTAAGAAAAATCGTTTAGAGTTTTTACCAATCGAACCTAATCGTGGTTTGATATATGATCGCAATGGTATTCTTTTAGCGGAGGATCAGCCAGTTTTTAGTCTCGATATCATTCCTGACAAAGTTCAGAATTTAAAAAAAACTATAGCTGATTTACAGAAAATTGTTAATATTAGTCAGAATAATTTAGATCAATTTTATCAAGCTTTTAGACAGCATCGTACTTTCAGTTCAATTCCACTTAAGTTAAATCTCAGTGATGAAGAAGTAGCACGCTTTTATGTTAATCAGTATCAATTTCCAGGTGTGATCATCAATGCACGCATGTTGCGATATTATCCATTAGGAGAAACAATGGCTGGTGTTCTTGGTTATGTGGGGCGTATCGATAATTATGATCTTATTAATCTCGATTCTACTAATTATAGTGCTAGCAATTTTATCGGGAAAAATGGTATAGAGAAGTATTATGAACAACAACTACATGGACAAGTAGGTTATCAACAAGTTGAAATTGATGCAAGTGGTCGTATTGTTCGGACTCTGAATCGTACTCCTCCTATACCTGGTGACAACCTTTATTTAACTGTAGATAGTAGATTACAATCGGCAGCAAAAAAGGCTTTATCTCATGAACGTGGTGCGGTAGTTGCAATCGAGCCGCGTAGTGGAGAAGTACTCGCTTTGGTAAGTAACCCAGGTTTTGATCCCAATTTATTTGTACAGGGTATTGATGCCAAACAATATAAAAAATTACTGACTTCATCGGCCAAACCGATGTATAATCGAGCAATTAGTGGTCAATATCCCTTTGCTTCAATCATAAAACCATTTCTTGCTTTGGAAGGGCTCGATAGCGATATAATTACGCCACAATATACAATTTATGATCCTGGATGGTTTAAACTTCCTAACACGAATCATATCTATCTTGATTGGAATTGGAAGTCAGGTGGCCATGGTAATGTGAATGTTACCAAGGCGATAATTGTGTCTAGTGATCCCTTTTTCTACAATTTAGCAGTAATGCTAGGCATTAATAGAATTGATGATATTCTAAACCGGTTTGGTTTTGGTCGTCTAACAGGTATTGATATGTTAGATGAAGCGAGTGGTTTAATTCCTTCTCCAAAATGGAAAATGCGTGTTTTTGGTAATAGTTGGTATACTGGTGATACGATAATTTCTGGTATTGGTCAAGGTTTTATGTTAACTACTCCGTTACAATTAGCACAAGCTACAGGCACATTAGCTAATCGAGGTCTACGTTTTAAACCACATTTACTATTGAAATTACAAACTTCAGATGGTCAAATATCTGATCAGGAACCAGTTGCAGAAGATCCGGTAATGTTATCGCGTAATGAAGCATGGCATGTGGTAATTAAGGCTATGCAAGGTGTTGTAACGAGTGAACAACCTTGGGGTACCGCACGAATTCGTTTCGGCATTCATCCTAAGTATACAATTGCAGCGAAAACCGGTACCGGACAAGTTTATAGTAGTCGAAGCCGCGATGAAAACGAAACCGATGTTACCAATATGCCTAAGCGTTTACGTAATCATTCATTATTTATTGGGTTTGCCCCGGTGAGACATCCTCAAATAGCTGTAGCTGTTATCGTCGAACACAGTCCAATTGCAGGTACTGTAGCGCGTGAGGTATTAGATTATTATTTTGGATTACATAAACATGAAAAGGTTTAACTTTATTATTCGTGAACCTTATCAAAACTCTTTTTTGCAAAGTTTCTTATCTAGAATCTGGCTATATTTACATATAGATATGCCATTACTTATTGGTTTGCTGTTATTAGTTATCGTGGGACTTTTTGTTTTATACAGTGCTAGTGGTATGAATTTAATCTTGATATCTCAACAACTGATTCGTATATCGATCGCTTTTGGAATTATGATTGTTTTTTCACAAATACCGCCACGAAAATATAAAGCATGGGCACCTTGGATTTTTACAATCAGCCTTATGTTGTTATTAATTGTACTCATAATTGGTGCAATAAGTAAAGGTGCACAACGTTGGTTAAGTTTTGGGCTGATCAGTTTTCAACCTTCGGAGATTATGAAACTTACAATGCCTATAATGTTAGCTTGGTATTTGAGTGATAAATGCTTTCCGCCAACGCTATATACGATAATTAAATGTGGTGTGATGTTAATTATACCTGTGCTGATAACCGCTGTACAACCGGATTTAGGGACGGCATTGATAATTGCATTTAGTGGTATTTCTGTAATTTTTTTAGCTGGTGTAGGTTGGAGATTAATTTGTGGTGTTAATGCACTTGGTGCTCTAAGTTTACCAATTATTTGGCACTTCATGCATAGTTATCAGCGTGCTCGTGTATTAACTTTTTTAAATCCAGAAAGAGACCCTTTGGGTAGCGGTTATCATATTATTCAATCAAAAATTGCCATTGGATCTGGTGGTCTACTTGGGAAGGGTTGGTTAAATGGTACCCAGTCGCGTTTGCATTTTTTACCAGAACACGCTACCGATTTTATATTTGGAGTATGTGGAGAAGAACTTGGGCTAATTGGTTGTGTTGTGTTACTAGCCATTTTTCTTTATATCGTAGGTCGTGGCTTATATATAAGTAGTCAAGCTCAGGAAACATTTACAAGATTGTTAGCAGGAAGTTTAATTTTAACTTTTTTCATATCATTTTTTATAAACATTGGTATGGTTACTGGGATTTTGCCAGTGGTAGGTTTACCCTTACCATTAATTAGTTATGGTGGAAGTTCAATAGTTACACTAATGGCTGGTTTTGGTATTATTATGTCTATACACACGCACAGGAAACTATTGTCCAGTTAATTAACATGCGAAAATTAACCTACGTTTTAATTTTTGTTAGCTTGTATTTGCTAAATTGGCCAATAGTATCTTATTCAAATGAAAGTATCACTGAGCAAAAACAACAATTTATTAATAGAATGGTGACCAAATACCATTTTAATAAAAAATATATTTCTGATTTAATAAATAGAGTTAAGATTATCCTTCAACCTAAGAAACATATTATCTATGAAAAGAAGCCGTGGTATATATATCGAGAATTATTTGTCAATAAGGATCATGTAAAAGCAGGAATTAAATACTGGCGAAGTCATGCTAAAGTTTTATCACAAATGAAAAAGGAATATGGTGTGCCAGGAAATGTTATTGTCGCTATTTTAGGGGTGGAATCTCATTATGGAGATGAACAAGGTTCAAAATTTGCTTTAAACATGTTAGTATCATCAGCTTTTACCACTAATCACAAGGTCGATTTTTTTCAATATGAGCTTGAGCAATACTTTTTGTTAAGTAGAGAGCTTGATCTTGATCCGAGTAAAGTACGCAGTTCTTGTTCAGGAGCTTTAGGTTATCCGCAATTCATGCCTGGCGCTTATAGAAAATACTCTGTTGATTATGATAAAGGTAATAAAACAGATTTATTTCATGATACAGATGATGTTATCGCTAGTGTTGCTAACTTTGTAAAAAATAAAGGTTGGCATCGAGATAAATTAATTGCTGTACCCGCAATTGTTCATGGTAATAGATATAAACAAATTTTGAATAAACAATTAGCAACGAAATTTACTATTGCTGAGCTGAATAAATATGGCATAAAACCTGCGAAATATTTACCTAATGAGACTCAAGTAAATCTAATCAGGCTTAGAGGCAAACGGAATTATGAATATTGGTTAGGCTTGCATAACTTTTATGTGATTACTCGTTATAATAATAATTTATTGTATGCTATGGCTATATATCAATTGTCCGAAAGGCTTAAAAAGTTTTATTATACTAAACAACATGTTCAAAACTGCGTTACAGCATCATCAAAGAGGAGAGGTCGAGAAAGCAGAGGAGCTTTACCGCCGAATTCTGCATAGTGAACCGAATAATGCTGATGTTTTACACCTGTTAGGCATTCTCTTAGCCCAAAAAGGTAAATTTACTGAAGCACAGAAACTGTTTGCTAAAGCCATTAAATTGCAACCGAATTCACCTTCATTTCACAATTCTATGGGCAATGTCTTGAAAAGTTTAGGTAAACTAAATAAAGCTATTGATTATTATCAAAAAGCCCTTGATTTACAACCAAATTATGCAGTTGCTCACAACAATTTGGGCAATACTTTATTACAACAGGGCAAATTAAAACAAGCGAGTAAGCATTATCAACAGGCAATACAAATACAGCCGAATTATGCCGATGCACATTATAATCTCGCAATAATTTTATTAAAACGAAATGATATTACTGGAGCTACGGAATATTTAAATAAAACTTTGCAGCTTCAACCTGACCATACTGAAGCTCATAATCAGATGGCGCAATTACTGCATCAACAAGGCAATTTTGATAAGGCGATTTATCATTACAAAGAATGTTTGAAACTCGATCCTTATAATACAACGGTATTTCACAATTTGGGAGCTATTTTTCTTGAGCAAGGCGAGCCAGCTGCTGCTTTGAAATATTTTTTACGCTTGTTACAAATTGCTCCGAATTTTGATACTTATTTTAATCTTGGCGTAATTTATATGTATCTGGGTCGAGCTAATGATGCAATTCAATATTTTCAAGAAGCATTGAAAAAAGATCCTAATCATTTTGCATCTTACTCTAATCTTGGTTCAATTTATCTAAAAGCAGGAGATTATAAAAATGCTGCTCGGCATTATCGTCAGGCATTAAAGCTACATCAAAATAATAGAGAAATCGCTTATATTCTGAATGCTATCGATCAAAGGAAGATTCCTAAAACGGCTCCGAAAGAATATATTCAAAGTCTTTTTGACCAATACGCAGCATATTTCGATAAGCATTTGGTTGAAGTTTTGCATTATAAAGTCCCAGAGTTACTGTATAAATCTATTGAACAAGTGACAGAAATCAAAAAGCATTCATGGAATATATTGGACCTGGGTTGTGGTACCGGTTTATGTGGTGAAAAGTTTCGTTCTTTAGCGAAAAAATTAATTGGTGTTGATCTGTCAGAAAAAATGGTTGAAGTAGCTAGGCAAAAAAATATTTACGACGAATTACATGTCTCTGATATTCATCATGCTTTACAAAAACAACATAATTTAGATTTAATCATTGCAGGAGACACATTTGTATATATAGGTGATTTAGCTAAAACGTTCAGTGACTGTAAAAATACCCTAAAAAAATCTGGCTTATTTGTATTTACTGTCGAAAAAACTTCTCACTATCCTTATAAATTGCAAAAATCTGCACGTTTTGCACATAGTGAAAAATATATCGAGGAATTGGCCAAACAAAACAATTTCAAAATTCTGCGATGCGATAATGTTGTTTTACGAAAACAAAAAAATAAATCAGTCGAAGGGTATTTGTATGTGTTAGGTTAGGGAATTTATTTTTGTTATTTAAAAGTCATGATAGAATACGACTTAGTTATTATTAGTTAGGAGCAATCAAATGAGAGTAATGCGGCGAATGACAAAGCAATTCTTTGTAATTGTTTTAGGCTTATTAGTAATATGCAATGTAGCCGCTGAAACAGCAGCCGACAAAAATATTGTTATCTCGACTCCACAACCTTCTAATTCTATCCCCTTACTTATTCCATCTCCTCCAGATATTGATGCCAAAGGTTATGTGCTTTTGGATGCTGATAGCGGATATATAATTGCCCAAAAAAATCCGGATCAGCATATGCCTCCTGCCAGCTTAACTAAACTTATGACCTTGTATTTAATTGCAGATGCTCTGAAAAGTGGGCAAATTAGTTTAGATGATAAAGTTAGAATCAGTAAAAAAGCTTGGAGAATAGGTGGTTCAAAAATGTTTGTAAAACAAGGTTATACTGTATCAGTGGACAAATTAATACAAGGTATAATTGTAGCTTCAGGTAACGATGCTACTATAGCAATGGCTGAATATATCGGAGGTGATGAAAAATCTTTTGTAAGTATAATGAATCAAACTGCTACTTCTTTAGGTATGAATAATACCCACTATACTGATAGTAACGGTTTACCAGAAAAAAATCATTATACTTCGCCTATTGATCTTGCTAAATTAACACGTGCGTGGATAACCAATTTTTCAGAATATTATCAATGGTTCAAGCAAAAATGGATTGTATATAACGGAATTAAACAGCCTAATCGTAATCGATTATTATGGCGTGATCCTTCAGTTGACGGCCTAAAAACCGGTCATACTGATTCTGCTGGATACTGTTTGGTATCTTCAGCTGAACGTGACGGAATGCGATTAATTTCGGTAGTAATGTGTTCACCTACTGACAGCGCCCGCGCAAACGGAAGTGAAGCATTGCTTAATTACGGATTTCGTTTTTATGAGACTCATAAACTTTATGCTTCAAGTGAACCTCTTACAACTCCGCGAGTGTGGTTTGGAGAAAATAAAACTTCGAACTTGGGCTTAGCAAAAGATTTATATATTACTATTCCTAAAGGTCAGTATAAGCATATAAAAGCTGTTGTAACATTAAATGGAACACTTAATGCCCCTATTATTGCAGGGCAGGTTTATGGTTCTGTCGAAGTATTGTTAAATGATAAAGAAGTTGCTGAACAGCAATTAATTGCTTTACAAGAAAATCCTAAAGGAGGGTTATGGTCTCGTTTTGTTGATTATATTAGTTTGTTTTTCTATAAACTTGTTTAATTGGCTTTAATCATATGAATATAAATATCGTTTATTTAAATGATAAGTATATTCCTTTAGATGAGGCTCGAATTTCTGTGCTAGATCGCGGCTTTTTATTTGCAGATGGTGTTTATGAAGTTATTCCTATTTATTACGGCAAACCATTTTATAAACAACAACATTTAGGTCGATTGCAAAAAAGTTTGCAGGGAATTTATATGCAATTGCCTTTTAGTCAACAGCAATGGTATGAAATTTTTGATAATTTGATTAAAAAGAATAAAGCAACACAAGGTAATTATCATATTTATTTACAGGTAACTCGTGGTGTTGCATCAAGTCGTGGCCATACATTTCCTGATAGTATAAAACCGACAGTTTTTATTGCTGTCAATAAATCGACTAAAGTATTACCCTATCAAGAACTTTGCCATGGGAAAACAGTGATTACCGCTCCGGATATTCGTTGGTCTGATTGTTATATAAAATCTATTTCTTTATTACCAAATGTATTACTATCACAACAGGCAAAAAGTGCTGGATGTGAAGAAGCGATTTTAATTCGTGATGGATATGCTCTTGAAGGAGCATCGAGTAATCTGTTTATGGTAAAAAATAATACTCTCATTACACCACCTTTATCTCCATATATTTTAGGAGGGATAACTCGTGACATTGTTATCGAACTCGCAAGGAAAAATGAGATTTTATGTGAAGAACAACAAATTCCTGAATCAGAACTTATTAATGCTGATGAAATTTGGATTACTAGTTCAACTCGTGAAATTTATCCTATAGTTAAATTGAATAATAAACCAGTTGGTAACGGAAAAGTTGGCCCAGTTTGGGAAAAGATGATTAAGCTGTATCGTGACAACACCTCTAGTACGTAATTTAGGTATCTGTGCTTATCAGGAGGTTTGGCAAAGAATGCGCGAGTTTACTAAACAGCGCGATCTTGAAACTGCTGATGAAATTTGGTTACTGCAGCATTATCCGGTTTTTACACAAGGCCAGGCAGGGTCAGCTAAACATGTATTAAATCCAAGGGACATTCCGATTATAAAAACAGATCGGGGCGGGCAAGTTACTTATCACGGTCTAGGGCAATTAATAGTCTATCCGTTGATTAATCTGCAACGAATTAAATTAGGAGTTAAACAATTTGTAAATATTTTACAGCAGTCGGTAATACAGTTATTGGCTGATTATAAGATTATTGCTGATGTTCGAGTTAATGCTCCCGGAGTTTATGTGAATGATGCTAAAATTTGTTCCATCGGATTAAAAATTCAGAGAGGCTGTTCATATCATGGAATCGCATTGAATGTGAATATGGATCTGGAGCCTTTCACTAGAATTAATCCATGCGGAATTAAGAATTTAAAAATGATTCAAATTAGTGATTATGTCAGTAATATTTGCTTGTCAGATGTTGAAGAAAAAATTGTTAGATATTTAGTAAAAAATTTGGGTTATAAAAATGAGTAATAATAAATTATTGCGTAAGCCATCTTGGATTCGAAGCCAACTGCCATCCAAAGATAAAATTGCTAAAGTTGAAAATTTATTGCGCATTAACGAATTGAAGACTGTATGTGAAGAAGCAGCTTGCCCTAATCGCGGTGAATGTTTCTCATGTGGCACGGCTACATTTATGATTATGGGTGATATCTGTACTCGTAACTGTCGCTTTTGTAATGTAAAACACGGTCGTCCCATGCCATTGGATTATGATGAGCCGAATAAATTAGCAAAGGCGGTGAAAAATCTGGAGTTGAAATATGTGGTAATAACATCAGTAACTCGAGATGATCTTGAAGATGGTGGTGCTAATCATTTTGCTACTTGCATTAATGAAATTCGTCGCTTAAATTCATCTATTCAAATAGAAATTTTAACTCCAGATTTTCAAGGCTGTATGGATAAAGCTCTAGATATTTTTGAACAAAATCCTCCCAATGTGTTTAATCATAATATAGAAACTGTACCACGCCTGTACAAAAAGGTATGTCCTAGTGCTGATTATAAATTGTCCTTAAATCTGCTTAAGGAATTTAAGAATCGCATGCTGCAAATCCCTACTAAATCAGGCATGATGCTAGGGCTAGGAGAGACCGATTTAGAAATCGAACAGGTTTTAACTGATCTTCGCAGGCACAATATCGATCGATTAACTTTAGGACAGTACTTACAGCCTACAATTAAGCATCTTTCTGTTGAGCGTTATGTTACACCACAGCAATTTGATGAATTAGCAGAGTTAGCTAAACAAATGGGTTTTAAGCATGTTGCCAGCGGCCCAATGGTACGCTCGTCTTATCACGCAGCATCTCAGTGAAATTAGGTTGACAATGAGATAAAAAAGTTATATCATAATTGTCATATAAATCTCAAATATGCTATAATTAAAATGAGCTGGCAAATTGTTTATTATGATACGAAAGTTCAGGATGCCATTTTGAATTGGCCCAAAAAGATTTTGCAGCGGTATTTGCGTATTGTTACTTTGATCAAAGATGAAGGGCCTGATTTAGGGATGCCTTTTACACGATCGATAGGAAGAGGTTTATTTGAGATTCGTGTTAAAGCACAAGAAGGGATTGGTAGAGTGTTTTTTTGTTATGCTCTAAAAACTGAGATAGTTATTTTGCATAGTTTTATTAAGAAAACGCAGAAGATTCCGAAAAGAGAGCTAGAAGTTGTTAAAAAACGTATGAAGGAGGTTATGAAATTATGAGCTATAAACCAGTATCTCACGAAAATTTCGAAAAAAAAGCTTTTGCTATACCAGGTGTTTTAGAAGGTTACAATGATTTGGAAGAAGAATTTGCTATGATAGCCGAATTAATCAGGGCACGAAAATTGGCCGGTAAGTCTCAAACTGAAATTGCCAAACAGATGCATACTGCACAATCAACAATTGCTCGTCTCGAAGCTGGTTTTGGCAAAGAACGTCATTCACCAACATTGAATACTTTAAAACGTTATGCAATGGCTGTGGGCTGTAAATTGTTGATTAGACTTGTGCCAGAAAAACGACGTACTGTTTAAAAAGGGTAATTTTTTAAAACACATGTCTTTTGATGGGCGTTTTGGTAATAATTTGAGTGGCAATTTCTTCGATGGAAAAGTCTGTGGATTCTAAATAAGGGATGTGTTCCTTTTTAAACATCTGTTCTATATAGCGAGATTCTTTTTGACATTGGGGTAAAGAAGCGTAAGTACTATCGGGTTTTCTTTGTTCACGAATTTCATGTAATCTTTCGGCGCTAATTGTTAAGCCGAATATTTTTTTTCGATACGGTCGTAGGAGTTCTGGCAATGTAGGAACGGTTATATCTTCTTCAGTAATCGGATAATTAGCAGCTCGAATCCCATATTTAAGAGCCAAATAAATACATGTCGGAGTTTTTCCAGAACGTGATACGCCGATTAAAATTATTTCTGCATTTTTATAATTCTTAATTCCTACTCCATCATCGGTACTTAATGCAAAGTCTATTGCAGCGATGCGAGCTTCGTAAGTTTTAGTATCTGGTATTTTATGGAGTTTACCTACTTCCTGTACATATTTGCTCTGCAATTCGGTTTCCAAGGGGCCGACTAGAATATCGAAAAAGTCTATAAACATACAATTGCAGTCTGCAATAAGACTTCTAATTTCAGGCTTAGCTAGAGATGAAAATACCAAAGCTTTTGCCTGATCTTTACGACTTGCTTTATTTATTTGAGTTACAACCTCACGAGCTTTGTCTTGTGAATTAATATAAGGAATAGTTATTCTTGAGAAATCAATTTGCGGGAATTGGCTGAGCAAAGCGGCTCCTAAGGTTTCTGCAGTAATGCCAGTGCTGTCAGAAATAAAGAAAGCAGTACGTTTCATATGAATAATCTTATATAATTACTATTTAGTACGCAAATGGAGAAAAATATAATGGCATCAAGAAATATTATTTGGTTCGATAAATTGGGAGTTGCCGATGTTGCTAAAGTCGGTGGCAAAAATGCATCTCTTGGTGAAATGATTAGGCATTTAACTAAAGCGGGATTACATGTCCCGATGGGATTTGCTACGACCGCACAGGCATATCGTAATTTTCTAAGTCAAAATGATTTGCAGAAGAAAATTAGTGCAGTTTTAAAGGATCTTGATGTAAGTAATATCGAAGCATTGAAGAAAACTGGGAAGCAGATTAGAAAATGGATTGTGGATGCTCCTTTTTTGGCAGAATTTGAAGACGAAGTTAGTAAAGGTTATGCGCAATTAGCTGAAGATCATAAACATCTAGCTGTCGCGGTGCGTTCTTCAGCTACAGCTGAAGACCTTCCTGAAGCATCATTTGCTGGCCAACAGGAAACTTTTTTAAATGTAAGTGGTATAAATAATGTTTTAGACGCAGTTAAAGAAGTTTTTGCGTCTCTATATAATGACCGTGCTATCGCATACCGAGTACATCATGGCTTTGAACATAGGAAAGTAGCTTTATCTGCCGGCATTCAGTATATGGTGCGTAGTGATATTGGTGCTAGTGGAGTTGCTTTTAGTTTAGATACAGAATCCGGATTTACTGATGTAGTATTCGTTAATGCCGCTTTTGGTTTAGGAGAAACTGTAGTACAGGGACTAGTTAATCCCGATGAATATTATCTATATAAACCAAATTTGAAAACTGAACACTCAGCAGTTTTGCGCAAAAAACTTGGTGATAAAGGTGTAAAGATGATTTATAAAAATGCTAAAAAATTAGCCGAAGGATTAACTAGAACAGTTAAAACATCAAAACAAGAGCAGAATCAATTTGTTTTGAATGATGATGAATTACATGAATTAGCAAAATACGTGGTTTTGATTGAGAAACATTATGGCAAGCCGATGGATGTTGAGTGGGCTAAGGATGGTAAGAGTGGCAAATTATATATTGTCCAAGCTCGTCCTGAAACTGTAAAGAGTAGGGCTAACAAGCAAGTCATCGAGCAGTATCAATTAAAGAAGAGGGGTAAAGTTATTACTGAAGGCAGAAGTATCGGACAGATGATTGGTAGAGGTAGGGCAAGAGTATTAAAAGATATTTCTGAAATTGCACGTGTGGCTGAAGGTGATGTTTTAGTAACAGATATGACTGATCCGGATTGGGAACCGATAATGAAGAAAGCTTCGGCTATAGTTACCAATCGTGGTGGTAGAACATGTCATGCAGCAATTGTTGCTCGCGAATTAGGAATTCCAGCGATAGTTGGTTGTGGTGATGCAACTAAAATTATTAAAGATGGTAGTAACATTACAGTTTCTTGTGCAGAGGGTGAAACAGGTTATGTATATGAAGGATTATTAGATTTTAAATGTAAAAAAGTAAGTGTGGAGAACATGCCTAAGCTGCCTGTTAAGATCATGTTAAATGTGGCAAATCCCGATCAGGCATTTGGGTTTAGTTTTATTCCCAACTATGGTGTTGGTTTAGCGCGCTTGGAACTTATTATTAATAATATGATTGGTGTGCATCCTAATGCACTGTTGAATTTTAAGAGTCTACCTCAAAAATTAAAGAAAGAAATTCAACACAAAATCGATGGTTATAGTGATCCAGTAAGTTTTTATGTGGATAGGTTGCGTGAGGGAATCGCGACTATAGCTGCAGCATTTTATCCAAAACCAGTTATTGTTCGTACCTCGGATTTTAAAACTAATGAGTATGCCAATTTACTCGGCGGTAAGATTTATGAACCTAAAGAAGAAAACCCTATGATCGGATTTCGTGGGGCATCGCGTTATGTTCATGAATCATTTGAGAAATGTTTTGCTTTAGAGTGCCAAGCACTGAAACAAGTACGTGAAGACATGGGCCTTACTAATGTCGAAATAATGATTCCATTTGTGCGTACTACTGATGAAATGAAGAATGTGTTAAAGGTGCTAGAAAAGAATGGTTTAAAGCGTGGTAAGAATGGTCTCAAAGTAATAATGATGTGTGAAGTCCCGTCTAATGCAATTCTAGCTGAAGAATTTCTGCATCTGGTCGATGGATTTTCTATCGGATCAAATGATTTAACCCAGTTAACTTTAGGCTTAGATCGTGATTCAGGCATAGTTGCTAATTTATTTGATGAGCGAAATGCAGCGGTAAAGTCATTTTTAGAAAAAGCAATAAAAACCTGTAATAAAATGGAGAAGTATATTGGCATTTGTGGCCAGGGCCCCTCTGATTATCCTGATTTTGCTGTCTGGCTATTGCAACAGCGAATTGGTAGTATATCGTTGAATCCTGATTCAGTAATGAAAACTTGGTTGTATATACATGAATATTTTTCGGGTAGTTAAAGTTTTTATATATCTGTTACCTCTGCTTGAGATAGCAGGCTTTATTATTGTTGGTGGTTGGATTGGAGTATTACCTACCTTATTGTTGATTGTTCTTTCCGCAATGTTGGGCCTTTTTATATTGCGTATTCAAGGATTTGTAACTCTGATGCAAGTGCAACGGCGTATACAAAGAGGAGAACATCCTGCAACAGAGGTGCTAAGCGGGGCTTTATTGATGTTAGGTGGCTTATTATTGGTAATTCCAGGATTTATTACTGATATAGCTGGTTTGTTGTTGCTTATTCCTGTTGTTCGCATATTGGTATTACGATGGTTAGAAGCAAGTGGAATTATATTACCTGGCCCAAGATCCAGACCTTCACGGCATCGTCATGGACGTACTATTGAAGGCGAATGGCGTCGTGAGGATGATGAAAAAGATTAAAATTTTTTAAGATTATATCTTGAAATCTTGACTCTAATCCCTATATAGCTATTATTAGCAGTTATATTAACTGCTATGTAGGGAACAGGTAAGCCTGTTCCCTACATTCTGTACCCATTAGTGACTAGCTGACGAAATAGTCGGGTATAAACCTATATTTAATTAAAGAGGAGAAAAGAAACATGAAAATTCGTCCATTACATGATCGCGTAGTTGTGAAACGGATGGAGGAAGAACGTACTTCAGCTGGAGGAATAGTTATTCCTGATACCGCTGCAGAGAAACCAATCCGTGGGGAGGTGATCGCTGTCGGTAAAGGAAAAATCCTCAAGAGTGGTGAAATCCGTCCTCTTGACGTTAAGGTTGATGATAAAGTGTTGTTTGGTAAATACAGCGGCACTGAAGTCAAAGTTATTGGTGAAGAATATCTTGTCATGCGTGAAGATGACATTATGGGCATAATAGAAGAGTAAGGGGGTTAAAATGGCAAGTGCAAAAGAATTAAAATTTTCAGATGACGCGCGTTATCTTATGTTACGCGGTGTCAATATTTTAACTGATGCGGTTAAAGTTACATTGGGTCCCAAAGGTCGCAATGTGGTAATTGAGAAATCTTTTGGATCTCCAACTATTACAAAAGATGGTGTATCAGTGGCTAAAGAGAGCGAACTTAAGGATCGCTTCGAAAATATGGGAGCACAGATGGTTAAGGAAGTTGCTTCTAAGACCTCTGATGTCGCTGGTGATGGAACTACGACAGCAACCGTGTTAGCTCAAAGCATTGTTTATGAAGGTATGAAAGCTGTTACTGCTGGTATGAATCCTATGGGATTGAAACGTGGTATCGATGTTGCTACAGAAGCAGTAGTTGCAGAACTGGCTAAGCTTTCCAAGCCATGTGCTGACGATAAAGCAATTGCTCAAGTTGGTACGATATCTGCTAATGCAGATGAAGCGATTGGAAAGATTATTGCTGAGGCAATGTCAAAAGTTGGTAAAGAAGGTGTAATTACGGTAGAAGACGGTTCTGGTTTACAGAACGAATTGGATATTGTTGAAGGTATGCAATTCGATCGCGGTTATCTGTCTCCGTACTTTATCAATAATCAGCAGAACATGAGTTGCGAGTTAGAAAATCCTTATATTCTACTGGTTGATAAAAAAGTCTCTAACATCCGTGATATGCTTCCCATTTTGGAGAATATAGCTAAAGCTGGTCGTCCTCTGTTACTCATTGCAGAAGATGTTGAGGGAGAAGCTTTGGCAACATTGGTAGTTAATAACATTCGTGGTGTAGTTAAAGTTTGTGGGGTTAAAGCACCAGGATTTGGTGACCGCCGCAAGGCTATGGTGCAAGATATCGCAGTTCTAACCGGAGCCAAAGTGATTTCTGAAGAAGTCGGCTTGAGTTTAGAAGGAGCTTCATTAGATGATCTTGGGAGTGCGAAGAGAGTAGTAGTTACTAAGGAAGATACCACTATTATTAACGGCGCTGGAGAAACCGGAGATATTCAAGGTCGTATTGAGCAGATTCGCCGTGAAATCGAAGCTAGTACCTCAGATTATGATAAAGAAAAACTGCAGGAACGTTTAGCTAAATTGGCTGGCGGTGTTGCAGTAATTAAAGTTGGTGCTGCTACTGAAATTGAAATGAAGGAAAAGAAGGCTAGAGTTGAAGATGCATTGCATGCGACTCGTGCAGCGGTAGAAGAAGGAGTTGTACCTGGTGGCGGTGTTGCTTTAATAAGATGCTTGCAAGCAATTGAGGGCTTAGAAGGCAAAGATCCTGACCAGAATATGGGTATTTCTATAGTACGCCGTGCGCTTGAAAATCCGTTACGGCAGATTGTTAGAAATTCTGGTGGTGAATCGTCTGTAGTTCTTAACAAAGTTGCTGAGGAAAAAGGTAACTTTGGTTATAATGCTGCAACAGGTGACTATGGTGATATGATTGAGATGGGAATTCTTGATCCGACCAAGGTTACTCGTACTGCTTTACAGAATGCAGCCTCTATCGCTGGTCTCATGATTACTACTGAGTGTATGTTGGCTGAGCTTCCTAAGGAAGAAGAAGGTCACCCTGGCGCTGGTGGTGGTGGCATGGGAGGCATGGGCGGTATGGGAGGCATGGGCGGTATGATGTAAATCGCTTAGCGCTTTTCTTAAAAACCCCGCACTCCGCGGGGTTTTTATTTGGTAATCCTCGTCATTCCACAATCTTCTTGTCGTCCCGCGACTCTCTTCGTCTTCCCGCGGCTTTTTTTTCGTCATCTCGCGGTTTTTTTTCGTCATCTCGCGGCCTTGACCGCGGGATCCAAGGTCTGCCCGCGGTGCAGTGTAATTAACATCCTTGTCACTGGATTCTGGCCAATTACTGGCCAGAATGACGGTATGAGATGGATACTGGCCAATTACTGGCCAGAATGACGGAATTAATTCTTGAATCTATCTCTATGTGCGAGTTAAGGATCTAGGCATAGGAACAGGCGTGCCTGTTCCCTACAAAGTCCGTTTCTTACTTTATTTTAACGAATCCGACAGCCTCAAACACTTTGTTCAACATGGGTTGAGCTCGTTCGTTGGCTTTTGTTGCACCATCTTTTAAAATGGCGTTTAATTTTGTTTCATCGCTGCGTAAGTTTTGAAAACGCTGTTGAATTGGCTGCAAAAATTCGATTACGATCTCAGCTAGGTCGCTCTTGAATTTATTATAACTCTGTTTTTGATATTCTTTTTCCAGCTGTTTAATTGGTTTATCAGTAAGCGCTGAATAGATAGTTAGTAAATTAGAAATCCCTGGTTTAGATTCATCAAAGTATATTTCTTTACCCGAGTCAGTTACTGCTCGTTTAAATTTTTTGGTTATTATTTCGGGCGAATCAAGCATTGCAATAAAATTATTTTCGTTGGGATCGGATGACGACATTTTTTTATCGGGATTCTGCAATCCCATGATTCGACCACCAGTTTCCAGCATAGGTATGTAAGATTCGGGCACTGTGAATATGTCACCATAAATGTTATTGAATCGTGTTGCTATATCTCGTGTTAGTTCGATATGCTGTTTCTGATCGGCTCCAACCGGTACGATATTAGAGTGGTATAATAAAATATCTGCTGCCTGTAAAACCGGATAATCGAATAAGCCCATGTTAATATTTTCTGGATATTTCTTTGACTTATCTTTGAACTGAGTCATACGGCTTAGTTCGCCTATATGAGTAAAACAGTTTAATATCCAGGTAAGCTCAGCATGTGCAGGAACATGTGATTGGCAGAATATGATATGGTTTTCATAATCAAGGCCGCATGCGATATATAAAGCAAGGAAATCATAACAGCGTTTTCGTAACAGAGCTGGATCTTGTTTAACGGTAATGGTGTGTAAATCTACTAAGCAGAATAGACAATCATATTTATTTTGCAATTTAAGCCAGTTTTTAATGGCTCCAATGTAATTGCCTATGTGAAGTTCGCCTGATGGCTGAATACCGCTAAACAGAACTTGTTTGTTCATCATTATTTCCTTGTTTTAGGATCCCAATAATACTAGCATATTGTCTATGAAACTGAACATCGTTATTTTAGCAGCTGGCGAAGGTAAACGCATGTACTCTTCATTGCCCAAGGTATTACACCAAGTAGGCGGTGTTTCGATGCTAGAACATGTAGTTAATGCTGCACGTTCATTAAATCCAGAGGCTATTCATGTAGTTCATGGTAATGGAGGAGATCGAGTCAAAAATACCTTGAAGCATTTACGAGTCCGTTGGGTTAGGCAAAAACAACAATTGGGCACCGGCCATGCCGTATTGCAAGCTATTCCGCATATTACAGATAACAGCCGAGTTTTAATATTGTATGGAGATGTTCCGCTCATCTCAAAGGAATTATTGCAAATCCTTGTTAAGGGAACTCCTAATGATCAATTTGGCCTAATTGTTGCAAATTTAGATGATCCGAGTGGATTTGGTAGAATTATTCGAGACCAAAATGATAATGTTATTGCTATCGTTGAGCAAAAAGATGCTAATCAAAAACAATTAAAAATTAGTGAGATCAATACTGGTATTTTGTTGGCTCCTGCCAAACAGTTGAAAGGCTACTTATCGAAGTTATCTAATCATAATAAGCAAGGTGAATATTACCTTACAGATGTTATTGATATTGCAGTAGCTGATGGTTATCGGGTTAAAGGTATAACAGCGATTAAACCTGAAGAAATTTTGGGAGCAAATGATAAATATCAACTTGCTTTACTAGAATGTTATTATCAGCAGCAGGCGGCAAAACAGTTAATGTTACAAGGATTGACTTTGATTGATCCTAGACGGTTTGATATTCGCGGAAAACTTGAATTTGGTAAAAATGTGGTAATTGATGTTAATGTGGTTATCAAAGGCAAAGTTAAACTTGGAAATAATGTACAAATATTGCCCAATTGTGTCATTGAAGACGCAGTAATTGAAGATAATTGTATTATTGGTCCGTTTGCTAGAATTCGTCCTGGAACTCGTGTTAAATGCAATGCACATATTGGTAATTTTGTAGAATTAAAAAATACTGAGTTTGGTATGAATAGTAGAGCTAATCATTTAACTTATCTGGGTGATGCTACCGTTGGTAAAGATGTAAATATTGGTGCAGGTACGATTACCTGTAATTATGACGGTGTAAATAAATATCGTACAATTATTGATGATAAAGCTTTTATCGGTTCTGATACCATGTTAGTTGCTCCGGTTAAAGTTGGTAAGAATTCAACGATTGGTGCCGGATCTACAATTACTCAAGATACGCCGGCTAATCAATTGACTATAGCAAGAAATAAACAGGTAGCTATTAAGGGTTGGCGGAGGCCAAAAAAGAAATCGAGGAAGAAATGATGTGCGGAATTGTAGGTGCCATAGCGCAACGCGATGTAGTTCCTATATTGCTAGAGGGATTAAAACGTTTGGAATATCGTGGTTATGATTCTGCAGGGATCGCGATTTTAAATAAGAATCATCAACTAGAAAGAATTCGTATTAAAGGTAAAGTTGGGCGCTTGGTAAAGGCAATTGAAAATAAACCTAGTGCAGGTTTTATTGGTATAGCCCATACTCGCTGGGCGACTCATGGCACACCTTGTGAAAAAAATGCACATCCACATATGTCGAATAATCGTATCGCATTAGTTCATAATGGCATTATTGAAAATCATAATGTGCTGCGGGAAGAATTGCTAAAGGAAGGATATAAATTTGCCTCAAAAACAGATACTGAGGTTATTGTTCATTTGATTGATAAATATTTAACTGAAACTAATGATTTTCTGGATGCAACTAAGCAAACGGTAAAACAATTAATCGGCGCTTTTGCTTTAGGTATTATTACCAGTGATCAACCGGAACGTGTTATCGCTGTGCGTTGTGGTAGTCCATTAGTGATTGGGCTAGGTGTTGAGGAATGTTTTATAGCTTCTGATCCTTTAGCTTTATTGCCGGTTACACAACAATTTATGTATTTAGAAGAAGGGGATATTGCTGATATAACTAAGGATGAAGTGACAGTTTACAATTCTGATGATAAAAGAGTTAAACGTCAAATTCATAGTTATGAATATACTCATAACGTTACTGAACGTGGTAATTATAAACATTACATGCAAAAGGAAATCTTTGAACAACCTGAAGCTATAAGCAATACTCTAAAGCATTATTTAAATAATGGTAAGATTTTGCAAGATGTCATCCCCGTGAAAACGGGGATTCAGAAAAAATCAATAAAGAAAATGGATTCCTGCCTTCGCGGGAATGACGTGAGGGAAATGGATTCCCGCCTTCGCGGGAATGACGTGAGGGAAATGGATTCCCGCCTTCGCGGGAATGACGTGGAAGGAGTAGATTCCAGCCTTTGCGGGAATGACGGAAAGGAAACTCCTTTCGGGCAAATCAAAAAAGTGCAAATTGTGGCTTGTGGCACAAGCTATCATGCTGGTTTGATTGCACGTTTCTGGATAGAAGAATTAGCTAATATTCCGTGTCAGGTTGAAATTGCAAGTGAAATTCGTTATCGAAAAACTATCATTGAACCTAACACTTTATTTGTGACTATTTCCCAATCAGGGGAAACAGCAGACACTCTAGCGGCATTAAGACAAGCAAAACAGTTGGGTTATAAAGCAACATTAACGATTTGTAATGTTCCTGAAAGCTCAATAGTGCGTGAGTCAGATTTCGCTTTAATAACTAATGCAGGACCCGAAATAGGAGTTGCTTCTACTAAAGCTTTTACTACTCAATTAACGGTATTATTAATATTGACCATTGTCCTGGGTAAGCAAAATAAAGATTCCTTAATTACGAAAATGGAAACAGATTTAATCCAACAACTGACAAAACTACCTAAGCTAATCAAAAAGGTTTTGATTTTAGATGACACAATAAAGTCGTTAGCTGAACAATTCGTTGAGAAACGCAATGTGTTTTTTCTAGGTCGTGGAATACATTATCCTGTCGCAATGGAAGGGGCTTTGAAATTAAAAGAGGTTTCTTATATTCATGCAGAAAGTTATCCTGCTGGTGAATTGAAACATGGACCATTAGCTTTAGTAGATAAAGATATGCCAATTGTTGTAGTTGCTCCAAATAACGAGCTCTTGGGAAAGTTAATATCTAATATTCAAGAAGTAAAAGCTCGTGGTGGTAAGTTATATGTTTTTGCAGATAATTCTATTAAAATTTCTGACGAGAAGAATGTTTGTGTTTTAAACATGCCTAAAGTTGAAAAAGTAATCACACCAATTGTCTATACTATACCGTTACAATTGTTGGCCTATCATGTTGCAGTACAAAAAGGTACTGATGTTGATCAACCACGCAATTTGGCAAAATCGGTTACAGTAGAATAAAGGAGGAGTTGAGATGGTAAAGATTTTATGCAGATTTGTTCTGGTATTGAGTTTATCAATAATTTTTTGTTATCCCTCTTTTGCAGCTCATAAGTTACAGGTTTTGTTTTATACTAATAATAAAGTGTCAGATAATGTTATTAATGATAGCGATTTGCTTGAAGATGCTCGGCAACATATCGGATCTATTGATATTATCGCTCCACAAGTTTATCAATTAGATAAAAATGGATTAATTTATGGGTCAGTTGATCCACGTCTTTTGACTTTAGCACATCAACAACGAGTGAAGATAATGCCTTTAATTATCAATAGCAATTTTAATCAAAGTGATTTTCATGATTTTTTATATGATTTATTCGCTCAGAAGCGTGCTATTAATAGAATGATAAGTCTGTGTCTTACTAACGGATTTTGGGGTATTCAATTTGATTTTGAGAATATCAATTATTTAGATAAAGGTGCTTATACAAAATTTTATCAGTTAGCTGCAAAAAAGTTGCATGAACATGGATTGAAAATTTCAATGGCATTGTTGATATGGCCCAAAGACCAACAGATTTATAATAATTATGAGAGATGGGTATTTAAGAATTGGGTTGGTGGCTATGATTGTGCATCAATTGCTAAGTGTAGTGACTTTATTGTTTTTATGGCATACGATCAACATACAAGTCATACCCCTCCGGGTCCAATTGCCGGTTTTAGCTGGGTGCGAAAGGAGATAAGAGATTTATTAAAAGAAGTTCCTGCAGAAAAAATTTTTCTAGGTGTGCCAGCATATTCTGGATATTGGTCAGTTGATGCTAATAGTTGTGGTTCATTTCCAAGTTATACACAGATTAGCTATGATGATGTTAAAGATTTGTTAGCGAAAAATCATGTTGAGCTTACATGGGATAATACTGATAAAATATTCTACACTTTTTTTAATCATTTGGGGGTATATAATTATATTTTTGCAGAAAATGCAAAGTCATTAACGGCTAAATTAAATTTGGCTCAGAAATATCATTTGTCAGGTATTGCAATATGGCGTTTAGGACAAGAAGATTCAGATATTTGGGAAATTGTTTCTCGTTCATGATATTTATTTGTTTAATTGTGACGTGACTTTTATTGTCAGTCGAATTCGGGTTAATCTATATTTATTTTTATAACACGATTTGTATCATCATGTATTTCAAGATGGTCTTTAGTAAAATTGATTGAGCTGTTTTTTGTATCCTCTCCATATATAATCCATTTCGTGTTGGTTAGGGTTTGCAAATAAATAGTAAATTTATCTAAATATTCATCATTAAATTTGTAATTTTCTGAATACATTTGTGTTTGTTGTTGTATTGGCGTTGTTAGGTCTTCTATTATTCTTGGTGTGATTAAATCTGGTATATTAAGCGGCGCAGATATTTGAGCAGCTGATGTAATATAATTAATATTGCCCTTTAAATTGATACTTGTATCTGCTAATCCATTTATAACTTTTCCGAAAAGTTCTATTGAGCCAGTTTTAGTAATTTTGTAGCCAGCTCCATTTTGAGTGAATTCTATATCTCCGTTACCATCACCGATTATAGTTATATTGTTGCTTGATTGAATAAATAAATTGCCGGTTTTTAGGCAATAGTTTGTATGTTGACCTTTTACATTGAGGTGTAAGTTATTTTTAGCTTGTAAGTTTAAGTTATTGCCACTGTTAAGTTCGATATTTTGTACAGATTGCATATGTAAATTATTTTTTGCTTGCAATTGATGATCACAACCTGATTGATGATGAATATCTCGGTTTTTAATTTGGGTTTTGTGATTTTGTTCTGCATTTTGAATTCTGTCGTTGTTTATATATTCATTTGTAGTATCGACACTATGTGTTTGTAATGTTTGTTTAGCTTTCCATTCTATGGCACCTTGATCAGCAATTAAATTTATGTGTGGTTTAGTTTTATCAGCGTTTAATTCTAATAAATTATATTTATCATAAGTGCTAACTTGAATTTTTTGTTTGGTAACTGTTTCATCCATTAACAGTTGATTATCGCTAGCGGTGCGTAGTAAATTTTGAGTTTTATTTGTTGATGTTACTGGCGAAGTTTGATCGTTATTAGGTACAGTACCTATAATAATTGGTTGGTCTGGATCCTCGTTTAAAGCGCTAACTAACACTTCGGCACCATTTCTAAGTGGCATGTGCCAACCGGTTTGGATTCGTACGAAAGTGTTGGGTTCACCACCGTATGGTGAGAGCCTTAATAACGGTGGTGATGCTGAAGCGTTAGGTGTATCAGTAAGATCAAATTTTTGCCTTATATGATAATTGCCATCTTCATTTAGCAGCGCATAATTTCCGTTACTTTCTATATGCGCTTGAAAAATAGCCGCAAATTTTGGATGTTCAGATATTGGAAATTGGATAGGTATTTCACATAGATGCAGTAGAAATTCATTGTGATAAAAAACATCTTTACCCTGTTGTTCGATATTTTGTTCAAAATAATGATCAATGTGTTCTACAATGTAATTGCCACTTACTTTATCAGAAAATTTTTTGCTATCTAATGCGATGATATGACCGGTCTTGGTGTTACAAAGATTACTCTTTACAATCAGTTTTTGAGAAACGGATGTGTTAGCTGTATCAGACGAATATTGTTGATATAAATCGTAAATAGTTTGTTGATTATTTACAAGTCCACTTAAAGGTATATATGATACTGCGGATTTGATGTAGGGAGAATAATAGTTGTTATCGCAAAAATGAATGACTTCGAAGTAATTATTACCATCCTGTTCGCAATCTATCCAGTAATATATTTCTGCTTTGGCTAATAATCTGTGGATAAATTCTAAATCAGTTTCTCCTGGTACTTGCATTTGATAAGGTTTTGCTGAATGAGTTTTGGACAAGTGAAATTTAATTTGTTGCTTTAAATAACCTAACTTAATAAGCATTTTACGTACAATTTCTGGTACCGTTTGATTAAGAATTACTCTAACGTTTTGTGATAAACCCGCCAAAGTTAAGCGAGGTTTGAGAGTAAAACTTACTCGAGTATCACCTTTCATGTTAAGGAGTACTGTTTTACATTGAGTAATTATTCCTGAAATGCGACGATCATTAATATGGAGCGTTGTAGGAGTGAATACGTAGTTGTCCGCATCAAATATATTCCCGTTGACTAAAATATCGATGTCAAATTTATAAGGATTAAAGGCTTTTTCGGTACCAGTAAGTTTTAGTATATTGAATTTTTTTTCATAAAAACTAATAGTTACATTTCGAGCAGTCTTATCCATATTAGAAGTTTATGTATCATCTGAGTTTATGCAATACAGTTTTTTTTACTGTTTACTGTAATAATCCAAAGCAGCCTCTTTGTTGCCTAGAGCTTCCATAACCTGCCCTAATTCGTGATAAGCTGCAGGAGTGGTTTTTAAAGTTTTACTAATTTCAAGGTAGCGTTGTGCTTTACCCCATAATTGTTGTTGTTTACAAAGTCTACCTAAACAAAGTAAAAGAATGGGGTCATTATCATGAGTTTTTAACCAAGATTCTGCTATTGCGAGTCGTTTATTCGCATCAACGTCAGTAATCATACTATACTTCTCTACTAATTTATGATCCCAGGATTTTTTTAGTGTATTACGCAATAGTTTTTCAGCTTCTATGCCGCGTTTATTTTCAATTAGTGCGTTACTATAGACTAATAATAATTCAGGGTCATTTTGTAATTCTCTAGGAACTTTTGACCATGTATCGGATAAATATTCAAAATTGTTTTCTTTCGTTCCTTGAGTTAGTAATTGTAAATATAAATTTCGTTCTAAGTCTTGTAACTTTTGCGGTTTAAGCACTTTATATTTGTGTAATGCCGGCAGTAAGTCCTGTAGACTTTTCCAATCGTGCAATTCCACATAAACTTGTTGTAACAATTGCATTACGTATGTGTGTTTAGGAACTAAGCGGCTTAGGTGGGTTAAAGTTGCTAAAGCCCTTTCCAATTGTTTTGCTGATACTTGCAGTTGAGCTTGCGTTAAACCGACTGCTACTTCAACACCAGGAGTTGATTCGTGTGCCATGCGTAAATACGTATCACGTTTGTCATATTCACCTTCATTTTGGGCAGCACGAGCTGCGATCAGATAATTAAGTAATGGAACTTCACTATATTTGGCAGATTTAAGTAATTTTTTTTCTGCCTGTGCCCATTTTCCTTCCGCCCATTCGCATAAACCTAAATTAGTTTGTCTGCGAGCTTTACGTAAGTGCCTTTCTAAAGACCAGCTATAAACATATCCCGATGCTATGTTTGCTCTGCGAAATAAAGCGATGAGAAAATGTAATATTATAAACAACAATAATATCGCTAGTAGAGCTGCCCATAAAGTTGTTTCGAGACTCCAAGATTTATAAGCAATTAGTACATAACCAGGATTAGCATGCATTATTAATCCCAACCAAATTGCTGTTAATAGGATTAGAAATAGGATTACTATTTTTTTCATGATGATATTATTCCTTTGAATGATTGCTGTTGTGCTTCATGGACTGCTTGTATAGATGCAGATATATTTGGTGTGGGAGGTTTTATGTCTATTTTTTGTAATACGCCTACAACTTGCGAAATATTTTGTAACGCTTGTGGATTATGAGCGAAATAGATATTTGTTAGTTTATTTGCGTTTTGTAAACACAAATGATACACCTTTGGTTGTTTATGAGTTACTGCCCATTGTGCTTGTTCAAGCAAAAGTTGGATTTTTTGTCTTAAATAAACTTGTTGTTCTGATGTAAGTAAGGATTCAGAGGCATTTTGTTGATGATGGATAACGAATATGTTTTTTAACTTTTGCAAACTCACTTGCCAAAAATTGTGCCAAGATAGCTTTGATGCTTCTTTAGTTTCGGTTTGTTTGATAGATTCTTTTGGGTTAGTAAAAGAGTTTGATACTACAGCAGTTTGTTCTATTTGATTATTCAGAGCTTCGATACGTAAAATAATTTCCCAAGTATCCACCTTTGGAATTGATTGTAATATATTAATATCGTTTGTTAATGCTCGTCGTAGAGGTATTAAAGTCGGATCGGTTAATGTAACGATGCGATTATCAGCGGTTTGTAATAATTTAATGGCTAACGGGATATTATCATTTATAGTTAAATTAATATCAGCGAGTTTTATTAAGTAATTTGTTTCTAGTAATGTCCAACCTATGGTATTGCGATTGACTAGTTTCATAACTTGTTGTAGATCGGTTTGATTGCTTTGAATAATGCTGTTTTGTTGTTTCAAGTTTGTCTGGGTTTGTTGCAACGTGGCCTGTAAGTTTAATAATCGATAGTTTTGCCAGCCAATAAGCCCTAAGCATAATACGAACATAAGCACTATAGTAATGATGATAAAAACTTTCTTTAATGTTGATCTAGTTTTTTTAACTGCTTTAGTTTGATGATCGTTTGGTTTGTTCATAGTTATTTCCTTTTTATATGTTAGTATATTTTTCAATTAATTGGTCTTTTTCGTACCATAGTTGATTTAACCATTTTTGGAATTTAGTGCGGAATTCACGATTTCCAGGATAATCTCCACGCAAATTTTCATTGATCGGGATAATTTCATAGTGCACAATAACATTTTTAATTCTACCACAAACAAAGTTCCAAAAACTAATATTTTGCTCAGGATGAATGATGGTAACATTGATAATATCTTGTAAAGAGTTACCCATAGTATTCAAGACGCATGCAAAACTATGTGCTTTTGGTTTTAAAAGATATTTATATGGAGAATGTTGACGGTGTTTTTTTTCTTGAGTAAATCGGGTTGCTTCTAAGAAACTTGTAACTGTAACTGGATATTTTTCGTATCTTTGGCAAAAACGTTTAGTAATTTCTAAATCCTGGCCTTTTTTTTCTGGATGATTTTTGAGATAAGATTTGCTGATCCGTTGCATAAATGGAAAACCGATTATCCAACATGTCCAACTAATAAGCGGTAACGTCCATAAGAGTGGTTTTTTTAGAAAAAATGCTAACGTTGGTATACGTTCGCCAAAGATTTTATATATTATTAAAATATCTATCCAACTTTGATGATTGCAAATCAAAAAGTACTTACCGTTACGTTGCAGATTTCCAATCCCCGAAACGTTAAATTTAGTTTTAGTAGTTAGCTTGATAATGAAATTGTTCGTTCTTATCCAAGCTATTATAAGATTTTGTATTATTCGATTAGTTAAAGAGCGCCAAAAAGAAAATGGCAAAGAATAATGTATTAAGCCAACTATGCAAACTGTACTAGGTATAAAAATGGCATTTAATGAATAAAGTACAATAGCAATGCTGCCAACGATAGGAGGCGGTAGCAAAAAAAGCATAATTTTATTTCCCATTTATTCGTTTTACTTTATATTTAATTTGCTCGTAAATATTTGTATCATCTGTTGGTTTTTGTTGAGTAAATGGGCAATCCTTAACATCATTAGATATGCATTTTTTATACCCTTCCTCGGTTGTTATCCAATTTGGCCCAGTTGGGGCTGGAACAAGTACAGGATGAACAGGTTCTAAGGCGACTGGGAAGGTTAATTTTTCTTTGCCTTTGTATAAACAGATAATTTTACCAACGTTTACACCAATCCACTGTGCACCACTAAATTCTTGAATTTCTTCTACAAAAGATTGGTTATAGCTTTTCCAGACATCGTTAACATGCCACCATGGACCGTCTTTCGTTAATTCTTCGGGTTGTGGACAATATAACATTATTTGCTCGGACTTGGTTTCAGTTGTATTAGAATTAACGGGTTGTTGTGTAGCCCAGGCTGAGCTTACAATTAAGCTTAAAATACAATTTATTATCCAAATAGTAACTATTTTCATAACTTACCTTTTGTAATTATATAATGATAAAATAGAATTATCTAATTTATATTCTTTAATGAGAGGTTTTCATATTGGCTAAGTTACATTTTTATTATTCTGCAATGAATGCCGGCAAGAGTACTACTTTATTACAGTCTAGTTATAACTATAACGAACGTGGTATGGATACTTTGTTATTTGTCCCAACTATCAGTATACGATATGCTGTTGGGACGATAAGCTCAAGAATCGGTCTTGCTGCTGAAGCGCTGTCTTTTGATAAGGATTTTAACTTTTATGAATACACTTCTCGAGAATTACAAAATAATAATAACATTAAATGTGTGTTAATAGATGAAGCTCATTTTCTGACCAAACATCAAGTGCAACAATTATGCGATATTACTGATTCCCTCAATATTCCGGTATTAGCATACGGTTTGCGTTCCGATTTTCAGGGAGAACCATTTGAAGGTAGTATGTACTTGTTAACTTTAGCTGATACTTTAATAGAATTGAAAACGATTTGTCATTGTGGCAGAAAAGCTATTATGAATGTCCGTATTAGTCAGCGCGGCGAAGTTGTTAGGAGAGGAGAGCAAATTGAAATTGGCGGTAATGAACGTTACGTAGCTGTATGCCGTAAGCATTTTAAAGAAGGGAAAGTAAAGTAAATTTTCAAGGTTATGTAGAATAGCAGTAATTAATCGCTGAAACGGCGAGAAAAATCATGCCAGCGTAATCCACTAATGTGTAAACATAATCCATAAATGATCACTGCACCTAATAGTATTGGCAGCAGATGTAAGATGCGTTGCTGTGAACTCCAAATTACCCATTGTGATGTTTTTGCGGTACTGAACCATAACATTATTGCCATTATTGCATTAGCAAATCCTAGCTGTAAGGCATATTTATGCCAACCTTTTTGTGGGATATAGATTTTGTGTTTGTGTAATAAATAGAATAGTAAACCAGCATTCAGTGCGGAAGTTAGTGAAGTTGCTAAGGCTAGACCTGCGTGAGCTAAAGGGAAAATTAATATGAGATTCAAGAACATATTTGAAATCATAGCAATTACTGCTACTTTGACCGGGGTTTTTATGTCTTGTCTGGAATAGAATCCAGAAGCTAAAACTTTGATTAACATAAATGCCGGCAAACCTATCGCGAAAGCCATGAGACTTCGACTAGCCATAGTTACATCGAAAGTACCAAATTCTCCATGTTGTAACATGGTAGAAAGCAATGGCCCTGAAAGTATAAAAAGCCCAACGGCCGATGGGATACCGATTATTAAAATACAACGTAGAGCCCAGTCAAGTGATGCTGAAAATTCATTGGTTGCTTTATTGGCATGTGTACGCGATAAATGCGGTAGCACTACAACTGCGATAGCAACACCGAAAACTCCCAAAGGAAAATTAGTCATCCGATCAGAAAAATATAACCAAGTAATACTTCCTTGACGTAGAAATGACGCAAATAACGTATCGATTAATAGACTTATTTGTGCTACTGATACTCCGAAAACGGCTGGTACCATAAGCTTAATAACTTTTTTAACTCCTTCATCACGCCAGAATATTTGAGGACGAGGAAATAGATGTAAGTGTTTTAGAAATGGAAGCTGAAAGCATAATTGCACTGTACCACCAATAAATACGCCCCAGGCCAATGCTTGGACTGGATTTTTAAAATATGGAGCTAAGAATATCGCGGCGCAAATTAAAGAGAAATTAAGTAACACAGGAGTAATAGCAGGCACGCTAAAAATGTCGTAGCTATTTAAGATTGCACCAGCAAAAGCAGTTAGAGAAATAAATAATAGATATGGGAAAGTAACGCGCAACATTGATGCTGCTAAGCTGAAACGTGTCGGGTCATGAATAAATCCGGGGGCGAATATTATTACAAATATTGGAGCGAGCAATACTGCGACTGTAGTTACCCCAAGTAATACAAAACTTAAGGTTCCAGCCATACGATTAATAAATATGCGTGCATCTTGCTCGCTGCGCCGTTGTCTGTATTCGGATAATACCGGTACGAAAGCCTGAGAGAAAGCACCCTCGGCAAATAAACGACGCATGAAATTGGGAATTCTAAAAGCTACTAGAAATGCGTCCATTCCTGCAGAGGCGCCGAAAAAGTTAGCAAAAACTATTTCGCGAATTAATCCTACGATCCTTGATAAAATTGTCATAGATGCTACAACATAACTCGATTTAAGAAGATTTTTACTCATGAAAATAAAGTTATTTTTGTAACGCGTTTAATGCTTTTAAAATATTTAATGCTTGATATAATTGAAAATCATTATGCATCAAATTTAATTCCTCAATTTGTGTACGAGTATCCTCATTTATATCTATTTTTTTGATGTGGTTTAATAAATCGGCTTCGTAAATTGGCTCAAATGGAGAAGTTTTAATACACTCTTTGGCAATTTTTAAAGTTTTTACGATCACATCAGGTGTAATCCCACGGGCTTGTATTGTGTATCCTCCTGGTGTGTAGTAAAGTGCTGTAGTAATTTTCATAGCACTAGTTTCATCAATTGGAAAGATGGTTTGAACCGAGCCTTTTCCGAAGCTTTTAGTGCCTAAAATAATGGCACGATGATGATCCTGCAGGGCGCCAGCAACTATTTCTGCTGCTGAGGAGGATCCCGAATTAATTAATATAACAACAGGTGTTTTCGGCAATAATTCTCCACGAGTAGCGTAATAATTTTCACGTTTCTGATTTGGATATCCTATGGTGTAAATGATTAATTTATTTGTAGTAAGTTTTCTTGAATCCAGGAAATCGTCAGCTACTTTAAGAGAGGGTTCAAATAATCCTCCTGGGTTATCACGTAAATCTAATATAATGCCGCGTAATTGTTTTTTTGACTCTTGTTTTAAGCGGTCTACTACTTTTACCAAATCCTCATGCGCATTTTTATAAAAAACACCAATACGAATATAACCATAATGATTTTCTAGCAATTTTTCCTTAATAATTGGTATTTTGATGGTATCACGAGTAACGGTGAATTTTAATGGTTTGAGTTGGTCTTTTCGTATAATATATAGAGTAACTTTAGTTCCTTTTTTCCCTCGTATCATTGCAATAGCTTTGGCTATAGGTATATCAGTGGTTAATTTATTATCAATGCGAATAATAATATCTCCTGCCTTGATCCCGGCTTTTTGTGCTGGAGAACCATCTAGTGAACTGATCACTCTAAGAGCGTCGAATTCGGGAACAATTGTTATACCGATTCCGTCGAATTCGCCAGAAATTATCATTTTCAAACTTTTTAAATCTTCTTCGTCTAAGTAAGATGAATGTGGATCGAGTTTATTCATCATGCCATCTATAGCATTGTCAAATAACTGTTTATCAGTGACAGGATTTATATAGTATTTATGAATACTGGTTATTATGTTTGATAAACGCTGTAGCTGTGTGGTTGGAATTGTAGATGTTGAGGATTTAATAGCTTCAGCATTTGCAAAATTTATACTAAAGAAACATATGGTATAAATTGCTAAGAAGGTTTTATATATTTTTTTCATATTAACTACACCATAATTTTGGGTCGACTGGTTTTCCATTATGGCGAATAGCGAAGTATAAACTAGGATAATTATAACCACCACTTTGACCTACGGTAGCGATCACATCTCCAGGATGAACTATATCACCAGCTTGTTTATAAAGACCATTATTGCGCCCGTATAAACTTATATAACCATGACCGTGATTAATAATTAATAATAATCCATAGCCTTGCAACCATTGAGCAAACACTACACGTCCAGAAGAAATTGCATGGACATTTTGCCCTTCTGGAGCTTGGATTATTATACCATCCCATTTTAACTGGCTATGTTCGATTTGGGAACCATATAGATTTTCAATTTTACCTTTAACCGGCCAGTGTAATTTTTTATGTAATTGGTTTAAAGGAGCAGCGAAGTCAGCCGATATTGCTGAGGTTTTCAGCTGTGCTATTATTTTTTCAAGAGCTTGTTTGTCTGCGAGTAATTTATTGAGTTTTTGTTGTTGGGTTTTCAGTTGTAAATTGATACCGTGAAGTAAATAAATATGTTGTTGTTTACTTGCCGTTGATTTTCTATATTCTTGTTGCTGTTTTCGTTTTAAATTTGATAACTTTTCAGTCTGCTTTACCGTATTCTGTTTATTTTTATGCAGGTCTTGCAAGGTTTTATTTATCTGATTAATTAATTGAATACGTGATTTCTGTAAATAGTTGTAGTAAACAAAAATACGACTTAATTGGTTTGGGTTTCGATGATTAAGTAATAACTTAAGATAGGTTTGATTACCTAACATATACACAGCACGGCTTTGTTGTACTAAATTATTTTGTTGAATAGCTAATGAATTTTGATATTCAATTTTATTGATGTTTAATTTTTCAAGTAGAGTATATTGTTGTTTTAATTGCTGCTGAGTTTTTCTTAATTCAATAGCTAATTTACCTGCAGTAACTTCATTTTCTTTTAACTGTTGTTGTAATGTTTTTTGTCTATGATTAGTAGCTATTATATTTGTTGTTAACTTTTTTATTGTTTTATTTAATTTGTTTAATTGCTCTGTTTTTGTTTGCGCTTGGATAGGATTGTTGACCAGTAATAAATATATTATTAAAAAAATTGTTATTTTTATTGTATGTAGGGAACAGGCATGCCTGTTCCCTACAATCCTGGATACCCGCTTTCGCGGGTATGACAATGAAATCATCATAGTAGTTTAACCAAAGGTTTACCAGTCATTTCCTTGGGTAGTTTAATATCCATCAAATATAACAATGTTGGTGCTACATCAATGAGCATGCCATAATTATGAACTATTTTGGCATTGCGTCCTACGTAAATAAATGGCACCGGTGAACAAGTATGTGCTGTATGGGGCTGACCAGTTTCTAAATTTATCATTTTTTCTGCATTGCCGTGGTCAGCGATAATTACGATTTCTCCTTTGACTTTAACGCAGGCAGTAACAGAATGTCCTAAACAAATGTCAACAGCCTCTAATGCTTTAACAGTTGCAGCAAAGTTTCCGGTATGACCGACCATATCAGGATTAGCAAAATTGCAAGCAATAAAATCATATTTATTAGAATTAATTGCCTTGATTAGTTTGTCAGTTACCTCGAAAACACTCATTTCAGGTTTCATATCGTAAGTTGCTACTTTGGGAGAAGGTATTAAAATACGGTCCTCATTGGGAAATAAACGTTCTTCACCACCATTTAAAAAATAGGTGACATGAGCATATTTTTCTGTTTCTGCGATACGTAATTGTTTCAAGTTATGTTTAGCTATCACTTCACCAAGTATATTGTGCAATTCTAATGGTGGAAAAGCCACTTTGACTTTGAGATCAGCTGAGTATTGAGTAAGCGTTACATATTCCGTAAGTTGTGGCCATAGTTTGCGTTTAAAGTCGGTAAATTCTTTGTCGACAAAAACATGACTCAATTCTCTTCCTCGATCGGCACGAAAATTCATGAATATGATTGAGTCACCGTTTTGAATAGTAATAGGCTTTTCTTTAGGTTTATGGATACAGGTTGGTTTCACAAACTCGTCAGTTTCACCACGAGCATAAGCCATTTGTAAGCTTTGTTTAGCAGTTGCGACATGAAATTCTGCTTTACCTTGAGTTAGCATATCGTAGGCGAGTTTAATACGATTCCAGCGTTTGTCTCGATCCATGGCGTAAAAACGACCAATCATCGAAGCAATTTTGCCACATCCTAAATTCTTTAAAGTAGTTTCCATTATATCGATATAAATCTGTGCTGATTTAGGTGGTGTGTCACGTCCATCGAGAAAAGTATGGATATAAAAGCGCTTCATGCCACGTTCAGCGGCTAGTTGTGCCATAGCCTGAATATGCTTCATGTGACTATGAACTCCCCCGTTCGATAATAAACCTAGAATATGTAAAGCTTTATCTGTTTGTTGAGTTCTGTCTATCACGTTTGTTAATACCGAGTTATTAAAAAACTCACCATCATCTATTGCCATATTGATGCGGGTTAAATCTTGTAGGACAAATCTGCCTGCGCCGATGTGTAAATGGCCAACTTCTGAATTTCCCATTTGTCCTTCAGGTAAACCCACAGCTAGTCCCGATGCTTTTAGTAGAGTATGTGGGTATTGGGACCATAGTTTGTCAAAGTTTGATGTGTCTGCTGATGTTATAGCATTACCACTGGTTTCTTCACTGTAACCCCAACCGTCTAAAATTAAAAGTATAATTGGTCTAATCATAGTTTATCATCAGTCATTTTACGTCATACCTGCGAAAGCGGGTATCCAGAAAAACCTGAAACTATATTCCCGCCTTCGCGGGAATGACAATATCAAAATACGAATCATGTTTCTGTGAAAACATTGTAACTTATACACGTAAATGTGTATACTGACATATCATGGATCAGCTAGTTCAATTTATTATTAATCACTGGCTTCTTTGGGCTGCTTTAATATTGGTGATTATTTTATTAGTGTACGAAGAGACCAAACGTAATGTAAAAGGAGTACAACAAGTTTCTCCTCAACAACTAACTAATTTAATTAATCGTGAGAATGCTGTAGTTATCGATGTACGTGAAGCGACCAGCTTTGAGCATGGCCATATAATATCTGCTATTCATGTGCCTCTTACCAAACTTGAAGAAAGCATTGATAAATTAAATAGGTATAAGAATAAGCCGATAATTCTAGTATGTGATATCGGACAAATGTCTCCTAAGGCTGGTGCTATTTTGCGAAACAAGGGTTTTGAAAAAATATACTATTTGTCGGGTGGTATCGCTGCATGGCAGAGAGCTAGTTTGCCCATGGTAAAAGATTAACGATGAAAAGGTTATAATTATGGCAAAACAAAAACAACAACAAAAAACCACAAAACCAGAATTTAGTATTCAGCGCCTTTATGTGAAAGATATTTCACTAGAAGCCCCTGGTTCCCCAAAAATATTTCGAACCGAATGGCGTCCCGAAGTTAATGTAGACTTAAATATCGAAACTCATAATTTAGAAGACAATATTCATGAAGTGGTACTTAAAATTACTGCTACTGCTAAATTGGAGAATGAAACTGCTTTTTTGGTAGAAGTTAAACAGGCGGGAATTTTTACTATCAAAGATTTTGACAATGAACAGTTTCAGGCTATGTTAGGTAGTTTCTGCCCATCGTTATTATTTCCGTATGCACGGGAAGTAATTTCCGACCTGACGATGCGTGGTGGTTTCCCACCTTTGTATTTAACACCGATTAATTTTGAAGCTTTATATCAGCAACAATCAGAAAAAGGAAAAGGTACGTCAACTGGAACTATACATTGATTTGAACACGATAAATTCAATGAGTAAAGAACTCACTATTTTTCGTGTGGTAGTTTATTTTCCATTGCGACACAGTTTTGATTATCTACCTCCACAAGATTGGAATGGCGAAATTTTAAAGCCTGGAGTAAGAGTAAAAGTCCCATTCGCACAGCGCACTACTGTTGGTATATTACTGGAACTCAACTCAAAACCACGTGTAGATATTACTAAACTTAAACGCGCAATCGAAGTTCTAGATGACGAACCGTTATTGTCAGAGAAATTGATCAAATTGAACATTTGGGTAAGTGATTACTATCATTATCCGTTTGGTGAAGTAATGTTGAATAATTTGCCTGAGTTATTACGTAAAGGTAAAGCGGCCGAATTACGGAAAACTTTGATTAATACGCACTCGTCAGCAGAAGTTTCTTCTGTACAACTTAATAAAGAACAACAGAGAGCGGTTAATAGTATCGATGTTAATAATGGTTTCAAAGTTTTTCTGCTTGATGGTGTAACTGGTAGTGGAAAGACGGAAGTTTATTTACAAGTTATCGAAAAGATAATAAATCGACGGCGGCAAGCTTTAGTTTTGGTTCCAGAAATTAGTCTAACACCACAAACGGTAGCTCGATTTCGAAGTAGATTTTCTACTCATGTCGTTGCGGTATTGCATTCTGGCTTAACTGCTCGGGAACGCTTGAATGCATGGTTGATGGCAAAACAGAATTTAGTATCGATAATTATTGGTACACGTTCGGCGATATTTGTCCCTTTACCTGAATTGGGCATAATCATTCTCGACGAGGAACATGATTTATCTTTTGAGCAACAATCTGGTTTGCGATATTCAGCACGTAATGTAGCGGTAATTCGGGGTAGATTAGAAAATTTGCCGGTAGTTCTAGGTTCAGCTACTCCGTCTTTGGAAAGTTTATATAACTCGCAACGTGAACGTTATACTAGATTACAATTACCTGAACGAGCGGGTGTAGCAATTTACCCAAGTTTCCATATTATTGATATGCGTAGTCAAAAATTGGCTGATGGTATTGCTGCAAAATTGATTCAAGAAATGAGGCGTCATTTACAACAAGAAGGTCAAATACTGTTATTTCTCAATCGACGTGGATATTCGCCGACACTGCTGTGTCATAACTGTGGTTTTGTTGTTAAATGTAGTCGTTGTGATGTCCCGATGACCTTACACCAAAAGCCACATTACCTGCATTGCCATCATTGTGGGGCTACTAAACCGGTATATAAAACTTGTCCCAAATGTATCAGTGATCAGTTAATACCACTTGGTTTAGGTACGGAACGTGTTGAGGAAACTATAAAAGATATTTTCCCTGAGGCTTCGTTACTTCGTATAGATCGCGATACCACAAGTCGTAAAGGTTCCATGCATACAATGCTGAACGATATTCGCGATAATAAGTGTCAGATATTAATTGGAACCCAAATGTTAGCTAAAGGCCACCATTTCCCTAATGTTACCATGGTAGCTATCCTTAATGTTGATAATGGTTTGTTAAGTTCAGATTTTCGTGCTCAGGAACATGTTGCACAATTAATTATCCAAGTTGCTGGTCGTGCCGGCCGCGCTGAAAAACCTGGTGAAGTTTATATCCAGACTCACAACCCCAATCATCCTTTGTTACTTAAGCTGGTTAATTATGGCTATTACGATTTTGCTATGGAAAATCTGATCGAACGGCGCAATGCAAATTTGCCGCCGTTCACGTACTTTGCATTAATGAGGGCTGAAGCTAAAACTAGAGCTACTGCGTTACAATTTCTTGAACAACTTAGAGATAAGATAAAAAAATCAGTAACAACTAAAATGAAATTACTGGGTCCTATTCCCGCGCCTATGCAGCTTAAGGCAGGATATTATCGAGCTCAATTGCTAGTAAGTAGTAAGAGTCGAAGCGCATTGCACGCTTTCTTGGATCTTTTGGTGCAACAAGTAGAAACTTTAAAATTAAGTGGTAGAGTGCGCTGGTCATTAGATGTAGATCCAGTGGATATGTTTTAATTATTGTATATCTTCTTCTTTACGTTTAGTTAAGACTTCGTAACCAGATTCGGTAACTAGTATGGTGTGTTCCCACTGTGCTGATAGACTATGATCCTTAGTTACCACAGTCCAACCATCTGATAGGGTTTTTGTATAGCGTTTACCAGCGTTTATCATAGGTTCAATTGTGAATGTCATACCTGGCTGCAGGACAATTCCTGTGCCTGCTACACCGTAATGTAATACCTGTAAATCTTCGTGGAATTTTAGGCCAATCCCGTGCCCACAGTATTCACGAACTACAGAAAAATGATGGCTTTCAGCATGCTTTTGAATAGCAGCACCGATATCACCAAGATGAGCGCTCGGTTTAACTTGTTTTATGCCGAGATATAGACACTCTTGAGCAACTTTTACTAAGCGTTGCGCCAGAATAGATGGTTTACCCACAAAAAACATTTTACTGGTATCACCGTAATAGCCATTCTTTATAACTGTCACGTCTATATTGATAATGTCACCATTTTTTAATTTTTTGTCACTAGGAATTCCATGACAGATAACGTGGTTGACTGAAGTACATATGGATTTTGGGAAGCCTCGGTAATTGAGAGGGGCAGGAATAACTTTTTGTTTATTGACCATGTAATCATGACAGATTTGATCTAATTCGCTAGTTGTTGTTCCAACCTTGACATAAGGTTCAATCATTTCAAGTACTTCAGCTGCTAGATATCCTACTTGACGCATTTTCTCGATTTGTTGCGTACTTTTTATATTAACCACAGTGTTTTCAATTGTTATTTACCATAAAGGTATGATATAAAGCATAGTGTTTTTTAGCAAATAATTCACACACATATTAGCACATAGTTCTGGGTGTTTTGCACATAAAGTGTGGAATTGAGCTATGATTATGTGGAGGTATAACCCGGGAGATAGATTATGAGTAAGTTTACAATGCGTGAAATGTTAGAGGCGGGAGTTCATTTTGGTCACCAAACTCGTTACTGGAATCCAAAAATGAAACCTTATATTTTTGGAGTTCGGCATAAGATCCATATTATTGATTTAGGAAAAACTCTACCCTTGTATCAGGAGGCAATAAATTTTATTAGTAATGTGGCTGCTAAAAGTGGCAAGGTTTTATTCGTTGGTACCAAGAAGTCTGCTCAAGATATAATTCGTGATGAAGCGATTCGTTGTGGTATGCCATATATTAATTATCGTTGGTTAGGAGGGATGTTGACTAACTATAAGACAATTAGAAAATCTATTAAACGCTTAAAGGATTTAGAAACACTGCGTGATAGTAAGAAGTTTGCTGGTCTTACTAAGAAAGAGGCACTTAATTTAATGCATGAGTTAACTAAACTAGAACGTGCTCTGGGTGGTATAAAAAATATGGAAGGTCTTCCGGATGTAGTTTTTGTTATCGATGTGGGTCATGAAAATATTGCGGTTAGTGAGGCTACTAAGTTAAGCATTCCTGTAGTAGCAGTAGTGGATACTAATGAAGATCCTGATGGTATTGCTTATGTGATTCCTGGTAATGACGATGCAGTGCGTGCTATCCGTTTTTACACTAAACATATCGCTGATAGTGTTATTGAAGCGCGGGCTTCTTTGTTAGAGGCTAGGAAAGTGAAGGAAGCTGAAGTTGGGAAAGCCGAAGAAAAAGAAGTAAAAAGGAAGAAAGTTACTGTTAAGAAAAAAGTGACTGTGAAAAAGCGATTAGTCGAAGCTGAGCAAAAAATTGAAACTAAAAAAGCTGTAACTGAAAAGGCTAAAACAATCAAGTCTGAAGAAGAAAAGAGTGAGATTGCTAAGAAAAAAAAATCGGCTGATAGGAGCACTGCGAGTAAAAGATCCAAAGCAGAGGGGAAAAAGTGAATATTATCGCTGCCCAAGTAAAGGAATTGAGACAACGAACTGGCGCAGGAATGATGGAATGTAAACAAGCTTTAATTGAAACAAATGGTGATGTTGAAGCTGCTATTGATGTTCTACGTAAAACAGGACGCACTAAAGCCGCTAAAAAGAGTGGTCGTATCGCAGCAGAAGGAATTATTGCAATTAAAACTTCTGATGATAATAAAACAGCTATTATGATAGAAGTAAATACTGAAACTGATTTTGCTTCTAGAGATGAGAAATTCAGAACGTTTGTTAATAAAATCGTTACCCTTGGTTTGGAGAATGGAGTAACCGATCTTTCCGGTTTATTGGCTTTGCCAACCGTCGCTCAAGAATGTGAGGCATTAATTGCCAAAATTGGTGAGAATATTCGAATTAGGCGTGTGGTTGTTTTGAAATCTGATGGAATTGTTGGTAGTTATTGTCACGCAGGTAGAATAGGGGTATTGGTAGAATTATCTACACAAGATTTACAATTGGGTAAGGATATCGCTATGCATATTGCTGCTAGTAAGCCGGAAGTATTAAATCCCCACGATTTGTCAACTGAGATGATAAATAAAGAAAAAGAAATTTATCGGGCAGAAGCTTTACAGAGTGGTAAATCTGAAGAGGTAATCGAAAAAATGGTAGCTGGTAAAGTTAAAAAATTTATTGATGAAGTAAGCTTGGTGAATCAGCCCTTTGTGAAAGATCCTACTGTAACAGTTGGGAATTTACTAGAAAAACTCGGTGCTAAAATATTATCTTTTGCGCGTTTTGAAGTTGGTGAAGGTATTGAAAGACAAAAATCTGATTTTGCTAAAGAAGTTATGGCACAAGTAAAAGGAAAAGTTGAATGACAAATAATAAAGAACCTATATACAAACGTGTTTTACTGAAACTAAGTGGTGAGGCATTGATGGGGAAAACCCAATTCGGTATCGATCCCGAGATCATTGAATATATTGGAAGAGAGATAGCGGACATCTTGAGTTTAAATGTACAAATTGGTGTAGTAATAGGTGGTGGTAACTTTTTCCGTGGCAAAGCTCTATTTAAGGCTGGTTTAGATAGAATTACTGGTGATAATATGGGTACCATTGCTACATTAATAAATGCATTAGCAATGCGTGATATTTTTGAACGCAATAATATACCAGCATTAATCATGTCTGCTATCCCGATGAGTGGTATTGTGGAACATTATGATAGACGTCGAGCGATCCGTAAGTTAGAAGCTGGTAATGTGGTGATTTTTGCAGCTGGTACTGGTAATCCATTGGTTACTACTGATTCTGCGTTGAGTCTACGTGGTATAGAAGTTGAAGCTGATATTTTGCTTAAAGCCACTAATGTGGATGGGATTTATTCTGCTGATCCTACTACTGATCCCAAGGCTGAACGTTATAAAAGTTTAACTTATCGTGAGGTATTGGAAAAAGAATTAGCGGTAATGGATTTGGCGGCTTTTTCTCAGTGTCGCGATTATAATATGGTTTTGAGAGTTTTTAATTTGCGCAAGAAGGGAGCCTTACTTAGAATTATCCAAGGCGAAGATGAAGGCACAATTGTTAAAAATGGAGATTAATATGCTTGATGAAATTAATAGAAATGCTAAAGCTCATATGGCTAAAGCTATAGAGTCGTTAAAAAGTGAATTGAATAAATTACGTACTGGACGGGCTCATCCTAATTTACTGGAGCATATTAAAGTTGATTATTATGGTAATCTTACTCCACTAAATCAAATTGCGAGTATTACAGTAGCTGATTCGAGAACGCTTAGTATAACTCCTTGGGATAAAAACATGATACAGCCTATAGAAAAAGCGATTATTAACTCTGATTTAGGATTGAATCCAAGTACTGCAGGTACAGTTATTCGAATTCCATTACCACCTTTAACTGAAGAAAGACGTAAGAATTTAGTACGGTTAGTTAAAACTGAAGCAGAAAATGCTCGAATCGCGGTTCGCAATATCAGGCGTGATGCTAATAATAATATTAAAAATTTATATAAGGAAAAACAGATTGGCGAAGATGAAGAGCGTCGTGCTCAAGAAAACATCCAAAAATTGACAGATAATTTTATTAAGGAAATAGATAGAATTTTAGCTGATAAAGAAAAAGAATTGTTAGAGATCTAATGAGTAAGTTACCAAAACATATTGTCATCATTATGGATGGCAATGGTCGTTGGGCAAAGAAACGTAATTTACCGCGTAGTGCAGGACATAGAGCAGGTGGAGAAACTGCACAGGAGATTATTAGAGTATGCAGTGATGAAGGTATAGAAGTTTTAACTATGTGGGCTTTTGGTACTGAGAATTGGAATCGGCCTGTTGAAGAAGTTAATTATTTAATGAAGTTATTTTTTGAAGCTCTGCAAAAAAATATTAAGGATCTTCAGAAAAATAATATACAATTGTGTGTCATAGGTGATCGTGCTAGGCTTGACAAAAAATTGCAGAATAAGATTATTGAAGCAGAGCGGTTAAGCGCTAATAATACTGGTTTGAAATTAAATGTCGGAATTAGTTATAGTGGTCGTTGGGATATTTTGCAAGCGGTAAAAAGGTTAGGAAATTATATTGAAGCCGGGAAGTTACGAGTGGAACAGATAACTCAAGAATATTTTCAGTCGTTACTCTGTTTACACGATTTACCGGAACCGGATTTATTTATTCGTACCAGTGGGGAATTACGCATTAGTAATTTTATGTTGTGGCAATTGGCATATACGGAGTTATATTTTACGGATATTTTATGGCCAGATTTTCATAAAAATGCCTTCGAAGAGGCTTTAAAAGCATATGAAAAACGAGAGCGACGCTTTGGTAAACTATAAGATACTTCAACAGCGAATAGTTACAGCTTGTGTTTTAATTCCAATAGTTATTTTGGGAGTTTTTTATTTGCCGGGTTCTTTGTTTTCACTTGTTGTAGCAATTATTTTAAGTTTAGCTGCCTGGGAATGGTCATCATTGGCTCATTTATCTGAGGTTTGGCAACGTATATTATATATAGGATTATTATGGTGGGGTTTCTCTATAGCGCAACTTTTATTAGTAAAGGTCACTTTATGGATTAGTTTAGTTTGGTGGTTATTTGTATTTTGTTTAATTTTGCTTTATCCAAATATTAATAAAAGCATTTTTCGCGGATGGTTTGGTTGTCTATTTAGTTTTTTTGTATTTATTCCTTTTTTGATAGCTTTAAATATGCTGCATAGAATGTCATCAGTGAATGTTTTATTTGTTCTTTGCCTAATTTGGGCCGCAGATATTGGGGCTTATTTTTCTGGTATGTTGTGGGGTAAACGCAAATTGGCGCCGAAAATAAGCCCAGGAAAGACTATTGAAGGATTGTATGGGGGAATAGTATCAGCGTTAATAGTTGCTGCAGTGTTTACTATATTTGCAAAAATTGAGTTTAGCAAGTTATTACCGTGGATGATTTTAGTTATATTGGTAGTATTGTTTTCTGTATTCGGTGATTTATTTGAAAGCATTATGAAACGGCAAGCTGGAGTGAAAGATAGTGGCCAGTGGATACCTGGTAATGGTGGCATTTTAGATCGGATCGACAGCTTAACAGCAGCCATTCCGCTGTTTACTTTGGGTTTATTATTGTTTGCAAATTAATGTATACTGGCTATTATGACTTTCATTAAACGGCTAATGTTTTCAGTGATTTTATTATCATATGTTGCTTGTGCGTCAGCTGCTTCAAGTTTTATTGTCAAAGAAATACATGTAGAAGGACTGCAGCGAGTTAGTTTAGGAACTTTTTTAAGTTATATGCCGATTAAAAAGGGTGATCGGTTAGATTACTCCAAAACTTCTGAAATAATCGAAGCTTTATATAAGACTGGTTTTTTTAGCAACATCAGTTTATATCGTAGAAACAATAAGTTAATAGTTAAAGTAGTTGAAAATCCAACTATTGGGGTATTGCATATTTCTGGTAATAAAAAAATTAAAACTCAAAAATTGCTTGAAGCTTTAAAACAACAAGGATTTGCCGAGGGTGAGGTATTTGACCGTTCTGTTTTAGTTGGTGTTAAGCAAGCTTTATTGCAAGAATATTATACTTTAGGCCATTATAATGCTCGGGTTGATACAAAAATAACTTCGCAGCCACGTAATCGTGTATCTGTAGATATTAATGTCTTTGAAGGTCCGGTTGCGAAAATAAGAGAAATTAAAATTATTGGCAACTATAAATTTCCTGATCATCAATTATTAAAAGAGTTTACATTAAGTACGCCAAATTTGTGGAGCTTTTTTACTCATGCGGGAGAGTATTCAAAAGAAAAACTCGATGCCGATTTAGAAAAATTACGTTCCTTTTATTTAGATCGAGGCTATTTACAGTTTAAGGTCGATTCTACTCAGGTTTCAATTACTCCTGATAAACAACATGTTTATATTATTATCCATGTAGTTGAAGGACCTATTTATACTGTTAGTAATGTTGAATTGTCTGGTAATTTATTAGATAAGAAGGAACAAATACAAAAATTGATTAATATTCACGAAGGCGATGTGTTTTCACGTAAGAAAATAGTTGATGTAGATACTGCAATCACTGAATTTTTAGGCGATTTCGGTTATGCTTTTGCAGATGTCATTCCTCAACCTGAAGTAGATCACGTAAAGCACCGAGTGATGATCAATTTAAAAGTAAATCCCAAACAGCGGGTTTATGTTCGAAGAATTAGTTTTCTGGGCAATACGAAAACAGCTGATTATGTTTTACGCAGGGAAATGCGCCAAATGGAGGGTGCGCTTTATTCATTATCAAATATCGAAGAATCAAAACGAAATTTATCTAATTTAGGTTACTTGCAAAATATAGAAACAAAGTTGAAACAGGTTCCAGGCCGTCCTGATCAAGTTGATTTACAAACCCATCTTAAAGAAGCTTCGTCAGCAGCGGCAAGTCTTCAATTTGGTTATTCAGACATGGATGGTTTTATATACGGTGCTTCGATTAACGAACGAAATTTTATGGGCACAGGTAAAAGCGTAGGCCTACAATTTAATAATAGTCAGTATAATAATGTTTATGGTTTCCATTATTATAATCCGTATTATACAAAAAATCATGTTAGTTTAGGATTTGATTTATATTATCAAAATACCAATCCTCGAAAACTTAAATATGTGAGTGACTATGCTACTGATATATTTGGTGCATCAGCTAGCTATGGAATTCCTGTATCTGAGTATAGTCGCTTAAGTTTTAGTTATGGTTATGAACATACCAAATTGAGAACTTCTAAAACCTCTGCTGAGGAAATAGAAGATTTTATTGAACAATATGGTAAGAATTTTGATACTATTAAAGTTAATTCCGGTTGGCAATACAGTAGCTTAGATAAATTTCCTTTCCCGACGAAGGGTTTTACGCAATCGATAGGTTTAGAAGTTGGATTGCCGGTACACAAATTGGAATATTATAAAGCAAATTATGATGTAACTTGGTATCGTCCGATCACTAAGAATTTTATCATGGATATACATGGCTATTTAGGATACGGCGATGGATATGGTATAATGAAAAAGTTACCGTTTTTTGAAAATTATTTTGCAGGAGGAATAGGTTCGGTACGCGGTTTTAGTGCAAATACATTAGGGCCTAGAGATTCTAATGGTGATGCTCTAGGTGGTAATATATCTATGTATGGTAGTTTAGGACTTATTATTCCTAGCCCTACGCCGAGCGTACGACCTAGTTTGTTTTTAGATGCGGGTAATGTTTATGATAGGAGATTGAGTTTAAGTGATTTACGTTATTCAGCTGGCATACAAGTAGAATGGTATACTCCGATAGCGCCGTTAATATTTAGTTTTGCTTTACCCATTCGTGAGAAACCAGGTGATGAGACGGAACCTTTTCAATTTCAAATTGGTGTTAGTTTTTAACTAACGGGTTATTTTTTGTTTTAAATTTGGAGAATTTTATGAAGAAAATGTTATTGTTAATTTTATCAACTATTTTATTGTTCAGCTTCAGTGTTGCATTTGCTGCTGATTTAAAAGTTGGTGTTCTTGATGTGCAGAAGACTCTGCAGAGTATTCCTCAAGTTGAGAAGATGCAGGCTCAATTAAAAAAACGGTTTACTCCACAGCAAGCGCAAATAACTAAATTACAAAATCAGCTTAAGGCAGATTTTGATAAATTTAACCGTGAACATGACGTTATGAAAGACAAAGATAAAAAAGCTATGCAGAAGACAATACTTGCAAATCAGGAAAAATTGCACAATTTGCAGATGAATTTTCAACAGCAATTAATGGAAGCACAGAAGAAAGCGATGCAGTCGATATTAAACGATATCGAAAACGTTGTTGACGGGATTGCTGCAGATCAAAAGTTGAATATTGTATTGACTAAAGCTAACGTTGCTTATAATGATTCGGATATGGATATTACTGACCAAGTGATTAAAGCACTTAAGTGATTTGCTAATCTATTTATGCAAAAATATTTTTTAGCTGAGATAGCTGAGTTTCTGTGTGCAGAATTACGGGGTGATGCTAAATGTATTATTAATAGTATCGCCCCGCTTGATAAAGCTAAGCATGACCAGATTAGTTTCTGTGCCAAAATACCAGGTTTTACACCAGGTATTCGTAAGTATTTATCGACGACTAAGGCTGGTGCGGTTATTTTATCTCCAAAAGATGCTAAACATTATTGTGGCAATGCCTTATTAGTGCCGAATCCTTACTTGAGTTATGCTAAATTAACTAGTCTTTTCATCGAGAAATCGAAAAGTAAACCCGGTATCCATGAAACAGCTGTTGTTGGTCAAAATTGTGATATTCATAGTTCAGTATCTGTGGCTGCTAATTGTTGTATAGGCAATAATGTTACTATAGGTGAACACAGTGTGATAGCACCTAATTGTACACTTGGCGATGATGTGGAAATAGGTGATAATTGTCATTTATATCCAAATGTTACTGTTTATCATGGTGTTGAAATAGACAGTCGCGTGATAATTCACAGTGGTGCAGTTCTTGGTGCCGATGGATTTGGTATGGCAAATGATAATGGAAAGTGGTGCAAGATTCATCAGCTGGGTGGAGTAAAAGTCGGTAATGATGTCGAGATAGGTGCTAATACTTGTATTGACAGAGGAGCGTTGGAAGATACAGTTATTAGTGATGGTGTTAAGTTAGATAACCAAATTCAAATTGGTCATAATGTTAGAATAGGTGCGCATACAATAATAGCTGGATGTGTGGCTATAGCTGGTAGTACTTCTATTGGTGAGTATTGCATGATTGGTGGCGGTACAAGTTTCAATGGCCATATTAATATTGCAGATCGAACAATTATTACCGGAGCGAGTATTGTGGGAAAATCCATCACTGATCCAGGAGTTTATTCTTCGGGTATTTCTGTACAGCCACATCATAAGTGGATGAAAACAATGTTACGATTGTCGCAATTAAATGATATGTTTGTTAAATTGCGTAAATTGAAGGAGAAATGATATGAATAAATTGCATATTGAAGAGATTTTGCAATATTTGCCTCATCGTTATCCATTTATGCTGGTAGATCGTGTATTGGAATATGAAGAAGGGAAATCTTTATTGGCAATGAAAAATATTACCTATAATGAGCCATTTTTTACGGGGCATTTTCCAGTAAAACCAGTGATGCCAGGAGTTCTTGTAGTGGAAGCTTTAGCGCAGGCAGCAGGACTTTTGGTATTTCTTATAACTAATAGTAGAGAATTATTTTATTTTGCTGGAATTGATAGTGCCCGTTTTAAACGGGTAGTTGGGCCCGGAGATCAATTGCTTTTACATGTGACTGTTGAACGACAAAAAACGGATGTTTGGAAATTTAATACCAAAGCGACAGTTGATGGTAATATTGCTTGTGCAGCAAATTTAATGATAGCAAGATGAGGCAGTAGACATGATTGATAGGCTGGCGATTATCAATCCAGGAGCTGAACTTGCTCCGGGTGTGAGTGTTGGTCCATATACTTTTATTGGCGAAAATGTAGAAATTGATGAGGGAACATGTATAGGTCCTCATGTAGTTATTAAAGGTAGAACTAAAATTGGTTGCAATAATAAGATATTTCAATTTGCTTCTATCGGTGAAGATCCTCAAGATTTAAAATATAACAATGAGGATACATTATTAGAAATAGGAAATAACAATGTAATTCGCGAATTTTGTTCATTGCATCGTGGTACACGGTATGGAAAGGGTATAACCAAAATCGGTCATAATAACTTACTTATGGCTTATGTACATATTGCACATGACTGTGTATTAAAGAATAACATAGTGTTTGCTAATAATGCTTCTTTAGCTGGACATGTTGTTATTGAAGATCATGTTGTATTAGGTGGGTTTGCTGAAATCGCTCAGTATTGTACTATAGGTGCTTATAGTTTTGTAGCAGCAGTAACTGGTGTTCCCAAGGATGTACCCCCGTACGTTTCTGTTTCTGGATATCATGGTAAAACGACTGTGTATGGTTTAAATGTAGTGGGTTTAAGACGTAAAGGTTTCAGTAATGATACTATGAAGAAATTGCGTAACGCGTATCGTGTGATTTATCAACAGAATTTAACTGCGAAACAAGCAATTCCAAAATTAGAAGAAATGGTAAATAATTGCCCCGAAGTGCGATTATTTATTGATATGCTCAAGAATTCAAAACGAGGGATTGTTCGTTAGTTAAGGACTAAATCCTCTTGTTGAACTGTTATCACAATCAGGTTTTGCTTCTATTTTTTTATCTAAATATTCCTGAGCATCAGTTAGTATTTGACGATATTCGGATTCCTCAATCTTGGCATTTTGAAACATTTGGAGAATAGCTGGATCAGATAAATGTTCATCAGGAGTTTTCTTTTCATTACGTAATGCTTCTTTGCATTGTAAAGAATAATTGGGCCATCTTTGTTCAAATTCATTGTACATTTCGAAAGTTACTTTTAGTTTATACCTATCTTTTGTTACTGGTTTTATCGGAATTTTTTCTAAAATATTTTTACGATAGTAATCTAACTTAAAAACCATTTGAGGGTTTGAGAAAGGATCATAAATAAAATATCGACTGCCTATTTTTTCGCTAAACATAACGACAAATTGATCTCTAGTAGGATCTGATACTAAATGTACTCCCAAGTTTTCATTATCCTTTAAGGCTTTAGCTAAGTATAAGGCTGCAAAACTTGCCCTATGTGAGCAAGCGCCAACATTGAAAGTTCTAAAATGTGTAGCTCGTGCATATAAAAATATTTTCATTGCTTCTTGTTTTGTTTTTGTCGTAGTTCCAAAAATCTCATTTCTGTGAGTACTTAATGCCTCTTCTATAAGATAGGACATAACACTAACTAGTTTTGATTGAGATCGTTTTTCTTTGTAACAATCAGCAACATGTTTGTTATCAGGAAAAAAAGATTCCGGGGGAGGAAGATTATTTTCAAAAGTTCTTATAAGCTCAGCAACAACTTCTCCGTTGCCACCTTTGCTTGAAATATATTCTTGTAATGATTGAAGCATGGTATATCTCCAAGTTCTAATAGTTTATTGTCATAATAACATATATTTCTTAATGGAAGCTTAAGGACATTTCTAAAAATTTGGTTTGTACGGATTTTTCGTCATTCCCGCGAAAGCGGGAATCCAGTATTTACAATGCTTTTCTGGATCCTCGCTTTCGCGAGGATGACATTGAAGTTGAAAATTTGGCGTTATTCAGGATGAGGATGAGTATCCGAATCTGTTTCGGATTCTCGAGGTGGCTGGGTATTTTCCACTTGTCTTCTCCCGATGCCCAAATGGCTTGTTAATTGGATTTGCACAAAATAAACAAATGAAAGCATTAAAAAGAAAGCCAACACAATTTGTGAATCGGACCATGGTGTAACGTCTTGTCTCAAATGTGTAACGATTTTAGTAAGATCAGGTTTAATTGGCTCGAGCATTTTTGAAGCTACATTAAATTCATTATCACTTAAGGCTTTAAAGTTACGAATGGAATCTTGAAATCGTTTGAATATTGTCGCTTGAATTGCAAATATAATTCCCATAGCAAATGTACCCCAAATAGCTATCTTTTTCTGGGTTGGATTTTCTGGAAAGAATCTAAATCTCATTTTAACACTTCTCGAATAAAGTTTTTTAAATATTATAGCACACTTTAAAATTTAAATTTATTGTCGGTAATCATCTCATATAATTGAATATATCTTTGTGCTAATTTAATGATTAATTCTTTAGGGGCGGGTGGTAAAACTTTATCTTTATAAGGATCGCAATGCTCTTTGTACCACAGGCGAAGGATTTCTTTATCGAAGTTATCAGGTTCCTGATTATTTACAAAGCGTACCTGATAGTTACTCGCTCGCCAGTAGCGGCTCGAATCTGGAGTATGTAATTCATCGACTAATAAAATATTTCCGTTTTTATCTTCGCCAAATTCATATTTAGTATCGACCAAAATCAAACCACGTTTAGCCGCTAGTTGACTTCCAAAATTAAACAGCTGTAAAGCAATTTTGCTAACATATTCCCAGTCCTGTTTCCTCATAAGCTTTTGTTTAAGAATATCTTGAGCGCTTAGTGGACTGTCATGAGTGGTTTCTTTAGTAGTCGGAGTTAAAATTGGTTTTGGTAAAGGCTGATTTTTTACTAGTCCGTCTGGTAATTTGTAACCGCAATATTCGCGCTCTCCTTTTTCGTAGTGAGTCCATAAAGAAGTACTCGTGGTTCCAGTTACATAAGCACGGACGATGAATTCCACTGGAAAAACTTTACATTTTTTAGCTATAGTAATGTTAGGTTTGGGGACTTCGATTACATGATTGTCGATGATATGTTTAGTTTGCTTAAACCACCAGGCACTAATTTGGTTTAACACTTGACCTTTAAACGGAATTGCAGCTAAGACACGATCAAAGGCACTTAATCTATCAGTACTAAAAATTAATAACTTGTCACCTTGGTCATAAGTATCTCGTACTTTACCCACATGTTTTTTCCCGGGGTATTTAGTTTTTGTGATGCAGTTATCCAAAGCAGCAGTAATTTGTTTACTATAATCATGTACAATCATAAAATTTTGATTACCATCTACCGCCTCTGCCACGCGTCTTTTCTTTGGCTTCTGCAATTTTTACGCTAAGATTGCGAGTTTCACCGCTAATAGTAATTTCTTTAGAATCCATTGCTGCTGCTGCTTTCTCAGCAGATTTAGGATCGTCAAATTCAATGAACCCAAAGCCGCGCGTACGTTCACAACCTTGTTCGGTAGGAATAGATATTTCCTTAATTTTCCCATATTTGGAAAACAATTTGCGTAAATCTTCTTCTGTAACGGAGAAGGGTAAATGACAGATATAAATCGTATTCTTTTCCATCTATTGACTCCTAATAAGAATTGCTGATATTTCTAATATTAACAAAATTGAGCTATATTTACATTATTTCATGGGGAAAATTTTATGATTTACCAACTTTATTTTTATGTTCCAGAAACTCATCTGGAGCAAGTTAAAAATAGTTTATTTAAAGCAGGTGCTGGGAAACTCGGTGATTATGAGTATTGTGCTTGGCAGACTAAAGGAATTGGGCAATTTTGCCCGCAGCAAGGTAGCATACCTTACATAGGATCGACGGGAAAAGTAGAAACCATTGAAGAATATAAAGTGGAAATGATTTGTGATGCTAAAAATGTTCAGCAAGTTATTACTGCATTAAAAGCAAGCCATCCTTACGAAGAGCCTGCATATGGTGTTATTGAATTAGAGAATTTTTCCTAAAAAGCGAAGAAGTAGCAGCTAAAGCTAGTAATAAAAGGATTGTTGCTGTAACAAAAGGGGCTTCGACTGAAAAGGATCCTAAAATGCCTGCAAGAATAGAACCAGTTCCCCAAGATGCAGCCATAATAGCACCCGCAACTCCCATTACCCAGCCTTGTGAATCTTTATCTGCAAAATTGGAAAATATTGTCAATGAACCTGTATAGGATAATGCACGACCAATAACAATAGGAATCGCAGTTATCCACGCTACTAGTTCAATTTTCCACGTTACAACAGAGGTTCCAATAATAGCACAGATTAGAGCACCGCTAACAATTTGTATTGGTCTGAAAAATTTTGCTACAATGCGCACGATTATTAAATAAGAAAATCCCAATATGATTGCAATCCAAGCGACATAATGACCAATTTGAGTTATACTATAGCCGAAGACTTGTACTAAATATAAGCTTATATACTGGATATACATTGTCCAACCTAGTGTTAGTAGTAAATAAATAATCGCAAATCTACGAATTTCTCTATTAATAAAAGCAGAGATAAAAACTTCTAATCCTTTAGTTAATCGAATTCTTTGTTTTGCCTTAGGGTGAAAAGTTTCTTTAAAAGTAAAGATAAGTGCACTGGCATTTAAAAATGCTAGTGCGGCAGCAGCCAGAAAAGGAGTTGAGAAGCTAAACCAACTAACCAAATCCTTATCTGCCAAAACACTGCTTATCAAAGGTCCAATGATGAAACCGGAAGAACTTGCAAAAGAAATTAAGCCTAGATTAACGGTTTTATTATTTTTATGGCTAACGTCGGCTATCGAAGCTTGAGCAGTTGACATACTACCTGCAACAAGGCCTGCAAAAGCACGAGCTGTTATTAGCAGTAAGACGCTATTAATAGTTATTGCCAGAGCAGATAGACACATACATGCACTCTCGCTGTATAAACATATTAATAATACTTTTTTGCGTCCAATGTGGTCAGAAAGATCTCCCAAAATGGGTGCACCGAAGAACATGAAAATAGGATAAATTCCTAATGTTAGGCCGTACAAAAAATCTCGCATAGTAAGCGAAATAGTAGCTGGCAGGATTCCCCCTATTTTTATATTAAAAAGCGGTGCTAAAATTGGATATACTAAACTAATTCCGAATGAATCGATGAAAATAATCATGAACAACGGAGTTAATATATAAAAATTTGTTTTATCTGTTTTCGTCATTTCTAAATTCAATTCTAATTGGAGTCCCGGTTAAATTTAATGCGTCACGGAATGATTTTTCTAAATATTTACGATATGCTTTTGGAATCGCCTGTGTTTGTCTTCCGTGAATAATAATAAGCGGTGGATTATATCCTCCAACATGAGCGTAGAGTAATTTAATTTTTCTACCACGTACTAATGCAGGCTTATGAGCAGCTATAGAACACTGTAATATACGGGTTAACTGAGGTGTTGGCAATTTTTTTGTAGCTGAATGATAAGCCTTGTTAATTGAGGTGAAAATATTATTTATTCCAGTCCCATGCAATGCGGAAATGAAATGTTGTTCAGCAAAATTAATGAAAGTTAGACGCCGATTTAATTCTTTTTTTACTTGCTCACGTTCGTAATTGGATAACTTATCCCATTTGTTTATAGTAATCAGCAGTGCTCGGCCTGCATCTAAAATAAATCTTAGTAAACGCAAATCCTGTTCGGTAATGCCTTCCTTAGCATCAATAACTAATACTACTACATTGGCTTCATCAATTGCTTGTAATGATTTGACGATGGAAAATTTTTCGATTTTTTCAGTGACTTTACGACGCCGTCTTATGCCTGCAGTATCAATTAAAGTGTAATTTTTGTCACGTCTTATAAATGGTATGAATATACTCTCGCGTGTAGTTCCAGGATGTTCGGAAACTATTACTCGTGGTTCACCTAAAATGCGATTTATCAGGGTGGATTTACCTACATTCGGGCGCCCGATAAAAGCGATTTTAATACCTTTTTCTCGGGGTACTTCATGTTCTGCTGTGATAGGAATCTCTTTTAAAATCTTATTCAATAATGTTGTGACTCCATGACCATGAAGAGCTGCAATGGGGTATGGTTCTCCTAACCCTAGTTTATAGAAATCTGCCACAGCTGTATCAATATCAATGCCATCGGTCTTGTTAACCACTAGAAAAATAGTTTTGTGTAGGCGGCGTAACTTTTTTGCGATGATCTCATCAGATGTTGTTAGTCCCTCGCGGCCATCTACTACAAATAAAATAACGTCTGCTTCTTGAATTGCCTGTAAAGCTTGGGCCGCTACCAAGCTTTCAATATCTTGTTGAGCGCCTTCTAAACCACCTGTATCTATAACGATATAAACATGTTCATTGATTTTACCTTCGCCATATATGCGATCACGTGTTAAACCTGGAATACTTGCTACCAATGCCGCTCGAGATTTTGTTAAATAATTAAATAAAGTTGATTTGCCGACATTTGGTCGACCAACTATTGCGATTACCGGGATCATTTCGGTCTCCAAGGTTTTATAAAGCTATGATAACAAGCATAATTTAAAATACAATTGCTTTAACCAGTTTATTCTGTACTTTTCGGGAAAGGTAGAAAATAGAGTCAAAGCTTGATTTTCTAAATTTATTGAGTAAAATTACTCAGTATATTGAGTAAAATTACTCAGTTGGTTTAAAAATGTTTGTTAGAGATCCTTACAAAAGTGCTCTTTCTAGGCTCAAAGAACCACGGCGGTTTATACAGGTTCTGGCTGGTCCACGTCAGGTTGGAAAGACAACCCTGGCGCAACAATTGATGACGGCACTGCCATGGCGAACCCATTATGCATCGGCTGATGAGCCTAGTTTACACAATCGAGTGTGGATTGAGCAACAGTGGGAGTTAGGACGGTTATTAGCTAAGGAAATTGCAAGTGAAATAGGTACATTATTAGTTCTTGATGAAGTACAAAAGGTAATTGGTTGGTCGGAGACTGTAAAACGTCTCTGGGATGAAGATACACGAGCCAAATTACCACTTAAAGTCATTCTTTTAGGATCATCACCGTTGTTAATGCAACATGGTTTAACTGAGAGTTTAGCTGGACGTTTTGAAATAATTCCAATTACTCACTGGTCATTTGCTGAAATGCAACAAGCATTTGGTTTTAATTTAGAACAGTATATCTTTTTTGGCGGCTATCCTGGGGCAGCACCTTTAATCAATGATCAAACCCGTTGGGCTAATTATATTCGCCATTCATTAATCGAAACTACTGTATCCAGAGATATTTTGTTAATGACTCAGGTTAAGAAACCGGCATTATTACGAAAATTATTTCAGCTCGGTTGTGATTATTCTGGGCAAATACTTTCTTACCAAAAAATGGTAGGTCAATTACAGGATGCGGGTAATACTACAACTCTCGCTCATTATTTAGAATTGTTAGAAAGTGTTGGAATGTTGAGGGGAATTCAGAAATACAGTAAAACGATTGTTAAACAACGTGCTTCTAGCCCCAAATTACAAGTATTAAATACAGCATTGATTACAGCGCAAACTAGTATTTCATTTGAAGATGCAAAACTCGATCGTGATTATTGGGGACGTTTGGTCGAATCAGCGGTGGGGGCGTATTTATTAAATAGTTTGATGGGTAAAAAAATCGAGATTTTTTACTGGCGTGAACGCGGTAAAGAGGTTGATTTTATTTTACAACGCAATAAAAAATTGATTGCAATTGAAGTTAAAAGTGGGCGCAAACCAATGGTATTGCCTGGAATACAAACGTTTAAAGAAATGTTTAAGCCATATCGTATTTTGCTCGTTGGTGAACAGGGTATTCCACTTAGTGATTTTTTGCAAAAACCAGTCGAGTATTGGTTTACTTAGTGTCTTATGCTGTTACAGCCAGCAATGTAGGAGAATGGATGTTGGCATGATAAGTTTTAGGAATGGATCATTTTGAAGTTCTTGTTTAGAAGCAATTTTTAAGTCAATTTTTTGTTCACCAATTAATCCTTTGATTTGGGCGAGAATCTCATGTTTTTTTGCTAGTAAAGATGTTACTGATTTAGATTTGTTTAATATAAGTAGCAAGTCTATGTCACCACCTTTTAGATTGTCATTGGTACGACTGCCGTATAAGCGAATTTCAGCACTTTGTCCGTGTAAAAAAGATGTTATAGCTTTTGTTATTTGTTTAACTTCAAGTTTTGATAGTCGCACGAATTTTAAACCTTATTAGGTAAAATTTTGAGTGAGCGAGGACACTCTTGTTTTAGCAGCTTAAAGAAATTTGATAAATCTTTTTCTGAGTAATTGTGTGCCGTTATATTTCTTAATTCACGAATTGCGATCCAGGTTTTAGCATCATCAATAATGCCTAATTTTTCTCCTTGATTTATAAAATCACGTAAGCTGCCAGTGAAACCCGGATCATTCATAAGTATGGTAGTACGTAGATGTTGGGTTAGAAAGATTTTAGATACACGTGAAAAACGTGCTGCGAAACTTTCCCAAGTTTCTAATGATTCTTCATCTAATTTTTTAATTTCATTCGGTAAATTAATGACTTTATTATAACTGTATTGCAAATGTCGCAGTGCTTTCTTAAGTTTCCGTTGCTGAGTTTCGAGTAATTTTTGATAGTTTTTCATATAGATAGTTTAGATGGTTATTACAGTGTTAACAAGTGTATAATAAATATAGGGTAATTAATAGGAGAACACGATGCCAACTATTATTTTGCAAACTTCGGTGAAGTGTACAGATAAACAGAAGAATATATTAGCGAAGGAACTTTCTAAAATTTGCGCAGCTCAATTAAATAAACCTGAAACATATGTTATGTCGATAGTGCGGGATGATGTTACGGTCTTTTTTGGTGGTAAAACTAAACAGGCAGCTATGTTAGAGGTTAGCAGTATTGGTGGTTTAAACCCTACTGTAAATGCAGCATTTTCCAAAGCTATTTGTGAATTTTTGTCTGAAAGCATTAAAATTGATTCGGATTGCGTTTATATAAATTTTACCAACATTAAAGGTGAGAATTGGGGGTGGAATAGTAAAACGTTTGCGTAATTATGGTATGAATATATGAGTGAGAGTCAGAAACCGGATCGAAAGAAAATAGGTATTTATATACTACCTAATTTATTTACAGTAAGCGCTTTGTTTGCTGGCTTTTATGCCGTAGTTGCAGGTATGAAAGGCATCTATGACAATGCTGCAATTGCCATTTTTATAGCTATGTTAATGGATACATTAGATGGTCGTGTAGCACGTCTTACCAGTACACAAACTGATTTTGGCGCGTATCTTGATAGTTTATCAGATATGGTGTCTTTTGGTGTAGCTCCAGCTTTAGTAGTCTATAGTTGGGCTTTATTTAATTTAGGCAAATTGGGTTGGTTATCCGCTTTTGCTTTTACAGTCGCAGTAGCATTACGTTTGGCACGTTTTAATGTCCAAATTCACAAAGTTGATAGGCGTTATTTTCAAGGCCTACCTTGTCCACCTGCAGCTGGTGTAATCGCGGGCATGATATGGACATGTAGTGAATTCGGATTGAGTAGTTGGTCAATCTATATTGGAGCTGCAGTATTAACTGTGGTTTTAGGGATATTAATGGTAAGCAATATCCGTTATCGAAGTTTTAAAGATTTGGATTTAAGGCATAATGTGCCATTTTTAACTATTTTGGTAATAGTGTTAATTCTGATATTAATCTCGGTTGATCCAGCGGTGATTTTATTTGTGATATTTTCCCTATACGCAATTTCTGGTCCAATTTTAACTTTTTGGCAATTACGTAAAAAGCGTCGTCAGAGGAGAAAATGAATTTGCCTTCTAGTCCAAAGTCTTTCGGTAGGTTTTGGCGCCGATAATAATTACTACTACCATGAATATTAGTATGGGCCAGGTATGTGGCCAGATTTGAGCAGCGGTATTTCCTTTCAATATTATGCCGCGCACGATTCGTAAAAAGTGAGTGAGGGGTAATAAACTGCCGATCCACTGTGCCCATTGCGGCATACCTCGGAATGGGAACATAAATCCTGATAACAATAGAGAGGGGAGGAAGAAAAACATAGTCATTTGCACGGCTTGGAGTTGATTTTGTGCCATACTGGAGAAAGTAATCCCCATTGATAAATTAGCAGCGATAAACGGTAAGCTTGCAAGGACTAGTAAAAGCAAGTTACCGAATATGGGAATGTGGAATAGAATTAAACCTGCTATTAGAATCAAAGCCATTTGAATATAACCTACGATTATATACGGCACCAATTTGCCAATCATTACTTCTAAGGGTTGAACTGGAGTTGCTAGAAGTGTTTCAATAGTTCCAATTTCACGTTCTCTGGTTAAAGCCATACATGTCACCATGACCATAGTCATAGTTAGCACAACACCCAATAATCCTGGGACGATGTTGTATTCGGTAATTGCTTCCGGATTATATTTGGCGTGAGATATAATTTCTACAGGAGGAGGAGTGGCCTGAAGATGTCTTAAATTGCCGACCAGTAAAGGATTAAAGACTGTTTTTGCCAAAGCAGGAATTGCGGCTAACGCACTAGAAGTTGCCACAGGATCTGTTGCATCTGCATCTACCGCTATTTGAGGATGCTCTCCACGAATTAAAGACCGAGTAAAATTTGGAGGGATGGTAATAACAAATTGGGCTTCACCGGTAGCAAGCATATTATTTGCTTCAGCTTCACTGTTAACTTGTTTAGTAATAGTGAAATAGCTGGTATTTTTTAAACCGCTGATAAATGCTCGAGTAAAGGGACTATAATCCGAAGTAAGTATGACAGTAGGTAGATGTTTTGGATTAGTATTTATTGCGTAGCCGAATAAAATCAATTGCATTAAAGGGATAATAATTAAAATCGCAAAGGTTACTTTGTCACGGAACATCTGGATAAATTCTTTATGCATGACCGCCCAAAGTCTTTGTCTTGAGAAAAAATTAGTTATCATGTCTTGCTCATTTCTTCACTACAAGGTTTATCATCGTGACATAAACTAATAAATACGTCTTCTAAGTCTGGATTGATTTCTTGCCAGTGCCATTGATCAGTTTTAAATTTTTCAATACTATTTTGTAAAGTCGATGCATCTTTGCCACTGACGTGTAGTTTATTGCCGAATGCAGCGGTTTGTTCAATGCCGGGCATAGTTCGTAACTCTTCGGACAATCTATTCAGGTTACCTTTACCCGAAACTCTCCAGGTGAATAAACCTGAATTGGCTACAATTTCTTCAGCGGTACCTTGGGCCATTATGCGACCTCTAAAGATATATGCTAATTTGTTGCAGCGTTCAGCTTCGTCCATATAGTGAGTACTTACTAAAGTGGTGACGCCTTGACTTGATATATCTTGAATATGCGCCCAGAATTCGCGACGAGCCTTGGGATCCACTCCAGCAGTTGGTTCATCTAGTAATAACAATTTTGGATTATGAATTAATGCTGCAGATAAAGCTAAGCGCTGTTTCCAGCCACCAGAAAGAGTTCTTGCTAATTGTTTTTGTCTATCGAGTAAACCTAATTGTTCGATACTTTTTGTTACCGCTTGTTTGCGGTTTTTCACATTATAAAGACGTGCCACGAAATCTAGATTTTCATAGATACTCAAATCTTCGTATAAACTGAATCTTTGTGTCATGTAACCGACGCGTTTTTTAATTTCGTATGATTGTTTCAAAACATCGAAACCAAGACAGGTTCCTTTACCAGCATCAGGAATTAAGAGACCACATAACATACGAATCGAAGTAGTTTTGCCAGCACCATTGGGACCTAAAAAACCGAAGATTTCTCCTTCTGCAACTTTCAGGGAAGCATCGATAACGGCTGGTTTGCCATTAAAGCTTTTGTTCAATCCTGCTACGTCGATGATTAATGAATTGGATTGCATTAGATATCTTTGGCTAATTTCACCGCTATGCCTAAATAATTTTGTGGAGTTAAATTTTTTAATTCTTTCTTAACAGTTGTAGGTAAGTCTAAGGTATCTATGAAAGCATGTAATGCTTGTTTATCTATTTTCTTGCCACGAGTAAGTTCCTTTAGTTTTTCGTACGGTTTTTCTATGTTATATCGGCGCATCACGGTTTGAATAGCTTCAGCAATAACCTCCCAGTTCTGTTCTAAATCTTCATTTAGGCGCTGTTTATCGATATTAAGTTTACTGATTCCAGTTAAAGTAGATTTATAAGCAAGCAGTGAATGAGCGAATGCTACTCCAATATTGCGTAATATCGTTGAATCGCTAAGATCTCGTTGCCATCTGGAGATGGGTAATTTCGCAGAAAAATGATGTAATAAAGCGTTTGCTATTCCCAGATTACCTTCTGCATTTTCGAAATCAATAGGATTAACTTTGTGTGGCATAGCCGATGAGCCGATCTCATCAGGTTTTAGTTTTTGTTTGAAATATCCAAGGGCAATATATCCCCACATATCGCGATTAAAATCTATTAAAATAGTGTTGAAACGCGATATAGCATTATACAATTCTGCCATGGTGTCATGTGGTTCAATTTGAGTAGTGTATGAATTCCACATTAGATCCAGTGATTCTACAAATTTTTTAGATAGAGCCTGCCAGTCGGTGTCTGGGTATGCAGCCATGAACGCGTTATAGTTACCCACAGAACCGTTTAATTTTCCCGTGATGGGAATGTCTATTAATTGCTTATATTGACGTTTTAAACGAGCAACAAAATTAGCTATTTCTTTGCCTATAGTAGTTGGGGATGCAGGTTGTCCGTGAGTTCTAGATAACATTGCAGTGTCAGCGTAATCATGGGCGAGTGTGGTTAGGGTTTGAATTAGTTTAGTCATAACTGGAGCAATATATTTGCTAAGTGCAGTTTTAAGCATTAATCCATAAGCAAGATTGTTGATGTCTTCAGAAGTAGAGCCAAAATGGATAAATTCGCTAATTTTTTTCAATTCAAGGTTTTCTGCAATTTTTTCTTTCAAAAAATATTCTATAGCTTTAACATCGTGATTGGTTTTAGCTTCGATAACTTTTATGCGTTGTACATCTTTCTCATTAAATTTTGAGACGATGTCATTTAAGAAATTTGTAGCTTGTTGGCTTAACGGTTTTAATTCTTTGATTTTAGGATTTGCTGCTAATGTTTGTAATAATTTGGTTTCAACTATAATACGGAAATGTATTAATCCATATTCGCTGAAAATCGGTTGTAATTCGCTTACCTTATTTAAATAACGTCCGTCAAGTGGTGAGAGCGCAGTAACTTGTGATAAATTTTCCATATTGCATATGATACCCCAATGTTAATATAATTCGCCAGTTATGAAATTTATCAACTTAGATGAACAATACCGGAGATTAGCAGCTGATATTAAAAAGCGTGCTAATGAAATTCATAAACATGGTAAGTATATTCTTGGCCCTGAAGTTACCGAGTTAGAGGAGCGCTTAGCGGAATATGTTGGGGTTAAGCACTGTATTGCTGTTGCAAGTGGTACTGATGCATTACTAATAGCAATGATGGCACTTGACGTTAGTTGTGATGACGAGATTATTATTCCCAACTTTACTTTTATTGCACCTGCTGAAATGGCTGCTTTATTGGGGGCTAAAATAATTTTCGTAGATATTGATTCTAAAACCTATAATATTGATGTTAATTTATTGGAACGAGCAATTACTCCGAGAACTAAAGCAATAATCCCGGTTAGTTTATTTGGACAATGTGCAGATTTTGACACAATTAATGCTATTGCTAGTAAGCATAGTATACCTGTAATTGAAGATGCGGCGCAGAGCTTCGGTGCGACTTACAAAGGCAAACATTCGTGCAATTTGTCGACTATAGCCTGTACCAGTTTTTATCCTTCTAAACCTTTAGGCTGTTATGGTGATGGTGGGGCTTGTTTTACCAATAATGAACAATTGGCAGTTAAGATACGCTGTATAAGTACTCATGGTGAAAATGGCAGATACAACCATGAAATGTTAGGCGTAAATAGCAGACTTGATACTTTACAAGCAGCTATTTTATTAACTAAGTTAGAAATTTTCCCATCAGAAATAACGCGTCGTAATGAACTTGCAGATATGTATAGCAATTTGTTAAAAGATTATTATCAAGTGCCCTATGTTGAACCCTATAATATGAGTGTGTTTGCTCAATATACTATCAGCTGTGACGATCGTGATAAAGTGCGTGAATATTTACAAAAGAATAATATTCCAACAGCTGTACATTATCCTAAGACCTTACACCAGCAAGACATTTTTGCTAATTTACACCATCCAACAACCTCTTTACCTAATTCTGAGAATGCAGCAAAAAAAGTTATTAGCTTGCCATTCTCAGCTTATCTTAGTGAGCAGGATTTGCACAAAGTTGCTGCGACATTAATTCAGGTGGTATAAGCATAATTCCCTTTGCAAGTAAATTATCATAAAATGTCAGTTATGATTATTCCAATTATTCTTTCTGGTGGTGCAGGTTCGCGTTTGTGGCCGATATCTACTAAGATTTGTCCGAAACAATTGTTACCTTTGTTAAGCAATCGAAGTCTATTGCAAGAAACAGTGTGCCGTATCAATAAGCTTCGAAATACAATGAATCCGTTATTAGTATGTAATCAGCAGCATGGCTTTAAAGTGATAAAGCAGTTACAACAGGTTGGAGTAAAGCCCTCTGCAATAATTCTTGAACCCGTTGGTAAAAATACTGCTCCAGCTATAGTTGTTGCGGCTTTACAGGCTCTCAATGATAATGAAGATCCAATCCTGTTAGTTTTACCATCTGATCATGTTATTGGTAATATTGGAGTTTTTCATAAAACGATTGAAATCGCCAAGCAATATGCTGATGCTGGTAAATTAGTGGCTTTTGGTGTGGTTCCGACACACCCTGAAATCGGTTATGGCTATATAAGAACTGAGGCATTGGGTGGTGATGCGTCTGCTTATAAAATTGCCGAGTTCGTTGAAAAACCCGATTCGAAAACTGCTCAAAAATATATCAATGCCGGCAATTATTATTGGAATAGTGGTATGTTTATGTTTCGTGCTTCTAAGTTGCTTAAGGAAATAGAACGCCATGCTCCTGATATTTTGCAAATCTGCAAAGATGCTTATGCAACACATGTAATTGATAAAGATTTTATTCACTTAGACAAAATCACTTTTGATAAATGCCCTAGTAACTCTATAGATTACGTAGTGATGGAAAAAACTTCTGATGCAATTATGGTGCCGCTAGATGCAGATTGGAGTGATATTGGTTCTTGGTTATCCTTGTGGGAATATGGGCAGAAAGATATTAATGGTAATATCATTTCAGGTGATGTGGTGGCAAAAGACGTAAGTGGTTCTTATATTCACGCAACCGGTCGCAAAATAGTCGCCGTCGGTGTTAAAGACCACATCATTGTTGAAACCAATGCTGGGATTTTGGTAGTTCATAAGGATGATTGTCAGAAAATAAAGGAGTTAAATCATGAGTAATAAAATTGCATTGATTATTAGTGTTATATGAGCAATGAATTTGATTTAGTTATCCAGGCTGGTAAAACGGAACGTCATTATTGGTTTGATATTTGGCGTTATCGTGAGTTATTTTTGTTTTTAACTTGGAAAGAGTTTCTAGTTAGATATAAACAAGCAGTTGTAGGTATTGCATGGAGTGTGTTACAGCCGGTGCTGACAATGATAATTATGGCATTTATTTTTGGTCGCGTTGCTCAATTGCCATCAGGAGGAATTCCTTACTCAATTTTAGTTTTTACTGCTTTGTTGCCATGGCAGTTTTTTGCTAATTCGTTGACTCAAGGTAGTATGAGTTTAGTTTCTAATAAAGACATGGTATCGAAGATTTATTTCCCTCGAATCATAATTCCCGTTAGTAATGTTATGGTAGGCGCAGTAGATTTTTTGATTTCATGTGTGTTGTTAGCTTTGCTGATGCTATTTCATCATTTTGTACCGAGTATAAGGATTCTGATACTGCCGTTATTTGTACTAATGGCTTTTGCTATTACTGTCGGTACAACTTTATTTATTAGCGCGCTTAATGTTCGCTATCGTGACTTTCGGTATATAGTGCCTTTTATGGTGCAATTAGGGCTTTATGTATCACCAGTGGCTTATAGTATCGATGTAATTCCGCAGAAGTGGAAATTATTATATTCTCTAAATCCTATGGTGGGCGTAATAGATGGATTTAGATGGAGTGTGTTAGGTGGTAAATTTGAATTGTATTGGCAGGGATTATTAATCTCAATTGTGTTGACCATAATAATATTTTTTATAGCTTTAAAGTATTTCCGAGCAACTGAACGAACTTTTGCTGATAAAATATAGAATTTTATGACTACAGTTATCAAAGCAGAAAATTTAGGTAAAAAATATATTATCAGACATAAGCAAGATCCATATGATAAATTTGCTGATGTGTTAGTTAAGCCATTTAAATATGCAGGCCAGAAATTAGCTCAACCTTTTACTAAAGAATTCGTAAGCTTCATATCCGCTAAAGAAGAATTCTGGGCATTAAAAGATGTTTCATTTGAAATCAAGCAAGGCGATCGAGTTGGCATAATTGGCCGTAATGGCGCCGGCAAATCAACTCTATTAAAACTTATAAGTCGCATTACAGAACCAACAACAGGTAAAATTTCTATTAAAGGGCGAGTATCGAGTTTGTTAGAGGTAGGTACAGGATTTCATCCGGAGTTAACTGGCAGAGAAAACATTTATCTAAATGGAGCAATTCTCGGCATGAGTCGTAAGGAAATCAAAAGAAAATTTGATGAAATCGTCGCTTTTGCAGAAGTAGATAAATTCTTGGATACGCCAGTAAAGCGTTATTCATCAGGAATGTATGTACGCCTAGCATTTGCTGTAGCAGCTCACTTAGAGCCGGAGATATTAATAGTGGATGAAGTGTTGGCAGTTGGAGATACTGCTTTTCAGAAAAAATGCTTGGGTAAAATGCAGGATGTTGGGCAGGAAGGAAGAACAGTTTTATTTGTTAGTCATAATACAGACGCAGTCAAAAAGTTGTGTAGCCAAGGAATATTGATAGTTTGTGGTGAAAAGTTTTTTGATGGAGATGTTTCGAAGGCTTTAGATTTGTATACAGAACAGATGTATAATACTATGAAAGATAAGATCGAATTGAGCCAATATGGTATTACGATTAATGGAATTACATTAAACGATGGGAAAGTAATATTACCTTTTGAGCCGTTGGTTATAAATATAGAAATTATTTCAAGCAGATTATTCGAAAATCTAGCATTTGATTTAACTATTAGTAACGATGATTATAATGGGTTTATTTTTTATACATCGACGATACTTCACAAAAATGTTAAAGTGAAAATAAAGCCTGGCAAAAATAATTTTAGATGTGTTATTCCAAAGAATTCTCTATGTTCTGATTATTATTTCCTGGGTTTTAGAATTGCTGAACCGGTGAAAGGTATTTTGTTCTTCGAAAAGCGCTTTTTACGTTTTGAAGTTGCTAACTCATATTATAGGGATACCAATTTACAGACACTTCCGCAGAATGGAAGGATATATATGAATCATTATTGGGAGGTTTAGTTTTTTTGGGACTATGGTTAATGCTATTGATATATATGGTATCTTCTATGCTTTTTTCGTTAGAGACGATTGTATAAGGTTGGAGACATATTGCACTTTAAAGTGGAATAAGTGGATGAACAATAGATAAAAAGATGAATGTTCTTTTATAAAACAGTATCATTATTGTATTTAAAATTAACTTTTAATTAGACAAAAAAATGAAAAATAATTTTTATAGTCAAAATGGACTTAAAACGTTGGGTTTAAAAGATTTTGGTGATAACGTTTTAATAAGTAAAAAGGCGAGCATATATGGAGCTGAAAATATATCTGTAGGTAATAATGTTCGTATTGATGATTTTTGTGTTTTAAGCGGAAAAATTGAAATAGGTAATTATGTTCATATCTCTGCGGGAGCACACTTATTTGCGGGCGATGCAGGGATTATTATGAGAGATTTTTCGGGATTATCCCCAGGGGTAAAGGTTTTTGCGATATCTGATGATTTTTCTGGTAATGTTATGGTAAATTCTATGGTTAATATAGAATATAGAAATTTAAAAAAAGGCAGAGTTATTTTGAATAAACATTGTCAAATCGGAACTAATACCGTCATTCTTCCGGGAGTGGTTTTAAGTGAAGGCGCTATTGTTGGAGCTCAATCGTTAGTAAAAGGTTGTATAGCTCAATGGACAGTTAATGTTGGTATTCCAGCAAAATCTATAAAAAATAGGAGTAGAAAAGTTTTAGAATTGGAAAAACAATTTTTGAAAGAACATAAACATGGCGGATAAATTTGAGGAATCCATATATATAACGAAGCCTCTTTCTCCAAAAAAAGATGATATATTTAAACTTTGGGAAGAGGTTATGGATTCAGGATGGTTTACAAATATGGGAAAACAGCATAATCTTTTTGAAAAAGAGCTGTTAGAATATCTTAAGATTGAAAATATATCCATTTTTAACAATGGAACAATTGCTTTAATTGTTGCTTTAAAAGCTTTAAATTTGCCATTGGGCTCGGAAGTAATTACAACACCTTTTACTTTTGCGGCAACTCCTCATACTATTTCTTGGAATGGCCTAAAGCCAGTGTTCGCTGATATTGATTTGGATACTATGACACTTTCGCCAAAAGCAATAGAAAAAGCTATTACTCTGAATACATCTGCTATCTTGCCAGTTCATGTATATGGTTTTCCCTGTGATGTGGAGGCTATTGATAAGATAGCTAAGAAGCATAATTTAAAAGTGATTTATGATGCAGCACATGCCTTTACTACGGAAATAGATGGAAGGTCTATTTGTGATTGGGGTAATATTACAATGCTGTCATTCCATGCAACAAAACTATTTAATTCCATTGAAGGAGGTGCGCTAGTTTATTCTGATAAAAAATTTGGTAATAAGATTTATGAGCTTAGAAATTTTGGGATTAAGAGAATTGAAACTGAAGAAGATATAAAACAAGGAATAAAAACAAGGGATATTATTTCAGATGTTGGTATTAACGGGAAAATGAACGAGTTTCAAGCCGCTTGGGGTCGAGCACTTCTAAATGAAATTAAATTTGAACAAAATAAACTGAGGGAAATAGCAAATGTCTATGTCGAACATTTATCTTGTATGAATGAAATATATATTCCTACTATACCGAAAAATATATCTAATTCATATCAATATTTCCCGATAATCGTTAGGCAAAATGATAAATTTTCAAGAGATAATTTGTATGATGAATTGTTGAAAAATAATGTGTACTCACGTAAATATTTTTACCCACTATGTTCAGATTTTGAATGTTATAAAAGCCTTCCTTCATCTAATCCGCTTAATTTGTCTGTAGCTCACAAGATTTCGAATAATGTTTTATGCTTGCCTTTTTATAGTAATTTAGGTATAGAAAAAGCAAAAAAAATTTGTGATATTGTTAAAGATATAAAAAAATAATTATGAAACATGTTGGGGAAAAATCATAGAAAAATATTAAATAATGTGCATTTTTATTCTAAAAGAGTCATGCACAACTTAAGAAATACATTGTTCCATATGATTGTACAAAAAATACCCGGTTACTTGAAAGAGAATATACTTTAATATGAAAAAATTAACAGTTTTATTAATTACTTATAACCATCGAAAAACCATAGAGAAGGCGTTAAACTCCATTTTAAAGCAAGTCGCCCCTTTTGATTTTGTTATTCATGTCTTAGATGACGCTTCAAATGATGGAACTTCCGATATTATAAAAAGATGTGCCAGGAAATATCCTGAAAAAATTATTCCATTTATTAGGGAATATAATGTAGGCGTTGTAAAAAATGTATTTGACGGCATAAAGAATATTAAAACTCCCTATTATGCAACTTTAGAAGGAGATGATTATTGGTGTGATAACAACAAATTACATATGCAGGTGAATATTTTAGATGATAATCCGTCATATTCATTTTGTGGTCACAATACATTATATAGAAACTACGATGATTTTGAACATAAATTAAATGATAATCCTATATTTAGCTTATCGATAAAAAGTAGAGAATATATATTTCCAAAGAAGTTTAAAAGAAGTACATTCATAAAAGTTCATCCGTCATCAAGAGTATATAGAACTTCTTGTTTGGATTTTAAAAATTTAAAGAGCAAAGATTGTCTTGTTTGGGATTCTACTTCTTACTGGTATTTTTTATCAAAAGGTAAAATGTATTATATCAATAAGATTATGTCTGTGTATAATTATACTGGAAATGGTTTATTTTCAGGAAGTTCGAATGAAAGGCAAATGCAAATGGCTGTTAGAAACATTTTCATAATAAATCGAGAATTTAATTACAAATACCACCAAATTTTTATTGAATTATTAAAACCATATGTTTTAATAAAAAAGATTCACTCGAGATTCAAAATTTTTTTACTCAAATATTGTACTCCAAAAAGATTTTTGGAGAGAATGTATATAAACATACTAAAACAATTTCAAATATATGCCATATTTGCATCTGATGGATATAATAATTTAGGTGATGTGCTGAGTTATTATTTGCTTGATAAGCTTGGAGTTTTATACGTAAAAACAACTCCTTATAATGCTAATTTATGTATGATAGGATCTATATTAGACCTATGTTTTTTTAAGAACAGATGTAATAATAAAAGTTTAAAGATTTTTATTAAAAATACAGTTTCTCGTATCTTACACTTTTTTTTAAAAAGAGATCTTCATATATGGGGTTCAGGTTTTATATCCGAGTATGAGCAAATTAAGCATGAAAAATTAGAGAGATTTGTAAATCCCATTAAAATCCATGCACTTCGCGGTAGAATATCAAAATCCCGTTGTGAAAAAGTACTTTCAAATAACTTAGATGATGTTACCCTTGGTGATCCTGGTTTACTTTCAAATATTTTGATAAATTTCACAAAAGAAGATAAAAAATATGATGTTGGTATTGTTCCTCATTTTGTAGATAAAGATAATAAATATTTGAGTAATATCGATTTAAAGAGTAAAACAAAAGTTATTATTGATATTACTGCTGATGCTATTGAAATATTAAAAAAAGTAGCGCAATGTAAGGTAATCTTATCATCTGCTTTACACGGGTTAATTGTTGCGGATAGTTTTAATATTCCAAACCAATGGGTTGTTTTTTCGGATAATGTGATTGGGGACGGATATAAATTTAAAGATTATTATTCAGTTTTTAATATAGATAATCCAAAATTAATTGATCTTAGAAAAGAGAAAATAGGTGATAAGGATATTGATTATATAATAAAAAACTACATTATTGCCAAAAAGCATGTCGATAATATATGCGCGAATTTGCTGAAAACTTTTCCTGGGAATGAAAAAAACGTCAAATAAGAATAATTTTTATTTAACATTTTTTCTTGATTTATGAGGCTGCCACTTTATGTTCCATTTATTTTCATATTTTTCTCTATTTTCATCAAAAATTTTTTGCTGTTTTACTAATTCAAGTTTCCCAAATGATACAGATCCGAAATGATGTATGAAAACATCTTGAGCACATATTACTTTTAAACCCGCTTGTTTTACTCTCAAGGCATAATCATCATCTTCAAATGTACCTATTGAAAATATTTCATCTAGCAAACCAATTTTTTCTATAGTATCTCGTCTTAAGGCAACGCAAAAGAAGGCTAACATCTTTATCTCAAAAGATTTATCATTGTTTTTTGTTGTATAAAATTCAGCAAAGTAATCTAAATTCAATAAAGATTGAGTGTTATAATTAACCTTAATTTTCGCTTCATTAGCGGCAAAATTTGTAACTGGACCAACCATTCCAATTTCAGGATTTTGAAGATGTTTGAGTAAATTCCCAATCCAGCCTCTAGTAACAATTGTATCATTGTTAAGCAGGATAATGAATTTTCCGTTGGACTCTCTTATTCCAATGTTATTAGCAGCTGCAAAACCTTTATTTTCGAGATTTAAAATAATTTTCAAATTTTCATACTTTGGTTGTATCATTTTTAGATATTGAACTGTATTATCGGTTGAGTTGTTATCAACTATAATTAACTGGAAATTTGGATACGCAGTTTTCGCATAAATGCTCTCGATACATAGCTTGGTGTAGCTAAAATTGTTAAAAGTCACCACTATTATATTTACCAAAGGATAGATTGATTTGATAATCCTATTTATCTCACTAAACCTATTTTCCCAATCATTTGCTTTCGCAAATTCAATTCTTTTCAGGGCAACGTTATTATATTGATTTTTTAGTTTCTTATAAAGCTTTAAAGATGTTGTAATACAGTAATCAGATATCTTAATGAGTTGTTGCTCTAGGTTGTCTATATTTGAATTTAAATGTGTATATTTAAAATTAGGAAATTTATCAGGGTAGTGAAAGATAATTTTAGTGTCAAAGCGATTTTTAAGGTATTGCACAATGGGTATCCAGAAAGGGGATTCAACGATAGCGATAGACTCCTTTATGCTAAAATCTTTGAAAATTTTATTTATAGCTGCAAAGGTCAAATCGAAATCCTTATTAATATTAATGCGGTGTGCGATAGAAAGTTTCGAAATAGGTAAATTTACTTCATATATGTTATTCGATATTTTCCTATGAAAATAAGAATTTAGATACTCTGATTCGATTTTAATATAAAATACTCTATGTCCCTTTTGGGCAAATTTAGTAGTCAGATGTTGTAGCTTCTGGAATTGGAAATCGCAATTAATTATTGGAGAAAATATCACGTCATGTCTATTAATATTTTCAGTATCAATGAACGATCTATTGTTTAAAAAAAGTGATCTAATTTTATAGTGTATTTTTTTGAGCAATCCAATTCTTCTGGTTAAAACAAAATTTTGTCTTAACCATGATTCCAAGCCGAACCAATCTTTGAGTTTTATATAATTGTAACAATCAAGTAATTTTTTGCTGCACAAACATTTAATAATCAATAATGGATATTTTAATATGATATAACCAGATAAGATAAATATTCTTCTTTTAGTCCCTCGTGGGAATATTTTATTTAAAATCCGTTTCATATTTTTTATCTGAAATTTCTTTTAACTGCTTAACAAATTTCATCTTTTAATACTTAAAGAAAATAATCTATTTTTTATAAAACCAAAATACATTTAGGTCAATATTTTTTTATGATCTTATTCTAAAAATAGCATTATGCTAAACTAATATGGTTTTCTTGTCTAGGCAAATTTTCTGGGACAGTTAGTGAATATTGAATCTCTAAATCTTCATAATAAAAAGGATTTTCTTATCTCCATGCACATTTTACTCGGTGCTACCTCGCTAAACTCTTTGCGTCTAATATATATAGGTTCTCCTTCGACAAAAACTCTGTTACGATTACCTTGTTGTGAATGCGGTAATTTTTTAGGCATTTTCCTCTGTAAATCTGATTGAAATTACGAAGTTTGAACATAATTCCTATATTCGCAATACTTAATAATTAAGTTTTAACTATATTTATGAAAGCGCCAATTTTTTTCCCGAGCAGAATTTTTTAAAATGCTCTTGAATATTATTCGACAAACTAATAAGAGTTTTGTTACAATTTTTGTATATATAAAATGAGAGTAAACTTTATCGATATGAAAGGTGTCATTTTAGCTGGTGGATCAGGTACACGGTTATATCCTATAACCGGAGGCATTAGTAAGCAATTAATGCCAATTTATGATAAGCCGATGATTTATTATCCCCTAACTACACTAATGTTAGGTGGAATAAAGGACATTCTTATCATAACTACACCAAGGGACATATCTGCATTTCAAACTTTATTGGGTGATGGATCGCAATGGGGATTGTCTTTTAGCTATGCTGAGCAACCGAGTCCTGATGGCTTAGCTCAGGCGTTTATTATTGGAGAAAATTTTATTGGTAATGACAGTGTTTGTTTGATTTTGGGCGATAATATATTTCATGGACATGGCCTTAATGAGATTTTACAGGATACTGTATATAATCATGCCGGTGCTACGGTATTTGGTTATTATGTACAAGATCCTGAACGGTATGGTGTGGCAGTATTTGATAAAGCTGGCAATGTAATTGATATAGAAGAAAAACCTCTTAAACCAAAATCAAATTACGCAATTGTTGGTTTATACTTTTATGATAATCAAGTCGTTGATATTGCAAAGTCGCTAAAACCTTCGGCACGCAGAGAATTAGAAATTACCGACGTCAATAGGGCGTACCTTCGCCAGCGACAGCTTAAATTAGTTCGTCTAAAGCGAGGATTTGCCTGGTTAGATACCGGTACTAATAAAGCTCTCTTGAATGCTTGTCATTATTTTTCAGTTTTAGAGGATAGACAAGGTTTAAAAGTTGCTTGTCCTGAAGAAGTAGCATGGCGCATGGGTTACATAAGTTCAACGGATTTATCACGGTTAGCAGAACCATTGATGAATTGTAGCTATGGTAAATATTTGTTTAAATTGTTAGATAATGAAGATGAGAGTTAGAAAGGCCGCGATTCCTGATATAAAAATTATTGAACCCGAGGTTTTTGCTGATGAGCGAGGTTATTTTTTAGAAAGCTTTCAATCACAGCGCTATATGGACGTAGGAATTGATTTATCTTTTGTTCAAGATAACATTTCTAGATCAACTTATGGAATATTGCGCGGTTTGCATTATCAACTGAAATATCCACAAGCCAAACTGGTTACAGTCACTAAAGGAGAAGTATTTGATGTTTTGGTTGATATTCGTCGTGGATCACCAACTTTTGGTAAATGGTTCGGAACAATTTTAAGTGATGGGAATCATAAACAATTGTATGCTCCGCCAGGATTTGCTCATGGCTTCTGTGTGTTAAGTGAATATGCTGATTTTTATTATAAGTGTAGTGATTATTATCATTCGGAAGATGAATATGGAGTATATTGGAATGACAGTGCTATTGGTATAAAGTGGCCTTTAGATATTGAACCCAAACTATCAGTTAAGGATGCTAAATATAAGCCTTTGGCTGATATTTCTCCCAATTTATTGCCAAAATTTGAAGTTAAATAAAGTTATATGAAAATATTGTTAATTGGTGATAAAGGTCAGGTTGGAAGGGAGGTCCAAGAGCTGGCCGAGACGCGAAATATTCCGGTTGTTGGGTTTGATATAGATAATTTAGACATAACGGATAAACAGCAAGTTAATTCAGCATTCGCGAAATGTTCAGATTTTAATATGGTTATTAATGCTGCTGCTTATACCGCAGTGGATCAAGCTGAGGATGAGCCAGATAAAGCTTATGCGGTAAATTGTGATGGAGTAGAAAATTTAGCGTCAGCAAGTTGTAAATATAATATTCCTTTGTTACATATTTCCACTGATTTTGTATTTTCAGGTGAAAAGGGTTCACCATACGAAGAAGCTGATTTGGTTGCTCCACTTGGAGTATATGGAAAAAGCAAACTGGCTGGAGAGCGGGTTTTAGTTAATTTTTGGCAAAAACATGTTATTCTGCGAATTAGCTGGGTGTTTGGAAAATATGGTAATAATTTTGTGAAAACGATTTTACATTTGGCAAATGTGCGAGAAAGTTTTGGTGTTGTTGGTGATCAGTTTGGTTGTCCAACTCCGGCAAAAGATGTTGCTCGTGTATTATTAGGAATTGCAGAACAAATTTACAGTGGGCAAGAAAGGTTTGGTATATATCATTATTGCGGTAAACCTTCAGTTTCCTGGTATGAATTTGCAAATCATATAATAGAATTGAGTCGCTATAAATATAAGCTTAAATTGCAGAATTTGCAGAAAATAACTACGGAAGAATATCCCACTAAAGCAGTAAGGCCGCATTATTCTGTGTTCTGTGCCCAAAAAATCTTAGAGGATTATGGAATTGAACAACATGAATGGGTGAATTATTTGCAAAAAGTTATTCAAGAGATCGAATTATGAATGAGTTCTTCCCGAAAAATATGCTGGTTACCGGTTCTGCTGGATTTATCGGTAGTAATTTTGTGCGTTACATTTTGTCGAAAGGTACTGACATTAGAATTGTCAGTTTAGATAAACTTACTTACGCTGGTAATAGAGCAAATTTGGCGAATTTGCCAAATCCGTCACGCCATGTTTTTGTCCAGGGTGATATTTGTGATCGGAAATTAGTTGATGAACTGCTCCATAAATATGAGATTGAGGCTGTTGTACATTTTGCAGCTGAAAGTCATGTTGATCGTTCGATTATTGAACCGTCAGCTTTTATACTAACAAATGTAATTGGAACTTTTACTTTATTAGAAGCAGTTCGTGATTATTGGCTTGGAAAGAAAAAATGGAATTATAAACATTGTCGGTTCCATCATGTTTCTACAGATGAAGTATATGGTGAATTAGGCCCTGATGCCCCAGCTTTTATAGAAACCATGCCTTATTTACCGAGTTCTCCGTACTCAGCTTCTAAAGCCGCATCTGATCATTTGGTAAGAGCATATTTTCGTACCTATCAGTTGCCTATTACAATATCGAATTGTTCCAATAATTATGGTCCTTATCAACATAGTGAAAAGTTGATACCCACAGTAATTCGCCGTTGTGTAGAACAGAAACCGATTCCAGTGTATGGAGATGGCTCTAATATCCGTGATTGGTTATACGTAGAAGATCATTGCCGTGCTATTGACGTAATCCTTACTAGAGGGGTCATTGGTGAAACATATAATATAGGCGGTAATTGTGAAATGGATAATTTATCTTTAGTAAAAACGATCTGTGGACTTATGGATAAAAAGCGGCCAAGGAAAGATAAACATAGTAAGCTAATTACTTTTGTTGAAGATCGTCCTGGTCATGATTGGAGATATGCAATTAATGATACCAAGATAAGGCAGTTATTAAAGTGGAAATCAGGTTATACATTTAAGGAAGGATTGAAATTAACGATCGATTTCAATATTAAAAGATATTTTGATAATTGCTAAATAAAAATTTAAAACATTTAAGCTGAAAAAACATATTTATGAATTCAGTCAATGATAATAAAAAAATGATTCAAAACTCCACTTTAACAAATAAATATAATTTAGTGGTAAAATTTTTAAAATACATTTGTCCACGTGTATTAAGAAGGAATCAAATAGTCGAAATAATGTATAATAGAATAGGTTTTTTTATTATTAGCAAATTTTTTGGCCCCAGAATTTATCGTAGAATAGATATTCCCGATTTTAAAGAGATTTTATCTTCATTTTATTCAACTGTTTCATCTCGCGTTAATCTTGCAAAAGAAGTTTTTTTGATTTTTGATCATAGTTTAGGCGGTGGTGCCAACTTTTATATTAACAACTGGATAGAAAAAGAAAAGCAATGCAATGCAATATTCTTAGTTAAATATTTCCCTTTCTTTAATGCCTATCTTTTGTCATTTTATTTTAGAGCATATTTTGTGGAATTTAAGTTGTTAGATATTCAAGATCTATGGTTGTTATTTGATCATGTTAACATAAGAAAAATTATCTTTAATGAATTAGTATCTTATCCTTTTCCTGTTAATATTGCGAAAGAGATCGCTGCATTAAAGGAAAAGCACCCATTTAAATTAATATTTTTAGTACACGATTATTATGTAATTTGTCCAAATTGCAATTTATTTGATACGATTAATAAGAAATATTGTGGGGGAAGTTCTATTTCCTGTTCTTCGTGTCTTAAAAGATATAGATTTCTGACCTATCCATATTTGTTTCCAAAGGATTTTACAAACCTTCCGGACTGGAAAAATAAATGGTCACTTTTTTTGGAAAGTTATGTTGATCAGATCATTTGTTTTTCAAATTTCTCAAGAGAATTATTGCTTAATACTTATAAAAATATAGATCATACCAAAATGAAAGTGACCCCGCATAATATCGAACCTTTACCATTGGTAACAATAACAAAGAAAAATGATGATGAGAATATAAATATTGGTATTTTAGGTCATATCCATAATGAGGTTAAAGGTGCTAAAGTTGTACGTGAAATAGCTAGATTAATTGAGAAAGAAAGAATTTCAAATGTAAAGATAATTGTTATCGGTACCTTGAACAGAAGATATTTACATTCCAATATTCAAGTAATAGGAGAATATAGAAGAGATGAATTACCCGAATTGATAATGAGACATAAAATAGATATTGTTTTACTTCCTTCGATTTGTCCAGAATCATTTTCGTATGTTGTAGGAGAAGCTATGATTATGCAATTGCCTATCGCTGTATTTGATTTAGGTGCTCAAGCTGAGCGTGTCAAACACTATGAAAAAGGTTTAGTTATTAAGGATGTAAATGCTAAAATCGCACTCGAAAGCATAGTTAATTTTGTTAAGGAAGATCTGTAATTTATGATAAGTGTTTCAGTGTCTGTTGTTGCATATAATCCAGATATAGAAGTATTGGATAAGGTTTTTCATTGTTTAAATAGTGCTTTTGAAATCGCATGGGAAAAATTACGTGCTACTTTTTTAATATATGTGGTGAATAATGGTAGTAATGATGAATATGCTAAATTACTACCTGAACTTTTAGACAAAACCTTTTTTGGTTGCAGCTATGTAAAATATGAACTGGTTAATTCAGGTAGAAACTTGGGATACGGAGGTGCCAATAATCTGGTTATTGACAAGACATTTGCTGATTATCATCTGATTTTGAATCCCGATGTGTTTGTCGAAGAAGATACTCTTTTACAAGCTTTAGAATATATGGAAAAGCATGAGCAAATTGGTTTATTAAGCCCTGCAGTTTTTGGAGAAGATGGAGAACGTCATTATTTATGTAAAAGGAATCCCACTCTATTTATTGGATTTCTAAGATCATTTGCACCTAAATTGATTAAGAAATTTTTTGCTCAGCGGATGCAAGCATTTGAAATGCGTGAGTGCGACTATAACCAAGAAATGCTAGATATTCCATTTCTTACCGGTTGTTTTATGTTGTTTCGAAATTCCATTTTAAAATCACTTGAAGGATTTGATGAACGTTTTTTTATGTATTATGAAGATGCTGATATTGGAAGACGTTTGTTAGAAATTTCACATTCAGCTTATGTACCCACAGTAAAAATTGTTCATAAATGGACTCGAGGTTCTCATAATGATTTAAGATTGAAGTGGATTACTGTAAAATCTGCATTTATTTATTGGTGGAAATGGGGCGGAGTATTTTAAAATTGTTAATATAAGGAAGAAGATGGAACAAGAACCGACTATAAGATTATTCGATACTGAATTTAGACAAAGAAATTCAATTTTACCTTTGTTAAAGATTAAATCTATATGGTGGATGCTGTTTGATGCTTCGATAGCTATATTGTCTATAAAATTAGCTTATCTACACGCACCGAAAGTCGTCATATATAATCTCATACCATTGCAGCTATGGATTTTCCCATTAGTCGCGATCATTGCTGGAAATATTACTTGTTTGTATGATAAAAATATTTTCACTAATCTCCCTAAATTAATCATTGCGGTAACTTTGATGGTATTGCTATCAATTTTAGGATTATCATTATTTACCAGTATATTTTTGTATGAAAAAATTAGTCGCTATGTATTGCTGACTAATTTCGGCATTTTTCTTTCAGCTTCTGGCGGGGTAAGGATTTTATGTTATTTTATGTTAAGACAAGCAAAAATGAATGTTTTATTTGTAGGAGATCAAAATACAATAGTTAGGTTTATGAACAGAATTAAATCGATTGTTAGCCATTATAAATTAGTTGGTTTCGCAGGTAATGATGTAAATACAGATGATGGATATTTAGGTGGTATTCAAGAGATACCGCAAATTTGCAGTAAACACAAAATAGGTTTGGTTGTAGTTGACAATGATTATGTTCAAAATCCAAATGTATTGGATAAGTGCTTGTCAACAGCTTGGTTAAATTGCGATTTTGTTGATGCGGAAACGTTTTCAGAACAAGTTTTTGAACAAGTTTTAATAGATAAGATTGATCCTGCTTGGTTTTATCGAGCTAGACTTGGGATTCACAATAATTTTCAAGTAGCATTGAAGAGGTTGTTAGATATTGTTGTTGCAGTAGTCGGTCTAATTATTATAGTTTTAGTTTTACCATTGGTTTGGATATTAAACTATTTGTTTTCTTCAGGTCCAATTTTTTATTCCCAAATGCGTTGCGGTCAATTTACAAGATTTTTTAAACTTTATAAGTTTCGGACTATGCAGTTAGAATCCGAGAATACTGGTTCGAAGTGGACTCAAAAACGCGATCCAAGAATTACATTTGTCGGAAAGTTATTACGTAAACTACGTTTTGATGAGTTACCACAATGCTGGAATGTTTTAAAGGGCGATATGTCATTAGTGGGGCCAAGGCCGGAATGGCTAGACTTAGTGAAACTTTATGAAAAGCAGATCCCTTATTATCATTTTCGCCATTGGGTTAAACCGGGGATTACCGGCTTTGCCCAAATCCGTTATAAATATGGAGCAAGTGTTGAAGATGCTAAAGAAAAATTAGCATATGATCTATACTACATTAAGAATTGGTCAATCTTAATGGATCTGCAGATTATTTTGCGTACAATCTCAGCTCTGATGAAAGGATCCCGTTGAAAGACTGCTCATGCCTGAGAAGAGGGCATTGCTTTAATACGTTTGCTTAACCTACTTTTATGTCGAGCTGCTTTGTTTTTGTGGATAATGTTTTTAGTTACCATTTTATCAATAATAGGCACTGCTGCATTGTAAGCTTCTTGTGCAGCTTGTTTTTCGCCTGATTCTATTGCATTGATTATTTTCTTAATATAGGTGCGGAACATGGAACGAGCACTTATATTATGTTGGCGACGTTTTATATTCTGTCTAGCGCGTTTTCTAGCTTGTGGTGTATTTGCCATTATTTATTCTCCGCTTTTTTGAGTAATATAAGTAATTTTTGGTACAGTTGTCAATCTTTGTGATATTGGTTTTGGTTTTTAATTTAATGTAAAGACTATTTGTACTTGCATATAGGTGTGAAGCCGCTAAAATTGTAGTCACAGTTGTTACTTTTGAGATTATATTAATGGAAAATTTTATTTATTCAGGTAAGAACAATTTAGATACTTTGACTTCTGCTATTAACTATAATAATTTTCTTGAAAATTTGTTGCTTAATTTTGTTCGAAATGAGAAAAATGTTCTCGATTTTGGTGCGGGTCACGGTGAGTTTGCTTTAAGGTTGCAAAAAAAGGGGATTAATGTGGATTGCTATGAGATTGATAAAGAGTATTCTCATGTACTTAGAAACAAAAAATTCAATGTTATTAATAATGAGTCTTTATTAAAAGAAAATTATTACGATAGAATTTATAGTATGAATGTTTTAGAGCATATAGAAGATGATGGAAAGTCATTGCGAAATTTATATAATGCATTAAAAACTGAGGGAAAACTGCTTCTGTATGTTCCGGCTTTTCCGATTCTTTTTTCGAATATCGATAAAAATGTGGGACATTTTAGAAGATATAAGAAGCAATCATTGATTAATTTGCTTGAAAATATGGGATTTAAAATGGTTTTAGCAGAATATGTTGATTGTCTCGGTTTTTTTTGTTGGCTTTTATATAAATGGTTTCCTTTAGCAAATAATGGAAATATTAATTCGAAAACCACCATATTATTTGATCGTATAATTTTCCCTTTGAGTAAACAGCTTGATTATGTATTCAAGAGGTTATTTGGGAAAAATTTATTATTGATTGCGAAAAAGTAAAATGATATTATTTAAGGCCCGTTCAAAAGGGCTGTGAGCAAATAAATTGATTTTAAGGAAAGGATGACCATGCAGATAGCAGCAATTATCCCGTGTTATAACGAGGAATTAACAATAGGTAACGTTATACGCGATTTCGAAAAATTCTTGCCTGAAGCAACTATATATGTCTTCGATAATAATTCTACTGATAAAACAGCAGAAATAGCAAAAGCATCAGGAGCAACTTTAGTTCGCGAAAAAAGGCTTGGTAAAGGCTTTGTTATCCAGTCGATGTTTAATAAAATAGATGCAGATGTTTATGTCATGGTTGATGGTGACGATACCTATGATTTAAGTAAAGTTAAAGATATGGTCACAATGATAATTAATGATGAGGCAGATATGATTGTCGGCAATAGGTTGAATAATTGCACAGGTGAATCTTTTAAAACATTTCATACCTTTGGCAACAGATTAGTTCGTGCATTAATTAATATTCTATTTGAAACTAAATTAAATGATATTATGTCTGGTTTTAGAGTAATGAGTGGTTTTTTTACCAAAAATATAAATATTATGTCATCTGGATTCGAAGTCGAAACCGAAATGACTATTAAAGCTTTAAAGTATGATTATCTAATAAAGGAAGTGGATATTAATTATAAAGAAAGGCCAGAAGGGAGTTATTCTAAATTAGATACGTTTAGAGATGGTTATAGAGTTTTAAAAACAATTTTTTTAATTTTTAAAGATTATAAACCTTTATTATTCTTTTCATTGTGTGCTTTTTTATCATTTTGTATTTCCCTGTTTTCATCATCTATTGTTATAACAGAGTTTATTAGAACGAGATATATAACCCATGTTCCACTTGCGATATTGGCTTCAGGTACAATGATATTGACTATCATCTTATTTGTTACCGGCATCATACTTGATTCTATGAGCAGAAGAGTTGATGAATTATATCACTTCATGAGAAAGAAGGTTTTTTAAACAATAAATTTATTATCTAAATGTAAAAAATATTAGAGATGATGATAAAATGATTGAAAATAAAAAACATTTTATCGAAAAATATAATATCGGGAATTATGTTTTTTTATTATGGATGATATTTTTAGTTGTTAGCTATTTTTTCGTATTTATTAATAATTTTTCTGATTCGTTAAACCAGTTGTATTTTAAATTTTATTTAAAATCACCACTTTCTGATTATTTAATTTCAATAATAATTATAAGCTCAATGCTGTGTCTTTCTTTTTTATCCGTTACTCTAAAAAGAATAAGTGACAAAATTCCTATTTTTTTAGTTTTCGGGCTAGTTACTTCATTTATTATCATCTCTTTTTTGGGTAAAACTATTACTTCTTTATTAGCTTTTATCTGGATATTTATTTTATGTTGGGTTTTGGGTAAAAAAATTGTTAACGTGCTTCTAAAAGAACATGATTTATCATGGCTCGAAATAACAATATTATCTATAGCCATAGGATTTGGGGTTTATTCCTTTTTTGTTCTTGGGCTTTTAGTAGCAGGTATTTTTTATCCCGCAGTTATATATTCGATGTTAATTTTATTTTCGTTAATTTTTTTACAAGAAATCATAGCTTTATTTAGAGAATCGTTTGACCAAGTTAAAACTTTCTCTTCTTTTATAAATAATGCAATAAATCCAACTTTGGTTTCAATTTTGATATCTGTTCTATTGATTATGATATTGGTAAACTTTATAAATGCTATTGCACCTGAAACCGCTTACGACGGCCTGAATTATCATTTAACAGTTCCCAAAATTTATATTGAACATCATCGTATTGTTAATCTGCCTAATATATTGCAGTCATATTTTGCAAAAAGTGTTGAGATAATTTATGCATCAGGAATGATAATTGGAGGACAGATTACGGCGAAATTAATTTCATATGGTTTTGGGATTTTAAGTGTTTTATCCATAATTTGTCTTGCCAAGAGGTTTTTTTCTTTAGAGACAGCAATAATCGCTGCATCATTGTTTTTTATTGCCCCTCATGTTTCTTGGTTAACTACTACAACGGATGTTGAATTAGCCGTTAGTTTTTATGCTATTTGTGTAATATTTGTTCTTCTACTATGGCGTGTAAATAACAAGAAAACGCTGTTGTTTTTATGTGGTATATTAGCAGGGATCGCTCTTTCCGTAAAATTGACATCGATTTTATTTTTAATTCCAATTGCCTTATCAGTTATTATGATTAGCTATCGCAGTTCTGGAAGCGTAAAAAGAGTTATTTTAGATTTAGTTGTGTTTGGCCTTCCTATTCTTATAATGGCAACTCCTTGGTATTTGATTACGTATTTTCAGACAGGGAATCCGGTATTTCCATTTTTTAATGGCTTATTTAAGAGCCCACTGTTAGCATCGGTCAATACAAATCTCGATTGGAAAGCTTTTGGAATGGGATATAAATTGAAAGATATTTTACTTTTCCCGTTTTATGTTACCTATTTTAGCGAGATATACGGCATGTTTCCGAATGGTACTATCGGAATTATTATGTTTTTATCAATACCATCAATATTTTTCATAAGGAAGTCGAAGGAAATATTCATATTAATTTTTGTTAGTATAATTAGTATTATTATTTGCCTTAGTATTGTTCAATATTTTCGCTACATGATTCCGATACTTGGTGTACTTTCAATTTTAGCAGGGTATTTATTATCACATTTTATTAATAACTATACTAAATTTTACAAATGTGTGTGTGGCTCATTATTAATAATAAATTTATTTACTTGTGTTCCTGTTTATTTGACTAGTTTCTTAATACCTGGAAGAATTCCATATAGAGTGGCTTTGGGACTTGAGTCTAGAGATGATTATTTAAGGAAAGTGGTCATGGCTTACCCGATATTCCAGTATCTTAATCAGCATTATGATCCAAGTAAAATAAAAGTATTTTTATTGGGTTATGAACTACGATATTACTTAAATGCGCCTTCAGAAACTCAAGATTCGGTTGATATACAAGATCTTCCATGTAACGAAAAATTGCCAGTTTATCTCAAAAGAAAAGGATTTACTCATATTATAATTAATGCTTTGAATAAGCGTAATCAGGTTCTTTTTGCTGGATGTAAAAAGAATCTCTTCGAGTTGATTAACAATGAAGTTGTTAAAAAAAATTACGCAAAGTTGGAGTATAAAGCAAACACTGTAAAATTATATAAACTTACATATAATCATTCTGTTTAGATTGTATTATATGTCTGATTCATTATCAGAGTGTCAAAAAATCATAAAAAAATAAAATGATCAAAAGGATAGAAAAATTTTTTGTTACAGGATTAAGTGCAGCAGTTGTAAATCTTTTATTAATGGTTTTATTTGTAGAAGTATTTCATTTCAAGACTTATATTCTGAAAAATATAGCGAATGTATTGGCTATATTCTTGAGCATAATTTACAATTTTATACTTAGTCGACTCTTGACATGGAGTGAGATTCCTAAAAAACATGGCAAGTTTCTATTAATGCAATTTGTATCATTTGGGTTAGCAAACATGATTACTATGGCGTTAAGAGTTGTAGTTTTCGCATGGCTTGAGAAAGTGGGAATTAATTATTTGCTTAATGTAACAATTGGTATTATGTTAGCAGCAGCTTTAAGTTTTATTCTTTATGATAAATTGGTTTTTAATGAAAAAATGGATGCTGAGTGAAGGTGTTGTATAAACTTACATAATTGTTAAAATTGTCACTGTGTTTTAATGGTTTTCGGCTACCAGAACAGTGTCTATTTGTGCTATAATTAACATATGTATGGCCGAATTAGCTAAAGAAATTCTTCCTATTACAATCGAAGCAGAGCTTAAGCGATCTTATCTTGACTATGCAATGAGTGTAATTGTAAGTCGGGCTTTGCCTGATGTTCGTGATGGCTTGAAACCAGTGCATCGCCGAGTACTTTACGCCATGAATGAGTTGAGCAACGATTGGAATAAACCTTACAAGAAATCAGCGCGCATAGTCGGTGATGTAATTGGTAAATATCATCCACATGGTGATGCAGCTGTTTATAACACTATTGTACGTATGGCACAGCCATTTTCTTTACGTTATATGTTAATCGATGGTCAGGGAAATTTTGGATCAGTAGATGGTGATGCACCTGCAGCTATGCGATATACCGAAATTAGATTGTCTAAACTTGCGCATATGTTGTTGAGTGATTTAGATAAAGAAACCGTCGATTTTGTTCCTAATTACGATAGTACCGAGTTTACTCCTATGGTTCTACCAACTCGAGTACCTAATCTTTTGATAAATGGTTCGTCTGGTATTGCTGTTGGTATGGCGACCAATATTCCACCTCATAATTTAGGCGAGGTCATTGATGCTTGTTTAGCAATGATAGATAATCCTAAAATCAGTATTGAAGAACTCATGCGATTTATTCCTGGTCCTGATTTTCCTACATTTGGAATTATTAATGGTCATGCTGGAATTGAAGAAGCATATCGGACTGGTCAGGGTAAGATTTATATTCGAGCTCGTACAAGTATCGAAACCTATGCTTCGGGTAAACAAGCCATCATTATTAGTGAACTTCCATATCAGGTTAATAAAGCCAAATTGCAGGAGCGTATTAGTGAACTGGTTAAGGAAAAACGCTTGGAAGGCATTGGTGCGATTCGTGATGAATCGGATAGACAAGGTATGCGAGTAGTAATTGAATTGCAACGTGGCGCGATTAGCGAAGTAATTTTAAATAATTTATTTATGCATACTCAAATGCAGGAAGTATTTGGTATCAATATAGTGGTTTTGGAAAAAAATCAGCCAAAATTGTTGAATTTACAAGAAATGCTGAGTTCTTTTTTGCAACACCGCCGTGAAGTTGTTACCAGGCGCAGTGTTTATGAGCTTGGGAAAGCAAGGGAGAAAGTTCATGTTTTGGAAGGCTTAGGAATAGCTTTAGTAAATATCGATCAAGTGGTAGCCTTAATTAAAGCCGCAAAAACTCCTTTGGAAGCAAAAACTCAATTGTTGTCTAAATTGTGGTTACCTGGTGCTGTAAAACCAATGTTAGAGCAAGTAGGAAGCAGTGTTTCTAGACCTGAGGGTTTAGCACCAAAGTTTGGAGTGACTAAGAATGGTTATCGCTTATCTGAAGCGCAGGCACAGGCTATTTTGGATATGCGATTACATCGGTTAACTACCCTGGAACAAGATAAGATTTTAAATGAATATAAGGAATTGTTAGATGTTATTATTGGTCTATTAGCAATTTTGGCTGATTCAAATAAATTAATGCAAGTAGTTCGTACTGAGCTACAAGAAATCAAAGAGCAATTTGCTGATTCTAGACGTACGGAGATCATCGCAGCTCATCAAGATGTTGAAGCAGAGGATTTAATTACTAAAGAAGATATGGTGGTAACTTTATCGCATCAAGGTTATATTAAGATTCAACCATTGGAAGATTATACAGCACAGCATCGTGGTGGTAAGGGGAAGGTTATAACTAAGGTTAAGGAGGAAGATTTTGTTGAACATTTGGTAATAGCTAATACTCATGATACAGTTTTATGCTTTTCTAATCGAGGTAAAGTCTATTGGTTGAAAGTATATTCATTACCACAAGGAAGTCGTGTTGCGCGAGGTAAGCCGATAATAAATTTATTACCTTTGAGTGAGGATGAGCATATCACTGCTGTTTTGCCAGTTCATGAATATGTTAAAGATCGCAATGTGTTTATGGTGACTGCTCGTGGTGTTGTTAAAAAGGTAGCATTAAATGATTTTTCGCGTCCACGTCCGAGTGGCATTATCGCATTGAGTCTAAGCCATAATGATCGATTAGTTGCTGCTGATATCACAGATGGTAAGCAAGATGTAATGTTGTTTAGCGATGTTGGTAAAGTCATTCGTTTCAATGAAATTCAAGTACGGACTATGGGGCGTGCAGCTAAAGGTATACGAGGTATTCGATTGAAATCTAATCAAAGAGTTGTATCTTTAATTGTTATTAAGCCTGAGGGTGCTATTTTAACCACTACTGAGAATGGTTATGGGAAACGTACTGGCTTACAGGAATATTCGAAAATCAATCGTGGTGGGCAAGGTATAAAAGCTATTCAAGTTAATCAGCGTAATGGTAAAGTAGTTGGTGCTATCCAGGTTTATGGTGGAGATGAAATAATGTTGATCAGTGATCAAGGTACTTTAATACGTACTCGTGTCGATGAAATTTCAGTAATTAGTCGTAATACCCAGGGTGTAAAATTGATAAATCTTAGTGAGAGTGAGAAACTTATTGGTATAAGACGCGTCGTATGATTCCTGTTATTACTATAGATGGCCCCAGTGGTTCTGGAAAAGGTACAGTTGGTGAGTTATTGGCAAAGAAATTGGGGTGGCATTTTTTGGATAGTGGAGCTTTGTATCGAGCTTTGGCTTTGACAGCGTTAAAAAGGGATGTTAAGTTGACGGATATACCTTCTTTGAAAGAATTAGCGATTAATTTGGATGTTGAATTTGTTCTCGATTGTAAAATTATTTTAAAAGGACAAGATATAAGCAAAGAAATTCGAACTGAGGAATGTAGTTTAGCAGCATCCAAAGTGGCTGTTTTACCGGAGATACGTAAAGCTTTATTGAATCAACAAAGAAATTTTCGTAAGACTCCAGGCTTAGTGGCTGATGGTCGTGACATGGGAACTGTAGTATTTCCAGATGCGCAATTAAAGATTTTTTTGATAGCGGGCCAAAAAGAGCGAGCCAAGAGGCGTTATATTCAGTTGCAACAGCATGGAATAAATGTTAGCCTGCACAACGTTTTCCGAGATTTACAAAGACGTGACAGACGCGATGAATTACGAGATATTGCGCCACTTAAACCGGCGCTGGATGCTAAGGTAATTAACACGTCAAAATTAAATGTTGATGGAGTGTTGCGTAAAATCTTGGAGTTGTACCCTGCTTCGCGGGAAGGAGCGCTTACCTATGAATGAATGTGATGAAATATTCTCTGGGTCTTTAGCAAAGGAAGATAGATGCTACGTAGGGTAGATTACAAATAGGGGGTTCTGCAGTATAAGAATTGCAGAATGTGTGTTTAACTGACTATGTTATTATTTTTTAACCTAGTCTAACTAATTATATTTTTTTTATATGAATGAAAATTTTGCAGACTTGTTTCAGGAAAGTGTTGCTAAGCTAGATTTACGTTCTGGTGCAGTAATTAAAGCTACTGTTGTCAAAATTACATCTGATTATGTTTTTGTTGACGCTGGATTAAAAAGCGAAGATTGGATTTCGATTGACGAATTTAAGGATAAGCAAAATGAATTAGAAGTGGCTGTTGGTGACCAGGTTGAGGTCGTTTTAGAATCGATGGAAGATGGAAGTGGAGGCACACATTTATCTCGAGAAAAAGCAAAACGAGAAGAATCATGGCGAATTTTAGAAGCTGCTTTTACAGAAAATAAAAATGTTAGAGGTATTATTACCGAACGTGTTAAAGGTGGTTTTACAGTTGAATTAGGCAAGCTTCACGCTTTTTTACCAGCTTCTTTAATTGATGTCAGACCGATGCGGGATATGTCCCATTTGGAAGGCAAGGAACTGGATTTTAAATTAATTAAATTTGATAGAAAACTTAATAATATTGTTGTATCACGAAGAGCGGTTTTTACTGAAGAGGCAGAGGGTGGGCGCCAAGCAGTTTTAGCTGGATTACAAGAAGGTCAAGAAGTTATCGGTATTGTAAAGAATCTTACTGATTACGGTGCTTTTGTTGATTTGGGTGGAGTAGATGGTTTATTACATATAACAGATATGTCTTGGAAACGAATTAAATATCCTGGTGAAGTCGTTTCTGTTGGGGATCAAATTAAGGTTAAAGTTCTTAAATTTGATAGTGAGAAAAAACGTGTATCCCTAGGTTTAAAGCAACTAGCTGAAGATCCATGGGTAAATATAAGTCGCCGTTATCCGATGGGTACACGGTTGTTTGGTAAAGTTACCAATCTTGCTGACTATGGATGTTTTGTGGAAATTGAGGATGGTATTGAAGGATTAGTTCATGTGTCGGAGATGGATTGGACTAATAAAAATGTTCAACCTTCTAAAGTTGTTACTCTAGGTGACGAAATAGAAGTGAAAGTTTTAGAAATTGATGAAGAACGGCGGCGTATATCGTTAGGTATAAAACAATGTCAGTCTAATCCTTGGCAGATATTTGCAGAAACACACAAAAAAGATGAAAAGATTACTGGAAAAATTAAATCTATTACTGATTTCGGTATATTTATAGGCTTAGAAGGAAACATCGATGGTTTAGTACATTTATCCGACATTTCTTGGTTAGAACCAGGTGAACGAGCTATCCGTAATTATCAAAAAGGGCAGGAAATAGAGGTGATTATTTTAGCTATTGATGCTGAACGAGAGCGTATTTCGCTTGGTATCAAACAATTGACAGGAGATATTTATGCCGATTATTTAGCTGCTAATCCCAATGGTACTGTGATTACCGGTAAAGTAATAGAAGTTAATCCAAAAGTAGTTACGGTAGATTTACAGAATGGTATCATAGGTAGATTACAAGTGTCTGAAATAAGTAAGACTCGTATTAATGATGCGACCGATGTTTTTGGCGTTGGTGATGAGGTTAAAGCCACTATAATAGGCTTCAATAAGAAAGCTCGTTGTATTAATTTATCTAGCAAAAAATTCCTGTCTGAATTTAGCTCCAAATCACCAGCAAAAACTAAACTTGGTGACTTGCTGAAAGAAAGAATCGAAGGTAAAAAGGAGTAGTGGCTTATGCGATATTTATTATATATTATTTTTTTATTAATTATTTTATTAGGTATAAGTTTTGCGTATTTAAATGCTGATTCTGTTACTTTTAATTATTATTTAGGGGAACGAACAATACCTTTATCATTGTTATTAATATCTTCCTTAGGGGTGGGTTTAATATTGGGATTTGCTATTGTATTTGTTGCATGGTTCAGATTAAAGGTCGAAAATTTTTTTTTAAAAAAACGTCTTAAAAGTGCAAAACAGGAAGTAGAAAATTTGCGTGCCATACCCATTCGGGAGAAAATGTAGACTTACTGTCATTAGTAGGATTCTAGTGGTTTTTTATGATAAATTTTTTGTTATTATTACTACCTGTTGCTGCTGTATTTGGGTGGTATGCTGGGTATAAATATAAATCGTCTTTTGTAAAAGGAGTAAATTTATTTTCACGTAATTACTTCGTAGGCTTAAAATATCTGATTGAAGAACAGCCTGATAAAGCTATTGATATTTTTATTAAAATGCTAGAAGTAAATAGTGATACGGTAGAAACGCACCTAGCTTTAGGTGGTTTATTTAGACGTCGAGGCGAAGTAGATCGAGCCATTCGAGTTCATCAAAATCTCATTGCTCGTCCCCAATTAGCGAAGCATCAGCGCATTAGAGCTTTGTCTGAATTGGCACAAGATTACATGCGCGCTGGAGTACTCGATCGAGCGGAGAACATATTCCTTGAATTAGCAAATTTAGATAAGAAAGATGAAACAAACTTTAAATATTTGCTAAATATTTATGAACAACAGAAAGATTGGCCTAAAGCTATTGCAATTGCAGAAAAATTAACGGCGGAATATGGAGTTGAAACGATGTCAACGGTTGCACATTATTATTGTGAGCTTGGCAATCCAAAAAAGGCTTTGGCAGTTGATAAAAACTGTGTACGAGGAAGACTATTGCAAGGATCGCTGTCTATGAATGATGGTGATTTTAAAAATGCGATTCGTACCTATAAAATGGTAACCGAACAAAATCCGGATTTCATTACAGAAATTATCAATCCTCTAATACAGTGCTATGAGAAATTAAATAATGAACAAGAGTTGGTTAATTATTTACAAAATTGTTTAATTAAATATCCACGTGCTTCTATAATATTGGCATTGGCAGGATTTTTAAAAAAATACCGTGGTGATATTATTGCCATTGAATTTATTACACGACAAATGAGTCGTTACCCATCATTACGCGGGCTTAGTTATCTCACCGATGTTTATGTAGATAATTCTGAAGGAGATATTAAAAAGAAGTTTTTGTTTTTACAAGAATTGATAAAAAAATTTTTACTTGATAAGCCAGTTTATCGTTGCGTACATTGTGGATTTTCTAGCAAAAATTTATATTGGCACTGTCCTAGTTGTAAACGTTGGAGTTCGGTTAAGCCTATTCTTGGTTTAGAAGGAGATTAACCTCGGATTTTTTACTGTATTGTGTTTTTCTTTTCGGTTCGTAAACTATTTCACGATAATTATATTTATCGAGGTTTTAGTTAATTACGAATTAAGAGGAGAATCTGTTATGTTTTTTTTCCGTTTATTTTCAATAATGTTAATAACATTCTGTTTTATTTTTATTGGACCGATGAGCATGGCGCGGTCACATCATTCCAATAATAAAGTTGCAGCTGGTAAGAATTTAGCACAGCCGGTCGATATTAATAGTGCCGATGTGGCAACTTTAGAGACATTAAAAGGTATTGGATATAAAAAAGCGCAGGCTATTGTAGATTATCGTAATAAAAATGGTTCGTTTAATTCCGTTGAGGATTTGAAGTCAGTAAAAAGTATCAGTGATAAGTTTCTTTCCAGATTAGAAAAGAACAATTCTGGAATGATAATCGCTAAACATAACGCGTGATTTGCATTTTACGTAGGGAACAGGCATGCCTGTTCCCGAATAATGTGTTAATATATGGCCTAATTTTTGAATAGGAATGAATTATGGCAATGAAAATTAAAAAGGCGGTTTTCCCGGTCGCTGGTATTGGTACACGATTTTTACCTGCAACGAAAGCAAACCCTAAAGAAATGTTACCAATTGTAGATAAACCTTTGATTCAATATGCAGTGGAAGAAGCTGTTTCTGCGGGTATAACCCAATTAATTTTTGTTACTAGTTATAGTAAACGTGCTATTGAAGATCATTTTGATTCTAATTATGAATTGGAGACAAGGTTAGCGGAAAGTGGTAAGCATAAATTATTAACAGAAGTAAAAAATATTTTACCTAAAGGCGTTTCGTGTACTTATGTACGACAGTCTGAACCGCTCGGTTTAGGGCATGCAGTATTGTGTGCGAAAGATACAGTTGGAGATGAGCCTTTTGCAGTTTTACTAGCTGATGATTTAATTTATGCTAATCAATTATGTTTACAGCAGATGTTAAATATTTATGATCAAACTGGAAATAGTATATTGGCTGTGCAGCAAATAGCATCTTCGGATGCTGATAAATATGGTATTGTAGAATTAGATAAGGAAAGTTCACCACCGAGTTATATAACTAATATTGTTGAGAAACCTAAAGTTGAGCAAGCACCTTCTAATTTAGCCGTAGTGGGCCGTTACATTCTAACTCCACGTATTTTTTATTATTTGGCATCAATAAAAAAAGGTGCTATAGGTGAAATTCAATTAACTGACGCTATTTCTAGATTATTAAGTGAAGAAAAAGTGTATATTTGTCGCTTCACAGGAAAACGTTACGATTGCGGTGATAAGTTAGGTTACTTGCAAGCAACTATTGAATATGCTTTAAATCATCCAAAAATTGGTATTCCATTTAAGGAATATTTGCATGAGAGATTACGTTAAAGGTTTTAGTTTAATCGAAGTTTTGATTGCGCTATGTGTTTTGTCTGTAGGTTTGTTCGGAATAGCTAGTTTACAGAGTGTTTCATTGCGACGTAATTATGATGCTTACTTGCACAGTATTGCTGTTACTCAGCTTGCTTCAATGTTTAATCGTTTGCAAGTCAGTACACCACAAAAAGATTTACCGATTTGGAACCGAGTAAATGCGAAATTATTACCGCAAGGTAGAGGTGAATATAATCCCGATTCCCATCTAATTACTATACAATGGTTTAGTCGTTCTTCTAATAAAATAATCTATTTAAGAGATGCACTCTGAATTTAAAGGATTTTCTGTTGTTGAAGTATTGATCGCTTTAGCTTTGAGTTCGATTGTATTAGTTGGAATTACGCAAATTTATCTTAGCACTAAGAAGGTTTTTTATACTCAAGAAGATTTGTCACGTTTGCAGGAAAATGGTAGGTTTGCAAATTGTATTTTAACTAGAAATATTCGCATGGCGGGATATGGAGGATGTATTAAATCAAGCTTGCCTAATGGTTTAAAAGGATATAATAGCAATAATTTGCCCGATTATTTGCAAGATAAAGTAGCTCCAGGTACAGATGTAATAGTAATTGATAAAGCTGATAGTGGAATGACCGGTTTGACCGAAGATATAAACGGCTCAACTAATATTATTAAGGTGCAAAACAATCCGGCAACTAAAGGTAATCCATGGCTGTTTATTTCAGACTGTAAGCATAGTAACAAGTTTAAGGCTCTTAATTTTGCTTCGAAAACTATCACAACAGAAACTGAGTTAAAAGATTATAAAAAATTGGATACTGAAATAGCTCACTATACAAAGGTGACGTATTTTATTGGTCAAACACCATATAAAGATAAAATCGGTAAGCCTGTTTATGCTTTGTACTCGATAACAAATAATGGTAACAAAGAAGAATTGATTGATGGAATAAGCAATATGCAAATTAAATATGGCGTAGATACTGACGGAAATGGAATAGTAAATAATTATTATTCTGCAAATGAAGTCGCTGATTGGAATAAAGTGCTTAGTGTGTATATAACTTTATATTTAGATACTGATAAAGGTAAAACCAAACAATGGAAAACCTATATTGCTTTAAAACAACGTGTAAAGGCACGATATTAATTTCTGCATTATTGTTTTTATTAATACTAACATTGTTAGCAATGAGTATTTCGCAAACTGGCTTGTTGGAAAACAAAATGAGTTCTAATTATCAAGATGGAATTTTTGCATTGCAGAGAGCAGAAATTAATTTAATAAAAAAAGAACAGCAGATTGGCCGATCTAATAAATTGCCATCCGGTGTTGATATAATGTCAACTGCAGTTTGTGGAGTAACTTTTTATCGAGTTAGAGCAGAGGGAAAGTATGGAGAAACGAAGAGGGTATTGCAAAGTACCTTTGCAATCATTAATGATGCAACACATTGTCGCCATAAATCTTTGATAATCCCAGGACGTCAATCTTGGCGATTAGGCTAATGTTAGCCCAGTTGAGATGTTAGTAGGGAGCACTAACATAATTAGAAATTGAGAGGTTTTTTATGTCGAAATTACCATTACCGGAACGAATTCAACAACATATTATGCTGATCCGTGGTGAAAAAGTTATGTTGGACGTTCATTTAGCACTACTTTATGATGTTGAAACAAGAGCCTTAATTCAAGCTGTTAAACGTAACATAGATCGTTTCCCAGATGATTTTATGTTTCAACTAACAAACGCCGAATTTGATGGCTTGAAATCACAGAATGTGATCTCAAGTTACTGGGGCGGCCGTCGTTATACTCCATATGCTTTTACTGAACAAGGTGTTGCAATGCTATCTAGCGTTTTACGTAGCAACCGGGCTGTGCATGTTAATATAGAAATCATGCGTGCTTTTGTCCAACTCAGGCAATTAATGGATTCCCACAAAGAACTCAAAGTAGAAATTAAAAAACTTGAGAGGAAATGTGATAAACAGTTTAAGGTTGTTTTTGAAGTCATACGTCAACTGATGACACCACCAAAATCAAAGAACAAACGCACCATAGGATTTGCCAAGTGGGAAAACAAATGAATCCAGCTTCGAAAACCATCACAACAGAAACCGAGTAAACTGTCATCTAAATTCAGAAACTATCAAAAAATGGAAGCAGAAGTAGTTTGTTACTAGTTTATTTGGTTTATCTTGGGTATAAGCGCAATAGTTATGTACGGTTCTTGTTTGCCTATTAGTCGATCACCTAAATTCTGTTTCATGGGAATTTGAATATATTTCGATTTAAGAGCATCAGGAAAATAGTTTAATCGTGTAATTAGTATTTCATTATAAATGCGCTAGTGAGAATTAGAACCCAATTCTTATTCAGTTCGCTTATTTTCATTACAATGCCTTGCCAGATCCAATGCAATAATAATCTATTCCCAGCCGAGTCATGAGATGAGTATCAAATAAGTTGCGTCCGTCGAAAATAACTGGATTTTTTAATTTTTGTTTTATAAGGTCGAAATCGGGATTTTTGAATTCATTCCATTCGGTCACAATAACTAAAGCATCAGCGTTGTTCAATGCGTCTTCGGCTGAATTGCATAACACAAAATCTTTGCGTTCACTGTAAAGACGTTTTGCAGTTAACATTGCAGCAGGATCATAAGCTTGAATTTTACTGCCTACTTGCCATAGCATTTCTAACAATGTTCTGCTTGTTGCTTCCCGCATATCATCAGTGTTTGGTTTAAAAGCTAATCCCCATAACGCTATTGTTTTGTCATGTAAATTGTTTTCGAAATAAGCCTGTAATCCTTTAAATAAGAGATTTTTTTGGTTGTTATTAACTATTTCAGTAGCCTTTAATAAAGGTGCGTCATGATTATGCTTTTCGGCAATACTGATTAAAGCTCTAATGTCTTTTGGGAGGCATGAACCGCCGTAGCCGCATCCTGGTAATAAAAAATGCGAACCAATACGTGGATCAGAACCGATACCAATACGGATACGATTAATATCAGCTCCCGCATACTTAGCCAATGTGCTCATTTCATTGATGAAACTTATTTTAGTTGCTAAGAAAGCGTTAGCCGCATATTTTGTTAGTTCAGCAGAGCGAATATCCATTGCAATAAATTGTTGTCCTTTGTCGATAAAGGATTTATAAAGAGAGTGTATTTTTTCCAATGTTTCAGAATCTTCAACTCCAACAATAATTCTTGGCCCTTGAGTAAAATCGTCAATTGCATCACCCTGCCTTAAAAATTCTGGATTTGAAGCAATAGTGAAATTTATTTTTAGGTTACGTTTAGCAATTTCGTTTTGAATAATTTTTTTAATTTCATCAACTGTGCCAACTGGTGAGGTAGATTTGTTAATTACTATGCAGTTGTGATTCAAATGGCGGCCGAGAGCTGTTGCGACATCATGTACGTATTGTAAGTCAGCTGCCCCATTTTTTTTCTGAGGAGTACCAACTGCAATAAATTGAATCTCACCATGTTGTATCGCAACCTCATTATCTGTGGTAAAGGTAATATGTTTGGTTTTTATATTTTTCTTTAAAAGTTCAGCTAGACCGGGTTCATAAATAGGAGTTTTTCCAGATTGCAGATAATTGATTTTATCAGCATTAATATCTATACAAATTACTTGATGACCGATGTTAGCAAAACAGACTCCGGTAATTAAACCCACATAGCCAGCTCCAAAAATAGTAATTTTCATTTTTATATTTCGTGTTCTTTTAATAAATAATAATCTAAGGTCATACGTAAAGCAGTTTTTAAATCAGTAGTTGGTTTCCAGTTCAAATATTTTTCAGCATTCTTAATCGAAGGGATACGTGCGGAAACATCTTGATAACTTTTACCATAATATTCGTCGGAATTTACTGAGATAAGTTTAACTTTATCGGCAGTGTTTTTATATTTGGGATAGCTTTTTACTATTTCTAAAATAATAGTTGCTAATTCACGAATTGATACATCATTATTTGGATTACCAATGTTAAAGATACGGCCATTGGCACAACCATCTTTATTTTCGATGATTTTTAGTAATGCTTCTATGCCATCGTCAACAAATGTAAAACTGCGACGTTGTTCTCCACCATTGACGAGTTGAATATTTTCACCATGAATAATATTGCTGATAAATTGGGTGACTACCCGTGAACTGCCTTCTTTAGTAGCGAAAACGCTATCTTGCTTTGGTCCTATCCAATTAAATGGGCGGAATAAAGTAAATTGTAACTTGTCGTGATTACCATAAGCATAAATAACCCGATCTAATAATTGTTTGCAGCAGGAGTAAATCCAACGTTCTTTGTTAATCGGGCCTTGAGCAAGTTTAGAATTTTCTTCATCGAACTCATTTTCATCACATAAGCCATAAACTTCCGACGTAGATGGAAAGATTACTCTTGTGTTATAGTGTAATGCATATCTGATTATTTCCAAGTTAGCTTCAAAGTCGAGTTTAAATACTCGAATTGGATCTTTAACATAAACAGATGGTGTAGCAATCGCTACTAATGGTAATACTACATCACATTTTTTTATATGATATTCAATCCACTCTTTATTTATATCCACATCGCCTTCTAAAAAGTGAAATCGATTATTTTCCAAACTCTTTCCCAGTTTATCGAATGCTATATCCATGCCAAATACTTGCCAGTCGGTATTTTTTAGAATGGCACGAGTTAAAGAATTTCCAATAAAACCATTAACTCCTAAAATTAAAACTTTTAAACTCATTTTTTTTCCAGGACATTTTTAATAATGAATCTTGGCCTTTTTAATAATTCGCGATAAATACGTCCAATATATTCGCCTAGAATTCCTAACCCTAACAAACATATACCAATTAATAAAAACATAATGGCGAACAATGTAAACACACCTTGTACTTCGGGACCTATTATGAGACGACGCGTAAACATGTATATTACTAATAATGTACTCAAAATTGATATGATAATGCCCATCATAGTGAAAAATTGTAGTGGTACTAAAGAGAAGTTAGTTATTAAATCGAAATTATAGCGAATCAATTTATAGAAACTATAATGGGATTTGCCTGCACTACGTGGTTCATGCTTAACCGGAACATCGGTTGGATTTTCTGCGTAAAGCAGTGCTAAAGCAGGTATAAAAGTATTAGTTTCACCACTTGATATCATGGCTTCAACTATATTACGATGATAAGCTCGTAACATACAGCCTTGGTCTCTCATCTTTATCTGTGGCATGATGCGCTTTCGAATAATATTATGCGTTTTAGAAAAAAACCTACGCCAGATTTTATCTTGGCGGTATTGCCTGTAACCACCTACGACATCATGGCCCTCATCTATAGCAGCTATCAATTTCGGAATTTCTTCCGGTGGATTTTGCAAATCTGCGTCCATAGTAACTATTATTTCCCCACGGACATGTTCAAATCCAGCCATGATAGCCATGTGTTGTCCATAATTGGTATTGAAATTGATGACACGGATATTTTCTGAACGCTGATAGTATAACTGTTCCAAGATTTTGGCACTATTATCAGTACTGCCATCATTTACCAAAATGATTTCGTATGCTCTGTTCAATTTGTCCATTACCGCAGTAGTACGTTGATAGAGTTTATCTAAGACTTTTTCTTCATCGTATACCGGAATAACAATACTAATTTCTGGTTTATTCATTTAAGATTTCTCATTGAAAATTTTTTTCATAGTTTCGATGACTCGATCCTGATCAGTTTCGTTCATATCTGGAAACAATGGCAAACTAACAATACGGTCTGATATGGTTTCTGCATTAGGGAATTGCCCGCGTTTAAAACCAAATTCCTGTTGATAAAAACTGAACAAATGGATAGCTTGGTAATGGTAACCGGTACCTATGTTATGCTGTTTCATTTTTGCCATAAAAATGTCACGTGTCATTCTTAATGCTTCGGGATTAATCAGGGGAACATAGATGTACCAAGAATTACGAATGTCATAATCAGGCATTTTGGGAATGTTCAATTGTGGCCAATCGGCAAAAATTTCTTGATAGCGATTAGCTAAATAAGTACGCTTTTCGATAAAACTTTCTAATGCTTGTAGTTGATGTAATCCTAATGATGCTTGGATATCCATCATGTTATATTTAAATCCTGGATTAATCACATCATAGTGTTGACTGCCTTGTTTCGTATTACGATTCCATACTTCACGGTCTATTCCGTGAAAACGCATTACATTAATTTTTTTATATACGTTCGCATCGCTAGTTGACACACAACCGCCTTCCCCAGTAGTCATGGTTTTATTAGGGTGGAAACTAAATACTTGGGTATCGCCAAAACCGCCAATTATTTTGCCTTTATAAAAACTGCCGATAGCATGAGCGGCATCTTCAAGTACTCGTAAACCATAATGGTCAGCTAACTCATATATAGGGTCTAAATCGACCGGAATGCCTGCGAAGTGCACTGGCATAATAACGCGAGTGCGGCTAGTAATAGCCTCTTTTATTTGCGTAATGTCAATGTTGTAAGTGTTCAGATCTACATCAACTAATACCGGTTTAGCTCTGTTGTGTACTATGGTATTTAGTGTAGATACAAAAGTTATCGGAGTGGTGATTATTTCATCGCCTGGTTTAAGTTCAAAGCTGTTTAAAGCTAAATGTAAACCAGCAGTTGCCGAATTTAGTACCAATACGTGTGAAGCTGATAAATAATTCTGTAATGCTTGCTCAAAGAGTTTTACTCGCGGTCCTGTGGTAATCCAACCAGATTTTAAACAGGCAACGACTTCATCAATTGCAGCTTGATTGATAGAAGGTTTTGAAAAAGGTAGAAAATCTTTGTTCATATTAACTTCGTGCTACTATAAAAACTCCGAGCAAAATGATAGAGATTCCAGTTATACGAGTTAATGTTACGTGTTCACCCAAGAAGAAATATGCTATACCAGCGCTAATTACGTAACCTAAGCTTACCATAGGATAAGCTATGCTTACATCAACTCGCGATAGAACCAAAAGCCATACTGCTACGCTGATTACATACGAAACCAGACCAAGTAGAATCCAGGGATTGATAGCTATTTGCCAAGAGATAGGAAAGAAATTAGATAGAGTAAAATCAAAATGACCGATATGACGCATTCCTGCTTTTAACAAGATTTGCGCTCCAGAATTGAGGAATACACCTAATAGAATTAATATAAATATTGTTGTTCTCACAAGCGTCTCATTAACTAGTTATTGAATTATGATACCTGTGTATTGGGTGTATATCAATATATTGATTTTGTGTTAGTAATAACGAAAAATTACAATATATCAATTTTTTCATGTCTTTTTTCTCGCCATTTCTTTATTGATATAGTTTGCAATTTTTTGGATGTTTTCACCAACCATTATCGTTTGGTGATTAGCCATTAATGGTATTATTTTTACTTTTTTCAAAACTTTTCCCCAGCTATTATCTTTTTGCGGTAATAGTATTTTTGTTAGTTTTTTATTAACCTCAATAATACTTGGATCAGCGTTGCTGGGAATTTCGTCCTTTTTTGTGGCCTTAAATAAAGTTGCTTCACCAGCAAAAAATTTATGATCATAGGCATATATAGCTTTGTATTCGTACTCAGACACTTTTTTCAATCGCTCTTTATATTGTTTCGGCAGTTGCACAAAAAATGGATCCTGATTAAATACTTCTTCCATCAACTTGGAATCTGCCAAATTTATAAGCAGTTTTTTTGCTTGTTTTACATACATAAAAGCATCTATCAAAAAAAGATGGGCGATTTCATATCCTTTTTTAGTTAATTGATGAGCAATCTCAAATGCTATATTACCACCAAAACACCATCCTCCGAGATAATATGGTCCCTTTGGTTCTATCTTTTGAATATACTTAATGTATTGACTGGCGAGTTCTTCAATGGTTGATAAAAATTTTTTGTTGCTGTAAAGATTATATGATTCGATAGCATAAAATGGTTGTAATTTATCTAAGTGTTTTGCCAATTCAAAATATGTTTCTGCACCTCCTTGTCCTGGATGAATAAAAAATAAAGGAGGGTTTTTGCCTTCTTCGTTAAAACCGACTATAGGTTCATATTTTATTTTTAAACTACTACTTTCCTTTATAGCCTCAGCCTGTTTTTCAATTGAATTATTGGTAAATATCCAAACAACTGGATTACGTAAGCCAAATGCTCTATTGATGTTTAACATCAAATTAACTGCTGATAACGAATCTCCACCGATATCAAAAAAACTTTCGATAATGCTTATATTTCTTTTTTCAATTTTTAATACCATCGACCAAACTTGTTGCAATTCATTTTCTATTGCATTTCTAGGGGCGATATATTTTTGTTTTGTTATTAATTCTTGTCTGCTAGGAATAGGTAAAGCTTTCCTATCGATCTTACCACTCGACGTCAAAGGAAATTCCTTTAACCTCACGTATATGCTTGGAATCATATATTCGGGTAATTGCTTCTCTAAAAACTTTTTTAGTTCCTCTGTTTTTAGATCCTTTTCCTTTTTCTTTTTTAATGTGTAGTATGTTACTAATTGTTTTAACTCTTTTTCCTCATATACTGTTATTACAACTTGATTAATTCCAGGATATTTGGCTAAGTTAGCCTCTATTTCTCCTAACTCTATCCTAAATCCCCTCAACTTGACTTGAAAATCTGTTCTACCTAAATATTCTATATTTCCATCAGGTAGCCACCTTACTAAGTCACCGGTTTTGTATAATTTCAAGTTTCTTTTTTGTCTTTTGTCTTTTTCTAGGATAAATGGATTTGTTATAAACCTTTCTTTTGTCAATTTTTCTCTATTTAAATATTTCCTCGCTAACCCAACTCCTCC